>Ga0210402_10001345_pt1 | contig 25425 bp, 35 predicted proteins | sample IncBWC7MmetaG_FD_161055 | JGI IMG/M metagenome (GOLD analysis project Ga0210402, IMG submission 161055) | Forest soil microbial communities from Barre Woods Harvard Forest LTER site, Petersham, Massachusetts, United States - Inc-BW-C-7-M | ecosystem: Environmental > Terrestrial > Soil >... | reverse complement strand
TGCTCCGCTCAATCAGATCGCGTTCACCTCAGACGGAACGCAGGCGTATGTCGCGGATCCGGAGTGCGGCTCCATCGACGTGATCGGAACCTCGAACAACATGGTTACTACCAGTATTACGGACGGAAACGGCCCGTTCGGAGTGGCGGTTGCGGGTTCGCAGACCAAGACATTGGGCGGGCCGGGAACCACGACCACATTCACGTTCAACACCGACACTTACAAAATCACGCCGATCACCAATCAGGGCGGCGAGGTGATTACGGTTGAAGCTTTCCTCATCAATGCAAGTAATTTTCCGGCGATTCCCGGCTTTACGAACGAGAAATGCATTCCGTATGGGGATTACAGTTCCGGTGGCGTGGATACTTGCGTTGAATTTCAGGTGCACTGCCAGATTTCGGCGTTGGTTGCGACTCCTTGCAATTTTATTTATTTGGTGGCCACGGGCTACGATCTGCCAGCCGATCTGTCTGGTGGAATCGGCGGACCTGATTTTCTGGTGGCGCACGGAGTGGATTGCGCGTTGACCAATACCAGCGTGGCGCAAAGCATCTTCCTGTCTTACGATGCAACAGTTAAAGATCCGACTACCAGAGGCGGGAGCAGGGGTCCATCGTGCTTTGTTGCGACGTACACGCCGGGCGCGCCGGTTATCAGCGGCGGCAGCACATCCAGATTCGGTGGATGGGGATCGCCGGTGCTTGACGGAGCGTTGAATCAGGTGAAGGCGGGTTCGACGCGGCCGTTGTCATTCCAATTCTTCGATGTCCTCGGCAATCCGGTGGCGAATCTCTCTTTGTGCAATTCTTTTGTGGCATCCGGCGGGGGCAATGTTTGCCTGGACAGCCCTGCAGTGCCGAAGCCTTGGGTAAATCTGTCGTCCTACGGCATCGCATGTCCGAACAGCGCGTATATCAATCCGAGCACCGACGCTACGCTGGATTTCCCAGGAAATTCGGGCCTTTTGAGCCAGGGCGGCGGAAGCTACCAGCTCAACTGGAAAACGTTGAAAGGCTGGAAGGGGGCGTGTGCCAACGTGGTGGTTACCTTTGATTCCACCTTCACCGTGGTTCCGGCAACCCTGGGATTCCAGTTCAACTGATTGCGCATTTGACGGAATGTGAGGTGTAGGCTATGGCCTGCACCTCCGCTGCTTTCGGATAACAGCAATTGTGTTTGACCCCTCCGCAGAGCTGGCGATCAATTTGACGATGTTTGTGCCCAGTGGCTGGCATCGTCATAGATGGATTTGAAGTCCGAGCGCTGCAGGATTTTCTCGGCGCCAGCTTCTTTTCGCATCGCATCGATTAACTTTACCGAATCCTGGTAGTGTTGCTGAGCTTCCGCAGCGCTTCCCGACGTGCGTAATTCGGTGGCCAAAAGATAGTGCGCTTTAGCGCCGAGCGGGCGCAGACCGAGCTTTTCGGTTTGCAGCACAGCGCGCTCCAGCTCCTGCCGCGCGTGTGCGCCATCGTGATTGCGAATCATGGCATCCGCCATATACACCGAACATTCGACAGCCATGGAGGCAAATCCCTGATCTTGCGCCTGCTTCACTGCGGCGCGCAAACTGGCGATCGCGGCGGCCTGGCGGCCAGCGTCGATGTCGGTCTTGGCCAGGTCGGTCTTGGCGATCAACAGTTTGTCGGGTTCCTTGCTTTGCGCCGCAGCCTGAGCAGCGCGCTCGTAGAAGGAGCGGGCGGACTTCGAGTCGCCGCGATAATAAAGGACGTCGCCCTGAAAAGCCAAAGTTTGCGCGAGCAGTCCGTCGTTCTTCAGTTCGTGAGAAAGATTGAGCGCTTCGTCCAGATAGGGTTGCGATTCATCGCCGCGACCAGCAAGCGTGAGTGCTTGAGCATTTCCGCCGAGGATCTCAGCCATCCAAAAAGTGCGTTCCTTGAGGTCGCGAAAGGTCTTGAGCGCGTCCTGCTTGGAGTTGATGGCGGCGCCGAAGCGGCCCTGATAGTCAAATAGCGTGCCCATGCTGTAGGACTCGATGGCGGCGCCACGGGGATCATTGATGGTGCGGCGCAACTCGAGCGCGCGCATGTACTGGGTGACCGCCTGATCGTACTGGCCCATGCGAGCGGAGGTTTCGGCCACGTTGTGAACGCTCTCGACGATGTCCTGCGGAACTTTCGCTTTTTCGCGCAGTTGCAGGGCTTGCTGGAAATAAGTGAGCGCGTCCTGATATTCGCCCTTGGAAAAATAGACGCTGCCGATGTTGTTCAAGTTGATTGCCTGCATGACTTCGTCGCCGAGATCGCGCTCGATCTGCAATGATTCTTTAAAAAGTTTCAGGGACTCGACGTGATTGCCGCTGTCTTCGTCGAAGTTGCCGAGATCAACCAAAATGTCGGCCAGGCCGTGTTTGTCACCGATTTCACGACTGACTTGCAAGGCCTCAGCGAAGTGGGCAGCGGCGGATTTCTGTTGGCCGAGCACCGCTTCCACGCGCGCCATGCGATTTAGGCTTTTGGCGATGCCGCGCCTTTCGCCGATTTTTCTGCGAATGTCGAGCGCCTGCTGATAGTTGCGCAGAGCTTCCTCGGGCTTGTTCAAACTTTCGTAGGCGTAGCCGATGGCGTGAAGGCTGGTGGCCTTTTCCTCATCGTTGCCAACTTGAATTGAGAGGCTGAGGGCGCGATTCAGCGGCTCAAGACTTGCTTGCACGTCGCCGGAAGTGAGCGCGATGCGTCCAGTAGCCAGCGTCGCCACCAGGTCATTGGAATTGGCCGCCAGGATTTTCTTGTAATACGCACTGGCCTGCGCGAAATTGCCACTTTCCTCGTAGAGACCGGCTAACGCCGACTGTACGTCGGCGTTGTCGGGCGAAGCCTTGGCAAGAGTTTCGTAGGCTTTGATTGCGTCGGGATAGTTCTTCGATACCTGCGCGCGGGTGGCGATGATCAAATATTTTTCGGCAGGAGGCAGGTTGTCGCTTAGCCCTACGGCCTTCTGCGCAGATTGCTCGGCTTCGTTATCGTAGCCGAGCTTGCTGTAGGTTTGGGCGAGCCGGGAAAATGCGAGGGCGAAGGTTGGATCTTCTTTCGTGGCGGACTCCAGAACTTTTTGCGCTTCCAGGTTTTTGCCGTCGCGAATCAGCTGCACGCCGCGGTTGTAATCGCGGAGAGCGGGCAAGGATTTTGAGGTTGGCTGGAAAGAACTGGCGCGCAGTTCGGCCATTACGTCGCGCGACATTCCGAGATTCTGGCGGATGGAATCGGCGAGGCGGTCTACGCCGCCCGGAACGTCTTTTTCGCTCGGAACTTCGATTTTGATGGGAATGCGGCGGTCATGTTTGAGGTCGCGCAGCGTGGCGTCAATGCGGATCAGTTCGCCAAACTTTGCGTACTGACCAGAGACTACGGTGTCGGCGTTGCTGAATTTGGCGATGCGACCCATGGTTGCGGCGTCAATATCGGTTCCGGGAGAGATCTGCAAATCTGAGAGTACCTGGTGCAGGCGGTCTGGAGAAATGGTGCGCAAGTGCGTGGACTGGCCGACGTCGGTGTTGAGCATTTCAGCCAAGCTTGAGCCGAGCCAATCGAGCTTGGCATCACCGGAGCCGTTGCGGAACGGCAGGATGGCTAGAGAAACTTCCGGGCCAGCTGGAGCTTTGGCGGTGGTCTTGTTGGCGAGCTTTCCACTGAAGGCCCATCCGGCAATGGCCACCGCGGCTGCTAACGTTCCGGTCGCAATCCACTTCCAGGGGATTTCGCGTGGAGGAACCGGCGCGGGGATCACAACGGAAGCGGCGATTGGGCGCTTGCCTTGCCAGGCGTCGAGATCGGCAAGAATTTCCTGGACGTTCTGGTAACGAAGATCGAGATCGCGCTCGAGACATTTGCTGACAATGTCGCTGAGTCCCTTGGGGACGGATGCGTCGATTTCGGCGGCGGGCAGGGCGCGCTCCTGATTGCGCTTGAGCAGGCTGGCCATCGCGGTGTCGGCTTTGTAGGGAACATTCCCAGTGAGCAATTCGTAGAAGATCAAGCCAACCGTGAACAAGTCGGAACGGGCGTCGAGATGTTTGCCCATGGCCTGTTCGGGCGACATGTATTCGATGGTGCCGAGCAGCGCTCCGGATTGCGTCATGCCATCGGACTCGAGTGAGCGCGCCAGGCCGAAATCCATCACCAGGATGCGGCCACTTTTTTCCTGCATGATGTTTTGCGGCTTCAAATCGCGATGGATGACGCCTGCGCCGTGAGCTGCTTCCAGCGCGAGGCAAACTTGCCGAATTATTTCGACGGCCTGCTCGGGAGAAAGTTTGCCATTGTCGAGCAGCAGCTTGCGCAGATCGCAGCCTTCGACAAACTCCATGGTGATGAATTTCACGCCGTCGATTTCAGAAAGCTCATAGATGCGGATGGCGTTGCGGTGAGTGACCTGACGCGCGGTGAGTAATTCCTGTTTGAAGCGCGCAAGAATCGCGGAATGATTGGCCAATTCTGGGCGAATGATTTTTAGGGCCACCAGATGATCGACTTCGCGGTCGAGCGCTTTGTAGACGGCGCCCATGCCGCCTTCGCCACGCAAACTCCAGATTTCGTAGCGGCCGCCGAGAATGTCACCTGCCTGGAGGTGGTCGCCTTTGGCGAGAATCCTGGATGGGCGCGGCTTCGCGGCCGAAGGAGAAGTACCCACAAACGTTGCTTCGCCAGAGGCCGCATCCGGGACGGGCGGATGGGGCGACAAGACACCATCCACGATTGTTGCGTCTTCGGGCAGGGGGATATCGCTGCCGGAACTTTCACCCTTGGCAGGGGCGCGCAGGCCGGAAGGGCCTCCGAGAGTCGCGCCTTCGGGACTGGCCTTTTTTGGTTTAGCGTCGTCCATACGTTACTGCTCGTTCAACTAACACACGAACACTCAACTCGCGGTTGCGAGAAGACTACGGCCGGGTTGAGAGAAGTATATACCGACAAGCACTCCAGACCAGTTACCCGTTTGGAGTATCTCGTACTCTAAAAGGCATGGCAGCGATACGGTTCCAGCGATACGAACACTGCTGAGGCAACCCGCGACGGGTGTTCAATTGGGGAGCATGATTTGGCGGAAACAACGGCGCAACTTGACCGCGGCTTGGGTAAGCCCTAAACTGGATAATTCACAGTGATTCATTTTTTCGATTCGATGAATTTTTCCTACGGCCCGGCGGGCACCCGCTGGGCTGCGCTGTTTTAGGGCACAAGCTTTCTGTCTTGAACTCTCTGAGAGGTTGGAATGATCGACGGTCCCATTCAAGAAGGTCTTACATTTGACGATGTGCTGCTGGTGCCGGGAAAGAGCGCGGTGCTCCCGGCCGAGGTGGAGACACGGACAAATTTCACGCGCAAGCTGAAAATCAACGTGCCGCTGGTTTCGGCGGCAATGGACACGGTGACCGAGTCGCGGCTGGCGATTGCCATGGCGCGGCAAGGCGGGATTGGCTTGATTCACCGAAATATGCCGATCGACCGGCAAGCCGAGGAAGTGGACCGCGTAAAGCGCTCGGAATCGGGAATGATTGTGGACCCGGTGACGATTTCGCCGGATATTACGCTGCGGCAGGCTCTGGAAATCATGACCAAGTACCGCATTTCGGGGCTTCCGGTGACGCGCGGCAGCCGACTGACGGGAATTTTGACCAATCGCGATTTGCGGTTCGAAAAGGATCACACCCAACTGGTCAGTGCGGTGATGACCAAAGCGAATTTGGTGACGGTGCCGGTGGGAACAACGCTGGAAGAAGCGGAAAAAATTTTGCAGAAGCATCGCATCGAAAAATTGCTGGTGGTGGACCAAGACTTCAATTTGAAGGGGCTGATCACCGTAAAGGACATTCAGAAAAAACTGGAATATCCTCGCGCATCGAAAGACAGCCAGGGACGGTTGTTAACCGGGGCAGCGGTGGGAGCGACCGGCGATTTTCTGGAACGTGCAGTGGAAATGTCGAAAGCCAAAGCGGACGTGCTGGCGATCGACACCGCGCACGGGCACACCGTGAAAGTGATGGAAGCGATCAAAGCGATCCGCGAGCGGCTGCCGGAAATGCAAATTGTCGCGGGGAATGTGGCTACTTTCGATGCGGCGAAGGATTTGATTGCGTTGGGAATTGACGGGTTGAAAGTGGGGATTGGACCGGGCTCGATTTGTACAACGCGTGTGGTAACCGGTGCGGGCGTGCCGCAACTGACGGCGATTATTGATGCATCGCGCGCGGCGCACGGCACGGAAGTACCGATTATCGCCGACGGCGGAATCAAATATTCCGGCGACATCACCAAGGCGCTGGCGGCGGGAGCTTCGTGCGTAATGATTGGAAGTTTGTTCGCAGGCACCGAAGAATCGCCTGGCGAGACAATTTTATTTCAAGGGCGGACATTCAAGGCATATCGCGGAATGGGCTCGATTGGCGCGATGGCTGCGGGCTCCGACCGCTACAGCGTGGTGCAGGAAACCGCTGAAAGCGGAAAATCGGTGCCGGAAGGCGTGGAAGGCCGTGTGGCGTACAAGGGGCCGCTGGGAGCGCTGACCGACCAGCTGGTGGGCGGGCTGAAAAGCGGAATGGGTTATGTTGGCGCGCGCACGCTGACGGAATTGGCCGAAAAGAGCCGCTTCGTGCGCATCACTGCCGCAGGACTTCGCGAATCACACGTGCACGACGTGGTGATCACACGCGAAGCACCGAACTATCGGATGGAATAACGGGACAATTTGTGATTCTCGGTCAAACGTGCAATCGCCGCGAAGGCTTAAAGCAAGAGCGGGCACGGCGCGCCGTGCTCTCACGGGAACTTCGGGTTCAAGAAATGGGAGACAAGAAACTTGGCTGAACAACCGTGGCGCAATCCGCGCCCTGCGCCACAACTCGATGAGATCCGGCAGCGAGTGCCGGCGAGTTCCATGGTGCCGCAGTTCGTGCGTTCGTGGTGGCCGGCGCTGCTGTGGGCTGTCTTCATTTTTTCAATGTCCACGGATTCGTTTTCGTCGGAACACACCCAATCCATAATTTATCCGATCTTTCATTGGCTGGTGCCCTCGTTGACGCTCGATCAATTTGAGCCGATCCATTATTTCATTCGCAAATCAGCGCATTTTACGGAGTACTTCGTTTTTTGTTTGCTGCTGTTTCGCGGAGTGCGAAGCGGACGGCCGGGATGGCGGTGGACGTGGGCGCTGGCGGCGTTATCGATTGCAGCAGGCTATTCCGCGCTGGACGAAATTCATCAGGCGTTTGTGGCCTCGCGCACGGCGTCAGTGTGGGATTCGCTACTGGATTCGACTGGCGCGTTTGTTGCTTCAGTTGCGCTGTGGGTTTGGTTCCGATTTCGCAAGGCAAGGCTGGCGGACTGAATCGCGCTGCACGCAGAAGTCAACAAAAACCTGCCTATACAATATGAAACGCCCCGATCGGCCCGGCCGACTAGGTACAAATAGAAAGGGCGCAGCAGTGCTGCGCCCCTACAAAGGAATCGATAACGAAAATTTAGCTGGCCGCCGCGACGGGTTCTTCCTTCTTGGTTTTTTCTTTTTCTTTCTTGTCTTTTTTCTTGAATTCGTAGCCGACGAGTTCGAGGATGGCGACTTTGGCGCCATCACCGACGCGATTGCCGGCGGCGATGATGCGGGTGTAGCCGCCAGCGCGATCGGCGAACTTGGGCGCGATTTCGCTGAAGAGTTTCTTAGTGACTCCGGGGGTCATGATGTAGGCGGCGGCGATGCGGCGCGAGGTCAGAGTATCCTTCTTGCCGAGGGTGATCATTTTTTCGGCGACCGGACGCGCGGCTTTAGCGCGGGTCAGAGTGGTGGTGATGCGGCCGTGTTCGAACAAGTTGGTGACGAGGTTGCGCAAGGTCGCGCGGCGGTGCCACGGGTTGCGGCCAAGTTTTGAGCCGATTTCAGGTGTCGCATGTGTTGATGTTCTCCGTAAAATCTTAAAACAATTCTCAGGGCATAAAACCCCGGATCGAGCGCTACAGAAGCGGCGCAGCAGGACTGCGCTGGACTACTGGAGCGGTCGGAAAAGCGGGAGCAAGGCTCCCGCACTCCAAAAAGCAGGGCATCCGTCCTGCGCGACAGCCTACAGGCCGAGATTTTCTTCGGCGGACGGCGCGGCGGTCTGGCTCGGCAGCGGCGGCCAGATGATGCGGCCGTGTTCATCGAACTTCATGCCCAGCGCGAGGCCCATCTTCACCAGTATATCCTTGATCTCGTTGAGCGATTTACGGCCGAAGTTCTTGGTCTTGAGCATTTCGTTTTCGCTCTTCTGCACCAGTTCGCGAATGGTCTGGATGTTCGCGTTCTTGAGGCAGTTGTAAGAGCGGACGGAAAGCTCGAGTTCCTCGACCGAACGGTCGAGATGTTCGAGGCGCGGATCGTTGGTCATTTCGACGGGAGCTTCGATCACATCGGTCGGCTCCTCGAAATTGATAAAGATGCTCATGTGGTCCTTGACCAGCTTGGCGGCGAGGCCAATCGCGTCATTCGGCGTGATGGCGCCGTTGGTCCAGACTTCGAGCATCAGCTTTTCGTAATCGGTCATCTGGCCGAGACGGGCAGACTCGACGGAGTAGTTCACTTTGCGAACCGGCGAATGAACGCTGTCCACGGGAATGTAGCCGATGGGCAGATCTTCGTCATAGTTGCGGTCGGCTGCGACGTAGCCGCGGCCGTTCTTGACGCGCATTTCGATCTGCAGCTTGCCGCCTTCACTGACGGTGGCAATGTAGACACTCTTGTCGAGCACGGCGAAATCAGCGTCCTCTTCGATTTGCGCGGAGGTCACCGGGCCGGGCTGCTCGACGTTGACGTAAATCGTTTTCGGCAGATCGGTGTTGAGCTTGATAGGCACCTGCTTGAGGTTGAGGATAATGTCGGTAGCGTCCTCAACAACGCCGGCGATCGACGAAAATTCGTGCAGCACGCCTTCGATTTTTACCGCAGTGATGGCCGCACCCTCGATGGAGCTGAGCAGCGCGCGCCGCAGCGTGTTTCCTACCGTGGTGCCCCAGCCGCGTTCAAAGGGCTGAGCGGAGAAACGGGCGTACTTTTCGGTCAACGATTCGAGTTCCGGCGCCAGGCGCTTCGGCTTTTGAAAACCCTTCCACATATTTGTTCCTTCCTTCTGGGAGCCGGAGTTTCCAACTCCCCATACTGCTTAAACTGTTCCGTTAAGTCTCAGAAAAAGCACCGGTCTAAAGACCGGCCACTACAAAACTAGAAAAAAAACCGCCGACCGATTACAGGCCTAACCTACTTGGAATACAGTTCGACGATCAGTTGTTCGTTGATGGGAGGCGTCTGCACGTCTTCACGTTTGGGCAGAGCGACGACCTTGGCCTTGAATTGCTCGCGATCGGACTCGAGCCACGGCACGCTGCTCTGGCTTTGCGCAACGTTGCGCGCTTCCAAAACCATCGCGTTCTGGTGCATTTTTTCCTTGATGGCGATCTCTTCGCCGACATTGATCTGGTAAGAAGGAATATTGACCTTCTTGCCGGAGATGCGGACGTGGCCGTGCAGAACGAGCTGACGGGCCTGCGAACGGGAGGACGCCAAGCCCGCACGCCACACCACGTTGTCGAGGCGGCGTTCGAGCATGACGATCAGGTTTTCGCCGGTGGGACCCTTGGTTCGTTCGGCTTTTTCGAAATAGTTGCGGAACTGACGTTCCAGCAACCCATAAGTGCGCTTGACCTTCTGCTTTTCGCGCAACTGCAGGCCGTAGCCGGCGATTTTTGCGCGACGGGACTGCCCGTGCTGACCGGGAACGAAATTGCGCTTTTCAATGGCGCACTTCTCGGTAAAGCACCGCAGACCCTTTAGGAACAGCTTTTGCGCCTCACGGCGGCAAAGGCGGCATACTGCCTCACGATGTCTTGCCAACTTCGATTCTCCCTTCCCAATTCCTTCTGAACTTTTCTGGCGCGAGTAAATCAGAGATCGCGCTTAATTTCTACACCGCGCGCAGACAGGATTCATTTTGCCAAAACCGCAAAACGAAGAAGCGGTGTCTGCGCTACAAAAAATCAGACGCGCCGGCGCTTGGGCGGACGGCAGCCGTTGTGCGGAATCGGCGTGACGTCGCGAATGACCACGATGTGCAATCCGGCGGCAGCCAGAGCGCGCACGGCGGATTCACGGCCGGAGCCGGGACCCTGCACGCGAACTTCGCAGCTCTTCATACCGTACTGATCGCGCGCGTTGCCGGCTGCATTCAAAGAGGCTTGCTGCGCGGCGTATGGCGTGCCTTTGCGCGAGCCCTTGAAGCCGATCGCGCCCGCCGAGGACCAGCACAAGGTGCGGCCGTCAGTGTCGGTGATGGTGATCTGCGTGTTGTTGAACGACGCAGCGACGTGAACGACGCCGTGCGGCACAACACGCTTCTCGCGCTTCTTCTTGAACTCTTTCTTGCGCTTTGCCGGCGGTGCACCGGCTTTACCGGCGGCTCCGGTTTTTTCGGGCCGTGCGTCAGGCGCTGTGTTCTGCTGCTCTTTTGCCACGTGTGACTCCGTTTCCTTTTCTTACGATGCCGCCAGCGGCGGCCACTGCAAGCCGGGCTAAAGCCCGGCACTACGAAACCCTCGGAAAAGCACGGGTCTAAAGACCCGCCACTACAAAACCGTTAGCCCTTCTTGCCCTTGACCTGCTTCTTGGCAGCGACCGCGCCGCGCCGCGGACCCTTACGGGTGCGGGCGTTGGTGTGGGTGCGCTGACCGCGAACCGGCAAGTTGCGGCGATGACGAACTCCGCGATAGGCCTGAATTTCAATCAGGCGGCGAATGTTCATCTGAACTTCCTTGCGGAGATCGCCTTCGACGCGGCCTTCCTGTTCGATGGCCTGGCGAAGCTTGTTCACTTCGTCTTCGGTGAGGTCGCGGATTTTCTTGGTGAAATCCACGCCGGCCTTCTCCGCGAGCTTTTTCGCGCGGACTTGACCAATGCCGTAGATCGAGGTCAAACCGACCCAAAGACGCTTCTGCACCGGAAGATCAACACCTGCGATACGTGCCATGACTTCTCCTGTTCCTCGAAGAGCAGCGGGATAACCCCGCTGCTACAAAAACCAAAGACACCGGTCTGAAGACCGGCCACTACAAAACCGAAAATCTACCCTTGGCGCTGCTTGTGTTTCGGGTTGACGCAAATGACCCGAACCACGCCGCGGCGGTGGATGACCTTGCATTTGTCGCAAATCTTTTTTACCGATGCTCGTACTTTCATGTTGCGTGACTCCCTCTTCCCAAAAGCACCGGTCTAAAGACCGGCCACTACAAAACCTTCGAACCAAACCGCCGGGCTGAAGCCCGGCCTCTACAAAACCTTGGCCGCTATTTATAGCGGTAGACGATGCGGCCGCGCGTCAAATCGTAGGGCGAAAGCTCCACCGCCACTTTGTCGCCGGCCAGAATGCGGATGAAATTCTTACGCATTTTGCCGGAAACGTGCGCCAAAACCTGGTGCTTGTTTTCCAGTTGGACGCGGAACATCGCGTTCGGAAGCGGCTCGATCACGGTTGCCATGACTTCAATGGCGTCCTCTTTCGAGTTTCCCGAGTCGTTCTTTTTCTTGTCGTCTTCTGGTCTCGCCATAAGCTCCCGAAATCTACTGCTACTTCAACTTCAAGACCGAGCTAAGCCCTCAACAGTTAGATGCGCCGGCGTTACATCGCGTATCCCGCTGCAAGACCTGCACTTACCAGGACGGGCCGGTTACATCCTTGGGCCGCGTGAGAATCAGCGGACCGTTCGCGGTGACCGCGATGGTGTGTTCGAAATGCGCCGACGGACTGCCATCGGCGGTTTCCGCAACCCACTCATCCCGCATGCGAACTTCGTGGCGTCCGGCGTTGACCATCGGTTCGACCGCGATGACCATGCCTTCCTGCAACCGCGCGCCGCGTCCCGGTTCGCCATAGTTCGGGAGGTTCGGCTCGTCGTGCATTTTGGTGCCGATGCCATGCCCCACGAACTCCCGCACCACCGAAAAACCGTTCTCCTCGACCAGACTTTGCACCGCGTGGCCAACATCGCCGAGGCGATTGCCTGCGCGCATCTTTTCGATGGCGCGGTCCAGCGAGTCGCGGGTGACATCCAGCAGTTTCTGCAGTTCCGGCTGAATCTTGCCGACCGGAACGGTTACCGCTGAATCCGCAAAGTACCCGTCCACTTCCATCCCGAAGTCGATGGAGACGATGTCGCCTTCCTTCAACTTGCGCTTGGGCGACGGAATCCCGTGAACGATCTCGCTGTTCACCGACGTGCAAAGCACGCATGGATATCCGCGATACCCCTTAAAGGCCGGGCGCCCAGGTTTGCCGGCGATTTTTTCCTCGGCAAGGTTCTCGAGGTCCATCGTCGTCATGCCCGGCTTGACGCTGGCCCGCAGCGCGTTCAGCACCTCATGCACGAGCAAACCCGCACGGTGCATCTTTTCAATTTCGTCTGCGCTGCGCAGATGTATCGCCATCTTCGTTATTAGAAGCTCATACCGAGCTTCGTTTTTGCCGTTCCTTACACTTCACGAACAATGTGCACCACGCGCTTGGCAACTTCTTCCACGCTTTTGGTGGCATCAACGTCGCGAAGCCTTCCAAGCCGCCGGTAATACGCCACCAGCGGAGCGGTTTGCTTCTCGTACGCCGCGAGCCGCGTTTTGACGATCTCTTCGCGATCGTCGGGACGCTGCTCAAGTTCGCCGCCGTCGTTATCGCAACGGCCTTCCACCTTGGTCGGACGCTCGTAGACGTTATAAATTTCTCCGCCTACTTTGCACATTCGCCGGCCGGTAATGCGCCGCAACACCATCGCCGGATCGATCACGAAGTGCACAACCAGCGGAGGCTTGAAGCCATGCTGCTTGAGCAATTCGCCGAGCCATTGCGCCTGGGCCACGGTCCGCGGAAACCCGTCGAACACGAAGCCATGCGAACAGTCCGGCCGATCGATGCGATCCGCGACCATGCGAAGCACAATCGAATCGGGCACCAGCTCGCCGCGAACCATGATTGGCTGCGCGCGCTGTCCCAGCGAAGTGCCCGCTGCCACGTGCTCGCGAAGCATGTCGCCGGTGGAAAGGTGCGGCGCGGAAAACTTGCGCGCCAGCTCTTTCGCCTGGGTCCCTTTCCCAGCCCCCGGGGGGCCGAGAAAAATTACTGCACGGTCCAACTTTTCGTTCGGGCGAACGTCCGGCGTCACTCGGTCGTCTCCCTATTACCGCCGGCCGCGAATTCGGCCCTTCCGTGCAAATCCTTCGTAATTGCGCATAACCAATTGCGCTTCCAGCTGCTGCACGGTGTCCATCGCGACACCGACGACGATCAGCAACGAGGTTCCGCCAAAATAAAACTGCACGCCAAGTCCATTCAAAATCCATTGCGGGAAGTGCCGGTCAAACCAGTTGCCACCGAGCAAAGGATGCAAGTGGTTCAAATGAATACCGGCGATCATCCACTCTGGCAGCATGCAGACCATAGCCAGATAGATGGCCCCGATCAGGGTGAGGCGCTTAAGAATCCTGCTGACGTATTCGCTGGTGTTGCGCCCAGGGCGGATACCGGGAATGAAGCCGCCGTTCTTGCGCATATTGTCAGCAAGCTCGGTTGGATTGAACACGATGCCGACATAGAAAAACGCGAACAGCAGGATCATGGTGACGTACAGCACGGTGTAGAGCGGTTCGCCCCATCTTACGAGATCCGCAAAACTTTTGATGAAGACGTACTTGCTGCCGAACATTAAGGCAATAGTCGCCGGGAATGCTAACAGCGAGCTGGCAAAAATCGGCGGAATGACGCCGCCGGAATTGACGCGTAGCGGCAGGTAAGACGACTGGCCGCCCATGACGCGGCGCCCGACCACGCGCTTGGCGTATTGCACCGGAATACGGCGCTGGCCACCCTCGACCAGGATAATGAAAGCCACGACAGCAACCATCAGGGCAAGGAGCATGATGATGGCCAGCGGAGTGAAAACGCCCCATGCGCCAGTCTTGAACTTTTCGTAAAGGTCGAGAATGCCGCGCGGCAATCCGACCACGATGCCGACAAAGATGATCAGCGACATTCCGTTGCCGATGCCACGTTCGCTAATCTGCTCGCCCAGCCACATGATGAAAGCCGAGCCGGTGGTCAGTGTCAGCACAGTCATCAACTTGAAGCCCCAGCCTGGATGATAAACGAGAGCCTGGTTGCCAGAAGTCTGCGATTGCAGCAAAGTCGCAGTCGACAACGACTGGATGATAGCCAGACAGATGGTCAGGTAGCGCGTGTACTGAGTAATTTTGCGGCGGCCGAGTTCGCCTTCTTTTTGCAACCGCTCAAGGTACGGAAACACCACGGTCATCAACTGCAGGATGATGGACGAAGTGATGTACGGCATGATGCCCAGCGCGAAAATCGTCAGACGGCGGAAATTGCCACCGCTAAATAGATCAAAGATGCCGAGCGCGGTGCCTTGTGCCTGGGAAAAGAGCTGGTCCAGCACGGCGCCGTTGATCCCCGGCGTGGGAATGTGCGCGCCGATGCGATACACGGCCAGCAGCGCTAGCGTAAAGAGAACGCGCTTCCGCAAGTCTTCAATGCGGAAGAGATTCGCGAGTGCCTGTAAGAAGCGGTTCATGCGTGCCTTTTGTTAGTCCCGTGTCCCCGAATTATTAAGCCAAAACCTCGAACGAGCCGCCGGCCTTGGTGATCTTTTCCTTGGCGGAGGCGCTGAAAGCGTGCGCGTGTACAGCGAGTTTGTTCTGCAGTTCGCCGTCACCCAAAATTTTTACCTGCTGCTGGGTACGCACAAAACCGTGCGCGCGAAGCAGATCCGGGGTCACCGTTTCACCAGCCGGAAAAACATTCAAATCCTGAACGTTGATCACGTCGAAGGTGGTTCCAAACGGGCTGCGAAATCCGCGCTTGGGAATGCGGCGATGCAACGGCATCTGTCCGCCTTCAAATCCACGGCGCCGAGAATAACCGCGGCGCGACTTTTGTCCCTTATTTCCTTTGCCAGCGGTACGGCCGAGCTTGGAGCCGATGCCGCGGCCGACACGCACTTTGCGGTGGCGCGAACCACGCGGCGGACGCAGGGTTTCCAGGTTGAAACGGTTGCGCGTTTCCTTCTTGGCCTTGCTGGCGGTGCGATTCGATTTTTTTGCGACGATTTTCTTGGCCATAAAATTATTTCACCACTTCTACAAGATGCCGCACCTTGAGCAGCATGCCGCGGGTTTCCGGACTGTCCTGGCGCTCGACCACCTGATTCAGACGACGCAGGCCGAGGCCGCGAATCGTCTGACGCATGTCATCGGTGCAGCTGATAAAGCTGACCACCCACTTGATTTTGACCGTGCCTTTGGCGGCGGCCTTTTTTTCTACTGCCATTATTCCCCTGCTACCTTCTCCGCTTTCTTCTCGCGGCCAGTAATCTCTTCAACGGTCTTGGTGCGGGTTTCCGCAACCTGCGCGGCGTCTTTCAAGCCAAGCAGCGCCGAAAATGTTGCCTTCACCACGTTGTGCGGATTGGAAGTGCCAAGCGATTTGGTCAACACATTGGTGATTCCCGCGACCTGCATGACCTTGCGCACCGGGCCCCCGGCAATCACGCCGGTGCCTTCGGGAGCAGGCTTCAGCAAAACCTGCGCGGAGCCGTAACGGCCAAGCACCTGATGCGGAATAGTCGAACCATGCAGATTCAGCTGAATCAAATTCTTTTTGGCTTGCTCGATGCCCTTCTTAATGGCCATCGGTACTTCGCGCGCTTTGCCCATGCCAAATCCAGCATGGCCGCGATGATCGCCAACGACCACCAGCGCCGAGAAGCTCAGATTCTTGCCGCCCTTGACGACTTTAGTGACGCGGTTGATGGCGATGACGTCGTCCTTCAAATCGGAAGGATTGACATCAAGCAACCGCCGCACCGACAAACTGTCCCTCAATGATTGCTTCGACATAGGCTTAGAACTGTAACCCCGCTTCCCGCGCCGCATCGGCGAGCGCCTTGACGCGGCCGTGGTACTTGTACCCGCCGCGGTCGAACACAACTTTCACCACTCCGGCGGCCTTGGCGCGTTCGGCGACTTCCTTGCCGACCACTTTGGCTGCCGCGACGTTGCCGCCGCCCTTCAAGGTTTTCTTGGTGCCTTTATCCGCGGAACTCGCGGCCACCAGGGTCTTTCCGGCGCGATCGTCGATGATCTGCGCGTAAATATGATCGAGCGAACGATAAACGCACAAACGCGGGCGCTCGGAAGTGCCGGAAACTTTCATGCGCACGCGATCGTGAACGCGCTGGCGCTTGAGGTCTCTTGATAATCTGCGAACCGGTACGGATGCCACTGTTCTTCTCCTTCTAATCCTTCAAAACTTTCCGTTACTGCAAAACTATGCGCCCGCTTTGGCTCCCGCCTTGCCGGCTTTCTTCTTCAGGCGTTCGCCGGTGATGCGGATGCCCTTCTGCTTGTACGGATCGGGCGGCCGCAGCGAACGAATATTCGCGGCAACCTGGCCGACTTGGCCCTTGTCCGCTCCCGTGATGACCAGGTGAGTCTGCTTGTCCACGGAAATTTGAATGCCTTCCGGAACCGGGAACTCAATGGGGTGCGATTTGCCGAGCGCGAAGCTGACAAACTTGCCCTTAAGCTCTGCGCGATAGCCGACTCCAACGATGTCCATATCCTTCTTGAAGCCCTGGGTAACGCCATGAACCGCGTTGGCTACCAAAGCGCGCGCCAAGCCATGCACTGCGCGGTGATCGTCGGTGGCGCGCTTGACGTTTAGCACGCCATCCTTCTGTTCGAAGGAGATGCCGTGTGGAATGGCGAAACTCATTTTTCCCTTAGGGCCTTGAACGTCAATCTTGTCCGAGGCCACCGCGACTTTTACGCCGGAGGGCAGTGGAATTGGTTTGTTTCCGATGCGTGACATTTTTCTAGTTCAACCCTTCGTAAATTCAGTTACCGCAATTCTTAAAAAATCCTTACCAAACTTCGCAGAGCAGTTCGCCGCCGATATTGGCTTTGCGCGCTGCGCGGCCGCTCATCAATCCGCGCGGAGTGGTCAGAATGCTGATACCCAGCCCGCCGACCACTGGCTTTACGTCGAAGGCGCCAACGTAACAGCGCGCACCGGGACGCGAAATGCGCTTGATTCCGGAGATCACGCTGCGGCGGTCCGGGGTGTACTTCAGGAACACGCGAAGCATCTTGTGGCTCTTATTTTCGTCCACCATCTTGAAGGTGGAGATGTAGCCCTCATCCTTGAGGATGCGGGCAATCTCGCTCTTCAAGCGCGATGCCGGAACGTCGACACGCTGGTGCTTGGCAGCCACCGCGTTGCGGATGCTGGTCAAAAAATCGGCGATTGGATCGGTCTGCATAGTTCTCCTGATAATTTCCGTAAAAAAGGGTTTTTACCAACTAGCTTTCGTGACGCCGGGAATTTCTCCCTTGAGCGCCATACCGCGGAAACAGATACGGCACATCTGAAACTTGCGGATATATCCGCGGGCGCGGCCGCAAATGCGGCAGCGGTTGCGCAAACGAACCTTGAACTTCGGCTTCTTGAGTTCCTTGACGATTTTCGCGGTGCGTGCCATTAATTCGCTCCTCCGGGCTTGCGTAGAGGAAAGCCGAGACCCAGCAGCAGCTCGCGGCCTTCTTCGTCATTCTTGGCGGTGGTGGTCAAGGTAATGTTCATGCCCTTGATCTTGTCCACGCGGGTGTAATCAATTTCGGGAAACACCAACTGGTCCTTGAGGCCCAGGGTGTAATTGCCGCGGCCGTCGAACGCGTTGAACGGCAGTCCGCGGAAATCGCGCACGCGAGGCAGCACCACGTTGCACAGGCGGTCGAGAAATTCGTACATCTTGTCGCCGCGCAGCGTCACCGCACAACCAATCGGCATGCCTTTGCGAATCTTGAAATTCGCGATGGATTTCTTGGCCCGGGTAATGATCGGCTTTTGCCCGGTGATCTGGCCAAGTTCCTGCGCCGCGGTGTCCAGCAGCTTGACGTTCTGGCTGGCTTCGCCCAAACCGATGTTCACCGTGATTTTCGAAACCTTTGGCACGGCCATAACATTCTTCAACCCGAACCGCTTCATCAACGCTGGCGTTGTCTCGTTCCGGTATTTTTCCTGCATTCTGCTCTTCATTTTGTTTCTTCTCTTTTTCCTGTAATCCAGAATTCGTTCTTTCTACTGATCCCGCTTACTTATCCAGCGTGGTGCCACAGCGCTTGCAAGCCCGCGCGCGGCTGCCGTCGGCCAGAGTGTTGTGCCCAATGCGGGTGTGCTTGCCGCAACTGCCGCAGACAATCATCACTTTGGAGACGTTCAGTCCGGCTTCCTTTTCAACGATGCCGCCCTTGATATTTTTCCCGGGATTCGGCCGCGTGTGGCGCTTGATGATGTTGGCGTGCTCGACGATCACCGTGTTCTTCCGCGGATTGACGGAAAGTACCCGGCCGCTCTTGCCGGCATCCTTGCCGGCCATTACTTTCACCTGATCGCCTTTGCGAAGCAGGATGGTAAACCGTTTAGCTCTCTCGTGTGTGCTCATCTTTTTTCCTAAGCCTTTTCCTAGCTTCCTTTACCAGACTTCCGGAGCCAGCGAGACGATCTTGGTGAACTTCTTCTCGCGGAGCTCTCTTGCCACCGGCCCAAACACGCGGGTTCCGACCGGTTCGTTGGCATCGTTAATCAAAACCGCTGCGTTGTCGTCAAAACGGATGTAGGTTCCATCCCTGCGGCGCGCTTCCTTGCGCATTCTGACCACCACGCACTTCACCACTGTTCCTGCCTTTACCGCGCTTTCCGGCGTGGCTTCCTTCACCGAAGCGGTAACGATGTCGCCGAGTCCGGCTTTCAATCCCACGTCGCCACCGATGGGCATAATGCACATCAGCTTGCGAGCGCCGGAATTGTCGGCGACGGTCAGCCAGGTTCGCATTTGAATCATGGCAAATTCTCCCTGTTCCGCTTACTGCGCCGACGCGTTCCGCGTCAGCACTTGCTTCAACGTCCAGCGCTTCAGCTTCGAGAGCGGCCGGGAAGAAGCGATGGTCACGGTGTCGCCCTGCTTGGCTTCGCGCTTTTCATCATGCGCGTAAAACTTTTTGGTGATGCGAATCACGCGGCGGTACTTGGCGTGCTGCACCAGGCGCACCACTTCCACCACGATGGTCTTTTCCATCTTGGCGCTGGTCACTTTGCCGATCAGTTCGGTGCGCTTGCCTTGCTCGGCCGCTGCTGCAATTTGTGTTTCTGCTGTCATTACGCCTTACCTGCCTTTGCCGCCGTATTCAATTCATGCGCGCGAAGCAGCGTTTTTACGCGCGCCAGATCTTTTTTGGTTTCCCGGAGGCGCTTCAGCGCTTCCGCTTGACCGGTGGACAGCTGAAAACGCAGCCGGAAAAGTGTTTCGCTCAATTCCTTTTGCTGCGCTTCAAGCTCGTTGACGCCCGCTTCCCGAATCTTTTCAATGCGCCGCGGCATATTAGAGTTCTCCTGCGCGGGAAACGAATTTGGTGGGAATCGGCAGCTTGTCCGACGCCAGTCCCATGGCTTCGCGCGCTGTCGCTTCGTCCACACCCGCCATTTCAAACATGATGCGGCCCGGCTTGACCACCGCGACCCACTTTTCCGGAGCGCCTTTGCCCTTGCCCATGCGGGTTTCCGCGGGCTTCTTGGTGAAAGGCTTGTCCGGAAAAATCCGGATCCACAGTTTGCCGCCACGCTTGATAAAGCGGGTGATGGCCACGCGGGAAGCTTCAATCTGGCGGTCGGTGATCCAGGCATTTTCCATGGCCTTGAGTCCGTACTCGCCAAACGCCAGCGACCCACCGCGCCAAGCCTTGCCTCTGCGGCGGCCGCGCATCTGCTTCCTGTACTTCACCTTCTTCGGCATCAACATCGTTCTGTTCTCGCTTCCCTAAAATTCCGTGTCTTTACCCCGGCTCAATCAGCCGCGACGGTTTCGGGCTTTTCCTGCACTCTAGTGTTGCGCTTCGGGACGTTTTCGCCCTGATAGATCCAGCATTTCACGCCAATCACACCGTAAGTGGTTTGCGCTTCCGCGGTCCCGAAATCGATGTCCGCGCGAAGGGTCTGCAATGGCAAACGCCCTTGCAGGTACCACTCTTTGCGCGCGATTTCCGCGCCGTTCAAGCGGCCGGCCACGCGAACCTTGATACCCTTGCAACCGAATCGCAGCGCCGAGTCCACCGACTTGCGCATCGCGCGGCGGAACGCCACTCGCTTTTCCAGTTGCAGCGCAATCGATTCCGCAACCAGCGTGGCATCGAGTTCCGGGCGGTGTACTTCCTGGATGTCGATGTGCACTTCGCGCTTGGTGCGCTTCTGCACGTCCTGCTTCAGCTTGTCGATTTCCGCGCCCTTGCGGCCGATAATGATGCCGGGACGGGCGGTGAAAATCCGAACCACCAGTTTGTTGGCGGCGCGCTCGATATCAATGGAGCTGATACCGGCGGACTTCAGCTTTTCTTTCAATTCCTTACGCAGCTTCACGTCTTCGTGGAGCAGCTCGGCGTAATCGCGGTCCGCGTACCAGCGCGACTTCCAAGGCTTGTTGTAGCCGAGGCGGAATCCGTATGGATGTGTCTTTTGTCCCATTGTTTTCCCTTAGAAGGGTTATCCCTTCTTGCCCTTCTTCGCAGCCTGCTGTTTACCGGTCAAAGCTTTGCGAACCCGCCGCGCGGTTCCGCGAACGCCCTTGTTGGCTTCCGCTTCCGCCAGATTGCTGGCCACGCGTTCGGCTGCGGCCACATGATGCTCGGCCACGGCAACCGTCACATGCGCCGTACGCTTCTGGTAACGGAATGCGCGGCCCATCGGAGCCGGACGCAACCGCTTCCACCGCGTGCCTTCATTCACAAAACACTTCGAAACAAAGAGTTCATCCACATCGAGCGGCGCGCCGGCATCTTCCGCCTTACGTTCAGCATTGGCTACTGCGCTGCGCAACAGCTTTTCAATCGGCTTGGCCGCTCGCTTTGGCGTGTAGCGAAGAGTTTGCAGCGCTTCCTGCACCCGCTGTCCGCGGATCAAATCGATCACCAGCCGCGCCTTCTGCGGCGACATCCGTACGTGGCGAGCCAGCGCATGCGCCTCAATCAACGGAGTTTGTGTTTGTACGTCAGCCATGGCTTATGCCTTCGGCGCCGGAGCGCCGCCTCCTGCTGGTGCGGGCGCCGCAGCCTTCTCGAGCGCTGCTTTGACCCCGTGACCTTTGAAGGTCCGGGTCGGCGCGAATTCGCCCAGCTTGTGTCCAATCATCTGTTCGGTCACATAGACCGGAATAAACTTTTTGCCGTTGTGCACGGCGATGGTGTGGCCGATAAAGTCCGGCACAATCGTCGAGCGCCGCGACCAGGTCTTGACCACTTTCTTTTCGTTGCGCGTGTTTAGTCCTTCGACTTTTTCGCGCAGGTGTCCGTCCACGAACGGACCCTTTTTCAGTGAGCGTGCCATCTCTCTCCTATTCCTCGACGCGGCGCAAACGCCCCCACGGGGCATGCCGCATCTTCTTGAATCCACGTACCGGCCCGGGAACGCGATGCGACTTCGGGCAAAACGGGCAAACAAACCGTGTTCCCAGCGCATTCGGCGCGCGGTCCACAATCACCGCCCATCCCGCCTTGCACAACTTGTAGAGCATCGGCTCCAGAGGAACCGCCACCGGCTTGCGCAACACCACGGCTACTTTTGCCGCGGGCTTCGGCGCCAGTTTCGGAGCCACTCGCTTTGCTACACGCTTGCTGGACCGCTTCGCGCCGCGGCGTACCGCTGCCCGGCGTCCTGCTGTACGGCTGCTTCGTGTCGCTCGCATCGCTTCTGCTCTTCATTCGCAGTGTGCTTTCACCGCGAACGCTCTCCCTCAGGGCTACTGTACAAACTCTTCTATATGCCAGGGTTGTAAAACAACCCTGAAACCCGTTACTTCCGGCGCTCAACAATATGCTTGTCGGTGCGCTTGTTGTGCCGGGTCTTCTTGCCCAACGTCGGAAACGCCCACGGCGTTTGCGGGTGATTGCCTTTTACCTTGCCTTCACCGCCGCCGTGCGGGTGATCCACCGGATTCATGGCCACGCCGCGAACTGTTGGACGAATTCCCTTCCAGCGGGTGCGTCCAGCCTTGCCGTAGGTTTCGTTTTCGTGGTCGAGATTGCCAACCTGGCCGACCGTTGCCATGCAATCAATCGAAAACTTGCGAACTTCGCCGGAAGGCAGCTTGATCAGCGCCAGGTCGCCTTCCTTGCTCAATAGCTGCGCGGAAGCGCCTGCCGTGCGAACCAGCTGGCCGCCACGGCCTGGATACAGTTCCAGGTTGTGCACCATGGTGCCCGGCGGAATGTGCCGGAACTTCATGGCATTGCCGGGAAGAATGTCGGCCGCTTCACCGGTGGTGACCGTCGCGCCAACTTCCAATCCCACTGGATGCAGGATGTAGCGCTTGTCGCCATCGGCGTAGTGCAGCAAAGCGATATTGGCGCTGCGGTTCGGGTCGTATTCGATCGACTCGACCTTGGCCGGCACGCCGTCTTTATCGCGGCGAAAATCAATCTTGCGATACTGCTTCTTGTGGCCGCCGCCGCGGTGCCAGACCGAAATTTCGCCCTGGTTGTTGCGTCCACCGGAGCGCTTTTTCGGTTCCAGGAGACCCTTTTCCGGGGTGTCCTTAGTGATATGGCTTTTGTCGAGTACGGTCATAAACCGTCGCGACGCTGTATACGGATTAAAGCTCTTCAGTCCCATCTCTGCCTCTTGCCCTGCTCATCTCTCGGCGGCTTGCACCTGCCGCGCCGTACTTCATCTTCAGAACTTCGGTCCCGTCTTACAAATTCTCCGCAAACTCGATCATCTTTTCGCCCGCGGCCAGCTTGACGTACGCTTTCTTCCAGTCGCGGCGATATCCTTCGGTCTGTCCCCGGCGGCGCATCTTGCCGTAAAAATTGGCGGTCCGCACATCGGCTACTTTCACCTTGAAAATCTGTTGCACGGCTTCCTTGATCTGGGTCTTGGTGGCCTTGGCGGAAACTTCAAAAACCACCGTGCCGTGAACTTCTTTTGCGCCCAATCCCTTTTCGGTGATGATTGGGCGGCGAATAATCTGATAGTGAGGGGTTGACATGAATTATCCCTTCCCCTTCTTGGCTTTCGTCGCAGGCTTGGCGGCCTTTTTTGCGGCCGGCTTTTTTGCGGCGGCTTCTTTTTTCACTGGAGCTGCGGCAATCGTTTCAACGTCCGGCACTTCGATCGGCTTTTTCTCCGGATCGAGTGACCGCACCAGGCGGGCCACCGCGTCCTTCGAAAGAACCAAGCGATCGTGCTTCAGCACTTCGTAGGGCTGCAGCGCGTTCGGCGCGGACAACTTGACGCCTACCAGGTTGCGGCTGGCCAGTTCCAAGTTGCGGTTTTCACCGTGTGCCACCAGCAATGCCGACTTGGTGAAGCTCAGCTTCCCGAGCGTGGTGAGCAGCGACTGAGTCTTGTGCGACTCAAGCTGCCAACCATCCACAACCGTCAACTTGGCGTCCGCCAATTTCGCGGAAAGCGCCGAGCGCAACGCGCCTAGCAGCATCTTTTTCGGCATCGCATAGCTGTAGCTGCGCGGGCGCGGTCCGTGAACCGTTCCGCCATGCCGCCACAATGGCGACCGGATCGAGCCGACACGCGCGCGGCCAGTGCCCTTCTGCTTCCAGAGCTTGCGGCCGGCACCCGACACTTCGCTCTTTTCCTTCACCTTGTGCGTGCCCCTGCGGAGCCCGTTCAGGTACCAACGGGAAGCTTCGTGCAGCAGATGCGGATTCACCTTCGCGCCAAATACCGCGTCCGCCAGCTCGACTTCGCCGACTTTCTTTCCGTCTAGGTTGACTACATCCACGACTGGCATAATCTCGTTTCCTTATCGTTTCTCTTGATTCTGTTACTTGGCCTTGCGCGCCTTCTTGATGAAAATGTATTGCCCTGCCGGCCCCGGAACCGATCCCCGCACCAGCAGCAGGTTTTCGTCGGTGTCCACCTTGATCACCTTCAAATTCTTCGCAGTCACGTTGGCATTGCCCATGTGACCCGGAAAATGCTGGTTCTTCCAGACGCGCGACGGAAACGAACTGCCGCCGATGCCGCCCGGTGCGCGGTGAAACATCGAACCGTGCGTCGCATCGCCACCTGCGTAGTGCCAGCGCTTCACGCCGCCCGCAAAACCTTTGCCCTTGCTGACGCCGCTGACATCCACCAGTTCGCCGGCTTTGAAATTCTCCACCAGCACCCGGTCGCCAACCTTGGTTTCGTCCTTCGATTCCCCTTTTTCGGATTCGAAGACTCGCACTTCGCGCATCACTTTCATCGCTGGAACATTGGCTTTTTTGAAGTGCCCGGTAAGCGCCTTGTTGACTCGCTGCGGCTTGACGAATTCCACCAGTCCCAGTTGCGCCGCTTCGTAGCCGTCTTTTTGCTTGGTGCGCATTTGCACTACGACGCACGGACCGGCCTGCAACACCGTGCAGCCGACCAGATTGCCGTCTTCGGCAAAGATCTGCGTCATGCCCAGCTTGATTCCGATAATTCCTTCGACTGCCATGTTTCCTCTGTCTCTCTCTCGCAGCTTGCCGTGCACTTCTGGTATTGGCTGCGTCCTGCTCTTGAATTTTCTTTACGTCGTTACTTCATTACTTCGTTACTTCGTTTTTCCTCTTACTTAGCTGCGTGACCAAACGCCTTAATCTCCACGTCCACACCCGGCGGAAGATCGAGCTTCATCAAAGCATCCACCGTGTCCGGTGTCGGCTCGAGGATATCGATCAAACGCTTGTGGGTGCGCATCTCGAATTGCTCGCGGGACTTTTTGTCCACGTGCGGCGAGCGCAGCACCGTCCAGCGGTTGATGGAAGTCGGAAGAGGAATCGGGCCGGCAACATCCGCGCCGGTACGCTTCGCTGTTTCGACTATCTCCCGCGTGGACTGGTCCAGGATGCGGTGATCAAATGCTTTCAAACGAATTCTGATTTTGTCGCCTTGTCTCATATTTTATTCAAAGCTTTCTGGTGAAAAGCACCAAACTACTCAATAATCTCCGTGACCGCGCCTGCTCCGACGGTGTGCCCGCCTTCGCGAATCGCGAACCGCAAACCCTTCTCCAGCGCTACCGGCGTAATCAACGTCACTTCACAACTTACGTTGTCCCCCGGCATCACCATTTCCACGCCTGCCGCCAGGTGCATATCACCTGTGACGTCCGTGGTGCGGAAATAAAACTGTGGACGATAGCCGGAGAAAAACGGAGTGTGACGTCCGCCTTCTTCCTTGGTCAACACATACGCTTCGGCCTTGAACTTGGTGTGTGGAGTAATCGAGCCCGGCTTGCAAATCACCTGCCCGCGCTCCACATCGTCTTTTTCCGTGCCGCGCAACAGCAGTCCCACGTT
>Ga0210402_10001343_pt1 | contig 25434 bp, 21 predicted proteins | sample IncBWC7MmetaG_FD_161055 | JGI IMG/M metagenome (GOLD analysis project Ga0210402, IMG submission 161055) | Forest soil microbial communities from Barre Woods Harvard Forest LTER site, Petersham, Massachusetts, United States - Inc-BW-C-7-M | ecosystem: Environmental > Terrestrial > Soil >... | reverse complement strand
CGCCCCCCTCGACAGTCCTGAGAATAGGATGCGCCACTCCAAGCGCAACGTCTATCAGACTTTGGTGTTGGTCTGGGCCGAATTCAAGACCGGTTAATGCCGAAAAGGACCCAGCAGCCGCCGGAGAAGTGACTTGATCCTCTGCGTTCCGCGTCCATCTCGAAAAACCGTCGCCCCAGGAACAACCAATTTAATTTCGGTCCCGGACGTGGCAGAGCTCGTCAAGGTGAAGGTGGCGCCGATGCGCGCGGCCCGTTCCCGCATCCCTTGAAGTCCGAAATGGCCGTCTTTCGCCTTCTCTGTCCGCCCAGGATCCATGCCGATTCCGTTATCCCATACCCGGAGGACCAGGGCCTTTGCATAGCTGAGCTCCACCTCCAGTCGACTGGCTTGCGAGTGCAAACAGGCGTTGCGGATGGCTTCATGCCCGATCCGGTAGATTTCATCCCGAATGATCGGGTGCATTTCCCTGGCGCTTCCGGTCACCGCCAAGCCTGCGGTCATAGAGGCCGGGATGAGGTGGGTTTCCGTCGCCCTCCGGAACGCTTCTGCAAGATCGTTAGTTTCAACGGTTGACGCGCGCAAGGCGTTGAGCGCCGCCCTGCCCTCCTGCACTGCCTGTCCCAGCCACGTGGACAAGTGCTCCAACGTGCTGCGCATATGGGCCGCGTCGGCAGGGCCATCGAGCGCATCGTCGGCGACCAACTTACTGCCCTGGATGGTCTGCAGCAAAGTATCGTGAAGTTCTCGCGCGAGGCGGGTGCGCTCGGACAGCCGCTCGTCGAAGCGTGCATGCATGGCGTGCCGAACTTGGCGAATCCGAATCCGGTAGAGGACCCACGTCACCCCGAGGGCAGCCAGGAAGCACAAAGCTTCGAACCACGCGGTCTGAAACCAGGCGGGAGCTACACTCAACTCCACGGCAGCCCCATGATCGTTCCAAACGCCGTCATTGTTGGACGCGATGACGCAAAACGTATATCGGCCGGGCCGGAGATTGGAATAGAAGGCCTGGCGCCGGATACCAGCATCCTGCCAGTCGCGTTCCCAGTTCTGGAGCTTGTAGCGGAATCGCACCCGTTCCGGGATCATGAGGCTGAGAGCGGCATAGTCGATTCGTAGATTCCGGGTCAAGGCCGGCAGCTCGATTTTTCCATATGTCGAGTACGATTTCTCGTCGGCCACGATGGATCGAATCGACATCGGCGGCGGTAGCGGGTTCCTGATGATGTGTGCGGGATTCACCCGTGCCGCCCCGCTGCGCGTAGCAAACCAGAGCATGCCATCGGTCGCTTGAATGGCGTGGGAGGAGTATGACTCAGAGGCTTGTAATGGCTCGGGGAGATCGCTGATGAGATCGAAAATCTCACAGGTGGGTTTGTAGTCGAAGTGCCGCAGCACCTGAGAGACTTCGCGTTCGGGAATGTGGGCGATACCGGGGCTGGCGCTCAGCCAGATCCCGTCACTTGGCAGCACGACCAATCCGGTCACCGTGCCGAGTTCCACGCCGCCGGCTAATTGAAGTGTATGGAACCGGTCCCTCGCCAGAAATGCCAGCCCCGCTTCGCCGCCCACCCACACTTGATTTTCCCGGCCCTGGATGATCATGAATGGCCCGACGGTGAGCCCGTCGGAGGCCGAGAACGTCCGAGTGTTGCCGTGGTCCACGACGGCGATCCGGTCTCCGTAGGCCAGCCAAATGCGACCCGCTGCGTCGGTGTAGGCCGCATTCGAGGCCCAATTGGGATGATCGCTTAATACGTCGACATGTTTCCAGACGCCTTGGCTCAATTGGAACTCGCCCAAGCCGCCATACGCGACCCAAAGATTGCCTACGCTGTCTCTGGTAACCGAGGAAACGATCATCGGGTCCCTGGTTGGCGACCGATGCATCTTCTCCATGGCCTCAGGAGGCTGTATTTCGGTGAACGATTTCCCATTCCATCTTATGAACGAATTCCGCGCACCGATCCAGATGGCGCCGTCCGGGTCTCGATATGTCATGTAGACGCTAAGAGGGCCTCCAGGCCCGAATTTGCCATCCGGAACTCGCATCATCGGCGTCCGCGGCTCGTCGGCCCTCGATCCGGTCCAGACCTCACCATGAACGCCTGCCACGAAGCTGAAGTTCCGGACCTTCGGCGGTAGCGGGAACCAATTGAGATTGCGGTAGCGGAACCGGTCGAGGCCGCCCTCCGTGCCGACCCAGATGTTGCCCTCGCGATCTTCCAGCATCGCATTGACGGCGTTGTCCGACAACCCCTGGTCTTCCGTGAGTCTTTCCGCTCTCGGGCTGGTCTCAAGTACTTGCCGGTCCGGCATTCGTTTTGGAAAGGACACCCTTGCCAGTCCGGTCTCAGCCATCCACATTGCGCCGTCGCGATCGAACAGAATTCGCTGCGCCTGAATTCCGACCGTTGGCAACGGACCGTTCCCGCGGTCGAGCGGTGAGCGAAAAGCAAGCGGGGCTTTCCGGCCGCTGTCGGCAACCAACAGGGCGCCATCGGGATCTTGGGTCATGGCAGTCACCCGGCCCGTTTCTAATCCCATGTCCCGAAACAACTTCTCGCCTCGTGGCAGATAGCGGATTCGCGTGCCACTGGCGACCCAAAGCGTACCCTGCCGATCCACCAACAGAGTCCATGCCGACTTGTCCGGATAATTCCACTCGGATCGAACCCGTTGCCAGTGCTGTCCTTCTAATCGCGTGAATCCGCCCATGACCGCGGCCCATACTGTGCCGTCCCGGTCCTTGGCAAAGCAACGAACGCTGCTTACGGGGAATCCTTCCCGGAGGGAGTAGTTGACGGCCGTTCCATCCCTAAGGAAAGTAGAGCCGCCCCTATCATAGCCGATCCAGAGACCGCCGTCTGAAACAGCCAAGAGTGCCGATATCGAACTGGACGGCAGCGAATTACGTTCTGGCCGATAGCGTTCAAAGGACAGTCCGTCGAAACGAAACAAGCCGTCAGTGGTTCCAATCCAAAGGTAGCCGTCCGCCGTTTGCGCCAGCGCCGCGACAGACCCATTCAGACCGTCCCTTGCTGTCCACGAGGTGTGATGAAGTTGGCGCAGCGATTCAGAAGGGTCGAGGCCAAATACGGCGGAAGAAAACAGGATTTGCAAGAAATAGATCCTGCAGGTCAGTCCCATTGCCTTTGGGCGCAAATGCAAGGCCGGCGCGAACGTGGACCTGACGAATCCCACACCTCCAGAGCATAACCGCTTTGCCCGTTTCCTGGGGCCGCTACAACCTTCTGGTATTGTCCTATAGTTTTCTACAGCTTGCTGGGACATCAAAGGGAAAGAAGGCCACGTCGGATCGCGATGGTAACCGCATGGGTCCGGTCGTTCGCGTGCAACTTCTCGACGATATTCTTGATGTGAAAATTAACGGTCGTCTCCGCAATCCCGAGACGATCCGCAATCTGCTTGTTGCGATGGCCTTCCTGAATCAGCCGAAGCACGTCGAGTTCCCTACAGGTAAGATCTTCTTCTCCAAGGTGCTCGGCAAGCCGGGCCGCCACTTCCGCGGGAACTCTTGTTCGGCCGGCATGGACTGAGCGGATCGCCTCCAGCAACTCGCTCTTCGGCATGCTCTTCAGGAGGTATCCGCAGGCTCCTGCCCGCAGCGCGCGCTGAATCTCGCCATCGCTGTCCGAGGTGGTCAGCATAATGATTCGCGCCTGGGGAAACTCTCCTCGGATCGCAACCAGGGTGTCCGTGCCATTCGTGCCCGGAAGCCGGAGGTCCATCAGGGTGACATCTGGTTTATGGCGGCGAAACTCAGCGATAGCGTCTACCGCATTCGCCGCGTGCGCCACAAGGAGCATGTCCTGTTGTGATCCAATGATCATGCTCAGACCCTCGCGAAAGACCGGGTGGTCTTCAACGCTGAGGATACGAATCGGCCGAGTGTTCACAATTGCAGCCCGTGTTGCATATTCTACTGCTACTGCCGCAGCCGCTGCCTCCACCGCTTTCGGGTGATCCCGCTCGCATCGTAGGTATCCGCCATGCTCTATCCCGGAGCTCTCATCCCCACATGACGCGATCAAATCCACGCCTTTTAACCGAAACGTTCACCAACGTCTCCGCTTCACCGGTAACGCCAGAATAAACTTTCGACGATGTAGGAGAAAACGGATTATCATCGAACGGTAGCTGCGTCTTTTTCCTCTTGTCTCACCGAAGGGGTTCACCCCAGGCTCAGCGATAGATGGCGGCGGAGTGCGGCGGTAGTTCGATCTCGAGAGCGCCTTGCCGGGCCTCCACTGGCGGTGTCGTTTCCAGCAGATTCTCAAGGTGGGCGCCATCCAGGATGCCGGAACGATCGAGCGGAACATGCAGCCTGGCTGAGCCCGCGGCGTGATTGAAGACGACGACCACGCGAGAATTTGGCGTGACGCGGGCGAACCCGTACGCGTTGTCGTCCACCAGCAGGTCGATCAGCGCGCCCTGGCGGAGCGCGGCTGTGGTGGCCCGAAGGTGCGTCAGCTTGCGGACGGTTTCAAACAGAACTTCCTGCACCCTAGTGCGGCCGGACGGTACAAACGCGTTGGCTGCGTCTTCCTTCCAGCCGCCGGGAAAGTCACGGCGATTGTCCGGATCGTCGCCGCCGGTCATGCCGACTTCGTCGCCATAGTAAATCATCGGGATCCCACGCGTGGTCAGAAGAAATGTGAACGCCTGCCGTAGCGCCCCGGGCGTCGCACCCTGCCTATACAGGAAGCGCGTCGTGTCGTGGAGCCCGATAAATGTGACGAGGTTGGCAGGATCAGGGTAAAGATAGTCGTGCGCCAGCATCTTCGGCAACTCGCGCAGCGGCGCTTTGCCGGAGAAGACCCGCGCAATGGCATCCTGCAGGGGGAAATCAAAAACGCTGTTGAGGCCGCTATCGACTCCATCGAATCGCGTGCGGCCACCCTGAAAAAAGGCTGGCAGCGATGGGTCGCTATCGAACACTTCCCCCACGATTTTGAAACCGGGATAGCGAGCGTGGATGGCCCTGCTCCAATCGTGCCAGAAGCGTCTCGGCACATAGGGTACGGTGTCCTGTCGGATGCCATCGATCCCCGTGCGCCCGATCCACCAAAGTGTGTTCTGAATCAGGTAGCGCGCTACTTCAGGATCGTCCTGGTTTAGATCCGGCAGGATGCCGGCGAACCAGCCGTCGAGCGTGCTGCGCTGAGCGGCTGCCGTAGCATGCGGATCGATGAGGGTCCAGGCGCGCCAGGTGTTCGCCAGGTGCTGCCCTTCGGTGCCGTGGAACCAGATGGGGGTGGGCGGATCTTTGACCCAGGGATGATATGGACCAGTGTGATTCGCCACCTGGTCCTGGATTACCTTTATGCCGAGCGCGTGAGCGCGATCCACCAAATCGCGAAAATCATCAAGCACCCCGAAGTGTTCCTCGACGGCATAGAAATCGACCGCGCCGTAGCCGTGGTAATCCGTCGTTGCCTCTTTGTCGTATCGTTCGCGCTTGTTCAGGTGGTTGACGTTGTCGTAAATCGGAGTGAGCCAGATGACGGTCACCCCGAGGTCTTTTAAATACGGGAGGTGATCGATGATGCCGCGGAAATCGCCGCCGTGATAGTAGCGGGATTTCGTGCGATCGTGCATGCCGCGCGAGACGGGTGGGTCGTCGTTGGTCGGGTCGCCGTTGGCGAAGCGATCGGGCATGAGCAGATAGATCACGTCGTCGGGCGAGAAGCCTTGGAACCGTCGTCGCGCCGCTGCCCCGTTCAGGTAGTAGACGACCGCACGGCATTAATCGGTTCACTGAACTGGGACCAGGCGAATTTCGAGAGGATGCGCGACTATGCCGTGATGACCTCAGAGGTAAGGGAAGTCAGTGAAGTGATTGAGTGCTTCGAGGCGGATTGGAGCCGGAAGCCCTTTGCGCCGCCAAAATCTTCTCGCCTCATCTGGTGTCCAGGGGGCCGATCAGCCCTCGCGGCGTTCATCGAGAGTGCAAAGCATTCCCTCTATATCCAAAACGAGCGGTATCAGGATGCTCTCATCACCGAGCATATCGTGCGGGCCAAACTGCGGGGGGTCAAGGTCCACGTGTTGACGCGTCCGTCGCATTCTCTCAGGACGGATAAGTTAGTTGAGGGAGTCGGCGACCTTCGAATTATGCACGACATCGGGATCGGCATTCACAAGCTCAAGCACCTGAGATTGCATTCGAAAATGATTCTGGCCGACAAGTCACGGGCCATCATAGGCTCCATGAATTTGTCTCCCGGTAGTCTTGACACCCGGCGAGAGCTTGCCATCGAGCTGAAGGATCATCACGTAATCAGCAGGCTATGGAGCATCGTATATCACGATTGGAAAAACTCGCATCCTCTCGATCTCAGTGACGAAGGCCTCCGGACGGACCTGGCAAAGCACACCGACCCGCGAGTGAGAGAATTCGTGTCTGCCCGGCAGACCACGATATAGTTCGGAGACACTGATCCGGCTGCGGCAGACTGGTTTGCGCGTGAAGGTCGAGTCGCCGCCGTCGCTGGCCGCATCTACAATCACACACCGCAGTCCCGTGCCCCGCCTGTCCATGGCGAATTCGTAGAGTCACGCGGCGATTGGAGTCTGATAGCTCTGCCGCTACAGCGGCCACTTTATCTGTAAGTATCCGGTAAGTCACACTGACAGATCCCAGCCCGCGCAGCGAAACCTCCTTCATCCTGCTAGACTCAGGGGAGAAGTTGGAGGTTCCATGCCCGACGTCTTCACCCGAAAGCTGATCGCTGCCGTGGCTTGGACCGCTCTCGGCGGTGCCGCCCTTGCCCAGCAGCAGGAGCGTTTTCCTCAACTCAAGCTCGAAGATACTTCCGGGGCGCAGCGCACCCTTGCCGAACGCATGCTCAAGGAAACCCGCACAGGCATGGGCGGTCCCTGGAACGTGGCCTTGCGCAGTCCGGTTGCCGGCCAGGCGCTGATGGATCTCTACAACTACTACCGCTATAACTCCTCTTTGTCCGCGCGCCTGGTCGAGTTCGGCATTCTCATTACCTCAAGAGAATGGTCATCGCCGTTTGAGTGGCAAGTCCACTACCCATTGGCGGTGAAAGAAGGTGTCTCGGTGGAGGCGCTGGCGGATCTCAAGGCGGGCAAACGCCCGGCCGGTCTCAAACCCGATGAACTGGCGATGCACGATCTCGCGACCGAACTCCTGCGGCAGCATTTCGTAAGCGACGGCACGTATCGCCGCGCGAAGGCGGCGCTGGGCGCCCAAGGCGTGGTGGATGCCGCGACGCTGGTGGGGACCTACGTGGCCTTTGCAGCGCTGCTCAATGTCGGCGAAGTCTTTGGGCCGGACAGCAAGGGGCCGGAATTCCTGTCCCGCCCCGGCGATATCTCCGCCCTCCCGCAGACCCCGGGCGCCAAAGGCGATCAGCAGCGCCACTACCGGTTTGAAGAGGCGAAGCAGGAGATGCCGTACCACCTTTACGTGCCTCAGAAGTACGACGGAAAGACTCCCATGCCTCTCATCGTCGCCCTGCACGGAGCCGGCGGCCAGCAGGATTATTTCTTCCGCACCAATCCCAATACCCAGGAACTTTGCGAAAAGTACGGCTTTATCCTCGTGGCCCCGCTCGGCTATCACGCGTTTGGAGGGTACGGCGCCGGGCTGTTGCGGCGACCCCCGGGAGCCACGGCAACGCCCCCCGACCCGCGCCGGCCCGACTGGTCTGCGGACGAACTGAAGCGCGTCAACGAACTCAGCGAAAAGGATGTCCGCAACGTACTGGCGATTGTCGAACACGAGTACCGCATCGACTCCGCCCGTGTCTACCTGATGGGCCACTCAATGGGCGGCAACGGGACTTGGTATCTGGGGCAGAAATACGCGGAGAAATGGGCGGGCCTGGGCGTGCTGTCGGGCGGCTTCGGTTACGTCGATTATCCGGCCGAACGCATCAAAGGCATCCCGCTGTTCACCTCCGCGGGTTCCAAAGATACGGCCATCCATGGAGATCTGGCCCGTGCCGCGCTGGATAAGCTCAGGGCGGCAGGCCTCGATCCCGTCTACGTGGAAATCGGTGATGGTACCCACATGTCGATGATCCCAGGCGCCCTGCCTCAGGTGCTGGAGTTTTTCGCTACCCACCATCGGTGACCTCGATCCGCCGGTGGGCGGCGTCATAACAATACGCCACTCCACACGTATAGGGCGATGCACATCGCAGATCGTGGCCGACGGCTTCATAGACCTCTCGATGCCGCCAACGTCACCCGTCTCTGCGCGCCACGATCTTCAATCACAATCTTGCCGTTTTCCAGTCTTACGTCATCCACCTTCCTGAACCCATCCGGAACGCGGGTGTAAAAAAGCAGGAAATGCGACTCGATCGTCGACTTCGCAGGCAGCCACCGGTAGGTCGGCGTACCGAACATCGGGCCGTTCGCGATCACTTCACGCCGGGGAATGTCATAAGGTTGCGTGGCGAACTCCATGCCGCGCACCACCTGAGTCTCCGCCGGATAGTTGCCCCAGTGCTGGACCCATGGGTATTCCTCGCGTTTGAAAACGTACCCATAAACGGTCCGTTTGCTGGAATTGAATGCGGCAACCCATTCAAGCTGCCGCGCGGGATCGAGCAGTGTGGCGGCATGATCTATGTAATGAGGATTATCCGGAACCGCGGACATGTCGATCGGCTTTCCGTCCAGCCCCGGCGCCATCGGCCACGTAAAGTCCTGCCCGGAGACGAGCCTTCGCTGGGTCGCTGGCTGGGTCGCTGCCGGTCCGCTGCCGCCGCGACCTCCGGCCGCATTGGGCGCACCGCCGCGGCCCGTCCCATTCGTCAGATAATCGCGATCCTGCGAGCGTGAGCCGGAAAGTGCCATCGTGGTGATCCCCGGCTGCAGAAACGGCGCGGCGACGGTGGCGTGCTCCGCCCAATTCACCGGCCGGTCAAAACCCATCAGGTTCTCAAGCCGGCTGTCCACGTACATCACACTTTCGCCGTCCACGATGTGAAAAGTCCGGGTGAAGGCCTCTTGCACGATCGGGAGCTTTCCCGAAAGGGAAACCGAACTGGTCGCGCCGTCCTTTCCCATGATGATGTCGAATTTAGTGATATGGGCTTCACCGTGTTGCGGAAGGCCGGCGGCCCGCTCCTCGGCAGACGGTCGTCCGAACCCATCGACGCAAACAAAATGGCCGAGCGTCCCGTTAAACTGGGCCTGCCTGCCGGCTTCCCGGGCAAGCCGCATCGGATTCCACAACGGGTTCATCTTCTCGGCGTCATCGGTCATAACGACGTTTGAGATAGCGCTCCCCTCCACCATTACGGTGACCTGCAGCTTGTCGTTACTCAACGTGATGGAAGGCTGCCCCTCGAAGGTGCCGTTCCGCGGCCCACCCTGCTGTTGGGCGACCGCGGCGGCGGCAACCAGCACCACCAGAAGCCGGGTCCATGTAGGGCGCAGCCCGCGCCGCGCGATCTCGAGCGGACCGCTGGGCCAACGCATCGGGACTGCATCCCGGCTCAACCCCACCATGTCTCGCCCTTGGCCATATGTTGCCGCAGCCAGTCTTCGTTGATTTCCAGTCCCAGGCCCGGGCCCTCGGGGAACTGCATCACGCTCTTGCGAACGACGGGCTCTTTCCCGGCTGCCATTTTCTCTTTGAAACCACGGAACTCTCCGAGAACATTCTCAATCTTGAAGAAGTTCTGAATCGCCCCAGCCAGATGAACGGACGCATAGAACCGGATCAGCGAACAGGGGCCGCTGTGCATACCGACAGGCGTTCGGGTCAATGCCGCGTAGTCCGCGATTTTCCGGCAGCCGGTGATGCCGCCCGAGTAAGCCACGTCGGGGTGGACCATGTCCAGCACCTGGTTATCCAGGTAGGGCCGGAACCCACGCACTAACTCGACCTTCTCCCCCGCCAGCAGAGGTACCCGCGTCGAGCGCTTTAACTCAAGCCAGGCTTCCGAGTAGTTGACCGTCAGCGGGTCCTCAATCCACAGCGGGTCCACCGGCTCGATAGCCTTGCACAGGCCGATGGAACTGCGCGTGTCGAACTGGCCGGTGCAATGCATCGCCAGGTCGATATCGTCGCCCACCGCGGCGCGAAGGTTCGCGTATCCCTTGGCCACGCTGCGGAAAACCGAGCCGTCGAGGGTCTCTACGAATGGATCCCGGCCCCCGCCCTCGCCGCCGCCACCAGCGCCACCACGCCCGCCGCCGGCGCCACCGCGGCCGCCCCCGCCGCCGCGGCCTCCGCCGCCCACCCCGATACCGAACTTGAAGGCCGTGAAGCCTTCGGGCTCCTGCTTGACGCGCTGCGCCCAGGCCCGGCACTCGCCGGCATCCAGCATGTTGGCGATATTCCCGTGCGAATAGACCGGAGCCGCGGCGCGCATCGGTCCGCCCAGCAACCGGTACAGAGGCTTATCCAGGATCTTCCCCGCCAGGTCCCACAGCGCAATATCGATTCCGCTGATCGTCGGGATATGCGCGACGAACGAGTATTGCAGTGCGCTCATCATGTAGAAATGGCGCTCGATCGCCAGCGGGTCCTGGCCGATCAGGTTCCGCTGGATGGTCTCGATGCGGTCGCGCGCCATTTTCGAGCTGATCCCCGATTCGCCATAGCCCACCAGGCCGGCATCGGTCTCGATCCGGATCAGACAGCCGTCGCCGACGTTGTCCAGTTGCAGCGTCTTGATGGCCGTGATCTTGACCATCTTGGTATACGGCGCGGCCAGCACCTTGTAGTTTGCCAGCCACCCTCCCGCCGGCAGGGCCAGCGCGGTCTTGAAGAAATCCCGGCGCGTCCAGTTCATAAAGTCATTTTCCTCAAAGAGAATCCTGCTGCGAAAATAGTTCCCCGTTTCCCCTTCCGAAGGACGAAGCCCGAGCCCCTGCATCCCGGCCCAAGCCGGGTCGGGACAATTATATCTATTCTCGGTGACAGACTTACCATCAATCCGATTCCACTTCGACCTGCCCACAAGCAGCGGTTTGGTGCTAATGTTGATCGCTGGGCCTAATCATGAATCTCCAAGCCCGTACAGCCACGCTGGGGGCTGTGCTTGCCGCCACCTCCCTTGCCTTTGCGCAAAGCAACCCGGCTTACATCCGGTTCACTCCGTCCGCTACCAAGGGTGCACTCTATAAGCCCGATTCCGGGCCGCCGCCGCAGGCAGGAATCCTGATCGTTCACCGCACCGCGAACTTCATGGCGCATCTGGGCGCCACCGAACTCTCCCAACGCGGATTCCTGGTGTTGGCCATGAATCCTCGCTCCGACAATAACGAGGCGGCCGTGCGATTTGAAGAGAACGCCCTCGACGTGAAGTCCGGTGTGGAGTTTCTCAGAAAGCAGCCTGGCATCCGAAAGGTCTTTCTATTCGGTCACAGCGGCGGCGGCCCCGCCACCAGCTTCTATCAGGCTGTCGCCGAGAACGGGCCGGCGTATTGCCAGGGTTCGCACAAGCTGGTCCAGTGCGGCACCGATCTGGCCCGGTTGCCGCGCGCCGACGGCGTGGTCTTCGTCGACGCCCATCCGGGGGTTTCCGTGAATGGCCTTCGCAGCCTGAACCCGGCGGTAATGAATGAGGCCGATCCTCGCCAGATCGATCCCGCCCTCGATCCTTTCAGCCCCCGGAATGGTTTCAACCCTGACGGACCCTCCCACTATTCCGATGACTTTAAGCGGCGGTACTTCAAGGCGCAGGCCGTCCGGATGAACCGCTTGATCGATGCCGCGCTCCAAAAAGCCCAGGCCCTGAAAGGCGATGATGATGTTTTTCTGGTGCCACGAAGTGAAGGAGCGCGGTTGATGCAGATGGACCTGAGCATCCACCACGGCACCGTCAAGCCTCGGAAGCTCTTGAAAAACGATGGGACCGTGGTGACGCAAATTGTCGAAAGCGTTCGCCGTGCGGGCAGCGCTACGGCTGAAGACAATGCCTCATTCGAACGCGGTACACGCCTGCTGACGGTGAAGTCCTTCCTCAGCGCGAACGCTGTGCGGGCCACCGACTCAATGGATGGAATCGATTGGTGCTCCAGCAATAACTCCACTCCGTGCGCCCTTCAGAAGATCTCCGCGCCGATTCTCATCACCGCCATGGGAGCGCACTACTTCGTCCGCGACAATGAAATTCACTTCGAAATGGCGGCGAGTAAGGACAAGGAGTTCATCGTCATCGAGGGAGCCACCCACGGAATCCAACCGTGCAAGGCTTGCGAGGAAACGCCGGGCCAGTATTCAAATACAGTCAGGAACTTTTTCGATTACGTGCAGAAGTGGATCAATGCGAGACTTTAAGGTGCCCCATTCCGTCCAGCCTTCCCGCCGCAGAGCGCTGCAATTGGTGAGCGGCCTTCTGGTTCCGGCAGGGGCTCTGCCTCAACAACCGGCCAGCGGGGATCCAATGTCTACGCTGAGCACTTACATGAGCGAGGCCGCCGGCCGCAAATTGCCGGACGCTGTGGTCGAGAAGACCAGCCAGATGATCCTCGACACCCTGGCCGCTATGATTTCGGGTTCTCAGCTTCCGCCCGGCCGTTTTGCTATCCAGTTCGCCCGCGGTTATCGCGGTGCGCCGGTAGCCACGGTGGCTGCGTCGAATGTGGTTTGTGGACCCATTGAGGCGGCCCTCGCGAACGGGATGCTCGCCCATGCCGACGAAACCGACGACACGCACCCGCCCTCGCAATCGCACCCTGGCTGCTCGGTCGTCCCGGCGGCGTTGGCTGCGGGAGAGCGCTTCGCTGGCGATGGAACGCGCTTCTTGCGCGCCGTAGCGCTCGGCTATGACATTGGCACGCGCGTGACCATCACTCTGGGCAAGTTGCAATACATGGTCGAGACGCACCGCAGCACGCATAGCATTTCCGGGAACTTCGGTTCTGCGGCGGCGGCTGGTTGCATGGCGGGTCTGAACACCCGGCAAATGCGCTGGCTGCTCTCCTACGCCGCGCAGCAAGCATCCGGCCTGGCGTCCTGGCAGCGCGACACGGAGCACGTGGAAAAGGCCTTTGACTTCGGCGGAATGCCTGCCCGCAACGGTGTCACCGCCGCGTTGCTGGTGCAGGCGGGGGCCAGCGCTGTCGACGACATTTTGTTCGGCCGCGACAACTTCTGGCAGGCGTTCGTTCCCAGGAACGACGCGGCCCTCATGGTGGAGAAACTCGGTGAGCGTTACGAGATCATGCGCACGAATGTCAAGAAGTGGAGTGTGGGTGCGCCCATTCAGGCGCCGCTCGATGCTCTGGACAACCTCCAAAAACGCTGGCGCTTCGAGCCCGAACAAGTGAAACGGGTAGTCGTGCTGGTGGCCACCGACGAGGCCGCCATTGTGAACAACCGCGAGATCCCGGACATTTGCCTGCAGCACCTGATCGCCGTGATGCTGATCGATCGAACCGTCACCTTCCAGTCGGCGCACGCCAAGGAGCGGATGCAGGATCCCGCCGTCCTCCGCCACCGTGCCAAGGTCGAACTCGTCCCCGACGAAGCACTGGAGCGCCTCATGCCCCGGCGGGAAGCGGTCGTTGAATTAACCCTCATGGATGGGAGAGTGCTAAGCGAGCGCGTCGGAAACGTGCGTGGAACCGCCGAAAACCCCATGAGCCGCCAGGAACTCATCGCGAAGGCGACCGACCTGATCACGCCTGTTTTGGGACCTGCGAAATGCCGCAACCTGGTCGACACGATATTTGGCCTCGAACGAGTCGCCGACATCCGCACGCTCCGCCCCCTCATGCAGTCGGCCTAGCTCAGGCCAGGGCGGACGCAATCCATAGACCGAGCGCCGTCCGATTCGCGGGAGCGCCCGTATGATATGATACGGTCGAAATCCCTACAGCCCCGTACTGCCGCAGCCAAATTTCGCGCAGTTCGTTGGGGTCTCGATCGGGATACGCTGCCGAAACGGTTCGGTCAGACACCTGGCTGCCTCTCCAATGATTTGCAAATGGTGTAGTACCCACACCTGGAGCATGTCGTCGGAACCAAAGGAATTCCGTCCTGGCTGTGTCTTAATTAGAATCTGGTCAATGGCTTTCAGGATGTCCCGAAGCCTTTCCGGATCGTCCCTCATAAGGGTACGGCATCGCGCAACGCCTGCAAGAGGACTTTCGGGCGGAGCATAGCCTCGGTAGCCACATCGACAGACGCTCCCAGCATTGACTGCATCTCCATCAGCAGGCCGCCGAGATCCATCAGGGTTCGTTCCGGATCCAGATCCACCAGGAAATCGATGTCACTGGCTTCAGAGCTATCGCCGCGCGCTACCGACCCAAAAACCCGGAGATTGCGCGCTCCATAGCTATCGGCCAGTCGAAGGATCTGATCCCGTTTTGAACCGCGCAATTCTTCCAGCGTCACAGCTTCATTTTACTTCGAACCGCACCACCGCCTGCCCGAAGTGGATCTCGTCGCCCGGTTCCAACTTGAAGCCGCGCGAATCGCGATGCACTTCCTGGCTCATGCCGTCGCGCACAATCCACGTGCCGCACTCGGCGGCTGGCTGGCGAACCTGGCGCGGCCCGCCCCGCGCGCCACCTCCCGCGCCACCTCCCGCGCTACCTCCCGCGCCACCCCGGGGATACCAGCGGTCGTTGAACAAACGGTAGTCGCCCGAGACCTTGTCGAACAGGATGTGGGCATGCTCCCGCGAAACCGACCGATTGATTTCGGAGTCTTCCACGAAAGCCAGATCGTTGCGCCGGTACAGACCTTCGGAGCGATAGACATCCACCACGCGCCCGATGTTCGTCCTCGGTTTATCCAGGCCGATTTCGGCGGTGTTGGCGCTGCCCTCGCATACCACCAGCCTGGCCGCGGGCCTGGGCGCGCCTCCCTCCGGCTGCTGCGAAACGGCGTCGACAATCAACCACTCCTCGCCCCGTTTCGGCAAGCCGGCGGAGGCTTCTACGGCGACCCGCAGGTATTCGGGGAATCGGCAGCCGGCGCCCTGCAGCGCGTTGTGGACCTCCTCCTCCAGGTATTTTCGGAAGAAGCGGCCGGTGAATACGCCGAGCCGGCTTTCGTCCACGCCGCGCAGCGTCACGCGCAGCAAATCGTACGGGAAGACCTTCTTGCCGCCCGACCGGTAACTCTTTTCGTGGACCTGGTCCATCACCGCCAGGCGAATCTCCGCCAGTTCCGGCGGCTCGTCGGGATCGGGCGCGGTGGCCAGCGGCGATTCGAAAAGCGTGCGGCCCCATTTTTCGAGATAGTCTCCAAGGTTCATAGCTTCCTTCCTGCAAAGCCGCTTTTTACATTAGCCCCAATTGTTTCGCGGCCTCCATTACTTCTCTGGCGATAGGCGCGGCCACCCGTCCGCCGTAGCCGCCGTGTTCCACCAGCACCGCGAACGCCAGCCGATGCGACGTGTCGCCGTCATACGGAGCGAAGCCGGTGAACCAGGCGTGCGGCAACCCCTGGTCAAGTTGCGCGGTTCCAGTCTTGCCCGCGAATTCGATCGCCGCGCCCGCCATCACGTGACGCGCGGTGCCTTCGGTAACCACTCGCCGCATAGCCGCGGCCAGAAACGCGGCCTGGGTGACGGGCAGAATTTCCACCGGCGCATCGTCGCGCGGGTTGCTGGCATCCGCGATCCAGCGGCCCTCCGGCATCCGTCCGCCGGCGGCGATGGCGGCGGCCACGCGCGCCATCTTGAACGGCGAAATCAGCACCGGGCCCTGGCCGTAAGCGGCGAACGGCAGCGCCTGCTTCAACTCCGGCAGGTCGCCCGTGGAGATCCCCAATTGCGCGGCGGTCTCGGCCAGCCCCTTGGAACCCACATCGTGAACGCCCAGTTGCGCGAAGTAGGCGTTGCAGGAAACGGCGATGGCGCGCTCCATATCCAGGGTGCCGTGAGCATGGTCGCCGATATCGTCTTTAATGGCGCGGTTCCATCCCGCGATGGTGTTGCCGGCGCGTCCATCGGGCAGGGTGTGGCACTGGTAGGTGCGGTGCTTGAGGCCCGGGTCGGCCCGCAAAGCCGCCATGGCGGTGACCAGCTTGAACGTCGAGCCCGGCGGGTACTGGCCATAGCGCGCCCGGTCCAGCAATTCGTCGGGCGCCGGCGCTGCGGTGCGGAGGCCCGGCGGGTCGGGCGCTGGCGTGCTCACCAGAGCCAGCACACCGCCGGATGCCGCGTCCATTACCACCACCGCGCCGTGGCGGGTCTGCCGCTCCAGAATCGCCTTCGCCTGCAGTTGCAGGCGGATGTCCAGTGTGAGCCGGATGCTGCGGTCGCGGGCCAGCACGGCCGCGATGCCAGGGTTGCCGGGCCGGTGCCGGTAACGCACCAGCCGTGCGAGTTCGGCATACTGAAATCCCTGCAGCTTCAAATTGGAATCATGCTCCACCAGCGAGGCGTTGGTGGCGTGGAAGTTCTCGCCCGTACGCAGATCGCCGACTAGCTGGGCGGTGGCGGCGCCGAACGGGTAGTGGCGATTGTCGAAGCGCGAAGCCGATTGGTCCAGCGAAATGCCGAGGGTGTCATAATCGGCGCGGTGCTGCTCCAGTTCCTTCCAATTGCTGGTGGCCAGCGGAATGCCGTTGCGGTCGTAAATGCCGCCGCGCGGAATTTCGCGCGCGATCGAGTTCATTCGCGGATTGTGCTGCGGCCGCTTGACGCCGTCGGCTTCGAAGGCGTGGGCGTCGCGGGCCAGATAATCGCCGTCGTGCAGCACCTGGTATCGCACCGCGAACCCAATCAGTACCAGCCCTGCACAGGCCAGAACAGCCTGAAGACTTCGGGTGGAGTGGGGCAGCCGATTCGATCCGTAACCGGGTTCCGCGGCAACGTCCCCGGCCTGCCAGCTGCTAATCGAAATCAGCAGCCCGAAAACCAGAAAATTCGCCAGCATGGCCGTGTTGCCCGAACTAAGGAACGGCGACACCACGCCCGAAAGCGGCAGCGCCCCCAGCACGCCCGAAGTAATCAGCATCATTTCGAAGGCGATCAGACTGGCCAGCCCGAGCCCCAAAAAGAATCCAAAATGGGTGCCGGCGCGCACCGCCACGCGCAGGGCGCGCCACACCAGGAACCCGAATAAGAGGAACACCAACGCCACCCCAACGAAGCCCCACTCTTCGCCGATGGCCGGCAACACCAGGTCCGTGTTGCCCGCGGGAATCATCTCCGGGTCGCCCCATCCCGGCCCCGATCCGGTAGGCCCGCCGGTGGAAAAAGCCCACAGCGCGTGCGCCAGTTGATCGCCGCCGTGGACGTTGTTGTCCCAAGGGGCAAGCCACATATCGATGCGCTGCACTACCGTGTGCGGCTGGCCGAGCCGGTAGCCCACGGCAACCGATGCCACCATCAGCACCAGACCGGCGATGGCCAGACCGGGCTTGCCGCGCGCCGCAGCGAACATCGCCAGAAACACGAAGAACGTAACCAGCGCCGGCCCCAAATCTTTGAGCACGAAGAACAGGCACAGGGCGATGGCCACGGCCACCAGCACCGGCGTTACGTGCTTCAGACGCGGCAGGTCAAGGCGGCGGAACAGGCGCGGGGCGATCCTGGCCAGGCGCTTCTCGCGAAGATCGCGCAGCCGTTCCCAGTTGCGCGTGAAGTACCCCGCCAGAAACAGGACCAGCAGAATCTTGATCAATTCCACCGGCTGAAACGGGCCGAGATTCACCTTGGCGTCGTTGCCGGCCGGGCCTTTGCCGAAAGCCATCAGCAGGCCAAACAGCGCCAGCGCCCCGAACAGCGGGGTGTAACACCAATCCGAAAGCCGCTGGTAGTTGCAGATCTTCAACACCGGCAGCACAAGCAGCAGGCAGCCCAGAAACACGCCCACGGCGAACTTGTGAAACTCCAGGGTGTCGCGCAGCGGGTCGCGCAGGCTGATCATCAGGATGAAGCCGAACGCCGTCAGCAGGTGGAGCGCTGGCAGGAATGCGCGGTCGCCACGGAAGGCGGTGAAGCGCCACAGCAGCGCCACCAGATAGAATCCGGCGAAATACAGCAGCGCCGACTGCACCAATTCCATTTGGAATTCGCGCGTGCCGCGGACCGCCATCAACGGCTTCAGTCTGGCGACCGGGAAACGGTTCAGGCGGGCCGTGGAGATCCGCAGGCCCGCCAGCGCGCCAACATTGCGTAACGGCCGATGGCGTTGCAGAAACTCGAACATGGTTTCAGCCACCTGCGCCCGCTCGGTGCGGTCCGCGAACGATTCCAGCAGCGGCAAAAGTTCCTCGGGTGACGTTACGGTGTTGAGGTTGACCAGTTGGACGTTGACCAGTTCGTGGCCGATCCGTTGCATTTTGGCGGTGTAGACCATCGCCAGCCCGATGGCAACCATCGCCGACGCTGCCACCAGCCAACCGGGTCCACGGCGCGCCGGGCGAGGTCCTGCCACCGCGATAACCGCCGGTTTGGCGCCGGCCGCCGTCCAACTGCGGGTTACCGCCATCGTCTGGCCCTCCGCTGTTTCCTGACCACGGTTGCGTGCATCGCATCCAGTTCGCTCAAATGTTCGTCGGCCTGGTCGAAACCCGGAATGCGCAGGTAAAGACCGCGCGCGGTCTTGCCATCCAAAAGTGCGGTGCGCAGGATGGCAGGAGCCCGAGGGGAACCAGCCGTCGTCTTCAGTTCGCCCTCGGCGCGGATGCGGTAGGCGTCGGCCTGTTGTTCGATTTCGCGCCGCCCCAGCGTGGCGCCAAGCTGTTCGGCGGCGGTGAATTCGGCCATGGCCTGCTCCACGTTGGGCAGCGAGTAGACATACACCCGTGCCAGCGCCAGTCGCGGCGCCGCATCGTGCGGCATCTTGTGCGCCGCCACGGCGAACTCGTCGCGCGCTTTCAGGCGCAGTTGCCGGGCGGCCTGGTCGGAATACTGCGCGCCGTTGAGCCGTTCGAGCGTGGCGTAGCCGCGGCTGAGCGCCAGTTTGCCCAGGGTTTGATCGTTCACGGCTCCCAACTCCACGGCGTGCTCCAGCAGGATCTCCGCCTTCTGCCAATCGAAATCGTAGAGCCAGGGGTCGGCGCTGGTCCGGTACGATTCCAAAATCCCATCGGCGGCGGTGACGTACAGATCCGGCATCGGATCGATCGTAGTTTTGGCGGTCCGCGGGATTTCGCGGCTGCCGGGCGAGGGGGAGGTAGCGGCCGTGGCGCGCGTCTGCAACAGTTGCCATGTGTAGCTGCCGCCGATCCACAACAGCATGCCTGCCCCGAACCATGCCAGGGCTCCGGCCAGCCGCAGCTTTCGGTTGACCCGCACCCCGCTCCGCGTCACCTTCTTCCATGCGGCGCGCGCTGCGTCCAGGGTGGCGGTGGCGGTCCAACTGGCTTTCCGCTCCAATTCGGCGACGGGCGGCCGGTGTTCCAGAAACGCCTGCAGGTCGGATTGAAACGCTACCGCCGAACCGTATCGCTTGGCCGGCACCGGCGCCAGGCCTTTGGTAACGATGGCGCGCAACGCCGGCGGGCAGCTTGCCGGCAGCGCGCGCGGCGGGCGCCTGGAGCGAATCAGGCTCTCCAGTTTCCGCGTGTTCTCGGCCTGGTACGGCGGCACGCCGGCCAGCATCTCATACAAGGTGGCGCCAACGGCCCACAGGTCCGATTGCTGGTCCACCTCCGATCGCGAAAGCCTCTCCGGCGAGCAGTAGCCCGGGCTTCCGAAGTTGTGAATGGTGGCGTTGCAATCGGCGCGCAGCGTTTTGGCGATGCCGAAATCCAGCAGCCGCACGGTGTTATTGGGGCTGAGGTGAATGTTCGAAGGCTTGATATCGCCGTGCACCACGCCCGATTCGAAAGCATGGAACTTGGCGAGTTGCTCGCAGATTTCGAGCGCGATGACGGCGGCGCGGTAGGGGTCGATGGCGTGATCGTCCTGCAGGACTTCGGCCAGGTTGCGGCCTTCCACATATTGCATGGCCACGAAGAAATAGCCATCCAAGTCGCCCGAGTCGTAGATCTGGACCATGCGCGGGTCCACGTGGTGCAATTCCTTTTGGATGGCCGCGCCGCGGCGCTCGGCTTCCAGCACCAGTTTGGTGACCGGGTCGCCATCCAGGCGCACCAGCTTGAGGGCCACGCTGCGGTCGGCCGCGGTGTCGAGCGCCAGATAGACATCCGTCATGCTCTTACCGAGCCGGCGGACAATTTCGTAGGGGCCGATTCGCCCAGGTATAGTGATGGCAAGTCCAGTGATAGCGGGTCCGTTCATTTCATCCTCTGGTTCTCAGCACCGCCCAGAGCAGCATGCCCAGAAGCAGTCCGTAGGTGAGAAAGGCCATGCGGCCGGTGAACACGCGCGCCGGACGGCGCAGACGAGTGGTGGAAAGGCGCGGGCGCGTGGCGCCGGAGCGTTGGCGGAAATCCGGGCCGGCTATGAACAGCGCGGTGATGTTGTCTTTGCCGCCGGCCTCATTGGCCGCTTCCACCAGGTTGGCAGCCGTGCCCCGGGCATCGCCATCGTACCGCTCCACAATGTCCTGCACTTGCGCCGCGGTGAGTTGGTCGGTGAGGCCGTCGCTGCAGAGCAACAGGGCCGCGTCCGGCCGGAAACGGCACTCGCGGATTTCGATGAACTCGCGGTCGCCCGCCTGGCGCCAGCGCGAGCCGACATCGCGAAAGACCTCGTTGCGGCGCGGGTGCAGCATGGCTTCGGCTTCGGTCAACTCGCCCGAATCTTCGTCTTCACCAACCGGCGAATGGTCGGATGTAAGCTTGCGAATGGCGCCGTTCCAGATCAGGTAAAGGCGCGAATCGCCCACGTGGCCGATGGTAACGCGGCCGTCTTCCACCAGCGCCAGGGTGAGGACGCAGGCCATGCCGGCCAGGCCCGCATCGTCGCGCGCCCGTTCGAAGATGCGGTTGTTGGCCTCGGTGATGGCGGTGCGGACGCGTTCGTCGGCGGGCTTCCGGGGGCCAGCGGCCGGGGGCCGGGGCACGACAGAGCACGAAAGACGATGGTCTGTCCCACTTTGGGGCTGGGCGTCAGGCATCGCCAGGCATTCGCGAATAGTTTCCACCGCAATCTGGGCCGCCAGTTCGCCCGCGGCCTGGCCGCCCACGCCATCGGCCACCAGGAAGACGCCGCAAACGGCATCCAGGAAGTAGCGGTCTTCATTGCGGTCGCGCAGCCGGCCGGTGTCGGTGGCCGCGCCGGTCGAAAGCGTAAGCTCTGGTATGCCGCCTGTCGCCACTTTGCTCATCACTTTCTCACTTCGAAGGCGAGCTTAAGCGCTTCGGACACACCGATTTCGGCGCGGTCGGGCACGGGTATTTCCACGTCGCGCGCCAATCGGCGGCCGTTGAGCCAGGTGCCGTTGCGGCTCTTGTCCACGATGGTGAAAGCGCCGCTGGCGGCATCGCGCCGCAAGCGCATGTGTTCGCGCGAGACTTCGTCGGTGGTGTAAAGCGGCAGATCCACCCAAAGGTCCTCGCCGCCGCGCCCGATACTCACTTCGTTCTGCGTGATGAAGTAGGTCTGGGGGCCGGAATCGTCCCGATAGCGGATTTCGCCGAACACCTTGTCGGGCTGCCGGCGCGTGCTTTCCCGGTCGCGGGCCACCCGCGCCGCCGTAACGGAAGGCTCGCGCTCAATCAGCGTAGTCTTGGCGCCGCGGTAGCCAGGTTGCACCACGTCATTCAGTTCCGAATGGATCTCCACATCGCCCGGCGGCACCGCGTTCTCGGCGTCGGCGAAGAGTTCGATCCACCAATCATTTTGAGCGATTTTGTACGATTTGCGCGACCCGCCGCGGCGGAAGAGCGACCCCTTGGCATTCCACTCGGCCATGCGCGCGGTGAGTGCCCGCTTGGCATCTTCCTTGATCAGGTCCTCGACGCCTGCCAGGCGGCCGTAGTCGGTGGGGTGCAGGTAGACGCTGAAGACGCAGGGCAGCAAGATGCTGTACCCCATCTCCAGCAGGCCTAACTCCATGTTGCGAGTCAGTTCGTTGATGATAATCTGCCCGCTGATGCGGGGCTGATGCTGTTTGGTTCCGCTCTGCGCCATGCTCTCCCCATCCAGAATGCACCGGCAAGGCAAACTTCATCCAGGACGGCCGCCACCCTTGCCACCGTGGTCAACCGCACAGACGCGGAACTTAATTTTAGACGAAAAAGTTGCCCACTGGTTTCAGCGGGAACGCCGGGTGGCCGGATCAGCGCATTAAAATTCGGTAAGACGTGCCGGGAGCAGTCCGAATCGCGGCTGGCAATCTTTGCTAACAGTTGTACAATGAATTGACCGAGGAAGGAGCCGCCATGCCGACCCGCAACGTCAATTTGACAGACGAGCTTGATCGCTTCGTGCTCGCCAAGGTTAAGAGCGGACGCTACGAGAATGCCAGCGAGGTGGTGCGGGCCGCATTGAGGACCTTGGAGTGTGAAGAACAGCAGCACGAGGCGAAGCTTACCGCCCTGCGTGTTGCCATTGACGAAGGTGACGCCAGTGGCATTGCCGAGGAAAACGTGTTTGCCCGTGTCCGGAAGACACTCAAGCTTCCCCTGCCAGGGCTCTAGTTTGTGGCCGCGTTTCGCTTCTCGCGTCGGGCTGAGGAGGACTTGCTGAGCATCGGCGCTTATACTCTTCGGGTCTGGGGCGAAGCACAAACTGATCGCTACCTCGGCGAGCTTGAGGCATGCTGCCAGCTCCTTGCCGAAAATCCCGGATTGGGTCGGCCGTGTGACTATGTTCGTACCGGCTTGCGTCGCATGGAGCACGGTAAACACGTCGTGTTTTACCATCCGGAGCCCGGCGGCATTCTCGTCTCTCGGCTTCTACATCAGGGTATGCTACCCGGAAGCCACGCCATTGACGATTAAGCGGACTGGCGCGTTAAGAGCGCCGGCGCATCAAGAATCGGTAAGGCGCTCAATCGTGAGCCGAAAATGCGCTCAGGCGAAATCGGTTTCAGCGGCGTCCAATACCTTATGCGAATCCTGTTCCTTCTGGGGTTTCTGGCAGCGCCGGCCTGGGGCTGCTCCTGTTCGGGATCGTCGACGGGCACGCCGCCATGCCAATCCGCCTGGCAATACGACGCCGTCTTCACCGGAATGGTCACGGAGATCACAGACCCCGGACTGCCGGTGGTGCCGTTAGGGGCGCCCGTCGGCCCAACCGCCGCCTCCCCGGTCTCCTTCCCACAGCGCAGAGTACGGATCAGAATTACCGAAGCGCTGGCCGGCCTGGACCCCAAGCAACAGGAGATCGTAATCGAAACCGGTTTGGGCGGCGGTGACTGCGGATATGGCTTCCGCCGCGGGCTCGACTACATCGTGTACGCATCGAAGAAACCCGGCGGCGCCTTCTCCACCATCATCTGCTCGCCGACCCGTCCGGTGGAGAGCGCGGCCGATGACCTGAAGTATTTCCACCAACTGGCCCACCTCTCGCCGGCTGCCGAAATCCGAATCACCGCTTTCGACATCCACGGAAGCTGGGGTTCTCAGGGCGGTGGGCTGGGCCAGATGCCAGTACTGGCGGGCGCGCGCGTTACCATTGACGGCGCGGGCGTCCATGAATCGTCGACCACCGACGCCGCCGGGCGCCACGTCTTCTCCGGCCTGCCGCCCGGCGAGTACCGGGTGGATGCATCGCTCGAAGGCTACGCCACCGCCATGGGCCTCAGGCCCGTCCAATTGCATTCCAAAGGGTGTGCCGAGGTTGGGCTGCCGTTGCAACTCGACCGCCAGGTGAGCGGCCGCGTACTCAGCCGGGATGGTCTGCCGGCAGCCGGCGTGACGGTGGAAGCTGTGCCCATGCACCCGCGGCATGAAAACGACCTTCCCTTTGCGGCCGATTCCTCCACGACCGATGCGGACGGCCGCTACGAACTGCGCCAACTCACCACGGGTGACTACTATCTCGGGATCTCGCTGAGCCGCTCTCCAACCTTGCAGAATCCGTACACGCGCTGGTTTTATCCCGGCACGGAAGACCCGGCCGCGGCGGGAATCCTGCACGTATCCGACAAAGCCGAGGTCCTGCGGTTCGACCTGACGCTCCCTTTACCGCAGCACGATCGCGTAATTCAAGGCGCCGTCTTCTGGCCCGACGGCCGCCTGGCCGAAGGCGCTAATATCTCTCTGGAAGACCCGCGCTGGACGTGGCAGGCTTTTACCAACGTCGCGGCCGCCACGGACAAACAGGGCCGCTTTGCCGTGCATGTTCTCGACGGCACGCGATACCGCATCCACGCCGCTGCCTTTGCGAACGGTACCGCTTCCGCCGAGCCGGTCCAGATCGACACCGGCGGTAATCCGCTGGACCTGAAGCTGGTCCTCACACGGAAAGGCTATCCTCCGCGTAACGGCATCGACAAAGGGTTGGACGATTGGCGCAAAGGCCTCGGCCTGCGGTAAAGCCCACGGCTGGAAGCTAGAACCTGATTCCCAATTTTCCTTTTGACGCCCGCAGCCGGAATTGAATATCTCGGCGCCCAGACGGGCAAGATCCTCGCCTTCGCGGCACGATGGTGAGATCCTGTTCGAGATCTGTGGATTTGCAGTCTACCAACGTGGATGCGCCGAGGAATAAGATGGAGACTCGCTACGAAGCATTCCGGCGGCACCTGCAGTCCAATCCCCGTCGCCTGCCGGCTCGCGTGTGGTTGTCCACCGCCATTTGCGCATTGATCCAGCGGAAGTTGGAACTGGTGGCTCCAGATCGTGGCGCCACGTGGGGAAAGACGAGCGCGTGAAGCGGGTCATCTGCTCCACGGTCATGTAGTAGACTATGAAGAAAGAACCATCAGGCCGGGCGCAGAGTCGAAAATGAGCATCACTATCCATCCCGAACTCGAAGCCCGAATCCGCGAAAAGGCGGATACCGAACGGCTCACCGTTGAAGCGTATGTCGAGCGGCTTTTTCGCTCCGACCAGCAAGCAGACGTGGAGCTGGAAGCTCTGGCGCTTGAAGGGCTGAAGTCTGGGGATCCGATCGAAACAGGCACGGAGTACTGGGAGAAAAACACCGCCGCCTTGATGAACGCCTCAAGAAGACCGGCGCTCGGTGAGCAGCCGTTACGTGGTTCGACCAAAGGCGGACCAGACCTCGACGCTCAAGCCTATTACTACGCGACCGAAGGAAGCCCGGAACTAGGACACCGTTTCCTGGTTGCCGCTCATGAGACGTTCGCCCTTCTCGCAACGCAGCCCGAAATGGGATGGCACTCGCGGCTGAAACGTCCGGCGATTGAATCGCTGAGAGTCTTTCGGGTGTCGGGATTCGAGAGAATCCTCATCCTAGTTACTTTTCTGTCGCGAAACTCGGTCTCCACCCGTAAACCGCTTCCTAACGGTCGCGGCTCCTATGCGAAGGCTCGTGATGTCCACGAGGCCATCCGAGCCACGACCGTTAGAAGGCGTGAAATATTGTTCGTCAGGACCGAGGGGGCATAAAAATCAGATCCGCAACTCCGCAACTCAATTATTGTCGCTTACTGCCTCGGCCCCACCTCCTTGAAATGCCG
>Ga0210402_10001341_pt1 | contig 25453 bp, 22 predicted proteins | sample IncBWC7MmetaG_FD_161055 | JGI IMG/M metagenome (GOLD analysis project Ga0210402, IMG submission 161055) | Forest soil microbial communities from Barre Woods Harvard Forest LTER site, Petersham, Massachusetts, United States - Inc-BW-C-7-M | ecosystem: Environmental > Terrestrial > Soil >... | reverse complement strand
GGTCCGGCAACGTCAATCTCCCCGACCAGCCGAGCCTTGAGCTCGCGCAGCACGGTCCCGACGTCATTCTGGACCAGCGTGGCGTTGGGGCCGACTGACCTCAACGAGCGCGACACGACCCATTTCGGTTGACTTCGCCACGCCGCCGCGAAGTCGAGTTCCTCCGCGTCCCACTCGGGCAGGTCTTCGTCCCAATAACGCATGATCTCGTACGTGCGGCGACCATACACACTGCCGGCCAGGTCGCGGACGTGCTCTACGAAGTGACGAAAGAGCGCGGGGCCTGGCCGCATTTCCAGGTGGTCGACGTAGCCGTCCAGGGACTGCGACAATCCGAAGATGAGCTTCGCCATGCTGCAAAATCTCCACCCAGGGGTCTTCAGAATAGCTTGGGCCGCCGTTACGCGAAAGTGAGGTTGTAATTCCGGTAATTGAATTCCGGAGACACAATACTTAACTAGCGCAGGACTTCGGCCGGTGTCTTCGCCCGGCCGCTGGCTTAGCTTTTCTTGGCGAGTGCAACGAGCCTGGAAAAGCTTGCCCCTCCCCGAGCGAAGCGAGGGAGGCGCCCAAGTTCGCCCACCCTGCCGCTCGCTTGTGCTCGCGGCGTTCGTCGCTCGAAATGATCCACTGGATCATTTCGTTCGCCTTCGGCGAACCGCTCCTTACCCTAGCGCCGCTCGGCACCTGGCTCTACCATTTTCGGGTGAAAATGGTAGAGCCAAGCGCATGACAGAGTTTGCGGTAGCCAGCGACGGCGTGAAGCTTGCCTTCGAGCGTGTGGGAAACGGCGCCCCGGTGATGCTGGTGCATGGCTTTGGCTCCAGCCACGGCCAGAATTGGAAATCCACCGGCTGGTACGCTTCGCTGACCGAGGCCGGCTTTGGCGTGGTGGCGATGGATTGCCGCGGCCATGGCGAAAGCGACAAGCCGCATGACGAGGCGTTTTATGGCCATGCGCGCATGGCGGAAGACGTCGCCATGGTAATGGACGCGGCAGGTCTCGGAACCGCCCATCTGATCGGCTATTCGATGGGCGGTTTCATCGGCCTCAGGCTGATGGCAAGCGCGCCAGAACGCGTCAGCAAGCTGGTATTGGGCGGCGTGGGAGAATTCTATCTCAGGGGGCCGCGCATCGCCGATGACGGATCGCGCTCGCGCCTCTCCGATGCGCTGCTGACGGACGACAAGCACAGCATCACCGACAAGCGCGGCCGCATGTTTCGCGACTTTGCCGACCAGCCGGGCAAGGACCGCTTCGCGCTGGCGGCCTGCATGCGGGCGATGTCGCCGAATTTGCCGGCGGAGACTCTGGCGCAAATCCGCCAGCCGGTGCTGGTGGTCTGCGGTGCGCTTGACGATATCGCGGGCGCGCCGGGTCCCTTGGCGGCGGCCTTTCCGCAAGGCCGCGCGGCGAGCATTCCCGGACGCGACCATATGTCGGCGGTGGGCGACCGCAAGACCCGCCGGGCGGCGGTGGAATTTCTCCTGCCGGCGCAAATGAATAGCTGACGGACGCGGTAACCCTCTTTATCTGGAACTTCGGCGGCAACGACAGCGCTGCTTGAGCGTTCTCTATCGTACAAAGCAGTCTTGCTCGGAACCGCTATAAATTCCTACTCGGACGGGATACCACGATGCCTGATTTTAATCTGTATGCAGATGATTTCGCCGTGTGGCCGGATGGGCGGTGCCAGCACAGCACAGGAATTATCGGTCTTGTCTGCCAGGGCTGAATCAATTGCCGTGAGGGAGCCGCCGCGCACGGGCCTGCGCAATCAGCTGATCGCCCGGATGCGTCCGGAGGACTGGTCGCTTCTCGCGCCAAATTTCGAACCCGTCACGCTGAAGGAGCGCCAGCTGGTCGAAGTGCCGGGCAAGCCCATCTCCCATCTGTATTTCATCGAAGCCGGTGTTATCTCGGTCGTCGTCGTCAATAGCGAGGATTATCGTATCGAAGTCGGCATCATCGGCAACGAAGGCATGACCGGCGTGCCGCTGGTGATGGGCGACACCCGAGCCCAGCATTCGGCCTATATGCAGATCGCAGGCCGCGGCCATCGCATCCCCGCCGCTGCCTTCTGCGAGGCCCTGAAGCATAGCCGCAGTCTCTCGGCGCTGATGCTGAGATCCGCCCAGGCCTTCATGGTCCAGACCGCCCATACCGCATTGGCCAACGGCCGTGCCCGGCTGGTGGAACGTCTGGCGCGCTGGCTATTGATGGTGCATGACCGCATGGATACCGACGCGGTGCCGCTGACGCATGAATTTCTTGCCGTGATGCTAGGCGTGCGCCGCGCCGGCGTCACCGTGGCGCTGAATATCTTCGAGCAACGCGGGTTTGTCGCCAGGCAACGCGGCCAGCTTACCATCATCAATCGCGCCGGCATCGAGAAGGTCGCGGGCAGCTTCTATGGCATGCCGGAAGCCGAGTTGAAGCGCCTGATGAGCGAATTCGCCTAGTCGCCATCGGCCTAAAATCCTGCGCGACTCATGGCGGACCTCCCGTTATAAAACGCGCCATGCTCCCACCCCGGTTTCAGGAATGGTTCGCGGCGCGCGGCTGGACCGTGCGCCCCCATCAGACGGCGCTGGCGGATGCGCGCGACGAAAGCGTGCTGCTGGTGGCGCCCACCGGTGGCGGCAAGACCCTGGCCGGCTTCCTGCCCAGCCTGATCGCGCTATCGCAAAAAACCCCGAAAATGCGGGCGAAGTCCTTGCATACGCTCTACATTTCTCCCCTCAAGGCGTTGGCGGTGGACGTGGCGCGCAACCTGGATGCTCCCATCGCCGAAATGGGGCTTTCCATCCGAGTCGAGACCCGCACCGGCGACACGCCCGCTGCGCGGCGGGCGCGCCAACGTCATGCCCCGCCCGATATCCTTCTCACCACGCCCGAACAACTTGCGCTGCTCCTGGCCCATGCCCGCGCCGATCAACTTTTTTCGGGACTGAGGACCGTGGTGCTGGACGAACTCCATGCCCTCTACAATTCCAAGCGCGGCGATCTCCTCGCGCTGGGTCTGGCGCGGCTGGCGACACTGGCGCCCGGCCATCGCCGGATCGGGCTGTCGGCCACGGTGGCCGATCCCAGGCCGCTGCAGCGCTTCCTGATGCCGCAAAAGCCGGGCGAAGAAATTCTCTCCAGGCTGGTGCGGGGAGAAGCCGGCGCAAGCCCAAAAATCTCCATCAGCGCGTCGGATTCCTATGTGCCCTGGGCCGGCCATCTGGCCCGCCATGCCATGGGCGATGTGATGGCGGCGATCGGTAAGTCAAAAACGGCGCTGATCTTCGTCAATACCCGCAGCCAGGCCGAGCGCACCTTTCAGGAATTGTGGAAGCTGAATGAGCAGAACTGGCCCATCGCGCTGCATCACGGCTCGCTGTCGCCCGAGCAGCGGCGCAAGGTGGAAGCGGCGATGGCCAGGGGCGCTCTCCGGGCCGTGGTCTGCACCTCGACACTCGATCTGGGCATCGACTGGGGCGCGGTGGACAAGGTGATCTGCATCGGCGCGCCCAAGGGCGCGGCGCGCCTGGTGCAGCGCATCGGCCGCGCCAATCATCGGTTGAACGAACCCAGCGACGCTTTGCTGGTGCCCGCCAACCGATTTGAGGTGCTGGAATGCAATGCCGCGCGCGATGCGGTGCTGGCGGGTGAGCTGGATGGCGAAAGGCTGAAGCTGGGTAGCCTGGATGTCCTGGCCCAGCATCTGCTGGGGATGGCGGTGGCCGCGCCCTTTGACGCGGACGCCCTGTACGAAGAAGTGCGCCGGGCGTCGCCTTATGCAGCGCTTTCCCGCGCCGATTTCGATGCCGTGGTGGATTTCGTCGCCACCGGCGGTTACGCCCTGAAAAGCTATGACCGCTATGCGCGCCTGCGCAAAACAAGCGAGGGAAAATTCAGGCTTGCACATCCCCGGCTGGCCCAGACCTACCGGCTCAACGCCGGGGTGATTGTGGAAGATCCCATGGTCGAGGTGCGGCTTCAGTCGCGCGGCCGTCCGGCCGGCGGCGGCGGCCGCCGCCTTGGCCAGCTCGAAGAATATTTTATCGAACAATTGTCGGTGGGCGACACCTTCGTTTTTGCCGGAGACGTGCTCAGGTTCGAGGGTCTCAGGGAAGATGCCGCCTATGTCACCCGTTCCAATGATTCGGAAGCGGAAATTCCCAGTTACAATGGCGGAAAATTTCCCCTCTCCACCTTTCTCGCCCAGCGGGTGCGCGAAATGGTCGGCGCGCCCGAACGCTGGATTCATCTGCCCGAGCCGGTGCAGGAATGGCTCAGGATCCAGCAATGGCGCAGCGTGATCCCACAGCCCGGCCAGCTTCTGGTCGAGAGTTTTCCCCGCGGCAACAAGCAGTATCTGGTCTGCTACCCCTTTGAAGGCCGGTTGGCGCACCAGACTCTGGGCATGCTGCTGACGCGGCGGCTGGAACGATTGCACATGCGGCCGCTGGGTTTTGTCGCCAATGAATATGCTCTGGCGGTGTGGGCGGCGCGGGACATGGGCGGCCTCGACATGGGCGCGCTGTTCGACGAGGACATGCTGGGCGACGACCTCGATGCCTGGCTGGCCGAATCCAACCTTTACAAGCGCACCTTCCGCAATGTCGCCATCATCGCCGGCCTGATCGAGCGCAAAATGCCCGGCAAGGAAAAAACCGGACGGCAGGTCACATTTTCCTCCGACCTGATCTATGACGTGCTGCGTGCCCATGAGCCGGACCATGTGCTTCTGCGCGCGACTTACGCCGATGCGGGCACCGGGCTGCTCGACATTGCCCGCCTCTCCGATATGCTGGCACGGGTCAGAAAGCGAATCGTGACGCGAAAGCTGGACCGGGTCTCGCCGCTGGCGGTGCCGGCCCTTCTGGAAATTTCCCGCGAGATGGTGGCGCGGGGCGAGGTGGATGAGGATATCTTGCGCGACAATGAAGATTCTCTGATAGCGGACGCCATGCGTGTGGACTGATCATTATGTGGACTGATCTGGGCGTCACCATCAATGGCGAGACTTTGCTGCTGGACACGTCCGGCGCGGCCTTCTGGCCGGCGCGATCCACGCTGATTTTCGCCGACCTGCATCTGGAAAAGGGCAGTTCCTACGCCAGGGGGCGCCAGTTCCTGCCGCCTTATGATACCTTGGCGACGCTCAGCCGGATGCGGGCGGCGGTGCTTCGCTACAATCCCGGGCGCATTATCGCGCTGGGCGATTCCTTTCATGATGGGCGTGCGGCCGAGCGGCTTTCGCCGGAGGCGCGAGATATGTTGTCCGCCTTCGCCTGCGAGTTCATCTGGATTTCCGGCAATCACGATCCCATGCCCCCGGCCTGGCTGGGCGGCACGGTGACAGCGGAATGGTCCGAGGGCGGCCTCTTGTTCCGGCATGAACCGCAGGAGATTTGCCGGCCCGGCGAAATCGCGGGGCACCTGCACCCGTGCGCGCATGTCGCCAAATGGGGCCGCCGGGTGCGGCGGCGCTGTTTTGCGGCTGACGGCGTGCGCATGGTCCTGCCGTCCTTCGGGTCTTATACCGGCGGGCTGGACGTCGGCGAGGAGGCCATAGCCAGGCTATTCGGGCCTCGTTTCCACGCCTATATGCTGGGCACGGAGCGCGTCTATGCCATGCCCCGAATTCAGGTTGGACGACGAAACACGACCGACGATATCCAGCCCATCAGCAGCGCCATAACCACCGCCGCCAGGCCATAGCCGAAAGCCTGGTCATGCGCCCAATTGTACAGGCGGCGCTCCAGCCCGGTCTGGTCAATGAACAAGGGCGTGGACTGGGCGCTCACCACGGCGCCGTTACGGATCAAATAGACCTCGACGTCATACTGGCCGCGCGTGACCCCCGCCGGAACTGGCACATGGGCGCGGAACAGCGTCTCGCTGAGAAATTCCACGCCTTGCGGGACTTCGCGATAAAGGCCCTCCGACGTCATCAGCCGCAGCGCCGCCTGACGAAAGGGCTCGACATCATGATGGGCATGCACGGTATCCGGCTGCAGGCTGGCAAGCCCGATGCCGTCGCGCGCCAGGGTGGCGGCCTGCCCGATTTCGCTCAGGGGCCTACTGCTGGCCAGGTAATAATAGGCCGGCATGCCGGTCAGGCTGGCGGCGTCGTGGTTGATCCAGACGCCCGCGACGCGGTCGCGGCGCCGCACCGTGAGAACAGAGTCCGGCCCGCGCACCACCACCACAATGTCGCGGCCCGTCGCGTTTTTCTGCTCTTCGACATCGCCGAACACGACAATATCGCTGCCCGTATAGTTGGAGGTGATCTGGATCAAGTCCTGGCTGACGCCGGAAACCAGACTTTCATCGCCCAGCGCGGGTGTGGCGAGCAATACAAGAACCAATAGCCAGCGGCGCATCATGTCCCCAGCTGCAGGGTGTAGAAATCGGACGGCGGCACCACCAGCCCCCACAACAATCCGGCGCATACCGCCAGCACCAGCAGCGCCATCAGAAAGCGGATCTGCTCACCGCGCAGTTTGCCGCCGGCCCTGACGCCGAACTGGGCGCCCACCACACCGCCCGCGATCAGCATGGCCGCCAGCAGGATATCCACCGAATAGTTGCTGGTGGCCTGCAGAAGTGTGGTCAGGGCGGTGATGCCGATGATCTGCACCAGAGAGGTGCCGATCACCACATTGGTGGGCATGCGCAGCAGATAGATCATCGCCGGCACGATGATGAAGCCGCCGCCGATGCCCATGATGGCGCTGAGCGTGCCGACCAGAAAGCCGATCAGCACCGGCGGAATGATGCTGATGTAAAGCCGCGACTGGCGAAATCTCAGGCGCAACGGCAATCCATGAATCCAGACATGGTTGACCGGACGCACCGGCGGCGGCCCGCCGGAGCGCGCCGTGCGCAGGCTGACCCAGCTTTCGTTCAGCATCAGGCCGCCGACCGCGCCCAGCAGCAGCACATAGGACAGCGAGACCACCAGGTCCATCTGTCCCGCCCGGCGCATCAGCGCGAACAGCCAGACCCCGAACACGGTCCCGAAAAAACCGCCGCCCAGCATCACACCCGCCATGGTGAAGTCGATGGCGCGCTTGCGCCACTGGGCCAGGGCGCCGGAAATGGAAGAGGCGGTGATATGGCTCAGCGTCGTCGCCACCGCCACGGTCGAGGGAATGCCGTAAAACACCAGCAGAGGCGTGAGCAGAAAGCCGCCGCCGACACCGAACAGCCCCGACAGGAACCCCACGCCAAAACCCATGCCCAGGATAACCATCCAGTGCACCGACATTTCCGCGATGGGCAGATAGATTTCCATTAACGCTGGCCTTTTGCGCTCTGAGTGCGTCGCGCCTGCTCACATACGTCCGTACGCTCCGCGGGACGCTCCTGCTCAGATCGCAAAATTCTGCGCGTTATCAGGGTCAATCGCATGACTTTTTTGGCCTTTGGCATCACATCCCGCGACGCACTGATAGAGACCAAAATCCCGCGCGGGAGTTAAGTCAACCGCGCGGAGCCTGATTTTCCACCCTGGAAAATCGGGATCTAGTTGCCGGAAAGGTCAGCCATCTCGGGCGCCACATTGGCGAGCCGGTTCAACGGCGCGGCTCGGAAGGAGGCTGCCGATTTTTGCGCCGCGTTGCGGTCATCGTCCGAAAGCTGTGTCCCCAGCACGCCGAGGCGTGACTTGGATTCCGCATCGCCCTGTCCCGCCGCGATGGCGTACCATTTATAGGCATCCAGCAGGCTTTGGGGCACACCGTCGCCACGCTCATAGAGCACCGCGAGATTGAACTGGGAATCGGCCAAGCCCAGCGAGGCCGCCTTGGCGAACCAGCGCGCTGCCTCGGCCATGTCCTTCTTGCCGGCGGAACCGCTGGCATAAGCCACGGCCAGATTGTGCATCGCCTTGCGGTTGCCCTGGTTGGCGGCCAGTTGATACCAGTGGGTCGCCATGGCGGGGTTGGCGGCAACGCCCTGGCCACGCTCATAGGCCGCACCGAGACGATATTGCGCCACGGCCTGGCCTTGACCTGCGGCCCGCTCCAGCCACCTGGCGGCATCGGCGGGATTGGCCGGCACGCCATCGCCGTCCAGCTCCTTCAGGCCGATGATGGTCTGCGCGATAGCGTTTCCCCCATTGGCAAGTTGTGTGACGCGATCAAGAGTGGGGGCCGGACCTTTGGCTTGCGCCCGTGGCGGCAGTTGCGCCTGGGTTGCGGCGGGCTTGCTGGACGGTGTGGCGGCTGCCGGCGCAGGCACTGGAACAGCGGGGGCGGGACCCTGCGGCAAAGTCATGCTTGTGCCCGAAGAGGGCAGGGTGGACGGCACCCGCGTGATGGGTGCGGTGTTGCGCACGATGTGCGGCGCGGGGGGGCTTGCCAAGTCGGAAATATTGACAGGCTTGAATCTCTGGTTCAGCACGATGCCGGTCGCCAAAAGCAGGATCAGAATAACAGCGAGAATTGCGGGCACCAGATAGCGCGGGCGCTCACGGACTTCGCTTTTGACCGAAGTCGTGCCCCAGGCGAAGCCCAGCTTGTTGCCGCGGTTGCTTTCGGCCTCGGCGGCGGCGCGAGCGGAACGCCGCGCGGCGGCCAGGAAATTTTCGCCTTCGGCGATGGATTCCTCGGATGATGGCGCAGGGGCGCTGGCGGCGAAGGCATCGGCCGCGAATGGATCCCGTTCGTGAACCGGCGGCGGCTCATCGTCCATTACCGGTGCAGATTCGGCCAAAGGCGGCGCGTCAAACAAAGGCGGCGCGTCAAAGCTGATTTCGTCAGGCTCTTCGCCGGGATCGAAGTCCTTCGCGAATTCCTTTTGATCGAAGATGGCCGGATCGTAAGTCGGTTCCGGCGCGGGCGCAGCAGGCTTGCTGCTGCTGGCCAGATTGGCGCGCAGTTCGTCGAGAAGTTCTTCTTGGCTATGTTCGACTTTCTCGATGCGGTGCGAGAAGCCACGCATTGTGTCTTCCAGGGCGGCTGCCGGATCATGGGTCTCCAGCCGGCTGACCAAGTTGCCGAGCGCGCGTTCGATGCTGTCCAGGCGCCGCTCCAGAGTCGGGTCGGTGCCGCGCGAGTCCAGTCGCTCAACGCTCTCCACAAGGCGGCTGATCGCGTCATCGGTCTGGGCATGACGCTTCTGCAATTCGGTCTGCTCGCTGGCGCGATCGCCGGCCTGTGCTTCCAGGCGCTCCAGGGCGTGATCCAGCGCATTGGTGTTGATTTGCGCGGCTTGCTCCACAGCCGCAAGGCGCTGATCCAGGGCGCGCGCGGTCTGCTCTTCGAAGGCGGAGAGCCGGTTGCGTGTCTCTTCCTCGGCCATGACGAACCGGCTGCGTATGGCTTCCTCGGCCGCCGCGAAGCGGTTGCGGGTCTCTTCCTCGGCCGCCGCGATACGGTTGCGGGTCTCTTCCTCGGCTGCCGTGATACGGGCTTCCAGGCGATGCGTCGCGGCCTCGACCTCGGTGCGCACCTGGCCAAGCCGTCCGGCCAGTTGTTCCATGGTGCCGGAGATAGAGGAAACCTGCTGCGCCGACTGGTTTGCGGTCTGGGTGATCTGGTCGGCCAGCCGCGACAAGCCCTGATGCAGCGCCTTGACCGCGTCCCTCAGGCCTTCCTGCGCGGCATTGCGCTCCAGCCGCTCCAGGCGGTCGCCGATGCTCATGACATGGCCGCCCAGCTGGTCGAAGGCCTGAGCCTGCTCGCGGGTGGCGATGTTGATCTCTGTCGCGGTTTTGCTCATCGCGCGGTTGTTTTCGGACTGGCTGCGTTCGGCCGAATCCAGCCGCCTTGCGACGGTGCGCAGATGATCCTCGATGCGCCGATAGGCTTCCGAAGCTTCCGCTTCGGTGCGGCTCACCCGCGAAAGCATTTCCTCAGTGTCACGCCGGCCCGTGGAGACCGGCGGCATGCCCCAGGGATCGAGGGCCGTGCGGCTCTCCGCCGCGCGCTCAAACGGCCTGTCAAAAGGCATGGCGGCGGCCTCCTCGCCCAGATCCGAAAAACTGCGCAGGATGCGACGCGTCAGCCATTCCCCAACCGACAAACCCTCCCGCCTGGCGGCGGCGCGGGCAGCTTCCCGAGCTTCCGGAGGTATCCCGGCAACATTCCAAGGAAGCTCTGCTCGCATCTCGAATCAATTGCACCGGGCACCCGCTATAGAAGGTATCGGCGCCAAGATATAGTGTAAAGGAACCATGTACGTCCAAGGCACTGTAGAGGGGGCGTAACGGTCACTCATACACAGAGTTTTGGTCCACCAATGTTAATGGGACGTTAGCGCCGCGGTGTTCCGCACCTATTCATTTCGCTCCGCCACCTTCCGTTCCGCGCAGGCGCAAGGGTGGCGTCGCAGTGGCGTCGGCGGGGACGGTGGACGCCGCCCGGGCAGCCTCGGGGTTGTGAAAGGCTGTCGCGCCGCCGCTGGGGGACCGGCCCTCTATAGTGCCCAGATTTGAGGCGAAGAGCTGGGTGACATAGACCGTATCGGCATTGACCGCCGCCCCCACCCCGGTGCGGTCATAGTCAGCGAAGGCCAGATTTTCGCGGTGGGGCTGACTTTTCATCCACTCGTCCAGAAAACGCTGGGCAAATTCTTCAACATCCACACCGCTCTGTTTGGCGTAATGTTGCGCCGCAAGATTTTCGCCAAGAAGTCCCTGGAATTTGGCGTCTTCGGTCATCAACAGGGTGGCGGAGGTATCGCCATTGGGCCCGGCATGGGCGAGATAGTTTTTCGCCGCCATGTCGCTGGCGCGCAGCCGGGCGATATGGGCCAGTTCGGGATCGAGGGTCAATGGTTTAGCATTGGGGTCCAGTTTAAGCCTTTGCTCCTCGATCAGGGCGGCGATGCGCGCCTCCAGCGCCGTCATCTGGGACCGGGGATCGGGCGGGGTCAGTGCTGCCGGCGCTCCCAATCCGGTGATGCCCTCGCAGCCCGGCAGCGCCAATGGTGCGAGCAGAATCAGGACAAGAAAAGCAGCCTGTTTCATCAGGCGGGCAGAATCTCGAACAGGCCCGCCGCGCCCATGCCGCCGCCGATACACATGGTGGCGACAGCATATTTGGCGCCGCGCCGGCGCCCTTCCAGCAGCAAATGTCCGGTCATGCGCGCGCCCGACATGCCGTAGGGATGGCCAATGGAGATTGCCCCGCCATTCACGTTGAGCCGTTCCTGAGGAATGCCCAGCCTGTCGCGGCAGTAGAGAACCTGGCAAGCAAACGCTTCGTTCAATTCCCATAAATCTATGTCTTCGACTTTCAAGCCGTGCCGCTTGAGCAGGCGCGGCACCGCCAGGGCGGGTCCGATGCCCATTTCTTCCGGCTCGACCCCTACTGCGGCGAAGCCCCGGAAAACGCCCAATGGCTTCAGACCCTTTTGGGCGGCGAGACCGGCGCCCATCACCACACTGGCCGAGGCGCCATCGGAAAATTGCGAGGCGTTGCCGGCGGTGACGTTTTTGCCTTCCTGAATCTGCTGGCCGCCTTGCAGCACCGGCTTCAAAGCCTTGAGGGCTTCCAGGGTGGTGTCGGGGCGATTGCATTCATCATGATCCACCACAACGTCCACCAGGCTCTCCACGCCGCTGGCCTTGTCGATTTTTTTCATCTTGACGGTGATAGGGACAATCTCGTCCTTGAACTTCCCCGCGGCCTGCGCGGCGGCGGTGCGTTTCTGGCTTTCCAGCGCATACTCGTCGCAGGCATCGCGGCCGATATTGTAGCGCTGCGCCACGATCTCCGCCGTCTCGATCATGCTCATCCACAAGGCCGGCTTGACGGCGAGCAGATGTTCCTCGGTGTAATGATTGAGGTTGATGCCGCCCATCTGCACCAGGGAGATGGATTCCACCCCCGCGCCGATTGCCATGTCGGTGGCTTCGGTCATGATCTGCTGCGCGGCGAGCGCGATGGCATTGAGCCCGGAAGAACAATAGCGATTGACGGTGATCCCGGCCGTTGTCACCGGGCAGCCCGCCCAGATCAGAGACTCGCGGGCGATATTGTTGCCGGTGGCGCCTTCGGGCATGCCGCAGCCCATGAAGACGTCTTCCACTTCGCCGGGATCGATCCCCGCCCGGGCGATGGCGCTTTTGATGGCGTGGCCGCCCATCACCGCGCCGTGGGTCTGGTTGAAGCTGCCGCGGACGGATTTGGCCAGGCTGGTGCGGGCGGTTGAGACGATGACGGCTTCTTTCATGGCGATGCCTTTCAGGGAAGCGGGACCCTAGCTCCATCACAAGCCATCGGCAAAGCCTGCCGGTCAGCGCTGGACCGAGGCCGGATAGCGAAGCGTGACCAGAATGGAAAGCGCGAAGGCGGCGATGCTGACGGCGATGCCGACATAAAGCGGCTGACCGGCGAATGTCACCAGCGCATCGGCCAACGCCATGGCGGCAAAAGCGGCGAGCCAGACAAGCGAAATGATAAAATTGACCCGCTGGAAATCGGCCTCGTTCCAGCCGCCACGCCCGGCATATTGCAGCGAGAAAGGTTTTCTCCTGACCAGTGAAAACAGGATCGCCACGGTCAGGCCAAGATCCACGATGGTTCGCAGTGCCGCCAGCGTGAGGCCCGGATCGAGAAAACCGCGCCACAATGCCAGCGCCCCGAACAACAAAAGACTGACCCCGTCGAGCAGGCGCAAGGCGGGCCGTTCGATAAAATCGCGGATGGTGACGACAAAGGCGGCGGCGAAGGCCGTCCACAGGGCCAAATCGGCTGACAACCGCGACAAAAGGGCAAACAGGATGAACGGCCCGAAGCCGAGCACTAGGTTCATGGCTTCGTCTTCCGCAAATGAAAAAGCGGGGCACGCCTTTCGGCGCGCCCCGCTTTTCGCATCAGATTATTTCGCGGCAGCAGTGGCCGGCGCGGCCGCGGCGACAGGCGGGCTCTTCTTGATCTTCACATAATCAACCCAAAGCCGCACGATGCGGGCGGTGGCCGGTCCGCCGCCGGTCACGGTGCCGAAGGTCGCCAGGGCATCGTCATACTTGCCCTGCGAGGCTTGGGCCTGGCCCAGCACCATGGGTGCTTCCGAAGCATCGGGATTGCCGCCCTTGCTGATCGCCAGCTTGGCCGCGGCCTCGGCTTCCGGATACATGGCGTAGCTGTAGAGAGCCTCGGACAGCTTGGCGCTGTAGGTGCCATTCGCCTTGTCTTCACCGGCGATCTGGGCCGCAATGGTCTTCTTGTCGGCATCGGCGCGCGGGACCGGATCGGGATCCAGAACGCCGCCATGCGTTTTGGCATTCACCGCGTCACCGAAGAAAGTGAGATGGCCGGCGATGGAGCCGATCATGTTGGCGTTGTTCTGCGAGACCGGCGCGCCGACCAGGAACAGCAGGCGGCCGAGCCAGATCGCGTCCACATCCCGAAGGCCAGGCGTACCGAAAGTGACGTCGACGATCTGGGCCCAATCCGCCGGGTCGTTGTAATAGGCGACTTCCTTTTCCAGCGTATCTTCGGCGCCGGCTTCGTCCTTCAGGCCCGCCTGGGCGGAGAGCAGCACCATCAGGGAGTTGCGATCCGGGACTTTGCCAGCCTTGGTCGCGGCATCAATGCGGCCCTGGGCGTTTTTCTTGGCGTCTTCGAAATCGCCCCCGAAATAATAGGCGTTGCCGATGGCCTCAAGCGTCTGCGGATCGGTCGTCGCGGGCGTATCCAGCAGCTTGGCGTAGGCGATCGCTTTGGGATACTGCTTGGTGTTCATGGTGAGCAGCAGCGCATTCTTCTGATTGGCCGCTTTTTCCTTGTCCGGCGCGGCCGGCGAGTCCGCCGCGAGAATGGCGGCGGAGGCGGCGGCTTCCATGTCGTTGTTGTTCACGTCGACGGCCAGTTCGACGCGGGCGATGGTATAATTGTCCAGGTCGTTGCGGGAAGCGACGCCCTTGGCGGCGGTGATGGCGTCTGTCGCGGCCTTGAAATCCTTCTTCTGCATCGCTTTTTCCGCGTCCTGCAGATGGTTGCTCACGGCGCTGGAAAGCGACAGGGCGGCATTGGCCGGGGTGGCAAGGAGCGCAACCGTGGCAGAAGCGGCCAGAAGAACAGCCGCCAACAGCACGCGGGTAGATTTGGTCGTCATTTTACGAATTCCTTTTTGTAATGCGGCACCCTTTCGCCGCGCGAACACGCCCCTGAGCTTTTTAGTATGGGGTTATTTGTAACTTTAATGTGGCGAAGGTCTGTTTCCAAGTGGGAGGTGTTGCTGGCTTTTTGCTGCAGCGCAGCAAAAGAGACCGCAGGACACCGTAATATGTTGTTTACCACGCAATGTCAGGTTGCGCCCATAGTTCAGAACCGGAAACTCGCGACTGGACCAGGGGCGCCCGCCGCATGACTAGTTCCATGAATTCCCAAAAGCTTTTTCGTCTCGATGGCCGCGTTGCCTTCATCTCGGCAGCGCGCGGCCACCTCGGCCGGGCCATGAGCCGTGCGCTGGCGGAGGCAGGAGCGCACCTGATCGTCAATGGCCGCGACGATGCGGCGCTGGCTGAATTTGAGCGGGACTTGAAGGCGGAGGGCTTTTCGGTGGAACGGGCGGCCTTTGACGCCACTGATTCTGGGGCGCTTCGGACCTTCCTTGGCGGCCTTTCGCGCCTGGACATCCTGGTCAACAATGCCGTCTCCATGACCGTCAAGCCGTTCGCCACCCTGACGGCTGAGGATTTCGCCCGCACCTATGCCAGCAGCGTCACCGCCGCTTTTGAGGCCGTGCGCGCCGCGTTGCCCGCGCTGAAAGAGGCGGTTGCCCAAAGGGGCGAGGCCAGCGTGATCAATGTCGCTTCCATGTATGCCGCAGTTGCACCGGACTTCAGGCTCTATGACACGCCCGAAGGCCAGAGCCCTTTTCACTACGGTCCGGCCAAGGCGGGCCTGGTGCAGCTCAGCCGCCATCTTGCCGCCGAGCTGGGTCCGCACAGGATTCGCGTCAATGCACTGGTCCCCGGACCCTTTCCCAACCAGCCCGAGAGTCAGTTCGGCGCGCGCCTGGCGTCCCGCACCATGCTGGGACGGTTCGGGCGGCCTGCGGAAATCGCCGGACCGCTGGTTTTCCTGGCTTCGCCTGCCTCCAGCTTCATCACCGGTTCAGCATTGACGGTTGATGGTGGATGGACGGCATGGTGATAAAAGCATGAACATGACGTTTCTCTCCTCCTTCCGCATCGGCCAGCAGGCCCTGTATCCAGAAGAGTTGCGCGAAAGGCTGGAGAGTTTTGCGCTCCTGGAAAATGTCGGCGATGCGGCGCTGCGCCATCTTCTCAGCGAAGCCAATTGGTTCGGCCTTCCTGGCGGCACATTGCTGGAACGCGACGGCGAGAATGACGCGGCCCTTTTCCTAGTGGTCACCGGATGCCTGGGCATTTTTGTTCCCGACAGCCGGGGGCAGCGCCGGATGGTGGCCCTGGCGCCCGCCGGCGAGACGGTCGGCGAAATGTCGCTGATCATGCGGAGCAAGGAACACAGCGCCCAGCTTGTCGCCTTGCGCGATACCGAACTGCTCCGCATCAGCCCGGAAGCGTTCGATCAGCTGGTGGCGCGCCACCCGCGGGTGATGATGAATTTGATGCAGCAAATGTCCAAGCGGCTGCGCAACATGACGCGCGGCGGCGGCGACAGCCCCCGGCCCAGGACCTTCGCCATTGTGCCGCTGCAGCCCGGCCTGGAAAGCGCGCCGGTGGCCCATCGCCTGGCCGCCGCCCTCATCGACATGGGATCGCGTGCTGCGGTGCTGGATGTGGCCGCCGCCGAACAGAGCGCGGAATGGTTCAACACCTTCGAGGCGGCGCACGACGTGGTGTTTTACCGCGGCGACCTGCCCGACAGCTCCTGGACCCATCAATGCCTGCGTCAAGCCGACCGTATTTTCCTTCTGGCGCGCGCCGACCAGCCCTTGCCGCAAAGTCCGCTTGGCCTGCCCGCCTTCAAGGAACGGGCCAGCGGCCTGCCCGAATTGCTGCTGCTTCATCCCGCGGGAAACCGCGCGGGATTGCCGGAACATTTCTCCTTGCGCAGCGGGCTGTTCGATTCCCATCATCATGTCCGCGCCGGCAACAGTGATGACATAAGGCGGCTGGCGCGTTTCATCGCCGGCCGGGCGGTGGGACTTGTGCTGGCGGGGGGCGGGGCGCGCGGCTTCGCCCATATCGGCATCATCAAGGCGCTGACCGAAGCGGGTGTGCCCTTCGACCATGTCGGCGGCACGTCGATGGGCGCCATCATCGCGGCCGGGCTGGCGCAGGAATGGGACGTGCAGCAACTGACCGAGCGCATGCGCGAGGTCTTTGTCACCAATAATCCGCTCAACGATTTCACGCTGCCCCTGATCGCGCTGGTGCGCGGCAAAAAGGCCAGCACCATGCTGCAAAAGCATTTCGGCGATGTGCGGATCGAGGAATTGCCCAAGCCGTTCTTCTGTGTCTCTTCCGATCTCACCACCGGCCGCATTCATGAGCATCGCGCTGGCGTGTTGTGGCGGGCGCTGCGCGCCACGGTGGCGCTGCCCGGCATCCTGCCGCCGGTCACCTTTCACGGCCATCTTCTGGTGGACGGCGGGGTGATGAACAATCTGCCGGTGGATGTGATGCGCGAGCATGCGATGGGGGCGGGGCCGATCATCGCCTGCGACATCACGGGGGAGCTTGATCTGCAGGCGCGCGATGATCGCTATGGCGAACGGCCCTGGTGGTGGCTGCTGGGCCAGCGCATGCGCGGAAGCCCCAGCATCGTTTCCATCCTGATGCGCTCGGGCACGGTGGGATCCGAGGCGCAGCGGCGCATTGTGCGAGAACAGGCCGATTACCTGATCGAGCCGCCCATGCCCGATATTGGCCTGCGCGACTGGAAGAAATTCGACCAGGCGATTCGGGAAGGCTATGACGCGGCGCGGGCTTCGATCGAAAAGAATGGCGCGCCGCTCGCCGCGATCGGCGCCGAGGGGCCGGCTTTGGCAATTCCCCACAAAGTGATTGCCTAGCGCAGGTCTTTTGCGCCCTGAGTTCGTCGCTCGTCGCTCATGGGACATTCGCCCACATCGCTCCTCGCTCCTGCTCAGGTCACAAAATTCCTCGCGCTAAAGAGTTCTTCCTAACGCGCATTGGCCGCGGCGACGGCCTGATCCAGCCTATGCTTGATCCGCGCCATGTCGGCGTTGCCGTTATCAACATAAGTCTGCATGCAGGCATTAAATTCCTTGATGGCCGAATTATAAATGGCGACGGCTTTGTTATATTGCCCCACCCTCGCGTTATACACCTCTTGCGCGCGTGCATCGTTCTGAGCTTTCAGGCCAATCGCCGCCGACGCGGTTTGTCCGTTCAGATCCTGCGGCGGTTGCGGCTGGGGCGGCGCTTGCGGTTTGGTGCAGGATGGCCCGGGATAATCCGATAGGGCGATGTTCGACCCGCCTTTTGCGGCAGTTTGCGCGGCTCCAATGCCGGCCTGCGCGAGGACGGCAGGAATACAGAGCGCGAAAATCAGCGCGGGTGCAGCTTTTGGCATGGGCGTTCCAGTCCTCTATTTCAGATCGAGTTTATTGAGTTGTCCTTCGGCTGCGCGATGTGATGCAGCAGATCGTAGTGATCGCCATGCGGACCATCCAGGATCATGCGGTCGACCGTCAGGCGTCCCTGCTCAGTGCGGGCCGTGACATGGAGCGCGCCCTGTCCCTTGCTGCCCGACAGCAGCAGCACATAGCTGCCAGTCTCGCCACCGCGCATGTAGGAAAGTGCGCTTCCCGCGATACCGGAAAGATGGATATTTTCTCCCAGCACTGCCTCGGCCACGCCGTCCCGGCGCACCAGCTGCACCACGCCCTGCAGCACTGGATCGCGGGCATAGCCACGGGTGAAGAACCATGCGCCATAGCCCGCCGCCAGCAGCACCGGCAGCAAGACAAAAGCCAGCACGGCGAGGCAGCCCCACAAGCAGCCATGATTGGCGCGACCTGGCGTGACGACACTCATCATCGCACAAAATCACAGGCGCTGGCCTGGCGCAAAGCTTGGGTTCGACAAGCTCACCGCGAGGGATATAGCGTCGGGCCATGGAACAGAGCGACAATCCGGTCGAGGCCGCCGAGGCGTTGATAGCCGGCGGCAGGGCGCATGAAGCGGCGCGGGCCCTGCGCGCGCGTCTTTCCGAAGGGCGCGGCGGTGCCCTGGCGCGCGTGACGCTGGTGAAAGCGTTGCTGGCTTGCGGCGAGGTGGAAGCCGCGTTGGCCGAGGCCCGCGAGGCGGTGTCGCTCAATCCGCGATTGCCAACCGTGCTGGTGGCGCTGGGCGAAGCCCTGCTGGCGGCGGAGAATCTGCCCGCGGCAATCGCCGAATTGCAGCGGGCGCTGCGCGTGGATCCCGGTCACGCCGAGGCGCGCTTTTTGACGGGACGTGCCTGGGCCGCGGCGGGGGAGGCGGACAAGGCGCTGGAGATATTCGACCAGCTCGATCCGCAGACGCCGGGCCTGAAGGATTGGAAGGCGCGGGCCGAAGCGATGAAAAGCGCGGCGCGATCCGACCCCGGCTATGTGCGCCATTTGTTCGACCAGTTTTCCGCCGAGTATGACGCGCGCATGCGCGGACAGCTCGCCTATGCCGCGCCGGAAATTTTGGGCGCGCTTTATGATCTGGTAAGCGGGGCGGGGCCCGCGGCGCAGGGGCGCAAGGATTTGCGGATACTGGATCTTGGTTGCGGCACCGGGCTGGCGGGCGCGGTATTTCGGACGCGGGCCTCGCGCCTGGACGGTGTGGACCTGTCGCCGGCGATGATCGATAAGGCGTATGCGCGCCGCATTTATGATCACCTCATGGTGGGCGATATTGAAACCGCGCTGGCCGATTCTGGCCCGAGTTATGACTTGATTGTTGCCGCCGACACGCTGGTCTATCTGGGAGATCTTGCACCGGTATTCGCAGGCGCCCGCGCCCGGCTCGGCCAACATGGTTATTTCCTGTTCACCGTGGAAGCGGGGCCTGCTGATTTCGCGCTGGGCCCGAAACGGCGCTGGCGGCACAGCGAAGCCTATCTGCGGCGCGCGGCCGCATCCGCCGGTTTCCAGGTCGCCGGACTTGTTGCCGCTTCGCCACGCCATGAAGCCAATCAACCTGTGGAAGGATTTGCGGTCGCACTTGCGACAGGTTAGCGCGCATCCGCCTGGCAGCGAATCCAATCCTTGCGCGTTGTAGCTATGCAGCCCTTGAAGACAGGAATTACGTGAGTGCGGTGGATGGTCATGGCGGTGCGGACGCTCGTCCCATTTTGAACGTCGAGCTCCCGCTGGCCGGTATTGTTGGCATCGCCGCGGCGCTGCTGGCGCTGGGCACCATGGTCCTATACGGCTTTCACGACAGCGGCGTCAGGTTCGCCAGCGAGTTGGCCTGGCGCTTCGCGTCTTTTGTTTTTTTCGTCGCCATCGTAGCTGGTCCGCTCTGCCATCTCATTCCTCTGGCGATCTGCAAATCCCTGGGGCCGTTGCGGCGCCAGCTGATTTGGAGTTTCTGCGCCAGCTATGCGGTGTTCCTGGCCTCGCTGCTGTTGCCCAACGCGGTGGGAGGCGTCACGCATGATGAGGCCACCGCCGGCATGACTGTGTTCTCGCTTTTTGGCGCCGCGACGATCGGCGTGATGGCTTATGCCGCAAGCGATAATGCGGTCGCGTTGGTGGGAGAGCGGTCGCGCAATGCTCTCTTGTCGGTTGCCATGTCCTTTTTTTGGCTGACCTATGCCCTGACGGGGCTTGCCCATCTTTCCGGCCCGCACCGGCCCGATAGCTTTTACGGCGCCAGTCTCAGCCTGATGATCCTGGCCTTGCTTCTGCGCTTCTCCGACCGCTTTATCGCGAAGTTCCGGGGAACCTTGGACACCTCTGTACTCTAAAAAAAATGTAATGCCGTTCCTGCAATATAATGTCGTTGCGAGCCGCAAAACCGGGCTTGGCACGGGGCGGGCCGCTATGCTTCACTCCCGCCCGCAAAAGGGGCGTACTCAAGGGAGTCGAACGTAACATGTTGAAAAAATTAGGATTTGTCACCGTCCTGCTCATGGCGGGTGTCGCGCCAAGCTTTGCTGATGACACATGTCAGGCGCCGCCTGTGCCCGCCTCGGTGGATGGCGCGACGGTTGCGCGCGAACAGCTGGTCGCCGCAATTGCCGCGGTGAAGACCTATATCGCTGCCTCGGACACCTATCAGGCGTGCATCGCCGATTATCTCGCCGCCCAGAAGGTCCAGGCCGACAAGGACAAGAAGCCGGTCGATCCGGCGATCATCCAGGCCGAAGGCGACAAGGTCACCGCCAACCAGAACAACAAGCAGAAGATCGGCGACGCGATCAACGTCTCGATCGGCGCCTACAAGAAGGCCCATCCGGGCTAACGCCGGAAAAATCGAATCGGATCAGCCGCGCCGGATTTCATGCCGCGCGCGGTTTTTTCGTGCGAATCGCCTATCATACGGACATGAGCGGGCTTCGGGCATTGCGCAAACCGCGTCCCATGGGCATTTCCAAGGCGGCGTCGCGTTCGTCCATACTGGACGCGGCGCGCCGTGTCGCGGCGCGGGACGGCGCCCGCGATCTGTCCTTGCGCGCGGTTGCGGCGGAGGCGGGATTCGCTCCCGCCGCGCTCTATGGCTACTTTCGCGGCAAGGACGATCTGCTGCTGGCGCTGGCGGCCGATGATCTTTCCGGCCTGGCGCGGGCGATGCGCGAAGCGGACAGTCTTGCGGGGGCCGCCAGCGCGGCCTTGTCCCTGCTGGGCGACACCGAAACATTCGCGGCGGCGTCCGCGGCGCTGCCGCGCGAAGGCGGTGGCGGCGATGCCGAGCGCCTATTCAATGGCCGAATGATCGCCGCGCTGCGCGCCCTGTCCGAAGCCGGCGGCCTTCCTTCCGAAAGCCGCGAAAACCAGTGCGACGTGGTCCTGCTGGCGGCGGCCCTTTCAGGACTGGCCATTCTGGCGCGGTCGGGACGGCTCGGCGCGTTGGGCTTCACTTCGGCGGAGATTCTCGCCCGCCTCGACAGCCGTTTCTCCCGCGCCTCCTGACCGGAGAGCCACGATGCTGACTGCGACGTTCGACAGCTTGCCCGCGCTGGCCGGCAGTGAGATCGGCGTGTCGGACTGGCTAACCATCGACCAGGCCCGCATCGATCTGTTCGCCGAGGCGACCGGCGACCGGCAATGGATTCACGTCGATCCCGAGCGCGCCAGGAAGGAGATGCCGGGCGGACGAACCATCGCCCATGGCTATCTCACTTTGTCTTTGATACCGGCCCTGATCCAGGGCCTGCTGCGGATCGAGGGCCTGATGCACGGCATCAATTATGGCGCCGACAAGATTCGCTTCACCAACATGGTGCCGGAAGGCAGCCGGGTCCGGGCGCGCCAGAAGCTGCTCGGCGTCACGCCCAAGGGCGGCGGGCTGCAGCTGGTCAGCGAGATCACCATTGAGATCGAAGGCGAGAAACGTCCTGCTTGTATCGCCGAGACCATCGCGATCATCTACAACCGCTAAGGCGCGGGTCTTTGGCCTAGCTTTTCTTGGTGAGCGGAGCGAGCTTGGAAAAGCTGGCCCCGCTTCGAGCCCGCATCGCGGGCGAGGGCGGTCATCGCCCCGCGCGTCGCCTACGCTGTCGCTAGGCGACCCTGCTCAGGCCACAAAATCCCCTGCGCCTTCCAGCCTGTATGTCCGGCCATCCGCGTTATTTGCCGGTTGCGCCGCGCACCTCAAAGCGCGCCGTCAGCGGCGGCGCACCCTTGAAGGAGAGCGTGACGGGAACCGAAGCCCCCAGTTTCAGCGCCGGCTTGGGCCCCATGCACATCAGGTGATACCCCCCCGGCGAAAAGCTGATGCTGTCATGGCCGGGCACATCGACCTGCTCCACATCCTGCATGCTGCTCATGCCGCCGGTATCGCTGCTTTTGTGCAGCATCAGCATGCTGCAGGCGGGCGTATCGGCGCCCGTCAGGACCAGCTTTGCCGTTCCGCTATTGTGCAGAGTGAAATAACCCGCAGCGGGAAGCGCCCCTGGCAAAAGGCGTATCCAGCCATCACTGAGACTCAAAGGCGTGGATTGCGCGGACGCTGTTCCCGGCGCGCAGACGCCAACGAGCAGGGCGGCAAGCGCAAAATGAAGGGCGGCGCGGCGTAGACCCATGGCTGCACTATTGGTTGGGCCCGGTGGGGCGTCAATCCCCGACTGTGCCGTCTGACGAATTTTACAAGGTCCGCTTATGGCGCCAGGCGGACGTGTCCGGTCCTGACCCAAGGCGGACATTTCCACATGCTTCAAAATCTCAGAATGTGCTCTGCAAAACATCTAACGCTGCCGATTCAGATCATTTCCATGTGCCGAACAATTCGGGCGATGACTTGGCGTTGACTTGGGGCGCGCCGCTAATTTCGTTGTGATTGGCGGAACACCCGCCTATAAATCGCCCGGCTATTGGGAGGGTCCGATGCGTCTGTCCCGCACTTGTGCGTGCCTTCTGGGTTTTTCTGCAATCGCCTCCTTCACCGTGGCGTGCTCGCCGTCCCCGCCGAAGAGCGCGTCGGCGCCGGTTTCGCTCGACGAACTGGCCCGCCAGTCGCTGGCCACGATCGATGGAAGCCTGAAGGTCTCAGGCTTGAAACAGCCGGTGGAAGTCATCCGCGACAAGCAGGGTATTCCACATGTCTATGCCAAGAACGACGACGACCTGTTCTTCGCGCAAGGATATGTGATGGCGCAGGATCGCCTCTGGCAGATGGAGATGTGGCGCCGCTGGCGTGAGGGGCGCCTCGCGGAGGTCTTTGGCCCGAAAGCTTTTGATTACGACGCGCGCGCACGCCTGATGATGTTCCGCGGCCCTTGGGACGCGAAGGAGTGGGCCAGCTATCACCCGGACGCGAAACGGCTGTTCACGGCATGGGCCAACGGCCACAACGCGTACATCGCCAGCCACGCCGGCAATTTGCCGGTGGAATTCAAGCTGACCGGCATCAAGCCGGAGCCATGGACGGCGGAAACAGTGGCTTTGCGTTGGTCGCAACTCAACATCGACAGCACGAGCGGAGGGCCGACCTCCGAAATTCAGCTCGCGCTGGATGTGAAGAAGCTCGGTGCCAAGGAAGCCAACCGGCGCTCGGCCCCGGACCCGTATGACGACCTGAAGCTGCCCGAGGGTCTCGACCTGAACTGGATCACCGAAGACGCATTGGCGGCCTCACGAAAAGGCGAAGGCGACCCCTTCGCACCTGGAAAGCTGTCGCCCCCTGAGATCGTGGCGACATACCGCCCGCTCGTGTCGAGCAAGATGGAGGCGCGCCTGATGCCCCAACTGCAAGATGCGGACGGCAGCAACAATTGGGTGGTCAGCGGAAAGCTCACCGCGAGCGGCAAGCCTATCGTCTCGAACGATCCGCATCGCACGGTCTCATTGCCTTCGCTGCGCTATTTCGTGCAGCTGGATGCGCCGGGCTGGCACGTGATCGGCGGCGGCGAGCCGCCCTTTGTCGGCGTGGACCTCGGCAACAACGAGAACATGGCATGGGGTGTGACCTTCGCCTTCGTCGACGAAGTGGACACCTATGTCGAGCAGACCAACCCGGACAATCCGAACGAGACGAAGTTCGACGGCGCCTGGGTGCCGATGAAGGTCATCCGCGAGGAGATCCAGGTCAAGGGTGAGGACAAGCCCCGGGTGGTGGAACTGAAGTTCTCGAAGCACGGCCCGGTGTTTTACGAGGACCCGGCGCAGCACATTGCATTCGCCGCCAGGTCCGCGGACCAGGAGCCGGGCACCGCGCCGTTCCGGGGTAGCTTCAAGCTTGCACAAGCCACCAGCTGTGAGGACTTCTTCGATCGCGCCATGGCCTGGACGCTTCCGTCGCACAATTTGATTTGCGGCGACACGAAGGGGAACATCGCCCTGCAGGTCTCCGGCTTTGCGCCGGACCGCGACGGTTTCACCGGGCGGCTGCCCGTCCCCGGGACGGGGAAGTATGAATGGAAAGGGCGCCGGAGCGATATGCCGCGCGAATACAACCCGGCGCGCGGTTATATCGCGACCGCCAACAACAACACCCACCCGGCGGGCTATAAGGGGCGGCCGGTCTTTTACAACCTGGCAAAGAATTCCGATGGCGATATCGCCCGCATCACGCGAATCCGCCAATTGCTCGACAAGCAGATTGCCGAGCACAAGCCGTTCACGATCGAGGACATGGAGCGCATCCAGCAGGACGCCTACTCGCTGCATGCCGAGCGCGACGCGCCGCTCTTTAAGGGGTGGACGGCCAAGAATCCCGACGCCGAGAAAGCGCGCGCCCTGATCGAGGGGTGGGATCGGATCCTCACCAAGGATACGACAAGCGGGGCGATCTATGTCCGCTGGACGACGACGGAGTCCGGCGAAAAAGCAGTGGCAGCCAAGCCAGGCCCGGCACAACATGCGCTTGTCGAACAAGGCTTGGTGGAGGCGCTGAATCAGATAACGAAGGACTGGGGCGCCGACCAGTCGCAGTGGCGATACGGCCGCATCAATGAGAGCCCGTTGCAGCATATGTTCATCGACAAGTTCAGTCTGCAGCCGATCGAGCGGCCGGGCGGGTTCAACGACGTCAACGCCACCGGCGCGCATTTTCGGCGCATCATCGATCTGGCGGACGTGGATAAGACGATGGCGACCAACGCGCCCGGAGAATCTGCGCAGCCCGCAAGCCCTTATTACGGAAATCAGCGGGAGAGGCTCGCAAACGGCGTTTACTTCAACCTGCCGTTCACCCGCGCGGCAGTCGATAAGCAGACGGCACACAAGCTGACGCTTTTGCCGCAGTGAGGCCGAAACGATAGGTCCAGTGGACCTATCGTTTCGGCCGAACGCCGATCGACGAAAGGTGTCCCGCTACGCTGTCGCTAGCGACGGACTTTTCGTTTCCGCCGAACGCCGATCAGCGAGAGTCCGTCGCTAGGCGCACCAGCGTCAGCGTCGTGCGCGTCGTGCGACACCTTTCGCCGGCCGAACGGCTGGCTCGGTCTCTCGCGTGCCAAGATCGAGTCGGTGGTGGAGATGGACACAACGCTGGCGCCGGAATTGAAAGCCGGACGTTGAACAAAAATCCCGGCGAGCTCACCGGCGTAACGCGGCAGTTACGATCGGAATTGCTGGCCTCAGCCCGCCATCATCAGGTTTGCTGGGGGTGTTTTTGGCAGCCGCACCGTGACCAGCGTGCCCCGGCCCGGCTCACTGGAAAGCTCGAATGATCCGCCGTGCATCTCCACCAACCGCCTGGTAAGCGGCAGGCCGAGGCCGGTACCCTCAAAACGGCGGGCCAAACGGCTGTCGACCTGGCCGAAGGGCGACATCGCCACCTCGATCTTGTCATGCGGAATGCCGATGCCGGTATCGGAAATGCGAAACTGAAGTCCCCCATCGGGCGTCGCTTCCGCCGACAACGAGACCTTGCCCCCGCTGGGCGTGCATATCACGGCGTTGACCAGC
>Ga0210402_10001340_pt1 | contig 25461 bp, 15 predicted proteins | sample IncBWC7MmetaG_FD_161055 | JGI IMG/M metagenome (GOLD analysis project Ga0210402, IMG submission 161055) | Forest soil microbial communities from Barre Woods Harvard Forest LTER site, Petersham, Massachusetts, United States - Inc-BW-C-7-M | ecosystem: Environmental > Terrestrial > Soil >... | reverse complement strand
GCCTGGCTTCCACACGGGCACATCCTGCATCCTTGGCCCGACCAGCGTTTTGACGTCAACCACCCAAGGTGGGAGCCGAGTGCGTAAATCGCGCACGCTCGGATCTAAGCGGGGGGCGCCCAGCAATGGGCGTCCCTACCGCGAACGAGTCCTGGCGTGCGAGTGGAGCCGTCACTCAATTCTTAGGTCCCGAGGATGATATTCGGGGGCATTTCTGGCTTCCTAAGGCGGTCTGCTCGATCCGTCGCTTAAGCGCCGCCGACGGCGTCCATTGACCGCCTCGGGCGACAAACTGCGCGCTGGCTTCGGCAACACTTGCGTGGCAGGTGGGTGCCTCGATCGGCAGCGCTACTTCGGCCAGGGCGCGTACGTGGCGGTCTTGTAGCGGGGATACCAGCGTTCCGTCGCTCTTGAAGGTCAACACACTGAACACGGAGCGCACGACACGGAGAGGTCGACCATTTACCATTTCGACGGCGACTTCGGCGCTGCGCACACGCTGGCCCGCAAGGTGTGGGAGGGGGTTGCGGGCGGGGTTTTGCAAAATGCGATCGAGAGATGCGGCCGGCACGCGATACAGAGCGCCTTCCTGATCGAGTAAGAAATGTCGGAGCGCAATGCGCATGGAGTTAATAACTCACCTTGAACGTCGGCGAGTCCTCCGGCTTCATCTTGCGCCGATCATAGATCCGAGTAGTTGCAATGTTGGCGTGGCCGAGCCACTCCTGGACCTTGGCGATGTCGGCGTCGTGATCGAGAGCGTTGGTGGCGGCGGTGGCGCGCAGCGCATGGGCGCCGATCTTGAGGCCTAAGGCCAGCGCATAGCGGCGCACGAGCTTATAGACGCCGTCGGGCGTGATGGTGTTGTCAAGCTCGCCGGTGCGGTTGTTGCTCACCGGGCGGAACAGTGCGCCTTCGGTATCAGCGGCGTGGCGGGCTTCGTCCAGGTAGTCGTTGAGTAATTCTTGTGTGCCAGCGTGCAGTGGGATGTAGCGGGTCTTGTTGCCTTTCCCATGGACGCGCAGGTGCGGGACTCCGCGGCGGGGGTGGATGTCCTTGATCTTCAGGCGGCAGAGTTCCTCGCGCCGCAGGCCGTGATAGAGCAGGGTGGCGAGCAACGCTCGGTCGCGAAGGCCTTTGAGGCTCTTCTCGCCCGGCAGTTGCATCAGCTGCCGGGCTTCCTTGTCAGCGATCGCCGGCGTCTTGCCTTCGTAGCTGTCCACCTTGGGGCGCTTCACGCCTTTGACGGGATTGGTCGGCACCGCGTTCTGGTCGGTGAGGAACTCATATAACGAGGACAGCGCGGAGAGCTTGCGGCGGATTGAGCCTGGGGCGAGCTTTCTGGCGTCCAAATCCTTGCGCCAAGCGATGACGTGCGCCCGGGTGATCAGCCGGAGCTCAATGGGCGTTCTGATGCCGGCAAAAGTCATGAATTCTTTGAGGTCGTTGCGGTAGGCCCGGCGTGTGTGCGGGTTGTCGATGTTGGCAAACCACTCGGTTTCGGGCGGTACATCCTCAAGCTGGGAGAATTCTGCGCTGGTTAGCGCCCTACGGGGCAGCGTAACGGGCCTGGCGGTGAGGTTTTTGGCGCTCATCGGCGCCGGCCGACGAATGCGTAGCCCGTGATGCTGTAGAAGTACCGACCGGCCGTCGCCAGCACCTCTTGCTCCGCCATGAAGGTTGCAACATTATCGGCGCTCGCAAGGTTGCGTTTCACCAAGCTGCGAAAGTCGTTCGCTCGTTCATGCCCGTACCAGGGTTCCGAGTAGATCGTGTTAGTAAGGACGCGGGCATGAGGTGTACCGTCAAAGAGCCCCGTTTGGTTGAAGATTCCCCAGAGGCGGCGTCCCATCCAACCGTCGGCATAGTCCATCCAAGCCTGTTTCCAGTCCGCAAACGCGTGTACTAACCGGCGCACCAAGGCCTTGTCACTGCCGCCGTAGACCTGCGAATCCCAGTCCCAATGGCCAATGACGACCGTGCCGCCGGGTTTTAATATTCGGCCTACCTCGCGCGCAAAGGCTGCTGGATCCGCCAGGCATTCCAGGAGGTTGCTGGAGTATGCTACGTCAAACTCGTGATCACCGAGTGGAAACGGCGCTTCAAGGCGAGCCTGCCTGAACTCCAATCGAGTATCGGTCGCCGTCCCAGCCGCCGCGGCGATTCCCTTTTCGGACGAGTCAAGACCAACAAATCGATTCTTTGGGTGTCGGGCGCGCTCGGCTAGAGTTAGCAGGTCCGCGCCGCTGCCACATCCCAGATCGACCACGGCACCCGGCTCGGGCAGCTCGACGAAGTTCAGCAGCCAGTCACGGTGGGCAACGACGTCCTCAGACAGAATCATTGGCGTTCTTTCAGGTTGGGTGTAGCGGCCCGATCCATGGCCTGGGCCGCGTTCGCGACCTCAAGGGTGACGGCAATCTTCTTCATGGCGGCGAGCTCCGGGGCGGCGGCAATGCCCCCATTCTATCGGTCCCATAGGCGCCCTATCCTATCTTGATAAAATATATTATCAATACTCAGCGTTGTGAGGCGCTGGGATCATTTTCAGAAGACGGTTGCAGCAGTTCAAAAGAGGATTTCAGCGGACGACTGAAATCACTGATGACGCTATCGCGGGATGACGGTTCCCTCGGCGGCCAAACGACGGTTCGCCGAGCAAGCTCACATCGCGACCCTTCGTTTCCAGCTTATGAGTGCGGACCAACGCGATGGCCTCCGCGGCGGCGTGCAGGAACTGCGCCTGCGATGGCTCCATAAGAAGCACCCCGATGCACGCATGCGGGACATCGCGAAGCAATACGGTTGGCATAAACCTCGCCAGCGTACGCTACGTTGGCGCGACAGCGGGACTGTCCCAGTCTCGCTCAGCGCCATACGCGTGGCACGCTATCAGCAAGGCAGTGATCCCGGTCCCGCCTATGCGTAAACATCGATGGAGAGCCCGGTGCGTAACGAAAGGCGCGCGCCGGGTTCGGTGAGGGGCTGTGGCTCGGTCCAGCCTATGTAAATATCCACGGAGAGTCCGGCGCGTAACGAAAGGCGCACGCCAGGTTCGGCGAGGGGACCGAAAACCCGCGGTAACCCTGCTGGCGGGCGTCGGATGCTCCCAACGGTGATGCGAACAGCCCACTTGGGTCCGTCCGTGCGACCGGGTTTCCATCGGCGTATGCGTATATAACTGCGGAGCCCGCGTCGTACATCAGAAGGTTGAGTCGTAGGCGACTATTTAAGATCTTCGAACGTTTTGGTAAAAGCGGGGAGCGAAAGTGTCGCCGATAGGGTCTTGAACTCTTCCTCGCCCAAAGGACCGCGGACAGCGTTTTGACCTTCCGCGGGACCAGATCTGCCGATACGATCAACAATGAAGTAATTGGTCACAGTGCGATCAAAGGCTCCAAACGCATCCTTTCTCGGATGCTGCTTGACCACAATGTATCTATCGTCGGCACCTATCGAGAAAACCGTCGGCCCAACAAGCGCGCCCGACATCCCGCTCTGGTCGTCTATAGCCAAGCTCATCTGTCCGCGCGTATCGATTGCAATCAAGACGTACTTTCCGCTACGCCATTGAGCATCCAGAGAAAACTTGCTACAGCCCAAGAGTGCACCCACCATGCTTATAAGCAGGCATGCGTAAATCGCAGTGCGCATCGTGTGCATTACTAGCAACCGCAGCCGCTACTCGTGGACTCCGTCCAGGTGAAGCGCTGAGTAATGTTTCTCATCATTCCGGTGGACGATTGCCGATCGGGAACAAGATGGAAGAAAAACGAGTGAGTTCCAGAGACGTTTGGAAAACTGTACGTCGCCGTACCGTTACCGTTGTTGACGACGCTACCTCCAGCGAATCCACCCACCTCAAACGGCGTGCCGCCCCAATCAGCGGTCAAAGGATTCACAGCAGTATCCACGTACGCCTCGACGGTCCCATAATCTAGCCCATTCACGTTTTGGCAGCCGGCCTTGTGGAACGCATCGCGCATCTGTTGCGCGGCTACGGACTGCTCCATCTCTTGTGTTTCGACATCATTCGGTCCGTATGAACGGTAACTTGATCCCCAACCAAAAAACCAATCCCAGAAATAATTCCAATTGGTTATGTAGGTGAGTCCCATCGGATCGCTGTTTGAGATAGGGTTCCCACCGGCATATGCGTAGGAGTTCATTCCACCCGCAAATCCAATCGGATCTTCGGAAACGAATCGGCTCAAAGCGGGGCTGTAATACCGAGCCCGATAGTAGTAGAGCCCGGTGCCGTCGTTCTCTCTTCCCGTGTACTGAAGCGTGTTGGTGCTCGCCGAACCGCTCGCCGTGGCGTTGCCGTAAGGCTCATAAGTGTAGCTGGTCTGGATCGCTCCGCTACTATCTGTCAGCGCCAGTGCCGACCCCAGACTATCCGTGAGAACGTCGCGCGTTGAAGTGCTGTCGGTTCTGGTGTACACCTCGTCGAGATTGCCACCATTTAGATAATTCACGACCGCCGTGCCGGCGGACAACTCCTGCGTCAAATTTAGCCCATCGTAAAGCAGCGCCCGTGTGGTCCCATCGATGGTCTTGGTAGTCCTACGCCCTGCACCATCGTAAGCAAAGCTCGCGGAATGCGTGCCAGTGGCGCCGATCAGCTGATCACGGGTATTCCAGGTGTAAGCATGAGTGCCATCTCCGGTAAAATTGCCGTTCAAATCATATGTCAGAGTGGTCGTACCCCATTTGGTGAGGCGGTTGTTCGCATCGAGGGTCGTAGTGGTCAGTGCCGCAGGTAGGGAGACTGCATCCAGTGTACCGCTGCGATTCGTGAGGCGCCCTGCACCATCGTAAGCATAGGCGAGACTACCGACTGTCACAGTTCCTTGCTTATAGGTGAGTCCGGTCAGCTCGTTGGCGTTATCGTAGCCGTAGGTAAGAATGATTCCATTTGGCAGCGTAAGGCTCGTACGACGATTGGCATTGTCGAATCCCACGGTCACGTTCGCCGTACCCTGAGTCACGCTCGTCAATCGATTTGCCGAGTCGTATCCGTAAGTGACGGCGGTTTGGCCGCTTGCCGTCAATTGCGTGCGTCGATTGGCTCCATCATAGAGGTATGCCACGCTTCCATTGGCAGACGCCTCGCTGGTTAGTCTATCAAGGCCATCATACACACGCGTAATCGTGCCGCCGGCCGAATCATTAATTGTGGTCGCGCGATTGCCTGCATCATATGTGTATGCCACGGTGCTTTCGACAACGCCGGCTCCGGTCTTATATTGCACTTGTGAAAGTCGATTGAGTGGATCGTAGCTGAGCACGCGTTGTTGACTCTTTCGATCCGTCCGACTCGTTAAATTGTCATTGACGTCAAAAACGTATGTTTCCACGTGGTTGAGTGGGTCGGTGCGCGTCTTGAGGCGATCTTTGAGATCATAGGTGTATTGTGTGAGATTACTCTTTGCATCGGTAACTGTTTTGAGATTCCCGTCCAGATCGTAAGTCAAGGTTGTCACCGCACCGATCGCATCGGTGATTTGTTTGATTCGGCTCATCGAGTCGTACACATACGACTTTTTATTGCCCAAAGGGTCGCTTGCGGTTAGCACTCGACCGAGCATGTCATTCCCGCGTGTGGATACCCTACCCAAGGCATCCGTAATGGATGTTAGATCGCTTCCCTGATATCCCAATGAAGTGCTATGACTCAAGGCATCCGTGACCATGGTGGGCAAACCGGTCGCCGTATTGTAGGCAATCGTGGCGATGACATGATTTAGTCCATCGGTAATGGATGTGAGGTCACCAAAATTATCGTACCCCAAGGTAGTCGTGTGACTCAGCGGGTCAGTCAGAGTCGCGAGTTCATTGAAGGTCGGTGTGTAGGTGTAACCGTACGTGACGGCGTTGGCGGTGCCCACGAGATAGTTCGCTTGGGCAACATTTCCCTTGGCGTCGTAAACGAACGTGGTCGTGCGATTTAAAGGGTCAGTTTTCGAGACAACGAAATTGGAAATCGGATCTCGCTGAAAGGTCGTGACTTGCTGTACCGAGGTGCCTGACGCCAACGTCTCGGAAGTGACGTACCCTGCTGTGTTGAAATTGAGTATCCGCACGTTGCTCTTGGGATCGGTAACGGTGGTGGTTGTCACTTGTCCATTGCCATTGAGGATGTAGGCGAAGTGATAGACGCCTCCGTCCGCCAAGGTCTGCTGTGAGACGCGACCATTCGTGTCATATACGTTAGTTACTTTCGTTTGGCCATTTGGCAGAATCACCGATTGAATACGATTAGACGTTCCGTCATAGGTGTACTGTTCGAATCCGCCATCGGGGTACGTCACTTTCGTCAATCGTGCATTAGAATCGTAGGCATAGTTCAGCGAGCGACCGGAGTTGTCGGTGATTTTAGTTATTGAGTACCCCCAGCCGCCGCCATTTTGGATCGTAACCCAACGCCCGTTCGGTGAAATGAGCGTCACGACGGGATAATTTTCGCCGGTTTGAGCTCCCCCCACGATAACCTGCAGCGTCTGGCCGTTTCGATTGGTGATTGATCGCAGATACCTTCCATCGGCAGCATTGAACGTGTATTGAGTTCCATCCTTGCTGGTCAGAATGAGGAGCCCTGTGCTGTCCTGATAGGTAATCATCGCTCCGTAGAACGTGGCGCTCGGTGCCGTATTGCAAACCATCTGGATGCCAGTCAATCCCGTGGGCGGGGATTGGGCGGTTCGTGTACAGGGCGTGAACGAGCCGTCCGCCTGCACGAGGTTTAGCGTGGTGAAGGTTGTGTCAAATACTCCCTGACCGCCGCTCGAGTATAAATACATGTTGTAATCAAATGAAAAGCCCATTCCAAAGTTGCGCGGGGTATTATCACTACTTTGATAGGTACGCCGAATGACAATGGGAATGGTGTCGGGCACCACCATGTCGACGTGCTTATATAAGAAAAGGCCGGTAGCGCAATCAACGGGGTCCGCGGCCTCGCCGACCCCGTTGCCAGCACCGCCGCTATTGCATCCGTCGACGGGCGGATTTACGGAAGGCGCCGGCGCCTCCCCTTGGACGTCCCCGAATCCGCTCATTCCCGGTAAATCCCGATCGCCGTCCAAATCGATGCGATTGCGATCCCGCGATACATGACCTCGACCATAGGTGGTCCAGCCTCGACCCGACGGATCGTAGTACATAAATTGACTCGGCGCCCCGGCCGGTCGATTGTCGCGGTTTGGGTAGATGATTTGGACACCGGGCCGATGGTCGCTATTGACGGATTCAAATACGGCGCCGCCGGGCTGTATCACAAAGTACATCGAGAACGGCGGAATTGGGAACGGAGAACGATCAAGCGGTACCGGCGTGAGACTGACCGTAGTCGCAATGCGCCCGTTCGGTTCGCGTAAAACCACACCGGCCGGAATCTTCAGCACAACACCCGGCAACAGGGGCGATGTCACATCGACCTCTTTAGTGGTCGGCGACGGTAAATTCACGGCATGAGCCGTGTCGATCACGGGCATCCAAATCGTATAGCCAAGTGTGTTGGTAACTCCTACACGAATATCTGCGCCGATCACAAACTGCCCGTATTGGGTGCTCGAAGTGTTGGCAGTGCGGCCATCGACAACCAGTTGCACGTGTCCTGTAGGCACTGGTGTGATAAGAAAGCGGCCTGTCGCGTCTGTGACCACTTGATGCCCGGGAACAGACACGGCCACTCCGGCGAGTGCCGATCCATCTTGCAGTAACACCTGTCCGGCGAGGGCTGTCACGCCGCGGTCCGCTTGAAGGGCGGCGAGATTCCCTGGCCCTTCACTAGCGACAGAGCCCCTAAGCCACGTACTAGGCCGAGGTGGTTGCCACACGGACGCGCGCGGAGCTGCTGGTGTGTGCTCAATAGACAACGTGCCTGGCGACTGAGTGGGTCGGACTGGCGCGCGAACATCGGACGATAGCGTCGTCGTTGAAAAGCTGATGCTGAGCAGCGGTAGCACGGCTCCTTGCGTATCCGTCGCGCCCCTAATGAATGCGGTGTAAAACGAACCCGGCAAGAGCTCCTGAGTAGGCGTGATGAAAAGCAACATTCCCTTTTCCACGGGTGCGGTCATCGCCGTCACAAGACCTGCTGGGCCGAGCAACGATACTGTCGAGGAATTGAGCGAGCGCACGTCGATTCGCCGGTTGAAGCGGACGGCGATGCGTGTATCCAAGGGCACATCAGTCCCCCCATCGCTTGGCATCGACTCGGCTATATCGGTGGTTCCCAGTAGTGCGGTAACAGGCGGCAAGAGCTCGCTATCCGCAGGCTCGAACCAATGATCAGCGGGAATGTAGAGTTCGGACTCTACGGCCAGTTTTCCTGTTCGATCAGTGCCACCGTAAATCAACACGGGACTCGTCGATAGGAGCGTGGAGCTGGCATCTAGGCGAGGAGTTAGCATCTCGTTGACCGTAATTACTGTTTCGGTCACTGGATCCCACAGCTGCGCAGCGGACGGCCCCGTACCACCTGCGAATAAAACACTACCGTCGGTCAACACGTTGGCCACATGGTGTGCACGCGGCCATAAACCTGACTCTGCCAGAGGGGTTGAAAGTTTGGTCCGCAGATCGATCAGTTCAGGGTTACCGCCGACGATGCGGTTGACTCCAATGCCACCGAATACGAGCACCTTGCCACTCGGCAACATAGTTGCTGAGTGCCAAGCGCGCGCTGATACCAATGTGCCGACAGCAATCGTTTTATCCGTGATCGGATTGTAAGTACTAATAGTACCCGATGCGCTACCTTCAACTTCGCCCCCCACCAACAGCCACGTGCCATCCGGGAGAAGGGTCGCACTTTGGCCGCCGAGCGTCACAGGATCCACCATCCCGAAACGGCTTGCTTCTTCGACCGAAAGATCTGCGGCACGCGACTCGCCGATTGAGAGACCGAACCACGCAAGCACGCAGATGACCATACACCGAGTCCATGCATTCATCGAATTCTCCCTCAACAGGCTATGCTTCATCCCCGAATTTCGAGGTGTGGTTTCACGGTAATATTTGCAATGATGACGTCGTCGCGCTCAATCTTTCAGGTGCCGACAATGCGCGCAGAAAAGTGAGCAGTGCCTGCTTCTCGATATCCGACAGGACGATTGGGTGCCCAAGATCGCGACCGCGATAGTAAAGTTCAATCTCAACTGCGGTTTCGAGCGAACCGACACTTCCATCATGCATGTAAGGCGCTGTGCGAGCGACGTTGCGAAGCGAAGGCGTGCGAAATTTTCCGATGTCCTGCGGATCTAGAGTTACCAGAAACCGGCCGAGCGCAGCCACATCCGGATCCGTCTGGGCGGCTTGGAAGCGCTGTGTGGCCGCCAGACTTACCAGCCGCTGCACAAGCGTCGCAAGTTTAGGGGCAATCGTGTGCATGCCAATCCCCGAACTGTGGTAGTCGTTGTCCGTGAGAGGCGCCGCTTGCATGGACAGTCGGTGACAACTCCCGCACTCGGCCGCGCCCTGAAACACCTGCATCCCTTCGCGAGCTTCTGTTGAAAGCGCGGATTTATTTCCGCTCAGATAGTCATCCAGGGAGTTTGGCTCTGTCTTCAACGAGCGCTCATACATACTGATCGCACTAATAACATTAGAAATGTTAAGTGCCGCCGGCGGCACACCGAGGAGTGTATTGAATGCGTACAGGTAGCCAGGACTTTCGCGAACCCGAGCTATCACGTCCATTGAGTTCGAGAGACCCATTTCACTGGGACTTGACAACGGAAATGTCATCTGTTCTTCGAGCGTTTTCACTCGGCCGTCCCAGAAGTATGATGAATATAAATTCAAGTCAAGGAGACTCGGGGCGTTACGTGTCCCGGAACGGCCCCGGTTACCGACCGACACAGCGCGCGAATCCGCAAAGGCGTGGGCTTCCGCATGGCATGAGGCGCAGGCAACCGAGCGATCGGCACTCAAGTTCTTGTCCTCAAACAGCGCTCGACCAAGTTCGATTTGAGACGAATATCGAGGCACCCCCTGACTAGAGGCGGCACCCGCCCAAAGCAGTAAAAGGCCGGTAAAAAGGGATTGATGGATTACGCGCATCACTATTGAATCGTTGCACGCACCGTAGCAGTGACCCCGAAGTCCGGCGCAATGACGATGTTATAGGTGCCGGCCACCAGGCTCGACAGGCTCAACACGACGCTTGATTGTCCCGCAGAATCGACACTCGAAACTGGATTCCAAGAAGGATCGTAAACTGATACCAATACACCCGTGCTGGCCGGAGATGTAACGATCGTGTCAAGTGTAAGCGTCGCTGATTGACCTGAAGTGGCCACGAATTTTAGAAGAGCGTTCTCCCCGATCGCTGGGAGATTCACGGCGAGTGGGCTGTTTAGCGTCAAATTTCCCGTCGTGTCTTGCGACAACGTGAGCGTGAAACTCATCGTGGACGATCCCACCGGGTCGAGCGCAATTGTATAGGTCCCCGTCTGTGGCAGATTGAGGAGACTCAATTGGCATCCGGGATCCGTCGTCAAGCAGTTGGCGCTAAGAAGCAGGCTTCCGTCAGGGTTGATCACGGGAACGCTTAAATTTCCAAAGGTGTCTGGGGTGATCAGTAGATTTGTGACCGCGAGTCCCAGGTTCTGACCGGCGGTGCCTGCAAAGCTGAAGTACGCGAGTTGACCGGGGTCCGCGGTTGCGTAGTTTCCACCGGTTCCACTCGTGGGTAGCGTTGCGGCGACACCGGTCGCGATGCTTATCTGTCCGCTCGCGGTTCCAAAATGGTACCCGTCAGTCCCTTGAAACAGCACACTATAAAAGCCTGCGGCAAGACTTGGCAGGTTGATTGTTGACGTGGTCTGTGCCGATCCAGTGGTGACGACATTCCCCAAGGAATCGGACACCGGAATAGCAATGTTTATATTCGCTGGCACGGTCACGATCGAACTCACGTACAAAACATCCGTCTGACCTGATGTCGCGCTGAAAATCATTCGTTCGCTTTGAGTCGCAATGGCGGTCGATATCGTCACTGGTGATCCATTGAGGATCAGCGTGGCGTTTTTTTCCAAACTCGCCGTTAGCTGTTCGGTCTGATTTGCGCCATTGAACGCAATGAGATAGGTGCCGGTTGTCACCAGTTGAGGCAAATGGATCGACGTAGCCGAAGCGGACACCCACCCTCTAGTGATCGACTGGTTGCCCGGAGAGAATAATTCGTAGCTCACCAATCCGCCGCTCGGGGAAGTCGAAAGCGCGCTCAATTGAATGCTCAACCATTCACCTGCGCTCGCGTCGAATGTTAGTACTCCGTATTTACTTTGCTGATTGATGTTGAGGGCATGCGATGCACCATTCTCGATCAGTGCCCCGGACGCTACTATGTTTGCGGCTAGTATCGTACTCGGTGCCACAGTCAGTTCCGTCACGCTTGTTGCGCTCCCGTAGGGAGTCGCAATTTGAATGGGTCCCGACCCATCTACTTGCGGCGCGAATACCGCCTGTGTAGAGCTGATTGAATTCAATGAAACCACGGCCTCGGCGATGCGAATGTTGGTTTCTCCGGGAACCGGATTGAAATTCGCACCCGTCATCGTGACCGACGATCCGATATCAACTAGGGCAGGGGTGAAACTGATGATGGTCGGCGCCAAAGAGTTCGCGATGACGAAGCTCTGGGCGCTGTTGACCGTATTCGAGCCCACTTTTACCGAAATCAATCCGGTTGTCGCGGAACTCGGAATAGTGACTACTAGCTGATTGACGGTCGAAGAAAGAACAGTTGCGCTAGTCCCATTAAATTTGGCCGTATTGCTGCCTGGCGTCGTGCTAAATCCACTGCCTACGATGGTCACTTGCTGCCCGGATATTCCCTGCCCCGGACTAAATGCAAAAATAGCGAGATTGCTCGCGAGCAATCGCTGAATTCCGGTGATATTCCCCGCGGAATCGTACGTGTAGACCGCGCTGCTACCATCAGCGGCAATTGCAGCAATCAGCCGTCCCGCAGGGTTATACGAGTAGGTAGTTGCCGACGCTGCTTGTGCCCAGCACAACATGAACGCAATCAGCGCCAAAACCAGGTTTCGCATTGGATGTCCTACGAATTGAAAAAAAATTAATCAAGTGGTGGGTCGCCGTGCATCGCGCTATATAACTGCATCCACCTTTTTATCGTTATTCATCGATGCCTAGTTGGCGATTACGTTCTACAACTGTTTACTGGACGTAGAAGAGCATGTAAAGCTCTTAATTTCTGCAAAATGGAATTTGTGATGGGATATCAAATACCAACAGCGACGTTTCTCACTCGACTCCCTCACATCGTGTGAAATATTTTTCGCGCGACAAAAAAAGGGGAATTCCCCTGACTGCCCTTAATAATTTGCGTAGTGGTCATAGGGGATTTGCTTACCGTACAGAACATTATGCGTGCAACCAGCAACGCAAGGCGTGATTGAAAATGAACGTCGACGCCTAAATCTCGTCGTGGTCGCAGAAGTCGCTGAAGTGAATCAAAGCCACAGAGCACTACGCCGAGGCTCAAGGAATCAGGGCAATCCCGCCCCCCTTCCCTCTTCCCGCTCAAGTTTGAAATTGATGTGCGAGAATGTGTTATGGACAGCCTACGGCGCCTCTTTGTCGGGTCCGATCGAAAGCTCCGGTTCATCTGGCGTGCGGTGATCTATTGGACAATTGCGGCGTATGCGCTCCCACCCCTGCTTACCCCGCTCATCATTCGTACGGCGGCGTTGCTGAACCTAAGGGACGCGCTCACTGCGCCCAGCCTGGCACTCAGTGAGTTTGAGATTTTCGCCATTGCGCTGATTACGACGGCCTTGCTCGCGCGATACGAGCGACGGCGCGTCGACAGCTACGGCCTTCCTATCCGTCAGGCCTTTGGCACAAAGACTGCCGAAGGTGCCCTGGTTGGCCTTGCGATGACCGGCACCGTTGCTGCAGGCATGTATCTTTTGGGCGGTATGCAAGTGCATGGTTTCTCAATCAGTGGACAAGCATTAGTCGTGTCGGCGCTCGGTTGGTTTGCTGCGAACATCATTGTTGGCGTGGCCGAAGAATCGATGTATCGCGGATATTTCTTGCAAACGCTGTGGCGGAGTATCGGCTTCTGGCCGGCGTCGATTGTAATCGCGCTACTCTTCACGGCCGATCACTACTTCTACAAGCCTGGCGAGAACATTTGGGATGTAATTTCCTTGATGTCTTTGAGCCTCTTCACTTGTTACTCCGTGCTTCGCACTGGGACGCTTTGGTTTGCGGCCGGATTTCACGGGGCCTTCGACTACATGCAGTTTTTTGTGATCGGGACGCCAAATGGGGATCAAGTCCCCGAAGGGAGGCTGCTGGATGTCACCTTCCACGGGCCCGCCTGGCTAACGGGTGGAGTCCTCGGCACCGAGGCAAGTTGGTTGATGTACCCAGCAATTGCGATCGGCTGGCTTTACGTCTGGTGGCGTTTCCGCGCACATCGCGAGGTGCACGCGGTCGGAGCCTAGAGCGTGGCTACGTCGTGGCTAAGCTCCCGTAAACGACTCCTGGACCCAGCCCTAGTTTCACTTGTGATCGAGCTGCCGTGCCGTTGCCTCATCAATATTTGCATGCTTGAAGTCCTTTTTTGCGGCACAGGCCTCTGCCCTGAAACCATAGGCTAGGGAGTCTTTCGGATTAAGAGCGATCGCTGCGGTTAGATCGACTATGGCCGCATCATAATTATTGTTTTTGAGCCGCGCGTAGCCGCGACCACGAAGTGCTTCGGCGTCCTTGGGATTGACCTCGATCACATGATTGTAGTCGTCGACGGCGCCTCGGTTGTCTCCGCCTTGCTGGCGAAAGAAGGCGCGCTGCAGATAAGCCTGGATCGCGTCGGGCTTAAGTTGGATTGCCTTTGTGAAATCGGCAATGGCGGGGTCGCGGTTGTGCCTGGCGCCGTAGGCTTGCCCGCGGTCGAGATAAGCGGCCGGTAGGCTGGGGTCAAGAGCGATGGCGGTACTAAAATCGGAGACCGCTGAATCCCAATTGGATTTGCCTAGATAGGCAACCCCGCGATTGATGTAGGCATCGGTCATTCCTGCGTCGATCGCGATAGCCTGGCTTAAATCGGTGATCGCGTGGGATGGATCGCCTTGAGCGGCGTAAATGTCTCCCCGAGCCTTGAAGGCCTGAGCATCGAGCGGATTGAGTTGAATGGCTTCGCTCAATTCGGCCATCGCCCCTCTCACGTCGCCCGTTGCCTGCAGGCTAAGCGCGAGGACCAGATGCGCAGTGGCCATGCCGGGCTCCAATCGAATCGCCTCAGTGGCATCGGCAATCGCTCTGGTGTTGTCGCCCAGCTTTCGATATAAAGCGGCGCGGTCGCGCCAGGCCATCGCGTTCGCCGGATTGATTTCGATCGCCTTTGTATAGTCAGAGACAGCGCGATCTTGGTTGCCAATATGCGCGTAGGCCTCGCCGCGGGTGACATATATTGCAGAATCCTTAGGATTTATCAGAATGACACGGTCAAGATCAGCGATGGCGCGATCATTATCGCCACGCGCTATCAAGATTGCGGAGCGATTGATGTAAGCCGTAGTTAGCTTCGGATCGAGCGTCACAGCCTCACCATAGTCAGCCAAGGCCAGATCTTGATCGCCTTTTCGGAAGTACATCAGGCCACGATTCAAATAAAGATTCGCGAGGATGCGGTGCGACTCCGGACGTTTCAAGGCCGTCGTGTAGTCAGCAATCGCGTGCTCGAAGTCGCCCACTTGCTGATAGAACGAAGCTCGATTTCGCAGCGCCGACGCGCGAATATCCTCATCCTCGTGCTTGTCATCAATAAGACGTGTGCAGGCGATGATCGCGACATCCGGCTTAGCGGAACTGCATTGAGTTCGATCGCTGCTGCTGCTGCCGCTGCCCTTCGCGATCTGGGCAGCCGCTGGAGAGGCAATGCCAAATACGAAAAGAGCAAGAAGCGGGAGTTGGATCCGCAATATCCTCATTTTAGTCCCGCCATCCCTCTGCCAACCCACACCAAATGCTTCTTGACCTCAGAGACCTCCTGACGATCGAGTAACCCGAGTAGATTCCCGAGTCGCGTGTATCCCACCAAGAGCTCTAACCCCGAGCCGCCGCCGAGCAACTCGCCGGCGACGATGACCGGTGGCACGATCCAAGACTTGGCGTCCCGCCAGTGATCGACGACCTCCTGGCGTTCATCCACGATACCGAACTGCGTAGCGCGATCGCGCGCTTCATCAAGCGCGTGCTGGTAGCCGCGATCGACCCGGACATGGCGCAATGCTATGCCGGATAATTCCTCGAGCTCCCAGCGCACACGGCCCCAGTCCACCGCTCGCACCATGGCGGCGAAGCCTTCATTGGTGGCTTCTTCGAAAAATAGCTGGGTGAATACTTCTTGAGGGCATTGCAAGCCTTCCGATTCGCAGCGCTGCCAATGGACTACTGCATCGGCGTCGTAGAGCCGCTGAATGCGGCTCCACGTAAAGGCACCGACCTCTATTGCTTCGGGAGACATGACGATCACGCTACAACAATTGTTAGCTGCGTGGTACTGGTGGTTCCTGCTGCGTGTACACGGAAAAACGCATCACGGAGCCTCCCAGGCTTTGTGGTTCTGCCCTAGCGTAGCTTCAGGGCAGAGGCGACGCGCCAGTCCAGCGACGGTATTCAAGAAAGTCGTTCTGTTTATCGGCATGGCCAAAGTCGTCTGCTAGGGGCGCGCTATGTAGCATTGCAAACGGCACCTTCAACGGTGCTTTCCAACGCTCTCCAAACTGCGTTCCATCCATATTCTGGCCCGCTTTACAGCGCGCGTCTATCTAGCAGAACTCCCCGCCACAGCGCGGCCGTAGGAGTGGCCAAAGATGCCCAGGTGATCCAGATCTAACGCCGTTAAAAATCCATTTATGGGCGCCTCGATGTTCAGCAACTTGTTGGCGGTGAAACTCGGACGCCCACTCGCCGCGCAGGGAGGACCACTACGCAACGGACGCACCACGACGCGGAGTCCGTTTTTATATCACTGGATAAGACTTTCCTGCCTAAGCTTAGCTTGCAGCTCTGCTTGCAACGCAGGAAACACGGCCTGGGCCCATGTACTGCCGATGGTGGCACTCTCTAGCTGAATTGCCGGAGTCACACTCACCAACTTCCTGCCAGCGGCAGATTCATAGAATGCAGTGAGCTGTCGCACTTCCGCTTTCGAGAGATACTTCGCGTAGATGGGAACTAGCTGTTCAACGAGGTGGTCGTGCTCCGCCTGATTACGCAAATAGATGCCGGTTATTTCTCCAATAATTGCGTCGGCGCGCTGGGAAAGGTTTGGATACTGTCGATGGAAATTGACTACAAGCTGCTTTACAACATATGGGGTAAGCGTTTCGGCAACATTATCGACACCATTCAAATGAAGCAGCTTCCTAATTTCGGCGGGGCTCGGAGAATCGGAGTCGGCAGCATGCGCAATAGTGGGAATCAGAAACATTACAAACCATGCCGTTATTGTCGCTGACGAAGTCATTTGTCCTCCTGTTAATCACACCGTGACTGTCAGGCCGCAGTCCCGAATCAAAGCGGCGCATTACCGGGCGAGAACTAAGCTCGTCACAAAATCTTAGTGTCCTGCGCTAGACAACGCACCGACCAGTTCATTAAACCCGGTCAGCATTCCATTAAATCTAACCCTGTTCCCATTCGTTAGCGACACAACGGCCCGGGGTCCAACTGGAGGAACATTTTTCGTCGTGGCCACACGAATATCTACGATCTCAGCGAACCGTACTTCGTATGTTTTAATTGCTCTGACTACGAATCGATCGGTCTTAGTCGTCACTCTATATCTAAAAATATATGTGACTCCAATCGCAACAATGCAACCTGCGCTGAAACATATGAAGTACGTCCCTGCAGAAATCGGTGTGTCGTGGCCCGCGCTGAGATATGGCAGGGAGAAGAGAAACGCATCAAAGGTCAACAGCAAATAGCCAAATCGACGGGGAAATATATGCACATGTCCTTCGTAGCCCTCCTCGGTTAGTTGAGGGGAAGACGCCGCCGTCTTTGCGTGCCGCGCGAGCGCGTCGGCCCTAAGCATGTTAACCACCCTCTGCCATGATAATGAGACCACAATCCAAAAAAGAATCAGGCCCCCAATGCCATAGATCTTAGGCGGAATCGACAACCCCCACCAAGCTAAAAGATACGTTGGCGCATTTATGAGAATGAATGCGGCGACGACAGGCCAAACTACGAGACGCACGACAGACAAGATGTAGCGAGAACCCATGGTCAATTACCACAATAAGCATTGAGCCCAGCTGCGACCGCAACTTGTACGGCTCCGGCCGCCAATCCAATCGCACCTCCTGCCAGACCTCCTTCCGCTGCTGTGAGGGCGGAATCTGCGACCGCGGTAGCAGCAGCACCGCCAACAAAGCCGCCCGCTGCGCCGCCTGCCGGGATCGAGACTACATCGGGAGCCCCAGTCTGTTGGGCAGCCCAAGCAACAGCCCCACCCACGGCTCCTCCCGGCCCACCGCTTTGCACGCCGGGTCCGCTACTCGCGGCTCCGTTGGTGGCACCTGCTCCAACTTGGCTAGAAAACGAATCTGTCGAAAAATACCCGACAGCACCACCCACTAATCCCCCAACAAAAGCGCCGGCTGCCATTGCGACAGGTCCAAGCTCGGCTAACGCAGCGCCGCCCGCAACGGCTCCCCCAGCCGCGCCGGAAATCGCATTAATTGATGCCTTACTGCAGAGTCCGGTCTTTCCTTGCGTTGCCGTATTTTGCGAGGCTGATGACGAGCCGCCCATCCCTGTTCCCGCACCTCCCGAACCTGCTCCACCTCCACCACTACCTCCTCCTGCAGAAGAAGTCCCAGGAGCCCAGGAAATCATACCGCCACTCAGGCTATAGGTGTCATGGCTGCTGCAGCATGTGACGACTATTTCGTCAATTGGCTGGTTGCATGAGTCTTTCGGGTTACAGTCATCAGGGGGGCGGTCGTCGGTCAAAACAAACCCCGTGGGATCCATGTACGTCAACGGATTATTGTTGACATAACTATATCGGTTGAAACTCTGAGTGTTGCGTTGGTCCGGAACTGTTGGATCTGGCGATAAAAACCGCCCGGTAACCGAATCTTCCACACGCCCATTCATGTGATTCAGGCCCATGGAGCCCAACACAGTTTGAAAAGTGTATCCCTGGCGCGTGATGAGGTTCATGTTGGCCAGTTCCGTGCTCGTCGGGGTGCCGGTCCATGTGCTTGCTTCACGTCGATTACCGTAGGCGGTAAAGCTCTCATTGACATAGCTCGTGCCGGTACCGTGCATGATCGTGGAGATACTCCCTTGATGATCAGTGAGTAAGGGTCGTTGCGCAGCGCCTGTGGACGACCTGCTCAGTTGCATCACCACTCTGCCACCGGCAAAGATGTAATGACGAAAATCCGTCAATGACGAGGTGTGGACAACTTCAAACATAGGTGTGGCATAGTAGGTCGTCTCGGTCCCGGCACTACTGGTGTAAACCATGCGCCAACGCTGACGATCGGGACCGTAATCAAACGTCGCAGATTCAGTCGAGGTCCCTACCCCGCTGGGGTAGTTGTAGCTCGTCCAGCTGATCGCTGAACCGTTTCGCGAATTGGCGTTTCCGTTGGCATCATACGTGTATGTGTAGGCGCTGCTGCCGGCTTGGGTGACGGCGTGCTTGCGCGTGGGATCGTAAGTCCATGTCGCTCCGCCTGCGACATCGCTTCGAGAGGTGATGTCGCCCATGGCATCGTAGCCCATTTGCAAATTCGTACTCCCCCCAAGCGTCGAATGATCTAACCGGTAGAGGTTGTCGTAGTAGAAGTTCTCTGTCAGTCCTAGATTATTGTCTTGCCGCTGCGTGACATTCCCCATCTCATCATAAAGATACGCTTGGTTCTGAAGCGTCGAGCCGCCTCCGACTCCGGCTTGGATTGATCCGAGCCAGCCAGTATCCGCGTCAAAGTTGCGCGTGGCGACGATCTGCGGATCAGTTGACAAGGCCTGGGCGGTTTCTTGTGTTATCTGTCCACGCGGGTTCATTGAATTGACCTGCCACCACACCGTCGAGGTCGACAAATCGATGATCTGCTGCAAGATTCCATTCTGATAGGAATACCCGACCTCCACTCGACTCGTTGTAGGGTAACTGAAGGGATAGAAAAGCGACTTCAACAATCCTGTCGTTGTGTCGTAGGCATAGTCGAAAGATCGCGAGCCATCGCCAGGATTGACGATCGTGTGGTCCAACATGCGTCCTGCGCTGTCATAGGTGTAACTGTCAGTATGAGTGCCGGCGGACGCGACTGACGATACGCTCGCTAATTTACCGATATTAAAACTTGTCGCTGTAGTGCCCCACGTCCACGTGGTTGTAAGATCCGGCTCCGTGCGGCTGGTCGGACGCGACAGCGCATCGTAATTGGCAGAGAAATTTTGTCCCTTGCCATCCGAATACGCGGTGATCTCGCCGAGCGCATCAACACTGAAGGAACGAGAGCCCAAATCCATATCCGTCAATGACGTCGGAAAGGGTTTTATCCCGTAGGCGTACACCATGGTACGAAGCGTGTTGGATAGGCTGTCAGTCACGGATAGGATCGATCCAAATGCGTCGTGACTGAAATTTACGTAGTAGCCATTGTTGTCCTTCGAGCGCGCAAGGCTTCCCGTAACCTTGGTAACTTTCGTGGTTACCTTGTTGTAGGGATCCGTCACCGTTGTCGTGCGTCCCTGGTAACCGTACGTCGTTGTTTGAAGATTGCCGTTCGTCGCACTAATCGGCCGCTGTGACTGGGTCAAGCGATTCAAGACGTCATAGCTGTATGTCGTCCAGTAGTTGGTGCATGACACAAAGGTACAGGGCGCGCCGCGCTGCGCGACTAAACCGAGCGAGTTGTATTGCACTTCGTTGCGATCGAACGCGCCATTTAGCATCGTGCTGCTGGTGACGAGGGTTCTATCGACCGAATCCAAATAAGTGTTGGTCGCCGATTGGGTGGTGCCGCCCACGTTGAGAACCGTCGCCGTCACCGTCATTTGATTGTTGCTGTTGACGCAACCACCTGACGTGCAATTCTTGTAGCTCCAGGTTGTGGAAGTGCCGTCGGGCCGAGTCTCCTTGCTTTTGCGTTCGAAGGGATCGTACAGCCAAGAAGTTTGGATTCCGTTGGGATCCTTGGCATTCAGCAGTTTGCCGGTATAAGGGTCGTAGCTCGTTTGACTCACCTGATTTAATGCGTTGGTTATTGTTGTTGGAAACTGGCCCGTGGTGCCATACACGACACTGGTTGTTCTGGCAGCCATACCAATACCGGTGACAGTTTGGCCGGTTAGGTTTCCGAAGCTATCCCCATAGGTATACCCGGTAGTGACTTGATACGTGGAGTTACCCTGCTCCACCACCTGCTGGGTTTGCCGACAATTGGTGTAATCCGGCGACACATAGGTTACGTGCCGAGTAATGGCGGGCGCTCCCAGGCTCGAGGGCGGCGCGTTGGTCGTGTCGACTTCGGTCGGCAGGTTCAAACACCACGTGCTGGTATTAGGCGCGATAGTGCTAACAACCGATGAGGTCCACACGTCATTGACATATGGGGAATTGGGGTCATTGTCGGTGACGGAGGTCGCCACGGTCGTGGCGTTACCGTAATTGTCGTAGGTATAATTTGTAGATGTTGTCGTGATGAGATCACCGTTTTCGGCCCCTCCCACTTCCTTCTGATAGACCGTCCAATTGCTAAAGTAAGGAAAATAGCGCTGATTGTTGATCGTGTTATCCAACGTCGTCAGCGCGGTCGTCCCCACGGATTGGGTGGGGTAAAACGTACCATTCGACAATATGTCCTGATACTTCATCCCGGTATAAGGGAATGAGCGCTCGAAATATTGGTAATCGTAGAGACCGTTACGACTATCGAGCGTGCGAGTGGCATAAAAAGCTTGGAAACCACGCCCTTGAAGATTTGTCCACGCACCGTAATAGTAATACTGTTGATTGTAGGTCCCGCTCGGCATATTGCTCGGATCGCTGAACACTGCCTCGCTCACGACATACATCGGTCCAATGTAGTTTTGATAAGGAAAAGTTGCGTCGGAATATTGTGAATAGTCGCTTTGCGCGATGGAGACATACGTTGGACTCACCGAATTGCCGTATCCATCCTTGATGGAACTCAATAGATCCGCCGGCTGTCCCGCGCCGTTATGCAAGTAATAAGTGACCGGGCTTGATCCAGTCTGACTCCAGCAAGCCAGATCATCCAATCCATCGCCATTGGCATCCATCCATACATACTGACAATTTGAGTTATAGGGAACCGATGTCGAAGTCAGCGAGAGAGTGCCATTGGCCTGAGACAGATAGACACTCAAGGTTGATCCATTGGCCACCAATAAATCGGTGCGCCCGTCGCCATCCCAATCCATCGCACCAAGAACCGTGCCACTCACAGAATAGGATTGCGCGACGGACCCGTTGCACCCGGAAACAACGATCGTGTTCGCTGCAACCATGTCCGTGCATTTGTCGTCGTTCCAGTTCGTAAAGAAGACCGGCGTATAGGTGGTACCGGGTTGCGAGGAGGCCTGTACTATGGTGAACCCGCTGCCGTTGGAGATCAGCTCGGAGGTGTATATCGTGGCCGGGTTCCCTGGGACACCGACAACGATGACGAGGTCATCACGTCCGTCACCATTAAAATCAAAGCGACGTAGCTTTCCATACTGAAAGTCTGGAGTAAACAGCTCTGAGCCGTTGGTTACGACTGTCGCGCCAGCAAGTGTCGGATTGAAGCTTGGGGTGGTTCCAGTGCTGGTGTTCAGATAGTATTGAACGGAAGTCGTGGTGTGACTTATGCCGTTCTTTATGACCGTTTTAACGTAGAGGCCAACCAGATCAGGCCGACCGTCGCCATCGACGTCCGCCAGCTGCCATTGCGTGGCTGTATCGACCGCAAGGCCCGTGGATGTGCCGACAAAGCTCGACCCGTTCCAAGTGTAGTACCACCAATAACCGCTTTTTGGGGTGAGAATTCCGTCTTGGGTGCCTCCGGTGACATTGCCGATCAATTGTGGAAACACCCCTAGGCTCACTGGCGTGCCATACCCGCTCGCGGAGCCAAAAGATACGCTGTTCGCGTAAACGATATCCGGATATCCATCACCGTTTAAATCGTAGCGGGCAGTAAGGTTGGTGCCGCTGCTGCTCAAGGCCGTGTTTGATGTCGTGGATAAACCGGGGCTACCGCCTTGATAGCTAATGGTCGTTGGGAGAAGACAGTTCGATTGCCCTGAATCGGCACACTCTTGTATCGAGATCAACTCATTGCGCGCAGTCGTCGGGGAGGCCTGATATGTGAGGAAGTAGTCCTTAAGAATCGTCCCTGAATACGAAATAGATATCGAGGATAAAAGTTTGGTATTGGAGACCGCCGTGCCACCGATATACTTGGACAACGAGCTCTGTGGCACGTTTGCCGTGTAGTTGAACGTCATCGTGTAGGAATAGGTCGCTGAACCAGCGCTTATCGGCGTCCACAATATTGTGCTCGGCACCGCGGCGCCGGTGAGCGTTGTGTAATTAATCACGTAATTATTGCCCGCGCGATCAATCACTTTGCTCAATAGCCACGACGAAGCAGTTGGGGTGGGCGCAGCAATCACCTGCGAGCCGGCGCCATTGCCGTTGCTATCCGTGAATCCGTACTCGTAGGTGAGCCCATCGCGCCCCTGCACCGTGAAGTACGCTGGCCCGTTCCCCGCGGTACCATTGGCGGTGACATTCGAGAAATTGGCGATTTCTGTCTGATACGTAGAGCCGGCGGTACCGTAGGTTCCGCTTGTAAGGCGCAAGCGATTGCCATTGAGACAATAACCGTCGCTGGTGACAAGGGCTACCGGCGCGGGCGTCGTATCCTGCGCGTACGTTAGATTGCAGCGCGTGATTGCTCCCAATCCCGCCAGCGACCAACCGATCCCCAGTGTGCTAATTCCAGAGTGACTGTCGTATACGAGTGCCAAATTGGGTTGCATTCCTCGCGGGCCGGGCGGCGTCCAGATAGGGATCGCGTACTGCGCGCTCCCTGTTTGAGAAACACCGAATTGGCCGGCCGTGCGGCCAAAGGAGCTTTGCGCGTTTGCACTTTGGAACGACCCTACAAGTAGGATCAATGCAATGGGTAGCCAGCTTTTCATTTTGGAGTCCCTTCAAGTTTCTGATTTTCCAGCAAGTTTTCACATGTGAATCGATTCAATTGCGCGAGCCACCGCTGTCGCCTGGCAGAGAACTGATTTGCTTAGGGTTCGCCGAGACCGCTGAACGAAGAGATCCCTCAGTCGTTTGGGCAACCTTGGCGGGCACGATGTCGTAGTCGTCATCGGCGCTTTCAGGCACGTAGGAGAGTCCGACGAAATTCAAGGTCACTGAGTGACTGAATACGATCGCGCTAGGCGGCGCCGGCAATGGCGATGATTGTTGTATCGCGATAACAAGAGATCGCTGCCACGCAAAGGAGCCGTTACAGCGGAGCATAAGAATTTCTTGAACATTCCCTTTTGCGTCCTGAACAATTTGTGCCTCGCACTGAAACGATTCCTGTGTGGTTGGAACTTCCGGGCTATCCTTTTCATTGACAGGGGTTCGGGGTCGGCGCCAGATCCGGTTAATGCGGGCCTGAATCTGTCCGGTATAGATTCCAAAGAGCCGAGCTTGCTCGGTGCTATTGCCGCTGTTGACCCCAGATTGCGGAGCCTGCTCTTCGCCAAGCGTGAGGACTTCAATTTTGAGTAGCGCAGGTGGATCCAGATTAACCCTGGAAACGCGTTCTAATTTACTTAGCGCAGGAAGCGAAGAGATGTCTTGACTGATTTGTTGCTTGGAATTGGCGATTGTCGGTAGCGTGATGAGCACAAGACCCTGGGCGGCATCTGCGTTCGAATGGGCGAGCGCGCCAAGATCCTGAATCACACGAGGCGGGACTTTAGTCCCATAGATGCCGAAATACGCCGTGGGTACAACCAGCGCATGAATGAGCAGAGTTCCGATAAATCCAATGACCGCCGGCGATAAGAATCGGCGCGGAACGGGCCTTTTGGAAACGATGGGTCGCGATATTTCGTACCAATCAGCAATTTCCATTTTTATTTTCGTTGCTCGCCCAGTGACCAATTACTGCTGATTTTTATCGTTAATGACGCCATGTATCAAGACGTCTGAGGTTTTTATTTTCAAATGTTCGAAGATTCTTCGAGGGCCCATAAGAAATTAATAGCGACGTTTCAGCGAACAGTCCCTCATGAATTCCCAAAAAATATTTTGTGACCCCTCGAGCTATCTTGAAGTCTCCCAACACTTAGTTAAGCCACTAGGGGAACGCCTCATCACATCGAGCGCGGCTAGTGAACCCCCTGGATGCAGCGCTTCGTAACAGACGGCGCGTTACTCTGGTCTAGACGCTATCGGTTCGCCGGTGGCCTTACGCAGCGAGGTACGAGCTGTGGGGTCGGGCGAGGGCAGGAGCCCGAACAGCCCGGCCTGACGAAGAACAGTCGTACCATCAAATAAATCAGACAATCCCGCCCTCCTTCTTCTTTGTGCGAGAATGTTGATTGGCTGGACGCCAGGTCAGCTGGTAAATTTAATAGATTGCTGTTCGACATGGGGGATTTTGTCAGTGACACCAAATCGCGCGGCGCAATGGGCCGAACTAAGATCACAGGGTAAGTGGCGCTTTGCCTGGCGCACCGGCGTCTTGCGCTGGGGCTTGATTATGTGCGCGATATTTGTAGGTATTCAGACAGCTCAACATCCCAATCGGATATTCTTTATCCTCGCATTTAACATACCGCTGTGGCTTTGCGCGGGCTTTCTATTCGGGCTCCTAACCTGGTTGCTATCCGATTGGAGCTTCCAGCGCTATCAGGCGAAGATCGCCTCGGGCACGGGCGTCCAGTCATCCTAGTATCGCCATCTGATCAGTCACGTTGTCACGCCTGCACCTGCTGGAACGCCTCGGCGACCTTGGGGATGTCGTAATACGGAAACGACACGCGGATCCAGGCCGCCTGAGAGGGGAACTTCAAAAATCCCGATCGATCGGGGAGCTGCTCGATCTCCGCAGGCATGACCGCAGATTCGGTGGCGTGATGCTCGGTGGTGCCGTGCGTCTCGTGAGGAGTTCCCATAAAGATACCGCTGCTGGATCGGCTCGCTGAATTTGCTATTCGCACCACCTCTCGCTCGCCAATGAGGCGGGAGGCAAATCGGGACGTGCCGCCGTTCTCCGATGCCGAGCAGCGAAGCACCAAGCTCGTCCCGCAGTTCTCCACCATCGCCTGCGCGACCCCCTGCCCGTAGGTCGTACTGACTTGCGAGATCGATTGGAAGCCGATTGCGCAACGGCCGCCGAACTTTCGTAAGCGCGG
>Ga0210402_10001339_pt1 | contig 25461 bp, 26 predicted proteins | sample IncBWC7MmetaG_FD_161055 | JGI IMG/M metagenome (GOLD analysis project Ga0210402, IMG submission 161055) | Forest soil microbial communities from Barre Woods Harvard Forest LTER site, Petersham, Massachusetts, United States - Inc-BW-C-7-M | ecosystem: Environmental > Terrestrial > Soil >... | reverse complement strand
AAGACATCATCATGGAGCCGCTGCTGATACACGGCGCCAGGGCCGGTGTGGAAACCCGGGGCCAGGTTGCCGCCATGCTAGAACTGGTCGGCCTGCCGCTACGCGTGCGCGACCGTTTTCCCCACGAATTCTCCGGTGGCCAGCGCCAGCGCATCGGCATCGCCCGCGCGCTGGTGCTGCATCCCAAGTTCGTGGTGTGCGACGAGCCAGTTTCCGCGCTCGACGTCTCGGTGCAGGCGCAGATCGTCAATCTGTTGCAGGACCTCCAGGGTGAACTGGGCCTGACCTACCTGTTCATCGCTCACGACCTCGGCGTGGTGAAGCACATCTCCAACCGGGTCGCGGTGATGTATCTCGGCAAGATCGTCGAGGTCGCGGACAAGCGGACACTCTACGCCGATCCACTGCACCCCTACACGAAGGCGCTGATCGCCGCCGTGCCGGTAGCCCATCCGGCGCAGCGCAGCCGGGGACGGAAGGAGCGGGAGAGGCTGGCCGGCGACATCCCAAGCGCGCTGCACCCGCCCTCGGGCTGCCGGTTCCACACGCGATGCCCGCACGCCATGCCGGTCTGCCGTGAGCAGGAACCGCGGATTACCGAGCCCTCGCCGGGCCATCAGGTCGCTTGCCACCTCATCGGCTGATAGATCGCCAGACTGGGTCGCTAAGACGGCACTGGCAGGACGATCACCAACATGGCACTCTGTCGTCCGATACTCGAACCTGAGAGACACGGCTATGCCATTCGACGCGCTTATTGCCCCCGCACGCCCGCGACTGCTGGCGGACGTTCTGCTGGATCAAGGCCTGGAACCGGTGAGCTGGCAGCGGCTGGCGGCGCACAAGCGGGCGCAGGTCGAGACGTTCAGGCCAAGCTTCTGGCAGCAGCATCAGACATGGCTGCCGGTGGGACTGATCGGCTCTGTCGGTTGCATGGCGGCGAGCGGCGGGTTCGCCAACCGGATCATGCCGGCGTCGATGCTGCCGTCCTGGCTGGCCCTCGGATGGATGTGCGTGATTGCGATGCTGGTCATATTCGGGGTGTTCCGCGGGCGTGCCGGGTCGCACTGGGAGGAGCGGTGGGTCGCTGGAGCTTGGCTGCGCGGGCTCGGCGTGCCGGAGCCGATCGCCGCCATCGCGTTGAGCCTCCACCGCGAAGCGCCCGGATCAGCGCTGATCCTCGGCGAGCTGGTTCAGGAGGAAGTGGTGCTCGACCCGTATCTCCTGCTGGAGCACGATGGGGAGCAAGTGTGCCTCGGCATCTGGGATGGCGGACGCATCATCGCCTGCGCCGAAGAGACCGCACCACACTTCGATCGATCCATCCGCTGGCAGCGTCGAAACCTGGAATCTGCCGCCGATTAGCCGCGTTGGTTTCGGCCAAACCCGCCGCTCTCGCCGTAATCACTGCGCGTACACGGCGTGACCTTGGCCTTCATATCACCAGTCCGCCATCGACATGCAACGCCTGTCCGGTGATGTAGCCCGCGGCCGGTGAGGCGAGGAACGTAATCGCTGCCGCCACCTCGTCCGGCAGTCCGACCCGGCCGAGTGGCACCACAGCAACCTGTTGGCGCAGTCGTTCGGGGTCGATCGCGGCGTGGGCGCCCGGATCCTTGCGGACGAACCCTGGCACCACCGCGTTCACTGTCACGCCGGATGGCGCCAGTTCGATCGCCAGCGCGCGCACCGATGCCTCCAGCGCCGCCTTCGCGGCGGCGGATGCTGCGAACACCGTGGTGTCGGTGCGGAACGCGTGGGCAACAAAACTGGAGACTGCAACCACGCGCGCATCGCATCCGGCCTTCAGATGCGGAATGGCGGCGCGCGCCAGGCGGAAGAACGCGCCGTTGATTGTCGCCATCGAAAGCGCCATCGCCGCGTCGGTGAGATCAGCGAACGCCGTTCGATCGGCGAAGCCTGCATTGCTGACCAGCACGTCCAGGCTGCCGAACGCCGCCACCGCTTGCGCAACCAGCGCATCTGCAACGCCAAGGTCGGCGAGATCGCCGAGCGCGACCTCGGCAGCGGCACCGGCGGCGCGCACCGCAGCGGCGACGCGTTCCGCGCCCGCACTGTTCTTGCGCGTGTGCACCAGCAACGCAACGCCGGGCCCAGCCATCGCGCGGCACACCGCGGCGCCGATGCCGCTGGCCGCACCGGTTACCAATACTACGCGCGTGCGATCCATCCGCTACACCACGTCTTGCGGCCGCAACCGGCACAACTCGGCATCGGCGCCGGTCTCGACCTGAAGCGTGGCGTGGCCGATGCCAAAGCGGTCACGCAATGCGTGCGTCACGTCGTGCAGGTTGCGTTCGTTAGGCTCGTCGGCGCACACCAGATGCGCGGTCAACGCGGTTTCCGTCGTGCTGAGACCCCAGATGTGCAGATCGTGCACCTCAATCACACCGGGCACCGACGCGAGATAGTCCTGCACATCGTCGTGCGCCACACCGCCTGGGACGGCATCCATCGCGAGATCGATCGACTCTCGCAGCAATCCCCAGGTGGTGACGACGATTACCAAAGCGATCCCCAGACTGACCACCGGATCGAGCCACAGCCAGCCAGTCACCAGGATCAACAGGCCGGCCACCACAACCGAGGCCGAAACGCCGGCGTCGGCCGCCATGTGCACGAACTGAGCGCGGATGTTGATGTCGTCGCTCCGGCCGCGCATGAACAACAGCGCGGTCACGCCGTTCACGACAATGCCCGCCGCGGCGACCAGGATCACGGTGATCTCTGTCACCGGCTGCGGCGCGATCAGCCGCCGCACCGCCTCGACGCCGATCGCGCCGACGCCGATCAATAGGATCGTGGCGTTCAGCAGCGCCGCCAGGATGGAGCTGCGGCCCCAGCCATAGGTGCGCTGGCGCGTGGGCGGCAAGCCGCTGAGCCACGCCGCGCCCCAGCCGAGCAGCAGCCCCAGCACATCGCCGAAGTTGTGTGCCGCGTCCGCCAGCAGGGCGATCGAATTGGCGGCAAGGCCGAACACCAGTTCTAGCGCGACAAAGCCGACATTCAGCGCCGTGCCGATCGCGAAGGCTCGGTCATGGCGGTGTTCGCTGTGGCCATGTGCGTGGTCGTGGTGATGATGATGGTTGTGCGGCATGTGAGCACGATTATGCCATGGCGCCGCGCAGGTTGCCGAATCATTCGGGTTCGGCCAGTAACGCCGCATGAGCGCAGTGCAGGCCATCATCATCGCCATTCTCCAGGGCGCGACCGAGCTGTTCCCGGTCAGCAGTCTGGGTCATGCCGTCGTGTTGCCGGCGCTGCTGCACTGGCCGCTCGATCAGCGGTCACCGGAATTTCTTCCGTTCCTGGTGATGCTGCATCTCGGCACCGCGGCCGCGCTGCTGCTGTACTTCTGGCGCGATTGGTGGGCGCTGGCGACCGGCCTGATGGGGCTGGGCGCGGCGCACCAGGTCAGCGAGAGCCGGCGCGTGTTCCTGTTAATCGTGATCGCCACCATCCCCGCGGTGATCGTCGGCTTCCTGCTGGAGAAGTTTTTTCGCAGCCTGTTCGGCACTCCGGTGGTCGCGGCGTTTTTCCTGGTGGTCAACGGGCTGCTGCTGATGGGCGGGGAAAAACTGCGCGGGCATGGCCACCGGCCGCTGTCCACCCTCACGGCGATGGACGCGCTGATGATCGGTTGTTGGCAGTGCACCGCGCTGATCCCGGGCATATCGCGTTCCGGCGCGACGATCGTCGGCGGATTGCTGCGCGGGATCGACCATGAAGGCTCGGCGCATTTCTCGTTCCTGATCGCAACGCCGATCATCCTCGGCGCCACGGTGCTCGAGGTGCCGAAGCTGCTGCATGAGAGCGTGCCGCCTGGCACATTTGGGTTGGCCGCCCTCGCTGCGGTGGTCGCAGGTGTCACAGCCTTCGCCAGCACCGCGTTCCTGATGCGGTACTTCCGCCAGCACGATGCTTGGGCGCTGAATCCGTTCGCGTATTACTGTTTCATCGTCGGCGCAGGGAGCTTGGTGCTGCTGCTGATCATGTGAGGCCCCCTCCCCCCAACCCCCTCCCGCAAGGGGAGGGGGAGTTTTGGTACATTGCTCCCCGTCCCCTTGCGGGAGGGGGTTGGGGGGAGGGGACACCGAACCTCTAAACGTACACCCCCTTCATGCCGCCCGCCGGATAGCGCGTGCCGGCCGCAGCACCGGGCGGAATCGCCGCTGAAATGCGCGCCACATCGTTCTGCGTCAGCGTCACACGCAATGCTCCGACATTCTCGTCCAGCCGCTGCTTGTAGCGGGTGCCAGGGATCGCCACCACGTCGGGACCCTGCGCCAGCAGCCAAGCCAATGTGAGCTGCGCCGGCGTGCAGCCCTTCTCCTCCGCGATTGCCTCGACGTGCGCGACCAGTTCGCGGTTACGCGCGAAGTTCTGTTCCTGGAACCGCGGATGCGCCGCGCGGCGGCCATCGATGTCGGCAAATGTCTGGAGTGCGCCTGTCAGGAACCCGCGTCCCAGCGGCGCATAGGCGACAAAGCTGATGCCCAGCGACCGCGTCGTTTCGCGCGTTTCCTCCGCCTCGGTCCGATACAGCAGCGAATACTCGGTCTGCACGGCGGCGATCGGATGCACCTTGTGCGCGCGGCGGATCGTCTCCGGCGCCGCCTCCGAAAGACCGAGATGCCGCACCTTGCCCTGCTGCACGAGTTTGGCCATCGCGCCCACCGTGTCCTCGATCGGCACGGACGGATCGACGCGGTGCTGGTAGTAAAGATCGATCACGTCCACGCCGAGCCGCTTCAGGTTCGCCTCGCAGGCCTGCATCACGTATTCGGGACGTCCGTTCACGCCGTTCGGGCCGCCCGGGTTCTGCGTCTGGCCGAACTTCGTTGCCAGCACTATGCGATCGCGACGGCCCTTGATGGCGCGGCCGATGACTTCCTCGTTGTGCCCCCAGCCGTACATGTCCGATGAATCGAGATGGTCCACGCCCTGGTCGATCGCATAACGAATCAGATCCTCCGATACCGCATCATCGGCCGCACCGTAGATGCCCGACAGCGACATGCAGCCGAGACCGATCGCCGAGACCGAAGGTCCGTCGCGTCCCAGCACGCGATGCTCAAGCTTTTCCGCCTGTGCCATGATCGTCGTCTCCTCTCCCTGTGCCGATCGGCGGTATAGTCGAGAGTGAAGCGTCAACCAAATCCACGGGAGGACTCCCATGCCAAGTGAAGCACGCGTCGCGTTGATCACGGGTTGCGGCAAGCCGGTCGGCATCGGCAATTCCACCGCGCGTGCGCTCGCCGCCGCCGGGGTGACTGTCGTCGTGTCGGATGTCGCGCCGACCGGGCTCGCCAACGAGCACAACGCACAGGGAGACATGGACGCCAACTGGGGCGGCGTCGACAGCTTGGTCGAAGCGATTGCCAAGGCCGGCGGCATGGCCTCCGCCACGCTGGGCGATGTCAGCAAGGAAGCCGATGCCGCGCGGATGGTCGCCGACGTGCTGCGGCGCCATGGCAGGCTCGACATCCTGGTCAACAATGCGGGAGCACCGCAGGGCGCCGACCGCAACGAGATCGAGGATGTTCCGGTTGCCGCCTGGGACCAGACGATGGCGGTGAATGCGCGCGGTGCCTTCCTGATGTCGCGTGCGGCGGTGCCGGCGATGCGCAAGGCGGGCTGGGGCCGCATCGTCAGCGTTTCGTCACGCGCCGCCTTCCGCCCTGGTCCGCGCCGCGCGACCTATGCTGCCTCCAAGGCCGCCATCGTCGGCTTCACCAAATCGCTCGCGCTGGATCTCGCGCCGTTCGGCATCACGGTGAACGCGGTGCTGCCCGGACCCATCCGCACCTCGCGCGCGATCAGCACCAACCGACGCGAGTTCGGCGACGATCTGGAGGTAGGCTTCAGGGAGCGCGCGAAGGCCATCCCCGTCGGCCGCTTTGGCAGTCCCGACGAGGTGGCGTCGATGATCGCGTATCTGGCCTCGGATGGAGCGGCGTTCGTGACGGGTCAGGCGATCGGCGTCGATGGGGGCTGGTGAGCAGGCTGTCAATGACGACCGTCATTCCCGCGCAAGCGGGAACCCAGGCGCGCAGCATCCCATTGGAGGCCCCTGGGTCCTCGCTTTCGCGAGGATGACGACGTTGAGCGCAATCGCTCCGCGCCCGTTCAGCTCATCCCATGCGCGGCTGCGGGATTGATCTCGTACATCACGCGCACCTCGCCTGGCTGCGCGAACGGATACTTGTCCTTGCCGAGGTACTTCTTTGCCAGTGAGTCGATGTGTGCGCTGGCGCCATCCTCGGTCATGCGCGTGACCTTGCCGCGCACCTGGATATATCGATACGGATTCTCGGGGTCCATGATCGCCAGCGCGACGGGCGAGCCCTCTTTCATGTTGCGCTGCTTCACGCGCCCCTTTGCCGTGTTCACGCGGATGACACCGTTGGTATAGTCAAACCAAACCGGCGTCACCTGCGGCGAGCCGTCAGGCATCACGGTGGCCAGATGGGCAAATGCCGTCTTCTGCGTCAGCAGGTCGAGATATGCGTCGGGGATCACTGCCATTGTCGAAGTCTCCTTGTCACGCGCCCCTTGCCGGGCGCCGCATGGGCGGGGAAAGTGCCGCACTCCCCAAATGTTACTCTTCGGGGAAAAGGAAACACCATGCCACCCAAGCGACCAGCTTCCGCGGTTCGCCGCAGGCTTTCGATGACCGAGGTCGGGCCGCTTAGTACTGCGCGACACCGCCGTCAGCGAACAGCTCTACACCGTTGACGTAACTGGTGTCGTCTGACGCGACGAAGACGCCAAAAATACTCGAAGCCCTTGATGGCCGCGATCGAGCCTCGGGTATCTGGCCGCTGCCGATGCCAGCGCGGTTCGTTATCGATCAACAGAGCGTAATCCGTTATACCGAGGCCAATCCAGACTATACAAGACGCCCCGATCCGGAGGATTTGTTGTCGCCCTGCGCAGCATTGCTGCGCACGCCGACAACGTGGCCTGACTTATGCTCGACTTATGCTCGGCGTCAGCATTGCAATTGCGGGAGTCAATCAGGGAGAAAGGCCCATGGCCGAACCGGAAAAGTATGAAATTCTGATCCTTGGCAGTGGAGAAGGAGGCAAGCTTCTGGCCTGGCATCTGGCGCAGTCCGGGCGGCGGACTGCCGTCGTGGAGCGACGGTGGATCGGGGGCTCCTGTCCCAACATCGCGTGCCTGCCCAGCAAAAATGAAATCTGGAGCGCGAAGGCCGCCCATCTGGTGCACCACTCTGCCCGGTTCGGCATGACGTCCGGGCCGGTCACGATCGACATGGCGAAGGTTCGCCAACGCAAGCGCGACATGGTTGACAGCCTGGTCGCCGTGCATCTGCAGAACTATAAGGCGAGCGGGGCCGAACTTATTATGGGATCCGCGCACTTCGTCGCTCCGAAGACACTCGCGGTGTCGCTGAACGACGGCGGGACACGCCTGCTGGCGGGCGACAAGGTCTTCGTCAACGTCGGGACGCATGCGGCAATCCCGAATGTTCCTGGCCTGGAGGCTGCCCGGCCGCTCACCCATATCGAGGCCCTGGAGTTGGATTACCTGCCGCAGCATCTGATCGTGCTTGGCGGGGGCTATGTCGGCCTCGAATTGGCCCAGGCCTACCGTCGCTTTGGCAGCCGTGTGACGATCATCGAGCAGGGACGTCAGCTCATGGGCCGGGAGGATCCCGACGTCGCGGCTGAAGTGCAGCGGTTTCTCGGCGACGAAGGTGTACAGGCTCTGCTGTCTGCTGAGACCGTCAATGTGCGCGGCCAATCCGGAGGAGCCGTCAGCGTTGTCGTGCGCACGACTTCGGGTGAGCAGACTGTCGATGGCAGCGACATCCTGGTCGCCGCCGGGCGTGTGCCGAACACCGCCGGAATTGGGCTGGACGACGCCGGAATCGCATTGGATGATCGCGGCTACATTCGCGTCAACGATCGGCTGGAGACGAGCGCGCCGGAGGTCTGGGCGATCGGGGACTGCGCCGGCAGCCCTCAGTTCACACATGTATCCGAAGATGACTTTCGGATCATCAGGGACAACCTGGCCGGCGGGAAGCGCAGCACTCGCGATCGCCTGGTCCCATATTGCATGTTCACAGACCCACCGCTTGCCCACGTGGGGCTGAGCGAAGGCGATGCACAACGCCAGGGCATTGCCGTTCGAATAGCAAGGTTGCCCACGGGTGCTGTGCTGCGGACCTATGCGACCGGCGAAACACAAGGGTTCATGAAGGCTCTTGTCGGAGGGAGTGACGATCGCATTCTCGGTTTCACGATGATCGGCGCAGAGGCCGGTGAGGTCATGGCCGCGGTGCAGACAGCGATGCTGGCGGAGCTGCCATATCCGAGGCTGCGCGACGCCGTTCTCGCGCATCCGACAATGGCGGAGGGGCTCGGATTGCTCTTCTCGAACGTGCCGGCTCGGTCCACGTAACAAAATCTACCAATCAAGCGGCAATGCGCGTGTATACGCACCTCGGCTCCCGCCTCGCGCATCCGGCGCCAACGGAAATCCGTCAGCAAGCGAGGGAACTCGACGCACCGCGCAGCCGGTCGTAGGCTGGCAGCTACTTTCCAGGAGGAATCGTAGCGATGCCGAGCAATGGCCCTGAAACCTGTCTAACCGGCGTGAAGGTGCTGGACCTGACGCAATTCGAAGCAGGCCCGTCCTGCACCGAGGCGCTGGCGTGGATGGGTGCCGATGTGGTGAAGGTCGAGAACCCGAAGCTGGGCGATCCCGGCCGCACCGCGGGCGGCAAGCCTGGGCAGGACGCCTATTACTTCCTGCAATACAACGCCAACAAGCGCTCGGTCACCGTCAACCTGAAGGACCCGCGCGGCGTCGAACTGGTCAAGGAGATGGCGAAGAAGGCCGACATATTCTGCGAGAATTTTGCGCCCGGCGCGATCGAGCGCCTCGGCCTCGGTCCTGACGTGATCCGCGCCATCAACCCCTCGATCATCTATTGCCAGACCAAGGGTTTCGGCGCCGGCAGCGCGTTTGAGAAGTCCCTCGCGTTCGACATGATCGCGCAGGCGGCCGGCGGCCTGATGAGCATCACCGGCGAGGAGGACGGCCCGCCCTGCAAGCCCGGTGCCACGATCGGCGACACCGGAACGGGCATGCTGATGGCGATCTCGGTGATGGGCGCCTACGTGCGGCGGCTGCGCACCGGCCAGGGCGAGCATCTGCAACTCGCCATGCAGGACGCGATTCTGCACTACATCCGCAATTCGTTCACCTACATGGAGCGCACCGGCAAGGCGGCGCCGCGCGCTGGATCGAAGACAGTAGGCGGCGGCAATCCGCCGATCGGCGTCTATCCCTGCAAGGGCGGCGGACCGAACGACTACGTTTACATCTATTGCAGCCGCGCCAACCCGGAGCATTGGAACCGACTGCTGAAGGTGATGGGCCGCGAGGACCTGATCGGCGATCCGATGTACGACACGCCCGACGCACGCACCCAGCATCGCGAGGAGGTGGATGCCATCGTCGCCAACTGGTCCAAGCAGCACGACAAGCACGAGGCGATGCGGCTGGTCAGTGCGGCGACCATTCCGTCCGGCGCGGTGATGGACACGATGGAACTGGCGAACGACAAGACCTTCGTGGACCGCGGCATTCGCCAGGTGATGCACCATCCGCAGGTCGGCGACTACACGATGAGCGGCTGGCCGGTGCGCTTCTCCGGCACAACACCGCCGATCAAGGCTGCGCCACTGCTTGGCGAGCACAACGCCGAGGTGCTGGCGGACTGGCTTGGGCTCGATAAGGGCAAGATCGGCGGTCTGCGGAATGATGCGGTGATCGGCGAATGATGCCCCGCCCTCGTCATCCCCGCGAAAGCGGGGACCCAGGCCCGCGTCGCGCGACACGCGTCCCCCTGGATCCCCGCTTGCGCGAGGATGACGGGAACGGAGCGGCGTGCCGATGACCCACCGCTATTGCATTGTGCAGGATGAAGGCCGGGTCCGCATCGTCACGCTGAACCGGCCCGAGGTGCTGAACGCGCTGCACGCCGATGCGAACGACGAACTCGCTTCGGTATGGGATGAGTTCGCCGCACGCGACGATCTGTGGGTGGGCATCATCACTGGCACTGGCGAGCGCGCGTTCTCTGCCGGCAACGACCTGAAGGTGCAGGCCGAAGGTCGCCGCCGGCCCAACGGACCGAACGGCTTCGCCGGCATCACGCATCGCTTCGATCTGGACAAGCCGCTGATCGCCGCGGTGAACGGCTGGGCGATGGGCGGCGGTTTTGAAACCGCGCTCGCCTGCGACATCATCATCGCCGCGGAAAACGCGCTGTTCGCCTTGCCGGAACCGCGCGTCGGGCTGATCGCCGGCGGCGGTGGCGTGCATCGACTGCCGCGCGTGATCCCGATGAAGAAGGCGATGGGCATGATCCTGACCGGGCGGCGCGTCCCCGCCCGCGAAGGCTTCGAACTCGGCTTCGTCACCGAGGTGGTGCCGCAAGGCCAGGCGCTTGAAGCGGCGAAGCGCTGGGCGGCGATGATCCTGGAATGCTCGCCCAAGGCGGTGCGCGCGTCGAAGCAGGCGGTCTATCACGGCCAGGATGCGCCGTCGCTGGAGCGTGCGATGCGCACGGTCTATCCGGCGCAGCAGGAGAACCTCGGAAGCCTGGACTACATCGAGGGTCCGAAGGCATTCGCGGAAAAGCGCAAGCCGAACTGGCAGAACAAATAGGGGAGAAGACATGAAGATCAACAATCTGTATTGCGACGCGAACGGCGAATCGCACTGGCGGGACGTCGAGGTGCAGTGGGTCGAGGAGCGCAACTTCTCCAAATTGTCGGCGCACCTGCCGGCGACCGGAATCATCTTCCGCGAGACCTCGGGCGACTACGATCTGTCCTGGCATCCTGCGCCGCGCCGCCAGTACATCATCAACCTTGACGGCGGCGTGCAGATCACGGCAAGCGACGGCGAGGCGCGGGCGATCGGCGCCGGCGAGGTGGTTCTGGTGGAAGACACCACCGGCAAGGGCCATCTGTCGAAGTCGGTCGGCGGCAAGATGCGGCGCTCGATCTTCGTTCCGGTTGAATAGGGGGCAATCATGAAGCTGGCGTTTTTCGACGACTACAAGCTGGGCGTGGTTAACGGCGACAACATCGTCGATGTGTCGGCGGCCGTACGCGATATTCCGCATCTCGGTCCGCACGATCTGATCAACGGGCTGATCGCGCGGTTCGGCGATTACAAGAAACGCCTGGAGGACGCGGCCGCTAGCGGCAAGGGCGTGCCGGTCTCCAGCGTGAAGCTGCGTGCGCCGCTGCCGAAGCCGGGCAACCTCGTTTGCATGGCGGTGAACTACATGGAGAACGGCACGCGCAAGGAGCCGGCGCCGATCAACGCCTTTCACAAGGCGCCGACCTCGGTCCTCGGCCCGGGCGAGACCATGGTGCTGCCCGACGTCCCCGCCACCATCTTCGAGGGTGAGGCGGAGATGGCCGTGGTGATCGGCAAGCGCGCCAGCCACGTGAAGGCGGCCGATGCGATGAACTACGTGTTCGGCTATACCAACTTCATCGACGGCTCGGCGCGCGGCCTGCCGCCGCAGAGCTTCTTCGCCATGAAGTCGCGCGATACGTTCGCACCGATCGGACCGTATCTGGTGACGGCGGACGAGATCCGCGATCCGCACAAGGTCGCGGTGAAGCTGTCGGTGAACGGCACAATCAAGCAGGACTTCAACACCGATGATATGGCGCACAACATTCCGCGCTGCATCGAGTGGGTGACGTCGATCCACACCCTGGAGCCCGGCGATATCCTGGCCACCGGAACCAACCATCGCGGCCTGTCCAGCTTCATGGACGGCGATACGGTTGAGTTGGAGTGTGCTGGCCTCGGCAAGCTCAGCTTCAAGGTGCGGGACGATTTGAAGCGCACCTGGTCGCGTGAGACGCGTCTCGATCGTCAGGGACAGGGGTTCGATACGCCAACGCCGCAGGTCGGCGGGAAATACGCGCGGGCGGAGTAGGCAAGGGCCCCCTCCCCCCGACCCCCTCCCGCAAGGGGAGGGGGAGTGCATATTATTTGACTCCCCCTCCCCTTGCGGGAGGGGGTCGGGGGGAGGGGCACGCGCCGCTACGTCGCCTGCCGCTTCCAACCCAACCAATCACACACGCCCTGGCCCATCACCAGATCCAGGTCATTGCCCTTCAACCACGACAACCCCTCAGTGAACAACGTGACGCATTGCCGGTAGCTGCACGGCATGCGCGTCAGGTCCGTGCCCCAGAAGAACCGCCGCGGCCCATACGCATCGAAGATCCGGTGCAGCCCGTCATGGATATCGCGGAACGGATACGGCCCATTCGAATAGCCAGGCGCGCCGGTCGCCTTGATCGCAACGTTCGGCAGCTTCGCCAGCGACAACAATTCGTCCAAATTGGCAAACGCCGCGTCGCCTTTCGCTGACCGCACCAGGCCCAGATGATCGACCAGCAAGCGCAGGTGCGGATGCTGCTCGGCAATCTGGCGAAACTGCGGGAGGAACCGCCAGGCCATCGTCGCGATCGGCGTGCCGGCGCGTTCGGCGGCCGGCCAGACCCAGTCCATCGTGCCGTCCTTGTGCCAGTTCTCCTGCTCCGGCCGCGTCAGCGACCAGCGCAGGCCCAGCATGCCAGGCCGCTGCTTCCAGGTCTCGATGCGCTTGCGCTCCTCCGGTTTGTCCAGCGTGAACCAGCCAAGGATGCAGAACCGGTCTGGATATTTCCGCGCCGCCTCCACCGCCATCTCATTGGACCCGGCATCCCAGCTTGGCGGATGCAGCACCGCACCATTCACATCGGCGGCGTCCATCTCCTTGATCAGTTCCTCGGCCGTGTAGATCGAGGTCTGCCGGTGATGGCCGCTCGGTGTGCCGCTGCCCCAGATATGCACCTGCGCGTCGATGATCTGCATGGTTCGTCTCCTCATGCCCGCGCCATGCTGGACGTGGCGAGCGCGACGCGTCAAACAGGGCAGAGGCAGTGAACCGGAGTGCGAGCGTGCTGGATCGAATTCTGCTGACCAACGACGACGGCATCGATGCGCCGGGGCTCACGGTGCTGGAGGCGATCGCGGCCGAACTGGCGCGCGAGGTGTGGGTTGTGGCGCCCGAGCATGACCAGAGCGGTGTGTCGCACGCCATCAGCCTGCATCACGCGCTGCGGGTCAGCGAGCACGGGCCGCGCCGATTTGGCATTTCCGGCACGCCCGGTGATTGCGCGGTGATGGGAATCTGTCATCTGATGACCGACGGGCCGCCGCAATTGCTGCTGTCGGGCGTGAATCGCGGGCTGAACCTGGGCATGGAGACGGTGTTCTCCGGCACCGTCGGCGGCGCGATGACTGGCATGATGCTTGGCGTGCCGTCGATCGCGCTGAGCCAAGCCTACAAGGACCGCAACAATGTATTGTGGGACGCATCGCGCACGTTGGGCGCAAAGGTGGTGCGGGACCTTCTGGCGATCGGCTGGAGCAGTGATGCGTGTCTGAACGTGAATTTCCCGGCGTGTTCGGCAGCCGAGGCAGGGCCCGTCACGCTGGCGCGGCAGGGCGTAGGGATGATCGCCGGGATGCACGTGGATACCCGCACCGATCCGCGTGGCATGACGTATCATTGGCTCAACTTCCGTCGCGGCGATCGCCCGCAGGGACCGGAGAGCGACTACGACGCGATGCGGGCCGGGAAGATTGTCGTCACGCCGCTGCGCTACGATCGGACGGACGAGGATGCGTATTTGGCGTTGGCCGAGAAGCTGCCGCGATTCAAATAGGGATTCACCACAAAGACACGAAGGCACGAAGGCTTTGTGTCTTCGTGTCTTTGTGGTGAATTCCTTATAGCCCACCCGTCACATCGATCGTCAGCCCAGTTACAAAATCCGCATCCGACGACGCGAGGAAGCAGATCACCTTCGCCTGATCTGCCGCCTCTGCTATGCGTCGCAGCGGCGTGCGCTCGATCTCCGCCGCCTGATCCTCCGGCGACTGCTGGTTCCAGCGTGGCCGAATGCGTTCGGTCAGCGTCCGGCTCGGCGCGATCGCGTTGACATTTACACCGTACGGCCCAAGTTCGAACGACAGCTTGCGCGTGAAGGCGATGATGCCGCCCTTCGCCGCGCTATAGGCACTGCTGCTCGATACGCTGAGCCCGCGTCCTGCGATCGACGCGAGATTGACGATCTTGCCGCTGCGCCGCTTCTTCATCTCCGGAGCCACCGCGTGACAGAACAGGAATGTGCCGCTCAGGTTGAAGTGGATCAGGCGCTGCCATTCGTTAAATGTCAGCTCGTCCACCGTCGCACCTGGCTTTTCGATGATCGTGCTGCCGCCCACAGCATTCACCAGGATGTCGATGCCATAGTTCTTCGCCGCCCAGGCGACGGTCTCGTCCACCTCCGCCGGATTGAGCGCGTCGATGCGGCGACCGAATGCGCGACCGCCGGTCATGTTGATCTCTTCCATCGCCATGTCGAGCCGACGCTGGTCGTTGTCGACACCGACGATCACCGCGCCTTCGTTCGCCATGATCGTGGCCGTCGCGCGGCCGATGCCGCTGGCGACCGCGGTGATAAGCGCCACCTTGTCCTTGAAGCGCATCATTGATCCTCCCTCAGTTAAGCCGCGCTGCCTGCGCCATCACCTCTATCGCCTCCGGCTGGCGGGAACGAATGGTAAGACTGGTTGCTCCGGAGTCCTCCCACGCACGGAAGCGCTGTTTGATTCGCTCCGGCGGCCCGACGAGCGACTTCTGATCGACCCATTCGTCGGGCACCGCGGCGATCGCCTCTTCCTTGCGATGCGCGAGGTACAGCTCCTGGATGCGCTCGGCCGCATCGCCGAAGCCACGCCGGATCATCATGTCCTTATGGAAATTCTTGTCGCGATGGCCCATGCCGCCGACATACAGCGCGACCTCGGGCTTCATCTTCGCCAGCGCGGCCTTCACGTCGCTGTCCACAGCGACGTGCACCGAGGCCTGGATCGCAAAGTCGCGCACGCTCTTACCGTTGCCGGCGCGACGGAAACCCTCCTCGAGCCAGGGCAGATATTCGGGCAGCGATCCTGGCACGAAACCCAGCGGCAGCCAGCCGTCAGCGATTTCCGCTGTCAGCTTCACGGTCGTTTCGTTCCCGGTGCCGAGATAGATCGGGATGTCGGGATTCATATGCAAGATGGATTTCAGCGGCTTGCCGACGCCGAGCGCGCCTTCACCGGTGAAGGGCAGGCTGATCTCGCGCCCTTCATGCGTCACCGGCGCCTCGCGCCGGAAAATCTTCCGCATGATCGCGACGTAGTCCTTGTAGCGATAGTACGGCCGGCCCCACGGCTCGCCGTACCAACCCTCGACGATCTGAGGTCCCGACACACCGAGCCCGGCGATGAAGCGCCCGCCTCCTGCCATCGCATCGATCGTGGCGGCGCACATCGCGGCGTTGGCGGGTGTGCGGGCAGCAAGCTGCATGATGCCGGTGCCGAGCTTGATCCGCTTCGTCAACGCCGCGAGGTAGGCAAGCGGCGTGACGGCATCTGTGCCGTATGCCTCCGCTGTCCATACACTGTCATAGCCAAGCTCCTCGGCGCGCTGCACAAGCGTCACGGGGATTTCCAGATGCGCGCGCGAATAACCGATGGAAAGACCAAGTTTCATGCGCGTCGTCCTTGCTGGATGTCGATACCGACCGTCATTTCTGCAAGCGCGGGATCCAAGCTGACAGCCAATGCGGCCCTCATCATGGGTTCCCGCTTTCGCGGGAATGACGAATGGGTTGCGCCTGCTATCAACCCGAATTCCTCCAGGTCGCGCGCGGGATCGGCAGCCCCAGATTTTCCCGCAGCGTCGCGCCCGTGTAGTCCTTGTGGTACAGGCCGCGCCGCTGCAGTTCCGGCACGACGTGGCGCACAAAATCCATGTACGTGCCGGGCACATGCGTGGCAGCAAGGACGAAGCCGTCAGCGACCGGCTCGGTGAACCATTGCTCCAGCCCGTCCGCCACCTCCTTCGGTCCGCCGACGAACGGGTTGTTCGGACGCGCGCGGTGACTGTAGCGGACGAAGTCGCGCGGCGTCGGGTTGGCGATCCCGCTCGCCCGCAACACGCGGTCGCGCATCGACTGCGTGCCCGAGATGTTCGCCAATTCGTCGTCGGTAAAGGGTTCGTCGAGGCCCTTGGACGCGAAATCGAAGTTCATCGCCTCCGACAGCAACGAAAGCGCATCCTCGTCCGTCGCCAGCGTCTCGATCAGCGCCATCTTGTCCTCCGCCTCGGTTTTGGTCTCGGCACAGATCACGTAGGCGGACGGCGTTATCGAGAAATGGTCAGGGTTGCGTGCCTGCCGCGCGACGTCGTCCTTGAGTTCGCGGTAGAGCTTCCGGCCGTGCTCCATGCTGGTGTGCGTGGATACGAAGATCAGCTCGCCCCACCGTGTCGAGAACTGCTTGCCGCGGCCGCTCTGCCCGGCCTGGATAACGACCGGCTGGCCTTGCGGCGAGCGCGGCACGGTGAACGGACCGCGCGAGCGGAACCAGCGACCCTGATGGTCCAGCCGCCGCACCTTGTCGGGATGCGCGAACAGTCCGGTCTGTTTGTCGATGACAATCGCGTCGTCGTCCCAGGAATTCCAATGCCCGAGCACCACTTCCATGAACTCATCGGCGCGGTCATAGCGCGTGTCGTGTTCCAGATGTTCGTCATACCCCATGTTCAGCGCTTCGCCGTCGTTCATGGACGTGACCACGTTCCATGCGGCGCGGCCGTTCGTCATCAGGTCGAGCGTGGCGAACGTGCGCGCGACGTGGAACGGTTCGAAGTAGGTAGTGGAGCAGGTGGCGGCGAGGCCGAGACGTTCGGTCGCCATGCCCATCACGGTGAGCACGGTGATGGGATCCATCTTCACGCAGCGTATGCCGTGCTCAACCGTATGGCGGTGATCATTCCCGTAGCGGTCGGGCATTGCGAGGCGATCATCGAAAAAGCCGATGTGGAACTTGCCCTCCTCCAGCACGCGGCCGATCGTGCGGTAGTAATCGGCGGACATGGAATCGTCGCGCGACTCGGGGTGGCGCCAGGAACTGACAAGATTCGTGCAGTTCTGCGCCTGCAGAAAACCGACCATGACCATCTGGCGCATTCTGTGGCTCCGTCGCGGGTGGCCGGATCATCGCGCGGAACAGCAGTTAGGGCTAGCCTTCCGCGAACAGCCCTGTGCGAAAGGAGGCATTCATGCTCGCTTTGGTCAACACTCCCAATGGCGCGGCCCCTGTCGAACTGCGCGAAGTGCCGGAGCCGCGATCCGCACGCAATGAGGCGCTCGTCGAAGTGCGCGCCTTCTCGCTCAACCGCGGCGAATTGCGATCGTTCCAAAACAATGAGGAAGGCTGGGTGCCTGGGCAGGATGTTGCCGGTGTCGTGTTGCGCCAGGCGGAAGATGGCAGCGGCCCGCCGGCGGGAACGCGAGTTGTCGCACTGATGGACGAATTTGGTTGGGCGCAGCGGGCCGTGGTGCCTGGCCATCGCATGGCCCCGTTGCCCACCAACGTCAGCTTCTCGCAGGCGGCAACGCTGCCGGTCGCCGGCCTCACCGCGCTTCGCACGTTGCGGCATGGCGCAACGCTGCTCGGCAAGCGTGTGCTGATCACAGGCGCTGCCGGCGGCGTGGGGACCATCGCAGTGCAGCTTGCGGCGCGTTCAGGCGCGCGCGTCACGGCAGTGGTCGGTCGGCCGGAACGCATAAAGGGAATCAAGGATCTCGGTGCAGCGGAAGTGGTCCAGGGCATCGACAACGCGCAGGGTCGCTTCGGGCTGATCCTGGAATCGGCAGGCGGTGCGTCGCTCGCCAGGGCGGTTCAGCTTGTCGAGGCCAAAGGAACGGTCGTGGTTTACGGCAACTCCTCGGGCGAACACACGACGATCAGCTTCGGCGATTTCCGTGGTGCACAGAATTCTCGTGTGCAGGGCTTCCATTATTTCACGTCGGAGTCCGAGGACCGCTTTGCACCGGATCTCGCGCTGCTCGTGTCATTGATCGCCGACGAATCGCTGAAGCCGCAGATCGGCGTGGAGCGGACCTGGCGCGATATTGCCCAGGTGGCAGACCAATTGCGCGAACGACGCGTATCCGGCAAGGCTGTGTTGCTGGTCGATTGATAATCGTCGTTGAATAGGGAGGACCATAATCATGGAATTCACCGGAAAGGTTGCGCTGATCACTGGTGGCGGCGGCGGAATCGGCCGCGCCAGTGCGATCGGCTTCGCGGGGCGCGGCGCCAAGGTCGTGGTGGTTGATCTCGACGAAACAACCGGCGAGGCGAGCGCCGAACTGGTCCGCCAGCGCGGTGGCGACGCACGGTTCGTGCGCGCGGACGTCACCAAATCCGCCGACGTGCAGAACTACGTGAAGGCGACACTCGATGCCTACGGTGCGATCGACTGCTTCTTCAACAACGCCGGTATCGAGGGCAAATTTGCGCCTACCCAGGAATATGACGAGGCGATTTTTGATGCGGTGATCGGGGTTAATCTGAAGGGCGTGTTTCTGGGTATGCGCCATGTGCTGCCGGTGATGCTGCAGCAGGGACGCGGCGCGATCGTTAACACCGCATCGGTCGCTGGGCTGTTCGGCGGGCCCGGGATGGCGCCCTATGTCGCCTCCAAACATGGCGTGCTCGGCCTGACCAAGGTCGCATCCGCCGATGTCGCGCGTCTCGGCGTCAGGGTGAACGCCGTGTGCCCGGGGCCGGTCGAGACGCGCATGATGCGGTCGCTCGAGGCGCAGCGGAATCCAGCCGACCCGCAGGCGGTGCACGATGCAAACGCCGCCAACACGCCGACCGGGCGCTACGTGATGCCGGAGGAAGTGGCGAACGTGGTGATGTACCTGTGCTCAGACTTCGCCAGCGACATCACGGGAACGCACATCGTCATCGACGGCGGCCGTTCCGGATCGGGCGGAGCGCCGTCAGCCCCGCAACGCTGACAGGCGCTGTTCGGCTCGCTTGAGGTTATAGCGCGCGATGGCACGCTGCTGGACGCGTGCCGGGCCATCGAGGGTGGCGAGCGCGCCGCGGTAGATTGCGATGGCTTCCTCTAGGTGCTCGCTGGTCGTCTCGGTTGCAGCCAGCGCCACGAGTGCGTTGGCGAGATTGGTGCTTGCCATCGCCCACTCCAGCGGCGTGGCATCGCTGGTATAGACCTCTAACGCGGCGCGGCACGCAGCAACGGCCTCGGCCAGGATATTGCGGTCGCTGTCGCGCTCACCCAGTACGCGCAGGGCCTGGCCGAGGTTGCTGTGCGTGATCGCGAGGTCGAGCGGCGAATCCTGCAGCATGTATTCGTCGAGCGCGGCAAGATAATGATCGACTGCGTCACGCAGGGCGGCGGTGTCGCCCGTGCGCTCGCCGAGCAGCGACAGCGCGGCACCTGAATTGCGCTGCATGCGGGCCCAGTCGTTCGGAGCAGCCTCACGCGTATACACGGTCGTCGCGACTCGGTAGCTGTTTAGCGCCGCCTGTAGCCAGATTGGATCGCTGTCGCGTTCGCCGAGCACGATCTGAGCTGCACCGAGCAGCGCCATCGTGCGCGCCCAATCCTGCGGTCTCGTGCGCGGGGAATAGACCTCCAACGCGGCGTCGCACGCCGTAATCGCCGCGTGCAGCATTACCGGATCGTCGATGCGTGCGGCCAGAGCACGCAACGCCGCACTCAGCCGCGTCTGCGTCTTCGCCCAGTCCAGCGGCATACTCGCACGCGACGTCAGCTTGAGCGCGGTATTGAAGCCGGAGACCGCGTCGGCAATGACCGACATGTCTTCGGCGGCTTCGCCCTCCTGCAACAGAACCTCGGCCCGCGCCATCGCCTGGCGCCAGGCCTCATCGGCGCTCATTTCTCGGCGCGCATTTCCGCGAAGGTTTCCTTGGCCGTCAGGAGTGCCTCGCGGATCAGTGGGACGCCGACATAGCCGCCGAGATGCAGCAGTGACTCGACCAGTTCGTCCTCGGTCCAGCCCTGGTTGCGTGCCATGCGAAGATGCAGTTTCAATTCGGGATCGCGGCCGTTGGTGGCATCGGAAATAACGCAGATCAGAGCGCGGGTTTTCAGATCAAGGCCGGGCCGCGTCCACAACGCGCCGAAGATCGTCTCCTGCGTCACCTCGGCGAATTTGCTCATGATCGGGTCATTGTAAACGGTCTTGTCGATCCGCTCGACCGCCGCGTCGCCAAGCAGCTTGCGCCGCATCTCGCGGCCTTTCTCACGCAGTGTGCTGTCTGCCATTTTGCTGTTTCCTTTTGCGCTAATTGTCATCCCCGCGAAAGCGGGGACCCAGGCGGACCTGCGCTGGGTCCCCGCTTTCGCGGGGATGACGTACTTCGTTGCCGTTACAACTCCACCACCACGTAGTTCTGCTCGACCGACACCGGCACCGTCTCGGCCACGAACGGTCCCTTGGCCAGCGTCTCGCCCGGCACGACCGCCACCTGATAGGTGCGCGCCTTGACGCTTTCCGGATGACACCAGGACTGGCCTGTTTTGATATCGAATTCCCAGCCGTGCCACGGGCAGCGCAGCATCTCGCCGTGCCGTTCCAACCGATATTCACCCGGCCGGTCCGCGGTGAAGCGACCGAGGATCGGCCCGATGCACAGCGGCGCCCCTTCGTGCGGGCAGCGATTGATCAACGCGAAAAACTTGTCCTTCACATTGAAGATGCCGATCTCCCGCCCGGCGACCAAGACGATCTTGCAGGTGCCCGGCGCGATCTCGCCAACCGCGGCGACGACGTGACGTGCCACTATTCGTCATGGCCGGGCTTGACCCGGCCATCCGCGCAACACTGGTGCGGGACAGATGGCCGGGTCAGGCCCGGCCATGACATGGAGAGGCTCACTCCAAGCCGTAGAACGCCAGCGCGTTCTCGCGGAACACCATCCGCTTTTGCTGCTCGGAGAGCGGCGCCTTGAAGGCGTAGCGCGGATCGTCCTGGTCCCAGTGCGGATAGTCAGTAGAGAACATGATGCGGTCCCAGCCGATCCACTCACAGGTGGCCAGCAGATCCTCCGGACGCTCCGGCTCCTCGATCGGCTGCGTCGTCACCCAGATGTTGTCGCGGATGTATTCCGACGGCAGGCGCTTCAAATGCGGTACTTCGGCGTGCAGGCGCTTGTAGTGCTTGTCGAGCCGCCAGGTCAGCGACGGCAGCCAGGCGAAACCACCTTCCACCAACGCCACGCGCAGATTTGGAATATGCTCGAACACGCCCTCGATCACCAGCGAGGTGACCAGCGCCTCCTTGCTCTGCGGATAGGACGGATGCTCCTCGTGATAGAACGACGGCCAGCCGCCGCCAGTCGAGGGGTGCCCACTGGTGCCACCGAGATGCAGCGCAATCGAGAAGCCGTTCGCGGCGCATGCCTCCAAGATCGGCCAATAGCGGCGACGCCCCAGCGGCTCCAGTCCGCGCGGCGGAATCATCACGTGGGTGAAACGCCGATCGCCGGCGCGCTTCTCGATCTCCTTGATCGCGGCCTCGGTGTATTCCAACGGGATCTGCACGCCGGCCTTCAACCGCGGCTCACGGTCACACCAGACCTGTGCTTCCCACTCATTCGCCGCGGTCGCCATCGCCGCACCGAATTCGACATTGCGTTCATCGGAGGCGCGGCCCAGCAACGGCATCATCAACCCGTAGGAAACATTGAACAGGTCGAGCAATTGCGCCTGCATCATCTCCAGATCAGAGCCGGGATGCGTGCCATCCTTCGGATAGGAATCCATGCGCATGCCGGTGAACGGCGACATGCGTGGATAGTTAGGTGCATTCAAGAACGGCGCGCGCGACCGCCCACCGACCGAGGCCCGATGCTTGCGCCAGCGCTCGGGCAGGAACGCATCCAGGTCGGCGGGCGACTTGGTGTAGGGATGCACGTCGCAATCGACGATGCCGAGTTTGGTCTGCGCCGACGTATCGGGTTGGCGATCCATAACCGTGACGTTCATCGGATTGACTCCATCTTCACGCTGACAAACGGGGAAAGGTCTTCAGTGCATTGTCGATCAAAATTTTCCGAACCAGAGGATCGGGCAAGCCGTCCGGCAAGGCATCCTTGTCGTCGAAATGCCAGTGCGGATAGTCGGTCGCGAACAGCAGCATTTCGTCGGAGCCGATCTCCTCGATGATGCGCTGCAACTGATCCGCCCGCGGCGGTGCGTCGAACGGTTGCACGGTCAGGCGCACATGCTCCCGCGCATAGGCGGCGGGGGATTTCTCCAGCCAGGGGACTTCGGCACGCACGCCGCGCCAGGTCTTGTCGGCACGCCACATCCAACCGGGCAGCCAGGTCACGCCGGATTCCATCAGCACGACCTTCAGCCGTGGAAATTCCACGAACACGCCTTCCGAGATCAGGCTGTTCAATACGCCGGCGAATCCGGTGGACCATGAGACGTAGTCCTCCAGGTAGTAGGACGGCCAGCCGAGATTGGTCGGCGGATGGCGATAGCTGCTGCCCGCGTGGATGCCGATCGGCAGGTCGAGGCGTTCAGCCGCGCGATAGATCGGCCAATGCTGGCGGCGACCGAGCGGCAGTTCGCCCATTTCCCACACCAGCACCTGAACGAAGCGCGGGTCGGCGGCCACGCGCTCAATCTCCTTCGCGGCAAGTTCCGGGCTGTGCATCGGCACGACGATGGAGGCGCGCAGGCGGTCATCGCGCGACAGCCATTCGGCGGCGAGCCAGTCGTTGATGGCGCGGCACATCGCCGCGGACAGGTCCTCGCTGAACACCGCCGGCGCGCCGTGCAGCACGTTGCAGATCGCATAGCGCGTGCCGAACGCATCCAGCGCCTGCGTGCGCAGCAGATCGGGGTCGGTGCCGGCGTCGCCCTTTGCCGGCTTCCAGTCGGGCCGGACGTTGATCGGCGCATTCGGCGGAAAGGCCGACGCGGTGTAGTTGTCGCGCTCTAGTCCGCGCATCAGGATGTGCGAGCGCCAGTACTCGTCGAGATACGGCACCAGCACCTGCATGCTGGGCAAGGCCGGGTGGATGTCGCAATCGATCGCGCCAGGCGCAGGAACAGTCACAAGCAACAACTCCGTATTGTATGCAGGATAGGGCCGCGCGGGCGCGGGTTCAATGGTGGGGCATTCATCAGGGTTTCATGTATGGGCGCTATTGCCATCCCGGGTTCCATCACTCACGCGCCCTCTTTTCTTGTCACCCCCGCGAACGCGGGGGCCCAGGCGATACGCTAGGTTGAGCCCCAATGAAGCAGCCATGTGTCTATATTCTGGCCAGCAAGCGGAACGGCACGCTGTATGTCGGTGTGACCAGCGATCTTGTTCGCCGCGCGTGGGAGCACCGCGTTGGCGAGTTGGAAGGGTTTACCAAGCAGTATGGCGTATACCAACTGGTCTATGCCGGATTCCATGACTCGATGGCTGACGCTATCTTGCGCGAAAAGCGGATGAAGCATTGGCGGCGTGCCTGGAAGATCGAGTTGATTGAACGTGACAATCCTGACTGGCGGGATTTGTACGACGAGTTCGTGCCGTGACCTGGGTCCCCGCTTTCGCGGGGATGACGATATTATGGGAACACTTCAGAGCGGCAAATTGGTGGTTGATCGCAATAAATTGTCATCCCCGCGAAAGCGGGGACCCAGGACGGTCTCGCGGGTCGCACTCAACCCCTCGCGGGACTCAACCGCGCCGGCAGCATCAGTGCCAACACCAGCGCCACGACGGACAGCAGCCCCGCCAGCAGGTAAGTGTTGTGCAGCGCGAGCGCCACCACATCGATCAGGCGCACGAGTTCCGCGGGCGCGAGGCCCCCACGCTGCGCGGGATCCAACAGCCGGTCGACCATACCCACCGCCTCAGGCGCCTCTCGCAGCATCGTGAGGTTCAGCACCGCGCCGAACGCCGCCGCTCCCACCGACTGACCGGCGAAGCGAAGGAACATGCACGACGACGTGGCGGCGCCGCGCTGGTGCCACGGAACCGCGGCCTGGATCGATACGATGAACGTCGTGTTGCAAAGCCCCATGCCGATGCCGATCAGCAGCGAGCCGGCGCTGGCCCAGATCACGCCGCGCTCGGGCGTCAGCGCGATCAGCACGGCGCTTCCGGCGATCAGCGCCAGTGTTCCCAGGACCGCCGTCAGTCGATAGGTCGTGCGCACCATCAGTCGGCCGCCATAGAAGCTCGCGATCGCCCAGGTGACTGACATCATGCCCAGCACCAGCCCGCCTGCTGTAGCGCTGCGGCCCATCGCACCCTGCACATAGGTCGGCAGGAACGCGGACACGCCGATCATCACCGCGGCGATGACTGCGCCCCCCAGACTGCCGACGAGGATGATGCGGTTACGCCACAGCTCCAGCGGCAGCATCGGCTCGGGAATGCTCTTCTCGTGCACGCCCAGGACCACCAGGGCGGCGACTGCAACAGCCCCGATGATGGCGGTCGTCATGTGCGGCAGGCTGCCTCCCTGCACCAGCACCAGCATCAGCGCGCCGATCCCGACCATCAAAAGCAGCGAGCCGAGATAGTCGATGCGATGCTGACGATGCTCGACGGATTCCTCCAGGAATGCAGCGACCATCGCTATGGCCGCCACGCCGATCGGCAGATTGACCCAGAAGACCAGCTGCCAGCTCACCTGTTCGACCAGGAATGCGCCGAGCGATGGGCCTAGCACCGCGGCCACGCCGAACACGCTGGACACCAGGCCCTGCACGTGGGCGCGTTCGGTGGGCGTGTAGATGTCCCCAAGGATCGTCGTGGCGATCGGCTGCACACCGCCGGCGCCGAACCCCTGCAAGGCGCGGAACAAGATCAGCGCCACCATGCTGTGCGAGAACCCGCACAGTGTCGAACCGACCAGGAAGAGTCCTGCGCCGGCATAGAACGCCCTCTTGCGGCCGTAGATGTCGGCGAGCCGTCCGTAGACCGGGATGCTCACCGCCTGGGTCAGCAGATAGACGGCAAATACCCACGAGAACAGGCTGAACCCGCCAAGATCGGCGACGATCGTCGGCATGGCGGTGGCAATGATCGTGCTTTCCACCGCCGCCATGAATGTCGCCATCAGGCACGCGGCGAGAACCAGCCTCCGGCGCGCGGAAGGCGGCTTCGTCACAAGGATGGGGTCGGTCCTTGCGTGCCGCGCCGTGTGCATCCCCTCGTCGGGCACTGCTCGCCTCGTTATGGTTGGGACGTGGCGTGCTTCCTGTCATCCCGGCGAAAGGCTGACAACCTTTGTGGCCGCAGGGCTGCCGTGTCGTCCTGAACTGTGGCGCTGGCTTCACGCGCCCTTGAAATTGGGCCTCCGCTTGGCCAGGAACGCGTCGCGTCCCTCTGCGTGGTCTGCTGTCAGGAACAGCATGCTTTGCAACTCGCGCTCGCGCTCGAGGGCATGGTCGAGCCC
>Ga0210402_10001338_pt1 | contig 25462 bp, 22 predicted proteins | sample IncBWC7MmetaG_FD_161055 | JGI IMG/M metagenome (GOLD analysis project Ga0210402, IMG submission 161055) | Forest soil microbial communities from Barre Woods Harvard Forest LTER site, Petersham, Massachusetts, United States - Inc-BW-C-7-M | ecosystem: Environmental > Terrestrial > Soil >... | reverse complement strand
GACCGCTCCCGAACAAAACGCTCCCCAGGAGGCTGACCCGCCCGCCGATCCACCAGCAGACGAGGTTGTGGAAACGATGTTTCCGCATTTCAAGGACACTCGCTACTGGCTTTCGGGGCAGATGAATTTCATTTTCCAGACCCACCCCACATTTCCCGCGGCTTACAGCGGGCAGCACAGCCTGGGCCCAAACTATGAGAAAGCCACGTCACGCGTACTGACGCTCTACACCGGCATGCGCCTCAACAACTCCACCGAGATTCTGCTGGACATTGAAGAGGCCGGCGGAGCGGCTCTGAGCCAGGGTTTCGGGCTCGCGGGGAACACGGACCTCGATATCGTCCGCAATCCTTCGTTGAGCAAAGCGCCTTACGTCGCGCGGGCCATGGTTCATAAAGTATTTGCGCTGAGCAAGGACAACGTCGAAAATGAGCGCAGTTATCTGTCGCTCTTCGATGAACTGCCGCGTCGCCGGTTGGAACTTCGCTTCGGCAAGTTCAGCATGGTGGATTTTTTCGATCTCAATTCCGTTGGTTCTGATACTCACTATCAATTTACCAATTGGACGGTCGACAACAACGGCGCATACGACTATGCAGCCGACACGCGCGGCTACACCGTCGGGGTTACAGCCGATTATGAAGACCGCAATTGGGGCTTCCGCTTCGCCGAAGCTCTCATGCCCAAGGTCGCCAACGGAATTGATCTGGTGTGGAAGCCATGGGAGGCGCACGCGGAGAACTATGAATTCGAGTGGCGTCACGGCTTGATCCCGAAAAAAGGCGGTGTGGTTCGTCTACTCGGCTACACCAACTATGCCAACATGGGAATCTATCGCCAGGCCATCGCGCAGTTCGAACAAGGCCTCACCCCGGTTCCGGAGATCACGGACCATCCCTGGCACATCACTCGCAAGTACGGATTTGGCGTGAACCTGGAGCAGAATCTCACTCATTACCTGGCCGCATTCGGCCGCTTCGGCTGGGATAACGGCAAGACCGAATCCTTCGCCTACACGGAGGTCGATCAAACCTTCGATCTGGGACTTGGCGCGGCCGGTGCCTGGTGGCATCGCAAGCAGGACCGGGCCGGCGTTGCTTTCGTCACCAATGCAATCTGCAAAGACCACCAGACCTACCTCGCCGATGGTGGCCTCGGCTTTCTCCTCGGCGATGGCAAACTGAACTATGGCCGCGAGTACATCGTAGAGTCTTATTACACGGTCCACGTGTGGCGCGGCATTTACGTAGCTCCAGGCGTGCAACACATCAACGATCCGGGATACAACCGCGCTCGCGGGCCGGTGATCGTGCCTTCGTTCCGTGCCCATGTGGAGTTCTAAGATTTCCGGACTGGAAACTACTTCTCGACCTTCACACCCTTCCAGAATGCCACATAATCCTTAATCTCCTTGGCCGCCGGTTTCGGCTCGGGGTAATACCACGCCGCGCCCTGATTTCGTTTGCCGTTCACTTCGAGGTCGTAGTAGCTGGCTGTGCCTTTCCAGGGGCAAACACTGTGAGCGGAGCTCGGTTTGAAATGCTCCTGTTTGATGGCATCCGGTGGAAAATACTGGTTGCCTTCCACTTCCCGGCATTGGTTTGATTCCGCGAGGACGGTGCCTTCCCATATTGCTTTTGCCATAACACCAGTTTAGATTTCTTTTATGGTCAGCGGCTTCGAAAAATTCGCCGCGGACGCGATCCCCCCGACCGCGACCCGTTTCAATGGCCATTCCATGGTGGGCACATTGAAACGCGTGCTGGTATGTTCGCCGCGCACCGCCTGCTGGCATCAACCTGAGCGGGCCGCTCGCTGGCGGGAACTCGGCTTTGCTCATGCGCCGGATTTCGAGACGGCACAGGCGCAGCACGAGGCTCTGTGTCGCGAATTGGAAGCGTGCGGCACGGAGGTTGAGGACATTCCCCCAGCCATGGAACTCTCTCTCGATGCTGTGTATACGCACGACGCGTCCTTGCCGACCGATTTTGGATTGATCCTGATGCGTCCGGGCAAGGCGAACCGGGTTCCCGAAGGCAAGCATCACGGATCTTTCTGCCAGATCCTGGGCATTCCGATGCTGGCCAAGATTACTCCTCCCGCGACAACGGAAGCTGGGGACATACTATGGCTTGACGCCAAGACGCTGCTTATCGGCCATGGCTATCGCACCAACGCGCAAGGCGTTCACCAAATGCGCGCGCTGCTTAAACCCAAAGGTGTGGAAGTTCTATCGGCACCGCTGCCGCACGGTCCCGGACCCGCCGCTTGCCTGCACTTAATGTCGCTGATCAGCCTGTTGGACGAAAAGACCGTGCTTGTTGACCTACCCTGGCTGGCCGTTGAAACTCTGGAGTTACTGAAAGGGCGCGGGTATCGCTTCATTGAGATCGATTATTCCGAACGAGAAACGCTGGCTTGCAACGTACTTTCGTTGGGGGAAAAGCGTCTGCTGGCGTTGGCAGAAAATGCAAACACGAATGAGAAGCTGCGTGCGGCAGGATTTGCTGTTCGGACTTTCCGTGGTTCGGAACTCTGCGTCAACGGCAGCGGCGGCCCAACCTGCCTTACTCGCCCGTTACTGCGGGCATGATCAAGTGTGGAAGATCAATGGAGAAGGGGTGTCCTCGCCCCGTCCAGGCCCAACCGACTTCGGCTCCACGAATCTCCTGTTAGAATCAAGAAGCAATGGTCTTGCCTTTCGTCCGCGATCTGTTCGCGGACGTGGAAAAGTTGCCCGCCTTTATACGTGTAGCCTCCCACCTTCGCGAGGGCACGGGGCGTTTACGTGTGTCCGGACTCACGCCCACCGCAAAGGCCCTGTTACTGGTTTTATTGCAAAAGGCCGCAGGACGGCCATTCATTGTGGTAGTTTCCGACAATCGGAGCGCAGAGGAGTTGGTCCCAGTCTTACAGGCGTTCCATGAACTGATTGGGGGGAACGATCCAGATTCGGTGGTTTCGCTTCCCACGCGAGATGTGCTGCCGTTCCAGAATCTCTCGCCGCATCCCGAGATCCAGGAAGAACGCGCCGTCGCGCTGTGGAAAATTGCTGCTGGCGCCGTTTCGATTCTGGTTTCACCCATCGCAGCGACCGCGCTCCGTCTTCGTTCCGCCGAGTACTACGCCGATCTGGCGCGAATGGTGCGCCGAGGCGACACCCTCGATACCGAACCGCTGCTGCAGCATCTCAACACCGTCGGTTACACCTCGACGGATGTCGTGGAAATGCCCGGCGAGTACGCCATACGAGGCGGCATCCTAGATGTGTATTCGCCGGAGGCCGATCGTCCACTGCGCATCGAGTTCTTCGGAGACGAGGTCGAATCTATTCGCAAGTTCGATCCTGCGACTCAGCGGTCGTCTACTCCGGTCGACGAAGCGCTGCTGCTTCCACTTACTGAAACTCCGATCAATGACGACCTGCTGGGAGCCATTCACGTCCGCTTGTCGGGAAAGCGCATCGCCGGCTCACAAGAGGTGGTCGAGCAAGCCGTCCGCTCGGGCGGTGTCAGCGTGTTTCCTGGCTGGGAATTTTACGCGCCGGTTGCTGGGGCGGATCGCACTGTCTTTGATCTGCTCCCCCAAGCTGTAATCCTGACGGACGAGCCGGATAATCTCAAGCAAGAGTTTGAGCACACCTGGTCACGAATCGAAGAGGCGCACGAACGGAGCGAGGTCGGCAATCTGGTGCGGCCTACGGATCTTTATCTTTCTCCCGACGATTGGTGGCCAAAACTCGCCAGCCTCCCCGGAGCCTCGATTGAGCATCTCGGAATCGCGCGCCCCGACGAAGCCGAAGCGGTCACCTTCCATTCGCAGCCGGCGCAGCGCTTTCATGGCGCGGTTCCCGCCATGCTGGAGGAGGTCAAAAAGGAACTAGCGGAAGAGAATCGCGTGCTGATCGCTGTTCCAAATATCGGTGAGGTCGAGCGTCTGGCCGACATCTTCAGCGAGTACGGCCTTTCTTTCCGCCTAGGCAGCCGCACTCGCGGCGGAGAAGGTTATGCCGACGAAACCTCCTATTTCACGGGCGAGATTCTTACCACCACGCTGGCCAAGGCTTATGTGCCGGACGGCGTCATTTTGCCCGAGGCGCACCTGGCGATTCTGGGGTCGCGCGACCTGTTCGATGAGTCGGACTCCGTGGTTTCGCGCCCGCAACGCTCGAAGTCCAAAGTCTCGGCATTCCTTTCCGACTTCCGCGACCTGCAAGTTGGCGATTACGTAGTCCACGTCGAGCACGGCATTGGGCAGTATCAGGGGCTGAAGGAAATCAATCAAGGCGATGGCAACGCTGAATTCATGCTCCTGGAGTATGCGGAAGGAGCACGGCTTTATGTTCCGCTGACCCGGCTCGATCTTATCCAGAAATATCGGTCGTCGGAAGGCGCAAAGCCTGCGCTGAATCACCTGGGCACGGCGGCGTGGGCCAAGACCAAGGCGCGCGTCCGCAAGGCCATGAAGGACATGACCGAGGAACTGCTGAAGCTCTACGCCGAGCGCAGCGCAGCCAAGGGACATGCATTCGCGCCTGACAATCAGTGGATGCGCGAGTTCGAAGATGCCTTCGAGTTCACCGAGACGGAGGACCAGGACCTCGCCATTACCGACATGAAACGCGACATGGAATCTTCGCAGCCGATGGACCGCCTGCTCTGTGGCGACGTCGGGTACGGCAAGACGGAAATCGCCATGCGGGCGGCGTTCAAGGCGGTCAACGACAATAAACAAGTCGCGGTGCTTGCGCCAACGACAGTGCTCGCCTTCCAGCACTACGAAACTTTCAAGCAGCGGTTTGCCGCTTTTCCGGTGAGCATTGAGATGATCAGCCGCTTCCGCTCGGCCAAGCAGCAGAAAGAGATTCTGGAAAAGGTCGGGACAGGGAAAGTGGATATTTTGATTGGCACTCACCGCCTGCTCTCGAAGGACATCAAGTTCACCGACCTCGGGCTGCTCGTTGTGGACGAAGAGCAGCGCTTCGGCGTGCGCCACAAAGAACGGCTGAAGCAGATGCGGAAAGAAGTCGACGTGCTTACCATGTCCGCAACTCCCATTCCGCGAACGCTGCACATGTCTTTAGTCGGGATGCGCGACATGAGCGTGATTGAAACTCCGCCCAAGGACCGAATTGCCATTCAGACTGTGGTAGCAAGTTGGGACGAGAAATTGATTCGCTCTTCAATCGAACAGGAGCTCGACCGCGGCGGGCAAGTGTATTTCGTCTACAACCGCGTCGAAACCATCTGGGAGATAGCGGCCAAGCTGCAGGAATTGGTTCCGCGGGCCCGCATCATTGTTGGACATGGACAGATGTCAGAAGGCGAACTGGAAAAAGTGATGCTGAAATTCATGCATCATGAGGCCGATATTCTGGTGTCCACCACGATTATCGAGAACGGGCTCGACATCCCGCTCTGCAATACCATCATCATCAACCGCGCCGATCGTTTTGGCTTGTCCGAACTCTATCAACTGCGCGGGCGCGTGGGACGCTCGAATCGCAGGGCCTATGCCTATTTGCTCATTCCGGCGGAGGTCGAGCTTACGCCGATCGCTCGGCGTCGGCTGGCGGCGCTCAAGGAGTTTTCCGATCTGGGTGCGGGATTCAAAATTGCCGCGCTCGATCTCGAGTTGCGCGGAGCAGGCAGTTTGCTTGGAGGAGAGCAGAGCGGACACATCGAGGCCATAGGCTTCGAACTGTACACTCAGATGCTCGACCGCGCCGTCCGCGAGATGAAGGGCGAAGCCGCACCGGATGAGGCCGAGATACAGCTCAATCTCGGCCTAAATATTCGTATCCCGGTGAATTACATACCGGAGGAGAATCAGCGGCTGCGCATGTACAAGCGGGTCGCCGGAGTCGAAACTGAATCGCAGCTGAGTGACGTCGGCGCTGAGTTGGAAGATCGCTACGGTGAGCCGCCTGCCGCCGTGCGCAACTTGCTCGATTACGCTTCACTCAAATTGCTGGCCGTGCGCGTGGGCGTAAACGCAATCGAGCGCAAGCGGGATCTCGTGACCATTAAATTTCGTCAGAATGCCGGAGTCGATCCAGGCAAGCTGGCGCAATTTGTGTCCTCACAACGTGGCGCGCAATTCACCCCGGACGGAATGCTGAAATTTTCGCTCAAAGCAACCGCAGCCGAGGAAGTGTTGGACCATCTCGAATCCCTGCTGGAAAAACTCGCCGGCGAGGTTCCCGAGACGGCCGCTACCTCAGAGAAGGTCAGCTAGACCGTTTCTGATATAGGGGACCACAGCAAGCTTGTGGATGGGATACACCAACTCCGAAATCGCTAACTCTGAGCATTTATCGCGTGCTAGTCTCTTTTACTCCGAGAGTATGAACGACGAATGACCCTGCCCTCGCTAACCCCGTCCACAGGCTTCAGCCTGGCCGCTGTGTTTTCCTGGGGCACCAGTGATTTTCTTGGCGGATACGGCGCCCGGCGCGCTAATGCATTCGTGCTAACCGCAATCGCGCATCTCAGCGGCATGCTCCTCATGACGGGAATAGCTCTGGCAACTCATTCGCCCTTCCCTTCGGGAACTGCCGTCGCGTGGGCTTTGGTGGCGGGTTTTTCCGGTGGTGGCGCGTTAGCCATCTTTTATCGCGCATTGGCCACCGGAAGAATGGGCCTGACCGCCCCGGTGGCGGCGGTGCTCGGCGCGGCTATCCCAACTGCATTCGGAATGTTCCGCGAAGGTCTGCCTCAGGCTGCGCAAGTCGTCGGTTTCGTACTGGCCGCAACAGGAATCTGGCTCATCTCGCGCACCGAGGACAACAGCCCTCCCGAAGGCATCGGAATGGCCGCGCTCGCAGGCATCGGCTTCGCGGGCTTCTATCTCTGCATCAAGCAGGCCGGAGACGCCTCGGCGTTCTGGCTCGCGGCGGTATCGAAGGTGGCGTCGTTCACTCTCACTGGCTTGATCGTTGTGATCGGACACAGCGTCGGAGAAATCGACCGCCGTGGCATCACGCTTGGCGTATTTGCGGGCGCCCTCGACATCATCGGCAGCGTGCTGTTCATCCGCGCCAGCCAGACCGGGCGCCTCGACGCCGCCGTCGTGCTCAGCTCGCTCTATCCCGCAGTGACCGTACTCCTGGCCCGCTTCATCCTCAACGAGCACTTCACCCGCTGGAAAGCTCTGGGAATGGTCGCGGCGCTGCTGGCCGTGCCCATGATTGCATGGCGCTGAAGAAAGCTTGGGCCGCGGATTGACACTGATTTTGCGCTGGAAACAACGTTTTAAGATTTGATCCGTGGAAATCAGTGAGAATCCGTGGCTTGTTCTTGCTGTTACCATCTTTCCGATGCCCTTGCTCGAAATAAGCAACCTGACCAAAGTTTTTGCGCTGGGGGAATCCGTCTTTGGCGGCGGCACAACCCGCGAAGTTCGTGCCGTCGACGACGTCACGCTCGACATTCAATCCGGCGAAACCCTCGGCCTCGTCGGCGAGTCGGGATCAGGCAAAAGCACACTCGGCCGCTTGGTGCTCCGGTTGATTGAGCCAACCTCGGGCAAGATCGTGTTCGAAGGCCACGATCTGGTCGCGGCCAGTCACGGTGAGATGCGACGCCTGCGTCGCGACATGCAAGTCATTTTTCAGGATCCCTTTGGGTCGATCGATCCCCGTATGCGCGTGGAAGATGTCATCAGCGAGCCGCTGATTATCCACGAGACTCTGAGTAGGGCCGCGCGGCGCGCTCGGGTTGCAGAGCTGCTTCGCGCCGTGGGCCTTGACCAGTCCGCCATGCGCCGGTTCCCTCATGAATTCAGCGGAGGCCAGCGCCAACGAATCGGAATTGCCCGAGCGCTGGCGCTGCATCCGAAATTCATCGTGGCGGACGAGCCCGTCTCCGCTCTCGACGTGAGCGTTGGCGCGCAGATCGTGAATCTCCTCGCACAACTGCAACGCGAGTTCGGATTGACCTACCTCTTCATCTCGCACTCCATGCCCGTAGTGCGTTACTTGGCCACTCGTATCGCCGTGATGTATCGCGGAAAGATCGTCGACGTTGGTCCAACCGAGCAAATCACGGAACGGCCGAAGCACCCCTACACCCGCAGCCTGCTCGAAGCAACGCCCGAAGTGATCGCGTAATACACTGGAACACGGCTTCCCCGCCCGTCCCTCGCCAAACGCGCGCACTGACCAAATCCGGATAGAGATCTCGCGAGCCCGAGGCCGGCTCTGGCGAAACCAGCTTGCTCCGAGTTATCCTTGAGCAACAACGGAGGCGTCATGAAACGAGCGCTCGTTTTTCTCGCGCTGCTTGCGTCCACTGCTTTTTTGTTTGGGCAGGACAAACCCGAGCCTAACAAAACCGAACCGAAATCCACCGCGCCGACGAAAGCCGAGCCCAGCAAGAATCCGGTGACCGACGCGGTCAGAGAGATTTTGCCCCGCCAGGAGAAGAATCTGCTTGCAGCCGTGGAAGAGATGCCCGCCGATAAGTTCGGCTACAGTCCTACGCCCGCGCAGATCACCTTCGGCCATCTGGTAATGCACATGACCATGTCCAACATCGAACTATGCAGCAAGGCCGCGAGCATGCCTCCTCCCCCCATGAAACCGACGCCAGAGACCGATAAGGAGAGGCTGCAGGCCGGGCTGACTAAGTCGTTCCTGTACTGCGAAGCAGCGATGGGCAAAGTGGACGATTCAAAACTTGGCAATCCAGTTGAACTCTTCGGCGGAAGGCAGGGCACTGTGGCATCCGCACTGATTTCTCTGACCAACGATTGGGCAGACCATTACAGCGCCGCTGCAATGTATCTTCGCCTGAATAACCTGCTGCCGCCAACGGCGCAGCCGAAGAAGTAGGAGATTCACCCGTCGCGACGCCGGCGCCTCGCGATTTGCGCGTAGGCCCGGCCTCCCCGTCCGGGCAGCCAGCGAAACTCGGCAAGGAGCTAGTCTCCTACTGAATCTGCACCAGGTCAGGCGCGCTGGGCACCGCACTCTGCGGAGCGCGCCAGGAATCGAAGATCGACACCTGATGCACGCACGAGACCGTGCAGTGCGGAGCGCACGACTTCTCGGTCACATACTCGCGACGAATATCCTGCACCGAGTACTTCTCCAGAGGGATTCCAGGATAGCCCCGCTGCTGGGAGCAGTAGTGCACCAGCCCGTTCTCGCAGATGTATAAGTAACGCGCTCCGGCCCGGCAACGCCATTGATTCGGCCGCCCCTGCGCGATATTGTCTTGAAAACCATTGATGCGAGTGAAGCTGCTCTTCTCCATCGCCTTCATTTCGTGATACACGCGCTTTTCTTCTTTCGCCAACGGCTGCAGTTGTCCACTGCCGTCGTGAATAATGCCGACGGTCGAACTGAAACCCAGCTCCAGAGCCCGTCTGCCGATAGTCAGCGCATCCTGCGGATTGCACACACCCCCGCCCACGACGGAGTTTATGTTCACATGGAAATCGGCGTGTTCAGCGAGCAGTTCCAGCTTCTTGTCCAAAACCTTGAGGCTTTTCTTGGACACATCGTCTGGCGTGACGTTATCAATCGAAATCTGCAGCCACTCCAGTCCCGCCCGATTGAGCCGTTGAATGCGTTCCGCGACCAGCAGGTATCCGTTTGTAATCAGCCCCGCGATCATGCCACGCTTGCGGATGCGGCGAATGATCTCGTCCAACTCCGGATGCAGCAGCGGTTCTCCCCCGCTGATCGTGATCACCGAAGTACCCAGTTCGGCCAGTTTGTCCACTCGCTCGAACATGCTGGCAGTCGGTACGGGCTTCGAGAAATCGTCGTACTCATTGCAGTATTCGCAAGCCAGATTGCAGCGCCGGATGGGAATAATGTGCGCCAGCAACGGATGGTCCGTGGACGCAAAGGCACGAGCGATCATGCTCGCCCCGCGAAGGTTGCGGTGCAGCGCGAGCATGCGGCGGCGCAGAGTTGTAAGGCGGGCAGGCATGAATTTTACGATTGTTCTATTAGACCACACCCAGCCGCCGACTTCGCGGCTTCGACATTGATCGGGCGTTTTTAGAGGTCGAACGGCGAACATTCAAACAGTGGAAGACGGGCGTCCTCGCCCGTCTAAGCCGAGCGCAGCTCAGCAGGACCATCGCCTCGGGACCGGGCCTAACTCACCAACTGGTGACCCGCATCCCGCAAAGCCTGCAGAGCGATTTCAACGTTTTCCGCACCAACGAGCACATAGTCAGTATCGAACGTGGACACCGCGAAAATTGGAACTCCACTCTCTGCCAAAGGACTTACCACCGAAGCAAGAATACCAACTTCTGAAAAAGAGAATGGCCCTTCGACCTTGAAACACACCCACGGACTCTTAGGCTGATGTTCCTCGGGAACGCAGTCTGCCAAACACACGATGGACAGTTCATCGGCTGTCCGGGTCACCGACGTAAAGGGCCCGCTCCATGCCCACTCCGGCACCGGCCCGTCCGCCGGCAAGCGGCAGACAGCGAACTTCCCGGGCATCCGAGAGAATCTCAAACCACGCCTGGTCATGAATCTGAATTTTATAGGATGCGCACAAACTACGACCTGGCCGCAGCCGCATCAAACAAGTTCAGGAAGGCCAGTTTCTTTTCGGCAGGAAGAAACGAAGCTTCGAACGAGTTCCGCGCCAACTCGCGCAAGTGCTCATCGGTAAAGCCGAATGAATCTTGAGCTAACTGGTATTCCCGGCTCAACGAAGTCGCAAACATCGCGGGATCGTCGGTGTTGAGCGTGACCATCACACCTTGATCGAAATAATTCCGTACGGGATGCTCAGCGATCGTTGCGCAGACACCGGTGCGCAGATTGCTGGTAATACAAATCTCCACCGGAACCTGCCGGGTGGACAGCTCTTCCACCAACTCGGGGTCTTGCCACGCCGTGAAACCGTGACCGATCCGCTCAGCCGGAAGATTTAGGGCACCCCACACTGACCCCGGCCCGGCCGTTTCACCAGCATGCGCCGTAAGTCGAAGGCCATTGGCCGAGGCGTAGGCAAACACGTCACGAAACAATTCGGGAGCAGCTTGCCGCTCGTCACCGCCAATGCCGAACCCTACAACACTCGGGCCTCTATGTCTCGCCGCCAGCTCGGCCACCTGTTGTGCCTTCTCCGCGCCAAACTGGCGCACCGCATCAAAGATCCACAGCAACGAAACGCCGAAGTCGCGCTCGGCACGCTCCCGGCCGCGTTCGAGTCCGGCAAAGATCGCATCAAAATCCTGCTTGCGCCACAGGCACACTCCCACCGAGACGTACACTTCAGCGTGCAGCACATTCTCTGCTTTGAGCCTCTCCATCAACCGATAGGTGATGAGCTCGTAGTCTTCAGGAGTCTGCAGCTCTTCAGTCACAGCCTTGAACGCCATCAGAAATCCGGTGAAGTCCTTGTAACGGTAAAGCTGCTCAACATCTGCCAGCGTCGCTTTTTTCGCGTGACGCGTCTTCAACTCGATCAAAGTAGAACGATCGATCGAACCCTCGAGATGCAAATGCAGCTCAGCCTTAGGCAAGGTGACGATGAAGTGGCTGGGCTGGGCGCTCACACTCAGATTGTAGATTCCAAACCGCAGATTTGCGAACACCCGAAAGGAGCACAGCTTATTTCCGATCGGCAATCCGGATAACCGTTCCCCGTCGGATCTAGCGAGGCATAACGTGCTCAGGACGAAAACCGAGGCCGATGACCCGAGCCGGAATGCGCCGCAGAATTGGCCAGCGCTGCAGGACCTTCAGAGGCCACGGAACCGAGAGAGTCTCGGCGCTGCCCAGAATTCGGCGGATCACATTGTTCTGAATCAGGATCTGGAGCCGTTGCGTGGCGCGAGTCGGGAAACTCCTCCGTCCTTGGACCGCCTGAAGATCGCTTTCCGTAACGTTGTTTTCTCGAAGTTTCGGACCCAGTATGTTTGCTGCCGCGATCGCATCCTGAATCGCGAGATTGATTCCTACCCCGCCGATCGGCGACATCGCATGAGCGGCATCCCCGATACATAAAAGCCCTGGCCGGAACCATCGCGCGAGCCGGTCGACCCTCACGGTTAAAAGGCTGACCTCCTTCCAATCACGCAGCTCTTCCACCCGGTCCTTTAAGAATGGCTCGAGCTCCGCGATTTCTCGGCGAAACGCTTCCAGGCCTCTTTGCCGGATTTCATCGGCTGTACCCTTCGGGATGACGAAAGCACATTGCCAGTAATCCTCGCGATTGATCAGAAACAGAATCCTGCCACGATCAAAATGGCCCAGGGTCTGCGCCGGATCGGTGGTATGTCGGCTGATTCGCATCCACATCACATCCATCGGGGCGCCAAGATCAATCACTTCGAGGCCTGCGCGCTCGCGAACTACAGAGTGGCGGCCGTCGGCACCGACCGTCAACGGAGCGCAAATTTCGAGAACGCCGTTCGGTGTCTTTGCGCGAACCCCCGCCACTGTGCCGCTCACTTCGATGAGGTCGGTCACCTCGGCCTGCATCTGCAAGTGAAATGTGGAATATTGCCTGGCTTGCTCGGTGATGAAGTTCAGGAAGTCCCATTGCGGCATCAACGCCAGAAAATGGCAGTGAGTCGGAAGGTGCGTGAAATCCGCAATGGTGACGGTTTCGCTGCCGACCTTGCCGGCAAGCTCAGTCACTTTCTGATGCGGGCGTTTCAGGAACTCGTCCAGAATGCCAAGTTCATACATGATTTCAAGCGTAGAAGGATGGATTGTGTCGCCCCGGAAATCACGCAGAAAATCCGCGTGTTTCTCGAGCACGAAAGCGTCAACGCCCTGGCGCGCCAGCAGGAATCCCAACATCACCCCGGCAGGACCACCTCCGGCGATGCAACAGCGAGTGTGGATCGCGTCATCCACGCAAACCAGTCTTAACAGAGATTTGCATTGCGCAGTGGCCGGCTACGGCTTTCCGGCGAACTCACTGTGATGCCGGCTGTAGAGGTAGTAGATGCTCAGGCCGATGACCAGCCACGCAAAAAATCGCAGCCAAGTCAAAATGGGCAGACCAGACATAAGCAGAACACAGAAGAATACGCTCAACACCGGCGCTGCAATGCCTCCCGGAGCGCGGAAGCCGCGATGCCGCCCGGGATCGCGATAGCGCAGGATGATCACGCCAATCGAAACCAGAACGAATGCGAAGAGTGTCCCAATGTTCGAAAGATCGGAAAGCGTGCCAATATCCAGAAAGCCTGCCGGAACACCGACCAGGAAACCTGCGATCCACGTAGCTGTCGCCGGCGTGCGAAACCGCGGATGCACCCGCCCGAAGAGCCGAGGCAGCAATCCATCCCGCGACATCGAAAACCACACTCGAGCCTGTCCAAGCTGGAACACAAGTAGCGATGAAATCATGCCCATCATCGCGCCGAAGAGAACTCCCAGATGAATCCAGTTCAGGGTGTGTGAACCAGTTTGCACGGTCAGCAACTTCATCGCGTTGACCACCGGAGCGGCATCGTCGCGCACCGACTGCCACGGCACAATCCCGGTAAGCACAACCGCAACACCGATGTAGAGGACGGTGCACACGATCAACGTGGCAATAATCCCAATCGGCAAGTCGCGTTGCGGATTGCGAGCTTCCTCGGCGGCGGTCGAGACCGAATCAAATCCAATGTAGGTAAAGAAAATGATGGAACCGCCGGTCAGGATTCCCGACCATCCCATGGGAGCGAAAGGATGCCAGTTGCTGGGATGTACATACTCCGAGCCCACAATGACGAACGCGAGGATCGCCGCGATCTTGAGAATGACCATCACGTTATTGGCCTCCGCCGACTCGCGAATGCCACGAACCAGGATCACGGTCAAAATCATGACCACGAGAAATGCCGGGAAGTTGAAACCAAAGTGGAGGCCCGGCGTGTAAAGCACGTTGCCCCTCAGATCCGTGAGACCCCCGGGCAGGTAAGCCGGAGAAATCCAGCGCAACGCAGGATGAAATCCCAACCAGTCAAACATGCCCACCAGGTGCGCTGAAAAGCCCACGCTGACCGCCATGTTGCTGACCGCGTATTCCAAAATCAGGTCCCAGCCAATGATCCAGGCAATCAGCTCGCCCATGGTCGCATAGGTATAGGTGTAGGCGCTGCCCGCGATTGGAATCATTGACGCCAGTTCGGCGTAACAGAGCCCAGTAAAGCCGCACACGATTGCGACTAGAACCAATGAGAGCGCCAGTGCCGGACCCGCGCCCGGCCGTCCTAGTGAGGCATGGTGAGTGATAAGAAAATCGAGCAGAGGAGCATTGAGAATGGAGGAAGCATCGAATTTCTGCCCCCCGATGGCGGTCCCGATGACTGTAAAAATGCCCGATCCAATTACCGCGCCAATGCCAAGAGCAGTGAGCGAGACCGGACCCAGCGTCTTCTTCAGCTTTCGCTCCGGCTCTTCCGAGTCGGAGATCAGCTTGTCGATGGACTTGCAACAGAAAAGCTGGTTGTCCGAGGTTCGAGGACTCCCCTCGCTGGTGCGCTTAGTGGTGATTGGTGTCTGTGCCAAAAGGCGTTGTCTCCTAGCATGCAGGAATCAGCAATTAGCACTCAGCATTTGGCCCGTGAACCGCTCGGGCCAAAGTGCCAAGCGCTAAATGCCAATCAGTGCCTTTACCGCTTCGCCGCACCGCGCACCATCTTCTTCACCTTGCGCTTCTTCGAGCCACGGGCATATTCCCGCGGCTTCAGCGGTTTTTCTGTTTTCACTTTCTTGCGGGCAGTACGTTTTGACTTCTTGCGTTCTTCCTTGCTTAGCTTTTTTGTATTTGCCATGATTGCTGTTTATTTCTCCTTAAGATCGCCCTTGTTGTTGTCATCCCGAGCGAAGCGAGGGATCTGCAGTTCTGCCAGTCTCCTGCCTCCACAGAACTAAGCCCTTTCCAGTTGAGCATACTTCTCCACCAGCTTCTTCAAACCGAAGCGAGGGAATTGTACCGTAATCTTGGCCTCTTCACCCTCACCTTCTCGATGGTATACCGTCCCTTCGCCATATTTGGGATGCCGAACCTTCTGACCCGGCTTAAAACCTTTTTTGCCCTTTGGCTCTTCGACCAACGTTTTCGGAACGCTAAATTTCTTCCCCCGTGATGCGAAAAACTCCGCAATATTGTCAATGGAATTGTAGCTGCGTCCCGAGTAAACCGGAGCCCGAGCGTGGCTGGGCGCGGCCCAGTTCGCGGTACTCTGATCCTCGTCTTCATAGGCATAATGGGCTTGTTCGCGAGGCTCATGTGGCGCGGACACTCTTGTCCGCGAAGACTCCCGCTTCCGCCGAGAACCTCCAAGTTCCTCCACTAACCCAGAAGGCACTTCCTCCAAAAATCGCGAAGGCACGCTGGCCTCCGGCAAATCCGTTCCATAACGCCGGCGATAAACTGCCCGGGTCAAAACCAAAGTATCCATCGCCCGAGTCATGCCCACATAGCACAACCGCCGTTCTTCCTCGATATCATCCGGCTGCAAAAAAGTCCGCGAATGCGGAAACAGCCCTTCTTCCAACCCGCACAGAAACACCAGCGAAAATTCCAGGCCTTTTGCCGCATGCAATGTCATCAGCGTGATCTGGGCCTGCTCATCGTATGCATCCGCATCGCTCACCAGCGCCGCATGATCAAGAAACTGATCCAGAGTCTCGCCGCGGTCGCGCGAATCCATGGCTGCATTCACCAGTTCGCGCAGGTTCTCAATCCGCGAGTAAGCCTCCGGCGTGTCTTCCTCCTCAAGCTGCTTGATGTAACCCGTGCGATCGATGAGGAACTTCAGGAGCTCGGCGGTGTTCGCCGCATCGCCCGGAGCGCGAAACCCGGAATCCGCCGGAGTCGTTGTGGAACGGGCGCCCTCGCCCGCTTCTGGCGGAGAAGCCGACGGAAAAGCGGTGACCTCACCCTCCCCATCCGCGCTTCCAAAATCGAACGCCAAGTTGTCCGGATCGAAATCAGTGTCATCCTCCGCAACCAGCGAAACATCCGTCTCTACTTCGTCTTGCGGCTCCTCACCGGCCGTTTCTTCCAACCGCTCCACGTAGCTTCCAGCCAGCATCGCTCGCCCATCCTCGATCAGTCCCTTGAAACTCTTGAGCGCGGCCAGCGCACGCGCGGGAAGAAGCTGACGCCTGATCGCCGCTCCGATTGCACCCCACAACGAAACGCCGGTCTCGAGCGCAACCCGCTCCAAAACCTCAATCGTAGTCTTGCCAATCCCGCGCACCGGCGTGTTGATCACTCGCAGCAGAGAGATCGAGTCATCCACATTGTGGATGACTTTCAAATACGAAATCATGTCCTTGATTTCGGCGCGCTCGTAAAATGAAAACCCGCCCACGACGTGATACTTCAACTGATACCGGCGCATGGCCTCTTCAAACAACCGCGACTGAGAGTTAGTACGGTACAGCACAGCAGCCCGCGCATTCTCGCCCTGATCCACGGCCTCTCGCAGATACTTCGAAATATAGTCAGCCGCAAACAGCGCCTCATTCTCGCCATCCGGCGCCTCGTAATAGCCAAGCTTGGTGCCGCCCTGCCGCGAGGTCCACAGGTTCTTGCCCTTACGCTTGAGGTTGTTCGCGACCACCGCCGACGCCGCCTGCAGGATGTTCTGCGTCGAACGATAGTTCTGTTCGAGGCGAATGATCTTGGCTTCAGGAAAGTCCTTTTCAAACTCCAGAATGTTGCGGATGTCCGCTCCACGCCACGAATAGATCGACTGATCCTCGTCGCCAACCGCACAAACGTTGTGGCGGGTTCCAGCCAGCAGCCGCATCAATTCATACTGCGGCCGATTCGTGTCCTGATATTCATCCACCAGAATGTACTGAAACCGCCGGTTATAATATTCCCGCACTTCAGACGAAGCCTTCAACAGGCGCACGGTTTCAAGCAGCAGGTCGTCGAAATCAAGCGCGTTTGCCTTTGCCAGTTCTTTCTTGTATTCGGCGTAAATCTGCGCCACCCGCTCGGTCTTCGGATCAGCCGATTGCAGATACACTTCCTGCGGATCAAGCATGTGATTCTTCGCCCACGAAATATGCGCCAGCACGGCGCGCGGCGTAGTCTGCTTGTCGTCAATCCCCAGCCGCCGCATGACCGACTTGACCAGCTGCTGCTGATCGTTCTCGTCATAAATCACAAAGCTTTTGGTATGCCCGATCGGCGGCGCACCCGGAACGGAAGAAGGAATGCGAAGCGCCTCAATATCGCGCCGCAACACCCGCACGCAGAAAGAGTGAAACGTAGAAATCACCGGTTTGGCGATCGACAACCCACCCACCAGCTTGTCCACGCGCTCTACCATCTCGGATGCCGCCTTGTTGGTGAACGTCATGGCCAGGATGGATTCCGGCATTGCGCCCAGATTCTCAATCAGATAAGCGATCCGGTAGGTAATGACGCGAGTCTTCCCGCTCCCGGCGCCAGCCAGGATGAGCACCGGCCCGTCGGTGGTTTCAACAGCCTCACGCTGCTGCGGATTGAGTTGGTCAAGGAAAGACAAAGTCGGGAGTGGCTCCAAAAAACCAGCCATTTAGATTTTACAGGGATTTGTGATCGAGAATTCGTTCAGCGTCAACCAGGGCCAGTTTCCCAAGTTCTCCGCTGTTCGAAATCTGACGTGAGTCTGTCAGGCGATGCTCCAGCCGCGCGGCGGCGGCATAGGAAAGCCCGGCACGGAAGTGCCGGGTCACCTTCCGAAAGAAATCCGAGTCCCGCAAGGGACGCCACTCTCAGCCGGCCTTGCTGGTCCGTCCTGCCTTGCACTCCTCGCAGGGACACCAATCCCGCAAAAACTGCCAAGAATAAATCCCCAGTTCGTGGTCATCGTTGAAATGAAATTTGATCGCGTATTTGCCCACGCCTTCCGCCGAAACCGCTTTGATCGCGGGCTTGTACATGGGCAAGGCCCCAGCGGCAAGTTTTGGAGGCTCTCCCGGCTGCTGGTGCGTCTTGGATCTCGCTTCGTCGCACAGCGCGCAAGGACAAGCATCGCGCAGGAACGGAAAGGAATAATGCGACCGATGGCCATCCTTCCATTCGACGTCGAGCCCGGTGCCGCTGCTCAGATTCACTTTTACCGACTTGGGGTCTGCCACCACCGCCATAAATCCAGTATCGCATACCTGATGGCGCCCAGCCCCCCGCCGCCCGGCAATTGTCGCAAGGTATTCGATACCCAATATCCTGTGGTTGCAATGGTTTAGAAAGAAATATTTAGACCTGAATTGCCCAACTCTGCGGTCAGGTCGAATCATGAGTGATTGCCAAATTTCTTGACTTCTTCCAGACTCTAACCGAAGATAGCGCTCTTCCCCTCGGGATAACATTCCCGCGCATGTACGATTGTCGTCGCTCGGCTCTGAACTCACTTCGCGGCGGTACAATCGGTGGCTTCCCACCTATTCGAAGCCAAGAAATGGAGACCCAACGTGAAAACAAAATTCCGCGTGCGCGCGGTCGCGCTCTTTACAATCCTGCTGATTGCCCTACCCGGCGTCCTGAACGCATCGAACCCACCCGCGTTCAGCAACGCCAGCCTGAAGGGCTCCTACAGCGTTTTAATGACCAACTGGACATCCGATCCCAGCAGAACGGAGGATCTGGTTGGTGTCTTCAATTTTGACGGCGCCGGTAAGGTCTCGATTACCTCTTTCACCGACAACAAGGTCGGGAACCTGACCACGGGCACGGGCAGTGGAGCTTATTCCGTGAAGACGAATGGCTCCGGCTCGATGAACATCACCCTTACCAACGGCGACTCCGGTATCTTCGGCATTGTGATCAACGCCGCGGGCAAGGGCTTCCAGATGATGTGCACCAACTGTGGTGGTGACCCTAACGTCTTAAGTGCCACAGCCGTCGCCACCGGAGGATCGTCCTTCAGCAATGCCAGCTTGAAGGGGAACTACGAGTTTCTTAGCACGCAGTGGCCAACTCCTCAGGATTCAAATGCCCAGAATGACCTGGGGATTCTTACGTTTGATGGAGCGGGCAAGATCACGGCTTCGATCACCGAGAACGTGGCGGGGAAGGTCACAATCATAAAGGCGAGTGGAACTTATTCCGTCAAATCCGATGGCAGCGGTTCCTTTACGGTGACCGCCAAGACGGGATCCATTACCAATGTCTTCGCAATCGATGCCGGGGGCAAAGGGTTCCAGCTCATCAACGCCGTCAGCGGAGGGTCGGTGCAAAGCGGCACAGCCACTCACCAGTAGGAACTCGCGCCGGCTTGCGGCCAGAGCTGTGGAGCGAATCGGGCGGAAGAGGATAAGCACCTATAGTGGAATAGCCGACGCGCTCTTCGTGTGTTATCAATATAATGAACTTGGCGGCCTGAAATAGAGATCCGAAGCATGCGGTCAGCCTCCGCTCATAATCCAGAATGCTCGATTCCGCTCAACTAGAGGCGCCAATGCCGCCCGAGGTCAGCTCGCCCGAGGATGTATCTCATCTTTCGGGCAAGATCGCCGACCAGCATGGGTTTGTCACATCCATCGACGAGACTCGACTCTTCTACCGCCACTGGCCTGCCAGCGCACCGTGGAATGGCCGCGCGGTCGTGGTGCTTCACGGCATTGGATATCACAGCGCTCCCTACAAGGTCATCGCCGATGCGCTAAACCCGCACGGCACAGAGGTTTACGGGTTGGACGCCAGGGGCCACGGTCTGTCTCAGGGGCGACGCGGATTCGTAGGCACGCAGGCCCAAGTCGGAGACGACGTCGAAGCCATGATCCGCTTCGTGAAGCAGCAGCAACCCACGGCCAAGATTTTTCTGCTGGGCGACAGCATGGGAGCCGACCTCGCCCTGAACTATGCCAAGCGAAATAGCCGCGAACTTGCCGGCCTCGTACTTCTGGCCTTGGCTTTGAATCTCGATCTCAGCCAGTTCCTCAGCATCGAGAGCTTGAGCCTGATGCCCTACTTTGTGCTGGCGCACCGCGAGCCTGTGATCAGCCTGGTGGGCAAGCGTCTTGAGGAAAGTTCCCGCGACCCGGAGTTCATCGCCCGTCGCCGGGTTGATCCGCTGGCGTATAAGAACGTCAGCTTCGGCTACTTGCTTGACGTGCAGCGCATCGTCTTCGGCTGGAGATGGAAAATCGCGCCCCGCGTGCACGCTCCCACGCTACTGATTAAGGGTGGGAAGGACCGCGTAGTCAGCCATCGGGAGTGCGTCGCTTTCGATAAGCTCTCCGCGTCAGCGGACAAAACCTTCAAAATCTACCCCGACGTGCCTCACACCACACTCTGGGATCCGGAGACTCCGGAGATTCTGGATGTGGTTGGGAAGTGGATTCTGGAGCATTGAGCACTTCCGTCTTGAGTACCGTTTGATAACCATCGACGAACCGCCGCTTCCGGGTCTACAATAGCCCCAGCAGCATCCAAGATGTGTACGGGCTCTATCCGCCAAGGCGGAGGGGCACTGGAGGACATCGTGAGCGTTACACCGGTCGGCGAACCTCGCCATAAGATTACTGTCGCTTCCCTTCGCGAGAAGAAACTTCAACGTCAACCCATCACCTGCCTGACGGCCTACGACTATGCCAGCGCGCGTCTTGTGGATGAGGCTGCGATTGACATCGTTCTGGTCGGCGACACCTTAGCCATGACCATACTCGGCCACCCTGACACCCTGTCCGTCACGGTGGACGAAATGCTTCACCACACCCGAGCTGTGCGGCGGGGCGTGAAACACGCTTTGCTGGTGGGCGACATGCCCTACGGTTCCTACCACGCCAGCGCGGACGATGCGGTCCGAAACGCGGTCCGCTTCATGAAAGAAGGCGGCGCCGAAGTGGTGAAGATGGAAGGCGGCGAGAAGCGCGCTGACCTGATTCGCCGCATGATCGATGCCGAAATTCCCGTCGCCGGCCACATCGGGCTGACTCCGCAGTCGGTGAACGTCATGGGCGGCTACAAGGTTCAGGGCAAGTCGCTGGCGGCAATCGAACAACTTATGCGCGATGCCGTCGCGCTCGATCACGCAGGCGTGGCCTTCCTGGTTCTCGAAGGCATCCCGCGCGACGTCGCAGCCATGATTACGGAAGAGGTCGCGACTCCGACCATCGGCATCGGCGCAGGTCCGGACTGCGATGGCCAGGTCCTCGTGTTCCACGACATTCTGAATCTGACCTTTACGCCGCCAGCCAAGTTTGTTCACCGCTACGGGGACGCTGCAGCGCTCATTACCGATGCTGTACACGCTTTCCGGGAGAACGTAGTCTCGCATCAGTATCCTGCAGATAGCGAGTCCTACCATCTATCGAAAGAAACGCAGCAGGCGCTCGAAACCGTGCTCGAACGCAAGCGGGGGATGCGTCGATAGTAAACTGCTGGGATGAGATACCTGTGTCTATGTACTCTGGTCGTGGGCCTTGCCGTGCTCGCCGATTGCGCCAAGCCGCCTAGAGCGCCGGAGGACACGGCCACAGCGACCACCCCCGAAGCTCGAATCAAACAGATCCCGCCTCCGGATCCGCAGAAGTACGCAGCTGTGCGGGATATGAAAGCCTGGCGAAATCCGTATTTGATCGTCCGAGTCGACGGTATCGGATTGCTGGACGTTGGCGACAACCTGCAGCAGATCATCGATCCAAACAAATTGCCTGACGCGCTGGCCAATCTGCCCCCGTCGGCATGGCCGTATGGGCGCGTGGTGGCAATTCAAGAGCCGAGTGCGCCCACCTCTGCCGACGAGAAAGCCCGGTTTCTAAGGAACAGAGCCTTGGTCGCCGGAGCGCTCGAAAGCATGCAGGTAGTCATAACCTGGGTTCCGTCCACCTGAGACCGCACGGCACTATGAGAATCTGCAAAACGATCGAAGAGATGCGCTCCGCCTCCCGTGATACGCGCCGCGAAGGAAAGCGTTTCGGCTTCGTCCCCACCATGGGAGCGTTGCACGAAGGCCATCTCTCGCTAGTGCGTGCTGCCACGGCAAAGAGCGACGTTGTAGCCGTCTCCATTTTCGTGAATCCTCTGCAATTTGGACCGACCGAGGATTTGGCCAAATATCCCCGCAGCTTCGAACGCGACCGTGAGTTGCTGGAAAACGAAGCGGTGGATATTGTCTTCGCCCCGCAGCCTGAAGAAATGTATCCGAAGGGAGGCGTCACCTATGTCACGGTTGAAGGACTCAGCGAGAAGCTGTGCGGCAGGTCGCGCCCTGGTCACTTTCGTGGAGTAGCCACGGTTGTAGCCAAGCTCTTCCATATTGTCGAGCCGGACCTGGCGTTCTTCGGACAGAAAGACGCGGCTCAGGCCACGATTATCCGCCGCATGGTCCGGGACTTGAATCTACCGGTCGAAATCGTAGTCTGCCCCATCATTCGCGAATCGGACGGTCTGGCTATGAGCTCGCGCAACGTTTACCTCAGGCCGGAGGAGCGCAAAGCCGCGCTAGTCCTGAACCGCTCCCTGACTGAAACGAAGAATCGATTCGATCAAGGGGAGCGGAATGCACGCAAGTTAATCGCAGCTGGAAAGCGAGTGATGGCGCAGGAATCCCGTGTCCGTCTCGACTATTTCGAAATAGTCGATCCAGACACACTTGATCCGGTGCTCGAAGTCACCCGGTCCGCGCTCGTTGCCATCGCAGCCTTGGTAGGAAACACACGGCTGATCGACAACATCCTTCTGCCCTGAACCGACGTAGGCACTACAGACGTAGACTCTCCAAGTCCGTACCTTTGTGTCCTTTGTGGTTGACGAATTTGCGACGTCGCTCTCAGCTCCGGATTCTTGGCCCGGAGACGAATTCATTTCCCGCGATCACGTATCGCAACGGCCGCTCAACCGCCTTGGTAATCCCGATCCGCGGCGTCGTCAGAATTCGACGAACCCGGTATCCGTCGCTCGCAATGAAGAGGTCGGATCGCGCGCTGGTCAAATCTTTCCCATTGTCGCGTTCCCGCGTGATGCCGAACGCTTCAGCCAAACGCCCCGGCCCACTGGTCAACTTGCGCAAATCGCGAGTCGAATCGATACTGACGCGTCGCGCCCGTGCCATCTCGTCAATTCCCGCCAGTGGTTCAAGCGCGCGAAACAGAACTCCTCCCGCAACCCCATCGGGCAGACAGGACACATTCAGACAATAGTGATTGCCATAAATGAAATAAACGTACGCATATCCGGGAGGCCCGAATAGCACGGCATTGCGCGGGGTGCGGCCAGAAAACGAGTGCGCCGCAGGATCGCCCACACCCATGTAGGCTTCGACTTCCACGATGCGGGCACTCCGAATCCGCCGTCCTTCTCTCCGCACCAGAACTTTGCCCAGTAATTCACGGCTAACCCGGCGCGGATCGCGATCGTAGAACTCGCGCGGCAACGGACTTCGAAGTTGGGCGCGGGAGATGGTCACGTCAATCGTCTTTTCCATCTCCCGCTCCAATCGCCTAAGCCGCGCCTTTTGCCGCATCCTTCAAAAAGCCCAGCACCTCGGCGGCGTGACCTTCAGGCTTCACCTTATTGAAGATGTGTTTGATCTTTCCATCCGGACCAATGATGAAAGTAGTTCGCACTACGCCCATGACCTTCTTGCCATACATGTTTTTTTCCTGAATCACGCCGTAGGCATTGCCAACTTTCTTATCGGCATCACCTAGAAGTGTGAACGGCAAATCGAATTTCTCTTCAAACTTCTTCAGCGCCTTGGGCTCATCCGGCGAGACGCCTAGAACCACGGCACCGCTCTTCTCCGTCTTTTTGTGCGAATCCCGGAATTCGCAGGCTTCGATGGTGCACCCCGGCGTGTCCGCCCGGGGATAGAAATAGAGCACGACCCACTGTCCGCGAAAGTCTTTCAGCGAGACCAGTTCGCCATTCTGGTCGGGCAAAGTGAACTCCGGGGCTTTATCATTGATATTGATATCCATGGCTGCCTCTCTTTCTCGTTCAACCGCTCGCTCAACGTTATACCGTACCGCGCAGGGGCGCGTCATCTCCGTCGTCTTGGCCGTGGGCGTTTTTCTGCCGGGCGCGCTCCCGCCAAAGCTGTTTGCGCAGGCTGCGCATCCCCCGAAGACTGCCAAAGGTCCGCGCGCTCTGGGTCTGCTGGAACTGCCGCCGAACGGCAAGGCCCATCTCATTCCAATCACGATTCTGATCGATGGAAAATATTACGATGCCAGCGCCTACAAGGCTGCTCCCGTGCCCATGGCGCTTTGGAGCGATACGGTTTATGAAGGTGTGCTGACCGGAGTTTCGCAGGGATTGTTTACCGTAACTGGCGCACTGCAAAGAAAAGATGCAAACGAAGCCACCGAGTGGATGGCCGAAGGCACGTGGCAGTCGGCAAGCGCCCTCAAGGCGAAGGTAAAGAAGAAGCCGGTGGCGTCGGTGCCTCGCGGCCTGAACGAGGACGAAGGTCCGCCGGTACTGCGGCGTAGCGGCAACGACAAGCCAAAATCGACCGAGCCGCCCGCTGAGCCGGCCTCGGCCACTTCGCCGGGCGCTGCTACTCCACCACCAACGACAGCCCCTGCGACTTCTTCTTCGCCGACAACTCCGTCTTCGCAGACGCAGGCGCAAGCAAACACGCCTCCCCAAGACGGCAAGCCTGCCGATGACAAGCCTCCGGAAGATAAAGACCGGCCGACGCTGAAGCGCGGTCAACCCGGTGCCATCGCCGCCGAGCAATCTCAGAACGCGGTGGTCCCTTCGCCGAAGACGCCGGCACATCCTCCAACCGCCGCTCCGACTACCGCAGCCGCGCCGTCCGGCTCGCCTGGAACCCAGCCTGAAACTCCGGCGGCAAGTCAGATCCAGCTGATCCCGGCAATCTCAGATTCGCATGGGCCCGATCTCATTCCCTACGCCTTCAACATGCAGCCGGGCGAGGAGCAAGAGTTCCGCAAAAAGATGCTGGCAATCGCGGCGGACGAAGTACGCGCCCGCGCGGGTCAACCGGCGTCCACCAGCGGCAAACCTTCGCAGCCGGCTCGCACCACTTCGCAGCACGCGAAAGCCACAGCCGTGCAGCCCATCTTTGAAGACGTGCAGCTTCGTGTTTTTGATCTGGGAAACGTCAATGAAGCTGAACTGGTCCTGACGGCGAAAGCCCACATGCCGCAAACCCCGCACCAAAAGCAGCCCGCAAATCCCGACCTGCAATACATGATCACTATCGTGGCGCGCCAGGACGTGAACGGCGACCTCCACAAAGCGCTGGCGAATATAACCGATACCCAGCACCTGGACGCAATTCCGAGGCTCGAACTAATCGATGCAGTCGACGTCGATGGAGACGGCCGCGGCGAACTCCTATTCCGCGAAGTCTCCGAGGCAGGCACCGCCTTCGTGATCTATCGCGTAATCGGAGACCGCTTGTACCCCCTGTTTCAAGGCACTCGCGGATAACGATCTGCAAATATCTCGTCCTTACGAATGCGACTCACGCGATTTCCGTCTAAAATAGTGAAACAAATTCCTCCGTAGCACAAGAGACGATCTCTCGTATGAGAGGCTCTACAGAGAGCAGA
>Ga0210402_10001337_pt1 | contig 25478 bp, 20 predicted proteins | sample IncBWC7MmetaG_FD_161055 | JGI IMG/M metagenome (GOLD analysis project Ga0210402, IMG submission 161055) | Forest soil microbial communities from Barre Woods Harvard Forest LTER site, Petersham, Massachusetts, United States - Inc-BW-C-7-M | ecosystem: Environmental > Terrestrial > Soil >... | reverse complement strand
TCACTCGTCCAACGGACGATCTTCAGGCGGGCATTCACTATGTCGGCAGTATTAGCCTGCCACTCGGGATTCTCCGCTACCGAACTGTCGCCTTGGTCGCCGTCTACCGTCTTGAGTATTCGTAGCTGGGGAAGATCCTGCTGAATATCACCATTGTCGGCATTGGCAGGGGTGTATTCGTCCGTGCCCTCAAAGCCGCTATCGCGGAATGTGCTCCGCTGCGCGGCAATGTTGTCTTCGTCATCGCAGGGTTGCCAGAAGAGGAATGCGGTCAGTAAAGACGCGACGATGGCGAGAGACAGCATGCTGACGGCGCGGGTGCGGATCGTTTTTCGCGTGGTCGCTTCGAGAAAGCTGCCGCGCAGGGCCAGTCCGATGAACGTGGCCATGATGAGACCGAGAACTAGCAGCCAGCGCCAGGGAAATTGCAGAAATTTCAATTCCGGCGCATGTCTCCAGAGAATGTCACTGAAGGGCAGCAGCATAATGCAGATGGCGATCAACGCTGTAATGAATGGATCGCGCAGCTGGCTTGGACGCTTGTCTCGCCATGAAAGAATGGCGGCAATCATAGCCGCGACCAGCATGGAGACTGCAATCCATGATGCCGTGTGCAACACGTGGTCGTGAAAAGATTCGCCGGTATGACCGAAGAGAAAGCTGTCTTCGATGCGCATTCCCGGGGCGATGGCGCGTGCAATCTCTACCCAGCGTTGCTCGTAAACTGCGGGGACAACATAGAAAGAAGCCAGACCGAGTCCAAGAGGTACTGCCCCAGCGGCTCGCGCAAGCAGCGCATAGTTGCGGTCTTTGAGTGCGGAAACTAACACGAGCAGCGCTAACAAGTAACATCCCATTACTGCTGAAGGCGCATTGGTGAGCCATAGCGCCGCGATGATCAGAGACAGTCGCAGCAGGCTTGGCCTTTGTCGTAGCCCATAGAGCACGAGCAACGGCAGCAGCGTGGCTGAAAGCAACTCGCCATATGCAGTGCGCTCGTAGGCTACGAACATCAGGTAAGGGTTGAGCAGGTAAATGCAGGCGGCGACTGTGGCTGCGTCGTCGGCCATCCACTCGCGCGCCATGTTGTAGAAGCTGAGACCGCAGCCGATAAATGCGAGCAGCATGAGGGCGACGGGTGTCCAACTCCAGGGCAGTATTGCGCCAAGCAATGCGCCAAGCAGCCATGAAACGGGTGGATAGAAGACGAAGCGGGGCTCTCCCGCACCGTAGTTAGCGGATGCATCCCAATGTGGATACAGAGTACCTTCGCTCCAGTGATGAACGACTTCGAGCCATGATTGCAGGTGAAAGTCGAAATCATGGCCGCATGAGGTTCCGCGCCACGCCAGTGGCAGCACGGCAATCGCGGCGCAAGCCAGTATCAACGATCGTCGCCGCTGGTGACGCGTGGCGTTGCTGGACAGGCTATGCGGGAAGCGGAACGAAATCCTCACGGTGTGAGACGCAGCGTGTGTGAAGTGGAGGCTGCGATGGCCGCGTCGGTAAAAGGCAGAGCAAAAGTTGTGCCGTCGTACCAGTACGTCCACTGGTCGTGGTAATACGGGCTGAGTGGATCGCCCGACTGGCCCATTACGATGTTTTCTGTCGAGTTGTCCATGTTGCTCCAGTCCATGGTGAAGCGCTGCGATGGCCCGAAGGTACGGTTTACCTGCTTTACCGTACTGGTATCGCCCGACTGCGGCTGCGCGCCGGTTCCGGTCCACTTCTTGAACCAGGGGAGCATGCCGTAGAGCGGATGCTCGATGTCAACGGGATGTTGGTAGCCATAGTGCCATGCGCGCAGATCGGTGGGGGCGCGATCTTCTTGAAGACCACGGCTCACGCATGCGGCGAGGAAGTCGTCCCATGTGGAATACTCTTTCGGCAACCATTGCGCGGGCGCGTGCATGACGATTTCCTCTTGTGCGAAGGCGCTTGCTGCCCACTCGTAAGCCTTCCAATCGTCGCCTAGTTTTGGTTGCAGCAGCATGGGCCAGAAGGTGTGTTTGGCGGCCGCGACGATGGCAGCAGGAGCCGAGTCGATGCCGACGACACCATCCCAGGAACGCATCAGGTCGGCAGCCTGACGAAGGCGTGCATCGGTCTTACTGGCATGATCGATGGCGTAAGCGAAGCGCTGCGCGAACTCCTGATCGAGTTCTGAATAGATGTCGGTCTGCAAGGTGAGCATGTCTGCGGGTATGAGCTTGTCCTTGCCGGAGAGCCATTTCCAGATGCGTTCGTTGCGATAGGGGCTGGCCCATTCCAGCGTGAGTTGAAATGGATAGTTATCCGGTGTCACACGGGAATTGGCGGTCGCGAGAATGCCGTTGGCGGGGTCAAACGTGCTCGGCATCTGGTCATACGGGACGAAGCCTTGCCACTCGTGTTGCGTGTCAGAGATGGGCGTTCCCTTAATGCCGGTTGGACGATTGGGAACATAGCCGACTGCCTGATAACCGATGTGGCCCTGATCGTCGGCGTAGATGACGTTGAGCGTTGGTGCCCACCATGCGCTCATCGCATGGCGAAACGATTCCCAGTCTGTTGCGCTGTTGAGATCAAACAGAGGAATGCCGCTCGCCTCTGAATTGTACGCGGCCCAACGAAGCGAGAGAGTGCGCTTTTCGTTTGGGAGCAGTGGGTTGAGCACGACACGATGATCGGTGCGTTCCACGTCGACGATGACATCGCTGCCACCGCGCACGTGAATCGCTTCCTGTACGTGCTCGAAAGGATGCCACCCATCAGGGCGTTGGTATTCATGCTCGCTGTTTGTCTGCTCTACGTAGATGTCCTGCGTGTCGCCGTAGAGTGCCGTGTATCCCCATGCGATATGGTCGTTGTGGCCTGCGGTCACGAAGGGCACGCCCGCGACAGTAACTCCGGCTACGTGGAAGCTGCCGGATTTCAGATCGACTTCATACCAGGTGTTGGGGAGATTGTGCCCCAGATGCATGTCATTTGAGAGAAGCGGCTTGCCACTTGCGGTGTGTGTGCCGGAGATGGCCCACTCATTCGAGCCGGGGATACATTCGCGGCAAACATCTTGTGTGCCATGGACGACTTCGCGCAAATGCAGAAGATCTTGAAGCGAGGTCTGTGATTCATCGAGTGGCACGTCGGGAATGCTTTGTTGCGGTGCCGTGAGGTCAGGTGGTGCTACGGTCGGCGGATGATCGCGCCACGATCCGGTTGGATAGAGATCGACGGCGAGGGTTGGCCCAAGCCGCGCCTCAACTTTCTCCCGGCTAAGTTTGTCCTGCCAGTGCTCGTCGAGAATCTGCACCATGTTCAGCCCAATTAGGAGCGAATCGACGGGCTGCCACGGTTTTGGCTTGTACATGAGCAGGCGGAATTCTGCGGGAAGGTGCTCGCGGTGCGCGTCGATGTAGGAGTTGACTCCGCGTGCATAGTCCTCAAAGTAGCGGCGGTCACGTTCCGAGAGGCTGGCGGTCATGCGCTCAGCTGTGGCGCGCATCTGCAGGACACGCTGCATGCGGTCGTGATCTATGAGTTTCTTGCCCAGAAGTTCGGCGAGTTCACCAGCGGCCACGCGGCGCGCCATATCCATCTGCCAGAGGCGGTCCTGCGCGGTGATGTAGCCCTGCGCTTCAAAGAGATCGTCGAGTGTTGCGGCCTCAATATGCGGAACGGCATGTTGATCGCGGCGGATGGTGACAGGCGCTGAAAGCCCCGGCAGGCGCACCTGCCCGTCAAGCTGTGGCAGGGAATCGCGCATGACGTGCCTGAGCCACCACGCCCCGCCGAGCACGCAAGCTATCAGGGCAATCACTACAAGAGCCACAAGACTGAGAAAGACGCGCAGGATGGGATGCCGGCGCTTTTCCTCTTTCACTTCCACGCTTCTGCCGAGAGTCATGTCGAGGACATTGTCTCATCGGAGACGGTGCGGATACCAAGTGTGAGCTAGTCGGCCAGTTTGAAAATGCGAATCTGCACGAGCTTGGCGATGGTGAGGTTGTTGAGTCCGCGATCCTGCATATGGTGGATGAATTCCGGCGTGACCTTGAAGATGCGCATCTGGATCAGCTCATCCGCGTTGGGCTGGTAACCCATGGCGCGGTATTGCTTTACTTCATCTGGATTGACGCCGTGGATTTTAAAAGCGATGAGCTTCTCGGCGGGCAGGTTTGGGAAGCCGAGGTCGGACATACTCTTCACATAGGGCGGGTCGACTTTGAAGATACGCAGCGCAATGATGTTGTCGGTCGTGATGCCGGTCACTCCTGCGGACTGCAGCGACTGAATCCAGGAAGTTTCAACGTGGAAGATTGTGTAGGCTTCGAGCTTTTCGGAGTCGTAGCCCGTGAAGCCCATCTTCGACATGCGCGCGACAAAAGCCGGATCGGGTACGAAGGTGAAATCGCCGGTCAACGTCAGATCGTGAACGGTACCGGAGCAGGTGAGCTTGCCCGCTTCTGCTGCGATGACTGCGTCGACATGCGTCCCGTCATTTTTCAGATCGGTCAGGGTGAAGCCAGTGAAATTACTCAGCTTCATGTCGTTGTCGTTCATGTCGCAGCCATGCTTGCCGTCGTCACACGAGCTGCGCTCCAGTTTGAACCGGACGCGGTCACCTTCGGTTGATGGGGCAATGCTGCAGGTGCCGTGGAGTGGTTGAAGCTGGTCGTCGGCATATAGTAACGAGCAGCCAGCGATGAAAAGAGTGCTGAGTAAGAAGGTGTGCGCTTTCATTATTGGCTTTCCTTCTGATCGTTGTCATCGAGGATGCCGGAGATGCGCAGCTTCACCAGCTTCTGAATGGTCAGCGGAGCGAAGCCGTGGCGCTTGGCAGATGCGATGAAGTCAGAGTCGATATTGAAGATGCGCATTTGCTCCAGGTCATCTACTGTTGCATCAGGGAATTGCGCCTTGACGCCTTTGGCGTATTCCGGCGTTACTCCTTGCACCCGCAGCTTTACCGCCTGTTTTGCGGAAAGATTGCCGTAGCCCGCATCTTTCATTCCGGCGATGAATTCAGGCGTGACATTGAAGATGCGATAGGAGATGAGGTCATGGAAATTTGATGCTTCAATGCCATCGGCGTGCAGTTTCGCAGCGTACTCCGGCGTTACTCCCTGCACCTTGAGCGCAATCAGGTCATCAACACTCGGTTTCCCGAAGCCGACCTTGGCCATCTGCTCCGCATATTCCGGCGTGACGTCCTGGACCTTCATGGCAACGAACTTGTTGAGGTCACCGTTGTACCCGGCAGCCCGCATGCGGGACATGTACTCAGGCGTGACATCCTGCACTTTCAATGCGATCAACTGATCGACATTGGGCTTCTCGCCAGTGGCCTTGGCCATGGCGTCAGCGTATTCAGGGGTGATGTCCTGAACCTTCATGGCGATGACTTTGTGAAGGTCGCCTGAGTAACCGGCGGCGCGCATGCGGGCGATGTAGTCCGGGGTCACATCCTGTATTTTGAGTGCAATTAGCTCATCGGCGCTGGGGCGCTGTCCGGTGGCCTTGGTCATCTGCTCGGCGTACTCAGGAGTGATGTCCTGGACCTTCATCGCGACATATTTATCGAGGTCGACGTTGTAACCGGCAGCCTTCATGCGGTCGATGTAATCTGACTTCCCTCCAGTTGCCGGGGGCGGTGTCGCGGTCTGGTCGGTTGCGGTGATCATCGCGCTAAATTGAGTAGCCAGTACGGTCGTCGCTGATGCTGCGGGCGCCGGGGCCGGTGTTACCACGGTTGGCTGCGCCATCTTTACCGCAGGATGCGGGCGGACCTTATGCTGTACTGCATGGATAATCGACGCCGACACTTTGGGCGCGGCCTTGAAGCTGGCGAAGACCTGGGGTAAGGGGCAAATGAAGAGGACGAGCAGCGCCGCCATTCCTGCTAATGAGAGCGGCTTGAGGTCGCGCGGCTGCTCTTCCGGATCGCCGAGAATGCGGAGGATGCGTGCGCGCAGACTCATACGGGACTGGTTTCCATCGAGGGCCATGGCGAGATGCAGGTGCGTCTTCCGCTGCTCCTCAAGACGCAAAAGAGCCGTGGCATAGACGGCGGGGTCGTGGCATGTTTCGACGGCAATGTCGTCGCAGCAAAGCTCGCGCTGTTCTCGGAGACGATGGCTGATCCACCAGACTGCCGGGTGAAAGAAGAAGAGTGTTTCGATCATCGTCTGCAGGATGTTCCAGAAGTAGTCGGCGCGGCGGATGTGGGCAAGTTCATGGGCGAGCACGACTTCTAGTTGGTCAGGGCTGAGGCTGGTGAGCGCGGTGATGGGGAGCAGAATCAACGGACGGATGACGCCGACGGTCAGCGGCCCTGCAATGCGGTTCGAAAGCCGCAGATCAACGAAGCGAGGGATGCCCATCTGCAAACGGATGCGGTCGAGGCCGATGCGCAGCGTGTGCGGTGCTTTCTGCAGCGCACCATGGCGCAGACGGCGAATCAGCCACCATCCGCCAATTGTTTTCACGGAAAGGCAGAGGACTCCGACGAGCCAGAAGAAATCGAGATAGGGCATGACATCGCTGGCTAAGAGTTTTGCTGTGTCTCGCGGCGCGGTCGGCATGTCGAAGACAGCCAGTGGACGCGGGATGATTTGCAGGGAAGGCTTTGCCGCGGAAACGCCGGTGGTCGACCCCGTCGTCGAGTGGCGATACATCGACTCTTCATAGCCGAGGGTGCCGATTGAAGCTACCAGCATGCCGAGCAGCGCGACGAGCGCGAGGACGTAACGCGCTTGGGTGCGTTCTTTCCCCATCGCGAGGTCGGCAAGCTTATAGACGAGCGCAATTGCCGCGGCTTGCCAGCAGAAGTGGATCAGTGTCCAGCCCAAAGCTTCCCAATGATGTGTCATCGTGTCTGCCTCTTTTGCTCGATCAGGGTACGAATCTCATCCAGCTCTTCATCGCTTGTCGGCTGCAGGGCAAGCGCGTGCATTGCGAGTTGCGCCGCCGAACCGGAGAAGAGCCGCTCACTTAAATCGCGGAGCAACTGGTTTTGTGTCTCCTCCTGGCTGGCCGCTGCGCGATAAATGTGCGCTTTATTCGACTCTTCGCGTTCGACCAGGCCCTTTTCAGTCATGATCTGCAGGATCTTGAGCACTGAGGTATAGCCGACTGCCCGCTGCAGATTCACTGCGTCGTGCAACTCGCGGACTGTGGCTGGGCCTTTCTCCCACAGAACCCGGAGCAGCTCCAGTTCGCCCTCGGTTGGTTTCGGTAAAGATTGCCGCTTGAACTTCATGATGAGGACTCTATACGAAGTGCTTCGTAGTTGTCAACGAAAATCTTCGTAGATGGACAAATTCTGTGGAAATCATCTGTCAGGCTGCGGCTATGCGGCGGATCAGATCGGCCTGCTCGTTCGGGTTTTCCGCGCCGATAGTAAATGCGTCAAGTACTCCGTTGTGCAGAGCGTAGCGAATCGCTTCGTCCTGGCGTGCGCGCATGGCTCCTTGCCCGAGAATCTTCATCCCGACAATGCCTTTGCCCTGGGCGCGCATCTGTTTGAGGACGTCGATGACTACCGCTGGCTGTGCGTCCATATGGGCGCCGATAGGGTTGAGGCGCACGAGGTCGACTTCAACCCATGGAGAATTCGCCGCTGCCTTCAACGCTTCAAGGGAGTGGCAGGAGACGCCGTGCGACCGGATGATGCCTTTCTCCTTGGCTTCAGAGAAGACATCCATGACGCCGCGATAACGGGTCGTCCAGTCTTCTTCTGTGACGCAGTGGATCAGGCAGATGTCGATGTAACCGGTCTTCAGCTCTTTCAGATAGCGATAGAGGTCAGCCTGCGCCCGTTTTGGATCGCGCTCATCGCACTTGGTCATCACGATGACCTTGTCGCGGTCGACATGCTTTAGCGCCTCGGCCACGCCGGGATGGCTGCCGTAGGAATCGGCGGTATCGAAGAAGAGCAGGCCGTTATCGTAGCCGTTCATCAGCAGGCGGGGAAGAGCATTGGTGCGTGTCTGATTGGAAGCGCCGCCGCCACCGATTGTCCCCGTACCCATGGCGAGGCGGCTGGTACGGATGCCGGTCTTCCCCAGCACAACAGTGTCCGTGGCGCTGAATTTCTTGGTCGTCGAGGGCGTGTCGACTGCGCCGAATGCCGGAGGCTTGAGATAGGCAGCGCCCAGTCCGACGGCTGCTCCTGTGAGGAATTCTCTGCGATTCATTGCGGTCTCCTCTCGCCTTGCCAATTTCCTCGAATTCTACTCTTGGTTGGACGATTTCCACCCATCAGAAGGTGTGCGTTTACTCAAAATTTCAAGATTCTGGGACTGCCGCGGCTGATTTCTTGAACGGAGACTCCACTCGCCGGATCCACCAGAGCCACATCAGCAGGGCTATGAGCAGAATCAGAGGCACAATCAACAGGCTGCCTTCGGGTCCGGTTGCGCCGCCGGTCCAGAGTAACGTGCCTGTCGGATGTTCGGAGAAGAAGTGCCCCTGCGCAATCATGCCGCTGTCCGAGGTGCCGTAAAAATAGGTTTCTCCCCAGTCCCATGCCGCATGGAAGCCGATAGCCCACCAGAGCGATCCCGTATACCAGAGGCTGAGGCAGAAGACGAGCCCGATCGCCGCTGCCGAAAAGAGTCCGACCGGAGACTCGCCGGGATTGCTTCCGTGCATAGCGCCAAAGGTGGTGGAAAGGATGATCGCGGTCCACCAGAATCCGATGCCGCGGGTCAACGTGTACTGGAGGTATCCGCGGAGGAGGGATTCTTCGAAGATTCCGGTAAGAAGAAATACGAGAGCCCAACCCAAGGCGAATTTCCACGCAAGCCCGCCCGTCAGATGATCACCGTCAAATGCCAGCAGATGCGACTTCCATAGCGCCGCAACAAGCACGGAAATTGCCAGAAAACCGCAAGCAAGGCCGCCAATAAATCGAATGAATTTCGCGCTTCCTGCATAGCCGTAGACGGCCAAAGGCCGTTTCTCGATGCGTGACATGATGAACGCGGCAATCAGAACCAATACTGTCTGAACCGCTTCCTGCACCAGCGCCAGCCACCACGGTATCGGCGCACTGCGCTGCATGTGCGGGTGGAAAAGAGCGGAGATTAAAGCTCCAGCAGCAAATGAGAGCGCAATGAAGATTGCTATGAAGATCAGTGCCCCCCAGCCGGCCCGGATGCCATCGTTGCCAATGAATATCCAGCGTGCGCCACGCTTCGGTTGTTCAGTGAAATCGGTCTGTAGGAGTTCTTCGGCCATGATGTTGACCTATGGTACGCAAAATCGCCGCCGTGCAGTTCAAAAACCGCGTCAGATATTGTTTCAATTGCGTAGTTTTGCGCGAAGCGCGTGGGCCCCTGCGGCAAGCAGCTTGACATAGGGGGCAGTCCCGGCAATCCTAAGAGATTCCTGAGACGTTGATTTTATTTGGGGAGCACCCAGAATCTTGAAGGTACGTGTCTTCTATCACGATAAGTGTTTCGACGGAGCCTGCTCGGCTTCGCTCTTCGCGCGATTTCATCGCGAGCGTATCATTACAGGCGCGGAATATTCGTACCATGGCTTGGTACATCGAGCGGGTGCTTTGTTTAATGAGGCGGATTTCATCGGCGATGAAAATGCGATTGTCGACTTCAAGTATTCTGCCTCGCCCAAAATAACCTGGTGGTTTGACCATCATTTGAGTGCCTTTCTCACGCCTGAAGATCATCAGGACTATCTGCGCGGGATGGCTGATGGCAGATATGCCGATCGGCGCTTTTACGATCCGGACTACACCTCGTGCACCAGCTTTCTGGCGCACATCGCTGAAACGAAGTTCGGTTTTAAGGCAGCGCCAGTTGCGGAGCTGGTGAAGTGGGCGGACATCGTCGATGGCGCGCTGTACGAGAGCCCTGAAGCTGCGGTGGAGATGGCTGAGCCGGCGATGAAGCTGACCCTGATCATCGAATCGACGCAGGACCCGGCATTTGTGCCGCGCCTGATTCCTCTGCTCACGGAAATGCCGCTGGCGGAAGTTTTGAGGCAGCCGTTTGTGGCCGAGTTGCTGCCGCCACTGCTCGAACGCCACCAGGAAGCGCTGAAGCTGATCGGCGAGCGGTCTGAGTCGAGAGACGGCACCATCTACTTCGACATTAGCGATCACCAGCTTGAGGGGTACAACAAATTCATCCCTTACTACTTGCACCCGGAGGCGACTTATTCGATTGGGTTGTCGAAGTCGAGCTTCCGGACGAAGGTTGCCGTCGGCTCGAATCCGTGGACGAAGGCGAAGCCGGAGGAGATGCTCAATCTGGCGACGATCTGCGAGCGCTATGGTGGTGGCGGGCATGCACGCGTTGGCGCGATCAGTTTTCCTCCTGACAAGAGTGACCTGGCACGCAAGGCCGCGGTTGAGATCGTTGCGGAGCTGCGCGCACACGATCCGATGAAGTGACCGATGTTTCCAAGATCTAATAAATGGGCTGTAGCTGCGGTGTTGTGCGCTGCCAGCGCAGCCGCCTTTGCGCAGAGTTGGACGATTGGCCCGTTCTCCCGTCCGGCTACCGGCAATCCAGTGATCACGCCAAATCCAGCATCGAGCTTTGACGATCCGATTTCGCACGCACAGGCGCACTGGGAGGCGCTGCACACCTTCAACCCTGCGGCGATTGTTCGCAATGGCAAAGTGTATGTGCTGTATCGCGCCGAAGATGATTCCGGTGAGATGCAGATTGGCATGCACACGTCGCGGCTGGGACTGGCCGAAAGCAGCGACGGCATTCATTTCACGCGTAGCGCGACGCCTGTCTTTTATCCAGCAGAAGATCCGCAGAAGGATCGCGAATGGCCGGGAGGCGTCGAGGATCCGCGCATCGTCGAGTCGGAAGATGGGACGTATGTCCTGACCTATACGCAGTGGAACCGAAAGTCATACTCGGTCGGGATTGCGACCTCACGCGACCTGGTGCATTGGGTAAAATACGGTCCTGCCTTTGCCCAAGCAGCGCACGGCAAGTATGCTGATTTGAAATACAAATCCGCCGGGATCGTCACGGAACTGCGCAAGGATCACCTCATCGCAGCTCGGATCAACGGAAAATACTGGATGTATTGGGGCGAGGGCGCGATTCACCTCGCAACTTCGACGGACCTGATTCACTGGAGCCCGGTAGAGGACGCGCAGGGCCAGCCGATTGAATTGTTGCGTCCGCGGGCGGGACACTTCGACAGCACATTTCCTGAGACGGGACCGCCGCCAGTCCTGACGAAGGCTGGAATCGTCGTAATCTACAACGGCAAGAATGCGACGGAAGGCGGCGATTCGGTGCTAGGACCGAATGCGTATGCGGCGGGTGAGGCACTTTTCGCCGCTGGCGATCCATCGCATCTCATCGCCCAGGCCGATGCTCCGGTTCTGAAACCTGAGTTGCCGTATGAAAAGACGGGTCAGTATGCCGCTGGCACGACATTTGCCGAGGGGCTGGTTTTCTTTCGCAGCCAGTGGTTTGTGTATTATGGCTGCGCGGATTCGCTGGTAGCTGTGACAGTTGCTCGTTTCAACAAATAATTCATCCTCTCAAATCTGTCTTCATCCAAACCACAGGAGGGGTCATGAACTTAGTTCTGTTTGGCGCAACAGGAATGATCGGTAGCCGTGTATTGAAGGAACTGGTTTCACGTGGGCATACAGTTACCGCAGTGGCGCGGGATGTTTCGCGTGTTCCCAATGAACCCGGCGTCAAGGCTGTGCAGGGCGATGTGCTGAATACGGTACAGGTCGCTGAGATCGTAAAAGGCTCCGATGCGGTGATCAGTGCTTATAGTCCAGGGCCAAATCATGGGGTCGTCGTTGACGCAACCAAATCGCTGATTGCCGGTTTGAAGCAGGCTGGGGTGAAGCGCTTCATCGAAGTTGGCGGCGCGGGCAGCTTGTTCGTGGCTCCGAATGTACGGCTTATCGATGCCCCGAATTTTCCAGCCGAGTATAAAGAGATTGCTCTGGCTCACGCGGACGCGCTGGAAGTTCTCCGCAGTTCTGATCTCGATTGGACTTACTTTAGCCCAGCAGCCTTTATTCAACCCGGAGAGCGCACTGGCAAATTCCGTTTGGGCGAAGATACGCTGATTGCCGATGAGAAGGGCAACAGCAGCATTTCCGCAGAAGATTACGCCATTGCTCTTGTAGATGAACTCGAAAACCCGAAGTACATCCGCAAGCGGTTTACGATCGGCTACTAATTCAAAAGGCAGTCATTTTCCAGCAGAAGTCGTTACTTTGCGGCTTGGCCAGTCGGGTGCGCGCTTTTCCAGAAATGCGCGCACGCCTTCCTTGAAGTCTTCTGTGACACGCGCCTCGGCGTTGGCCGCAATCGCAGCCTCAATCTCCGCGTCGAGATGATGGTTCGCGTAATAGGTAAGCAGCCGCTTGGTGGCCTGCATCGCTTCGGGGCTGTTTCGTAGCAGGCAGTGCGCCAGGCTCCGGGCCTCGTGCATCAGATCCTGCTCATTCACAATGCGGGTCACAAGCCCGAGTTCATGCGCCTCTTCCGCCTTGATCAAACGACCGGTCAGCAGCAGGTCGCGCGTGCGCTTGTCGCCGATTTGACGAATGAGGAAGGAAGAAACGATTGCCGGGATGAAGCCTATTTTGACTTCGGTATAGCCGAATTTTGCTTCGGGTGTTGAGAGGGTGAAGTCGCAGATTGTAGCGAGCCCCATGCCTCCGGCAATGGCCGCTCCATTGACTGCGGCGATGGTGGGCTTCTGCACATTGTGCAGAGTGCGCAGTACGCGGGCGATATTTTCCGAGTCGGCCCGGTGCTCATCGCGGGTCTTTGCGGTCATCGTCTCCAGATGGTCAAGATCGAGGCCGGCGCAGAATGCTGCGCCAGCTCCGGTAAGAATGATGACCTCATGGGGCGAATTGGCAGCTGCCTCAAAAGCTTCCGTCAGTTCGTGGATCATCGTCGGATTCAGCGCATTCCGCCGTTCCGGCCGGTTCATGGTGATCGTGAGGATGCCGTCTTCGCTATGCGTGCGTAGTGTCTGGTGATGGCCCATGATGCATTTCCCCCGAAAACAGAGCAGTGTACACGGCGGAGCGCACGAGAAGCTATTGCCGTGTTGGGCCGAATTTCTTCGCGATACCGTGGCTTGCGGTAATCAGGCCGTCGAGTGGTTGCAACGATGGGAGTTCCGCGCCGAGGCGTTCGAGTTCGGCTACGGCAACCTCGGTTGCTATATTGCCGACGAGAGCGTCCTGCGCGAAGGGGCAGCCGCCGAGTCCGCCGAGGGCCATGTCGAAGCGGCGGCAGCCTGCGCGGTAAGCTGCGCTGACTTTGGCTGCGACTTCTTCCGGCCGCGCATGCAGATGCACGCCGATTTCGAGGCCGTCGCTGGTGGAAAGAACGGCGCTGACTAATCTGGCTACTTCGTCAGGGGTAGCCAGGCCCACTGTATCGGCGAGCGATATCTGCTCGATGCCCATGTCGGCGAGCAGATCGCTGGCCGCGATAACTTCGTCGATACTCCACGCGTCGCCGTAGGGATTGCCGAAGGCCATGGAGATGTAGGCGACGATGCCGAGTCCCGCCTTAAAGGCGGCCTGCCCAATCGCTTCCAGAACGTCGAGGGCTTCCTCCGGGGTCTGGCCCTGGTTGCGCCTGAGGAATTCCGGCGAGATGGAGTAGGGAAACCCTAAAGTCCGGACTGCTTCGGTGGCGATTGCCCGCTGCGCGCCTTTCTCGTTTAAGACGATGCCGATGATTTCGACGTCATCCGGCGCGTCGACAAATTCGAGCACCTGCTCGGAGTCAGCCATCTGCGGGACGGCGTTCGGCGAGACGAAGGAGACGGCGTCGATGTGCCTGAAGCCGGCGGCAATGAGGGTGCGCATGTAGTCGGCTTTGACTTCGACAGGGATGGCTTTGGGCAACCCTTGCCATGCGTCGCGGGGGCACTCGATCAGTTTGACGGCTTCGCTCATCAGAAATACTCAATTTATAGATGCGCGAGCGCTACGACAATGGCAACCGCTCCGAAATGCGCGAGTGCGCCTGCGATGATTGCGGGTAGCAGGCCCTTTGCGCGCAGGACCAGAGCCATGAGCAGCCCGTAGAGCGGGAACTGCAGGTACATCATGGCCTGCGAAAGCGTGCCGGCGATTTCGACGGTGAAGACGTGGCTTTGCACAAGCTGCACCCAGGGGTAAAGCAGGCGCAACGCGTCGGGGCCGGCGAGGGCCATGACCCCGGCTGCGCGCACCGTGAGAGGCGCGACGAGAATGCCGAGGAGCAACGGCCACCAGGTGAGCCATCCGCGCGCTGCAGTTTTCTTCTTCCTTCGGGTGGATGGTTTGCGCTGTGTTGCGGTCGGGCTCATGATTCGAGGATACCGTTGCTGCAAGCTCTTTGATGGGCGGACAAGTGTGGAAACTCATCGATGCGAACCAGAAATTGCACGGGTTTTAGCGTGTTACGATTCGCTATGCTCAAAAAGTCCCTTCTAATTGCCGCTTTGGCGGCGTTGTGCGTCTCGCTGCCGGCCCAGTCCATACAAGACCGCTTGCAGCGGCTGATGAATACCTCGACCGGCGCATGGACCGAGGACCAGATCGCGACGATGGCGAAGATCCGCGATGCTGCCATGCAGGACCCGTATGCGCTGACCGAACTGCGCCACCTGACGGACAACATCGGGCCGCGGCTTAGCGGTTCTCCGCAGGCGCAGAAAGCTGTCGACTACGTGGCCGCGGAGATGCGGGCTTTGGGCGCTGATGTCCAGTTGGAGAAGACCTCGGTTCCGCACTGGGTGCGTGGTGCGGAGACGGCTGAGCTTGTTTCCTGGCCGGGAATGGCGGAGGGGACGAAGCAAAAGATTGTGCTGACCTCGCTTGGCGGCAGCGTGGCGACGGATGCAGATGGTTTGGTGGCTGAGGTGGTTGTTGCTGACTCCTTTGAAGCTGCAAAAAAGCTGCCTGAAGGGGCGGTTAAGGGCAAGATTCTTGTCTTTAATCACCCTTTTGATAAGCGGCTTGCGGCTCAGGGTGATGGGTTGAACGCTTACGGGCAGTCAGTTGTGTACCGGGGCGCAGGGCCGGCGGTTGCTGCGTCTCTGGGCGCGGTTGCGGTGCTGGTGCGCTCGGTGGGCGGGGCGGACTACCGGTTGCCGCATACCGGAGCTACGGTTTACGCCGATGGGTTGCCGAAGGTTCCGGCGGCGGCGGTGACGGCGGAGGATGCGGACCTGCTGGCGAACCTTACGCAGCAGGGGGAGGTGAAGATGCGGCTGGTGCTGACTCCGCAGCGGTTGCCGAATGCTGAGAGCTTCAACGTCATCGCCGACTGGAAGGGTTCGGAGCATCCAGAGCAGGTGGTGATCGTTTCAGGGCATCTAGATTCCTGGGACCTGGGTACGGGCGCTATTGACGATGGGGCGGGGATTGTCGTTTCCATGCAGGCGATTCATTTGTTGCAGAAGCTGGGGATTCATCCCAAGCGGACGGTTCGGTTTATTGCGTGGATGGATGAGGAGCAGGGCGGCTCGGGCGCCGGGACCTATGCGAAGGAGCATGCTGCTGACCTGACGAATCACATCGGCGCGATCGAGTCCGATCTTGGCGCGGCGCATCCGATTGGAATTATGGCCGCAGGCAAGCCCACGCTCGCGGAGTGGCTGGGGCCGGTGGGGCATGCGCTGGCTCCGATCGGGGCCGCCGCGGTGACGCCGAGCCCGGAGGCGGGCGAGGACATCGGCTTCCTCCAGGGGGTGCCGCAGTTCGCTCCCAACCAGGACAGCCGGTTCTATTTCAACTATCACCACACGGCGGCGGATACCTTCGACAAGGTCAATCCTCAGGAGTTGAACGAAAATGCGGCTGTCATGGCCGTTCTGGCATATGCGCTAGCGGACTCGGGAACGGCTGCTCCTCGCTAGGTCCCCCAAGGGGTGGGAGAGTGCCTAAATCTTTGAAAATATTATCTTTACCAGATTACACAGGGCAAATTATTGATTCTTAGTGGCTTACGGATAAAAAATCTAGAATCAATAACTTGTTAAATGGTTATGTTAATCGATGGTTACTATAGGATGCATCCTTTCGTGCCAGAGTGTATGTACACTTTTCGATAGCGAGAGATGTTTGCGATTGACTCTCAACCCCCGCTGAAACTGTTGAAAAGAGAGAAGTCAAGTGCAGGTTGAGCGCACGAAGTCATATTCCTTTGTAGTTAATCCACTGCCTGATGGTTCTAAGGTCATTATTGACTCTGAGAACAACAGGGTTCTGGCTCTGAACGCGACCGCCGGCGTAGCCTGGGACGCGTGCAGTGAGCCAACAACACTCTCTGAGATGACGGAACACATGCAATCCTTTCTTGGCTCAGAGATCACCGAAGAAATTGCCCAAGAATCGGTTCTGCGGCTGCAGGAGCAGAGCCTGGTAAACACTTCAGGGCCGCGGCCCAGCCGGCGTCAGTTTTTGACCACCCTTGGCGCCGTAGCTTTGCCAGTCGTGGTGTCTTTAACTACGGCACAGCAACAGGCATTTGCTAATACAGCACGGTCAGCGCCATCACGCCCTCTCCGTGAGCCTGTACGGGGCGGAAAATTGCCCGATCAGCACCCACCCAATCGCGTGGGCGGAGAACCGTTGCATTTTTCTGAATAAAGAAAAAGCCCGTCGGCTCTTCAGCGACGGGCTTTCTTTTTAGCTCTATCTCTATTATAGCTGGCCGGGCGAGATTATAGCTGGCCGGGCGAGGAAACACGCCAATTTTGGTCGTCTTTTTGATCTTTGGAATGTGTGGGTTGGGGGATTCTTGGCGTTTAGGGCCTTGACAAGAATTTCGTCGTTGCCCCCCTGTTCAGTGAGGATTGGTCCGCCGCTGAATGATAGATTTCCCAGTGACATGGTTGGCGATCTGGTAGGAGTTCGCTCTTTCGATTCTGTGCAACTCGGGCCGCGAATGAACAAATGGGTTTCATGGGCTGTTGCTGTTTTTCTCATCACGGTGTCGAGTTGTGCATACGCGCAGGCGACTGGCGCGCACGGCGCTTCGGGATCGGTTGAAGGGCATGTCGTTTGTGATGATGGCGGCTCACCCACCCGGCTTGCTACTGTCCGTCTGGTTCCTCTGGCAAAGCTTTAGATGAAGAGCGTGCACGGGGTCCTGTGCCGCCGACTCCACCCGAGATGTGGACCGATCTTGAGGGCTATTATGTTTTTCCTTCGGTCCAACCCGGCCGGTACATCGTGGATGTTTTGAGCGATGGCTACAGCAGGGATTTGGCACTCATTCGCGACGTTCTCGACGACTTCGGCCCTGCGGAGAAAAGGGAGTTGCTTGCCTCATTTCCGCAAGTGTCCGTGACAAATGGAGGTGCTTCGCGGGTCGATGTGGTGGTGCGTCGTGGAGGCGCGATCAGCGGGCGATTGAGCTTTGATAGTGGTGGAGTACTGAGCGGAGCCGAGGTAGAGGCGGAACTGATATCGAGCAGCCTCTTTGAAAAACAGGCCGGAGGCAACGGAGGGGCACCCAAAGGTCTCGACTTTTCGGTGAGCGCGGAAACCGATGATCGCGGTGTTTATCGCATCTCGGGGCTGCCTGCAGGAAAGTATCGGATCTACGTACACGTGAAAGAGCCCGTGTTTAGGCAACTGGCGTGGAGTAACTGGCCTACGAGAACCGGCCGCGCGGAACTGAATCTGTTTGCTCCCGAGGCCCTGTCGGAAGCGGATTCGAAAGTAATTGAAGTTGGTGACGGTGATGAGATGACTGGCGTGGATCTCAACATACCCACGCGTCTACTGCATTCCGTGGGCGGGATTGTGACGCAGCACGGAGTTCCTGTTGAGCATGCACGGGTGACCATTCGGCCGCAGGGACAAAAGGGACCCGATCCGTCAAATTGGGCCACCTCCACGATAGCTGACGGCAGCTACCGCATGGACTTGATGCCTTCAGGGACATTGTCATCCATGCTGAATATTTTCAGGAAAAGGCTCGTCGTCCTTCGGCAAGCCGAGAAATAACTGTTGTGTTGGGCGATAACAATCTGCTCGATGCGAACATCGATTTAAATGCACAGGTTTCCGCTAAGTAGGAAGCGGAAGCCTTGATTCCACAGCCTTTCGCAAAAAGACGCGGTGCTGCTGCAAGGAAGAAGCAGGTCCCCTCTTCATTCCGTTCAGGGTCAGGATGACAAATCTGATGAGAGTGCTAGATCAGCGGGGCTTTTTCTTTTTGGGTTTCTTGCTTTTCTCTTTGCGGAGTTTCCAGGCGGTCGTCAGGGCGCCGGTAAGGGAGTCTTCGTCGGCTTTGGCTAGGATGATGTGGGTCATTCCCATGCGGCCCCATCCGCCCTTGATGGGGATGAAGAGGTCGGGGCGGTCTGCGATGAAGGCTTGTTGCTGTTCGACGGTGATCATGAGGTTGCCGTAGCCTTCGCTCTGCGAGGCGAGGGTGGCGAAGATTCTGCCGTCGACGCGGAAGTCGGGTGAGCCCATGTGCGAGCTTTCTTCCGCGCCTTCTAGGCTTAATGCGATGCGGCGGAAGTCGGCGGCTTTCATGATGGTTTTCTCTCCTCACGCCCTGTGTTTTTGGTCACCCGTTCGTGGCCCCGCGTAAGAAAAAGCAGATCCTTCGCTCCGCTCAGGATGACACCGTTTATTTATTGCTAAGTGGTGTAGAGATTCGTTTCGAGGAATGCATTGCGGAATTTTCCGCTGGGGTCGCGTTGCTTGATCAGCGTTTTGAAGTCTGAGAGCTTTTCGTATTTTGCTTCGAGTTGCGCGGGTGGGATGGTGAAGAGCTTGGCCCAGTGCGGACGCGGGTCGAAGGGCGCGAGCTGCTTTTCGATCTGCGGCAGGAGCGCTTTGACCGCGGGCCATTCCGGTTTCCAGGTGAAGTGGATGGCCATGGAGTCACGTTTGTAGGCCATGCTCATCCAGAGGTTGTCGGCGGCGATGGTGCGCAGTTCGGTGATGAAGAGAAGCGAGGTGATGCGGTCGCGCAGCTTTTCGACGGCAAGAATCGCTTCGTAGGCGTGCTCGCGTGCTACGAAGTATTCGGTCTGTAGCTCGGCTCCGCTTGAAGGCGTGAAGTTCATGCGGAAGTGCGGCATGCGCTCGTACCAGGGGCCGGGGATGCCTTGCTGCTCGGTGCAGGGCGTGGCGTCGTGTCCCGCGATGGGGTGGAGTTTTTCTGTGGCGAGAGTTGCGCCGTAAAACTGGGGCGGCATGTTGGGGGCTTCGCCGGGCTTGACGACGCTCTTGATCCAGACCTGCGTGGCGCGGTGGTTCTGCCAGTCGGTGAAGAGGCTGACGCTGTATCCGCTGCCGAAGATGGTGTCAAGGTTGTGCTGGAGCTGGTCGAAGGAGAGGTTTTCGTAGACGACCTGGCGCATTTGGAAAGTGGGCAGCAGGTTGAGGGTGATGCGCGTGATGACGCCGAGCGCGCCGAGCGAGACTACTGCTCCGTTAAAGGTGTCGCCGTCTTTGGCGCGGGAAAGCGTGGCGAGGCTGCCATCGGCGGTGACGAACTCGACGGTGGGGACGACGGTGCTGAGGTTGCCGTTGTGGATGCCGGAGCCGTGCGTGGCAGTGGAGCATGCTCCTACGACGGTGACGTGCGGCAGCGAGGCGAGATTGTTGAGCGCGTAGCCGTGGCTGTCGAGGTAAGGGGCGAGCTTGCCGTAGCGGACGCCTGCGCCAACGGTGACGGTGTGTGCTTTGTCGTCGATGGTCATCTCGTCGACATGTTCGAGGGAGATCTGGTTAGCGGTGCTGTCGGCGATGGCGTTGAAGGAATGGCGCGCGCCGAGGGCTCTGAGCTTGTCGCAGCGCTTGACGATCTGCTGGACTTCTTCGACCGATGCTGGCGCGTAGAGATGATCTGTCGAGTAGGTGAGATTGCCGGCCCAGTTGGTGCGCGGTCCTGCGGTCTGACTGGTTTGTTCGGCTGGGACGAGTCGGGACACGGCGGCTCCACTGAGTAGTATGCCGGATGTTTTGAGGAAGTCGCGCTTGTTCATAGCATTGCATGCAGCAGATGCGCGCTATGCACGCCATCATAGCTGGGGTTAGTGTATTCGTTTCTCAGGTTGTATCACGTGGATGAGTATGGTGGCGAGATATATGGATCTACGAGACCTCTACTTTTTCGAGGAGGCCGGTGTCGAAGCCATCGATACTACGGACATTTTTCAGGCGTCTGTATTTTTCGAGGCCTGCCTCGCCTTTTGCTGCTGCCCAGCGGTCCATGGTGTCGCGCTCCCCGATGTATTCGAACAGGGGCACTCCATATCCACACGACGTTTGCACACGGTCTACACGCAGCATGATCATCTGGCGCGCGCCCAGCGGCTCGATGCCGGTGAACTCGGAAGCCAGAATTGCCGTGTATTCGGGAGTGTGGCGGCGGATGACGCGTCCTCTGCCGTAGAGGCGCAGAATCAGCGGCGGACCTTCAAAAGCGCAGAACATAAGCGTGAGGCGTCCATCGGCGAGCAGATGGGCTGCTGTTTCGTTTCCGCTACCTGTGCGGTCGAGATAGACGACTGTGTCTGGCGCGAGCACGCGTAAGGAGGCGACATCGCGCGGTGAGAGATTAACTCTGCCAGAATGGGCTGCTGAAGCGTTGAAGAATATTCTCTGCTTCAGGATGAACTCGCGATGCGATGGCTCGATGGAGGGGAACTGTTTTGCCACTACGCAGCCTCGTCTCTAAAAGTCTTCCTCGAGACTCATTTTAGTGGAATACAATTCAGAGCTCTGTAAGGTGCAGTAGTGTTCCAGAGGTTTCCGCCGCAGCTCAGCAAAGCCGCAGGAAAGATTTTTCTCTGTTTCGTGGGTCTTTGCAGCCCTGGAAACGCGTCCACATCTAGTTTGAGTTCTACGCGGGGGCTGCATGGGCTTGTTTCGGGTTCGAGTAGTACTGTTTGCTGGTCTGGTCTTCATCTCACACCTTCTTACTTTGCAGCTGGCCTCGGCGCAGGCACCGGTTGATTCCAACGAGAAAAAACTGATTCCTCGCACTCCAGAGATCGCGGAGAATGCGCTGCAGGCGCAACGGCGGATCGGCCTCGATGTGGTGGCGACGGACTCCGCGGGCAAACCAATCTCCGGGTTGCAGCAACAGGATTTCACGATTCTGGATAACAACCAGCCGCAGAAAATGACGTCGTTTGACGCCTTGCAGGGCGCGACGGCCGATCCACCGGTGGAGGTGGTGCTGCTGATCGATCTGGTGAATGCGACCTTTTCGCGAGTGGCGTACGAAAGGCAGGAGATTGACAAGTTTTTGCGGCAGAATAATGGCCAGTTGCCCTATCTGATGACGCTGGTTGTGTTTTCCGACACGGGAACTGAGGTTCAGCCGGAGCCTTCTCGCGATGGAAATAAGATGGCCGATCAGCTGGCGTCGAGTAATTCTTCGCTGAGGATTATCGGCAGGTCTGCGGGCGTGTATGGCGCGGAGGAGCGGCTGCAATTGTCTTTTTCTACGCTGGACAAGATGATCAGCTACGAAGGAACAAAGGCGGGTCGGAAGATGGTGCTCTGGATCAGTCCCGGATGGCCGCTGCTCTCCGGGCCGAATGTCGAGTTCAGCCAGAAGCAGCAGCAGGCATTCTTTGACTGGATTGCCGGATTCAGCAATTCACTGCGCACGTCGCGGATTACGCTGTACGCGGTCGATCCGGTAGGCGCGGGCGATAGCAATATGCTGCGCACCTTTTATTACCAGGGCTTTTTGAAGGGCGTAAAGAAGCCGAGTCAGGCTGGGTCGGGCAACCTGGCGCTTCAGGTACTGGCTACGCAGAGTGGCGGGCGCGTCTTAAATTCGAGCAACGATCTGATGGGTGAGCTGAACTCGTGTGTAGCGGATGCGAGCGCTTACTACTTGATGTCGTTTGATTCCGTGCCAGCAGATCACGCGAATGAGTATCACGCGCTGACGGTGAAGGTGGATAAGCCGGGAGTGAAGGTGCGGACGAATGCTGCTTATTATGGGCAGCCCTAGGTTTGTAGAATGCCGGGGTTGAATTTTGGCACGTCGGGGTTGAGGGAGGCGGCTTCGAGCGCTGTCATCAGGGCCTCGCGTGTTTTTGCCGGGTCGATGATGGCGTCTACCCAGAGGCGGGCGGCGGCGTAGCGGCAGTCGGTTTGTTCTTGGTAGGTGGCTTTGATGGAGGCGAGCAGGTCTTGTTTTTCCTGCTCGCTTAGTTTTTTGCCACCGCGTTCGAGCTGGCGGATTTTGATTTCGACCAAGGTGTTGGCGGCGGAGGCTCCGCTCATGACGGCGTAGCGCGCGGTCGGCCAGGCGAAGATGAATCGCGGGTCATAGGCCTTGCCGCACATGGCGTAGTTGCCTGCGCCGAAGGAGCCTCCGACGATGACGCTGATCTTGGGAACGGTGGAGTTGGAGACGGCGGTGACCATCTTGGCGCCAGCGCGGATGATGCCGCTCCATTCGGCGTCGCGGCCTACCATGAAGCCGTTGACGTCATGCAGAAAGATCAATGGGACGAGGTTCTGATTGCAGTCCATGATGAAGCGCGCGGCTTTTTCGGCGCTTTCGGCGTAGATGACGCCACCAAATTCGACGCGCTTTTCGCCGGTGTGGCTGATCTGCGGCTGCGATGTTTTCTGGTTGGCGACGATGCCGACGGCGGTGCCGCCGATGCGCGCGTAGCCGCAGATGAGGGTGCGGCCGTAGTCTGGGCGGTATTCGTCGAATTCGCTGCGGTCTACGATGCGGGCGACGAGTTCGTGCGTGTCGTAGGCGTTGACTGAGGCTTTTGCGGGATCGGGATCGAGCAGGGAATAGAGGTCTTTGGCTAGGTATTTCGGGGCGTCTTTTTCGGCGTCGAATTTGGTGCGGTTGAAGGGGGCTTGCTTGCCCTGGCCGATTTTCGAAACGAGTGAGCGCAGGCGAGCGATGCAGAGATGGTCGTTGGGCTCTTTGAAGTCGACGGTACCGGAGATTTCAGAGTGCATCGTCGCACCGCCTAATTCTTCGGCGGAATATTTCTGGCCGATGGCGGCTTGGACGAGCGCAGGTCCGGCGAGGAAGAGGCCGCTGCCTTCGGTCATGAGGACGTGGTCGGTCATGACGGGGAGATAGGCACCTCCGGCAACGCACATGCCCATGATGGCGGTGATCTGGGGGATGCCGGCGGCGGACATGACGGCGTTGTTGCGGAAGATGCGGCCGAAGTCATCCTGGTCGGGGAAGACGTCTTCCTGTAGGGGCAGGAAGACTCCGGCTGAATCGACGAGGTAGAGCGTGGGGATGCGGTTTTCCATCGCGATGGTCTGTGCACGGATGACCTTCTTGGCGGTCATGGGGAAGAATGCTCCCGCTTTGACCGTGGCGTCGTTGGCGATGATCATGCAGAGGCGTCCGGCGACGCGGCCGAGTCCGGTGACGACGCCTGCGGACGGTGCTCCGCCCCATTCCTCGTACATATTGAAGGCGGCGAAGAGAGACAACTCGAATAATTCTGTTTTGGGATCGAGTAGCAGGGCGATGCGCTCGCGGGCGGTGAGGCGCTTCTTGGCGTGCTGCGCTTCGATAGATTTTGCACCGCCGCCTTCGCGGATTTGCGCTTCCTGATCGCGGATGCTGCCGACGAGGGCCATCATGCCCATGGCGTTGTTGCGCGCGCGGTGGGTGCTGGCGTCGAGTCTGGAGGCGAGGGTGTTGTTCAGTTTGGGGTCTGAAGTGCTCATAGCAAACTGGCAAGGATAGCAGGTTCGTGAGTGCCGCGGGTTGATTGTGAGCAGAACCGTTGGCCTGTTTTTCAGACTGCTATCATTAGTTCTTCTGCATTCGAGGGCGCTTCTGATGACTGCCGTCCCACGCTCCAATCAGGAGCAGCCAAGAAAAGTGCTTGTTGTTGGTTCGGACGAACTCGTTGCAAGTACCGTTTCGAGGGTCCTTCCCGCATGGACAATGCTACGAGTGAAGGACAATCTGGCGGCGCTTTCCCTCCTGCAAAACGAACACTGCGAACTCGTAGTGACTGGAGAAAAGAGCAGTGGTCAAGAGGATGTTGAGCTGCTGGTCAAGATTCGGAGAGTTTGGCCTCACACGCATCTGATCATTCTCACCGATGAAAGTACGCCAGAGGATGTGATTGCCGCGATCCGCGGGCGGGCGTTCAGCTATTTCTCAAAGCCGTACACCCAGGAAGCTTTCGCGCAAATGCTGCGGCTAGCTACGGAGACCGCTGTATGGGACGAAGGCATTGAATTGGTTTCCGCGACGCCAGCATGGATTGTCCTGGCTGCCCGTTGCGATCTGGCTACGGCGGATCGCCTGATTCAGTTCGTCCACGAAATGACGGATTTACCGGAACTGGAACAGGAAAAAGTCGGCCTCGCCTTCAGAGAGATGCTGCTCAATGCCATCGAGCATGGAGGCCGGTTCGATCCAAGTAAGCGTGTTGAGATTTCTTACGTGCGCGTACGTCACATGGTGATGTGCCGGATTAAGGATCCCGGCGAAGGATTTTCCTGGGAGAAGAATCTTCACGCGGCTACGAATAATCCAGCGGACGATCCTGCGCAACATCTGAAACATCGGGAAGCCGCGGGTATGCGTCCGGGCGGATTCGGAATTTTGATCGCCGAGAAGCTTGTTGACGAACTGGTCTACGGGGAGAAGGGAAACGATGTGCTGCTAGTCAAATACCTTGACATGGTGCCCACAACAGGTGTGAACGGTCTGGACGAGGCACTGCCAGGCTGACCTCTATTATTTCTCGAAAATCACCAGCTCCTTATCTGGGCAAATCGTAAAAGGCGATTTGCTGGCCGGAGAGCACGGCGAGTTGATCGCCGTCGGGCGAGAGCGCGTAACTGTCGTTGCTCGAGGCGGGCAGGTTGATGCGGGCGGCGAAGATGCGGTGGCCGTCTGCGGCGCGATAGACCGAGACGAGATCGGATTTCAGGTCTGCGCCCTGGAAACGGCCTTCGCGGTTAATGGAGTGGTCGGCCTCAGTCAGACGCAATGCAAAGAGACCGCTGTCAAGGTTGCCGATGGCGCGCTGTCCTACTTCGTCGGAAGGCGAAACCCCTTTGAGCAGGAGCTTGCCGTCGGCGCGAAGCACGCGGTAGTCCTTTTTGGGGTAGCCGCGTTCGCAGGTTACGAGAAAGAGCAGGTCGGGCGGAAAGCTGGTGAGCTCAGGCGTGCATGACGACACGATGCGGACGAGATTGCGCGTCTCCTGCTGCCAGGTGTGAAGGCTTAGCTGCCATTGATCGTTGCGTCCCGCGATGATGGAGACCTCGCCTTCTTCAGAAAGGACGGGCGGCAGATAGGTGGACGACTGGTTGCCGGTGGCCAAGGGCTTCCAAGCCGAATCGAGCACCTGGATTTCTACATCTTCTTCCGGCTCACGTCCCATCTGCTCAACCAGCAAGGCGTGGAGCCGCTGCGTGTGCCGTTCGTGCATGACGCCTACGACGACGTATTTCTGCGACGGGGAAACCCTCACGAAGCGGAGTTTGCCGCCGAGAGGAATTCTTT
>Ga0210402_10001336_pt1 | contig 25531 bp, 17 predicted proteins | sample IncBWC7MmetaG_FD_161055 | JGI IMG/M metagenome (GOLD analysis project Ga0210402, IMG submission 161055) | Forest soil microbial communities from Barre Woods Harvard Forest LTER site, Petersham, Massachusetts, United States - Inc-BW-C-7-M | ecosystem: Environmental > Terrestrial > Soil >... | reverse complement strand
TTGCGGTACAACCTGCCGGCCACAGGCGCCGCTCAGAAATCGGTCTCCGCGGCACTCGGCGCACCTGGACGCGACGCCAGTGAGGCGTTTGCTGCTTTCATCGCTAAGCTCGGCCTGCCCCGAAGGCTTGCCGAGGTCGGCGTTGCCGAGGATCGCTTCGAATTGATCGGCAAGAATGCGATGCTGTCGATCTTCACGCGTGCAAATCCGCAGCCGATCCGGGAGCCGGGCGATGTCGTCAAGATATTGAAGCTCGCTGCCTAAAACGCTGCTCGTTTGGCGGCGAGCGTTGGCTTGGCGGCTGTCTGGAACCACTCGGCCCATCGCTTTGACCGTGTCCAGGAAGCCGCCTATTCCCTCGTCAAGGTTTGTGCTCGGCGTCAGGTCGTTAAGGGCCCGCACAAAGGATTGTGGCCTCGTCCGTGTCGATCAAGCCAGTCGGATTGGCAGGTCGGGCTGACGCCCGAGTCGGTGAATCATGAGTTAATTTTCCGGCAAATTTCGCCGCTCGCCGAGCCCGCGACTCAGTCTATGACGCCATCGTCACACGAAAAAATCGGGTGCACACTAATGCCAAATTCGAATGACGCCGCCAGCAACGAGATGCTTTGGGAGCGGGTTCTTTCCCTGCTCGTTGTGGGTGCGAGCATGTTGGGCGGAAGCGCCGTTTTGCTGATGCAGGCGTTACCACCAATACTCCATGAGTTTCTGTAGGGCCGAAACGAGTTTGAGCCGCACACGGTCCAAGTTCAGCGGTGAATGAGTGTCCAACAAAACGTCCAACAAAGCGTCCAACGGGAAATTTGGCGCGCGCCATAAGCGGCTGGAATTGTTAAGAAAAATGAAACAATAAATTTGAGTCGGAGCGCTTCACCCGCTCCAAAAACGATTTCAATGACTTGATGCAAAGCCCTGGACCTCCATTCTAACGCCATTCCGACACGTTACACGTCCACGGCTGCAGCCGCGAAAAATTTGCGAGTTTCTTCAGTCTCGACTTTAAGTTGTTGCCAGGCGATTAGCCGGAGGTGCGCGGCTTATCATCGTGGCGCATCTGGATGATTACTGCATGCGCACGGAAGCGCAGAAGGCGCCCAATACTATTCCAACAATCGGTTAAGGCGTGGCGGCAGGCGACGCGGGCGGTTTAGGCGGAATTTCCAGATCCAGGTGGAAGTGCAGTTTCAATGGATCTGGGCCATGCCAATTCAAACCGCCAGCGCGATCGATCCCCCCGATGAATTCGACGTTGCGCGAACCCGTTGCCGTGTTGACTTCCTGCGCCACGCGGAAATCATTGTAGAGGACACGCCAGCGGGCGCCCATCGTCTTGGCAGTCGCGTCCAAGCGCATCAAGAATCTGACGGCCGTGTCATGCTGCCAGAAACCGCGTTGGTCGGTAGGCGCATTGATGGAGATGTCGACCGAAAAGCCTTTGCCGATCCATGTGCCGCCACCATGTCCTGCGCGGTTGCCGGCGCTAAAAGCAGGTGTACCCGGATCGTCTTTCAATTGCGTCAGGAAATCAGCCATCTCGGGCGCGACGCCGGCCTTGGTATCCGATGTCTTGATGCCGCTGGGGATTTGGACGCGATCCTGCTCGGCGACATCGTAAGTGGGATCGAATTTGCCCAGAAACGCGGCCTTCTGGGAGATCGTCAGGAAATCCACCTCCTCGCGACGGCTGACAGCCCAACCGTGCGAAACATTTTCAAGCCTCTGCAACGCCCACTCGGATTGTTCGCAACGGACGGCGCTCATCTCCGCTTCTATCTCGCTTGCAATCTGTTCGGCGGGCTTGGGCGGCGGCGGCGCTTCGCCCTTTGCAACTTTCGGCTTGGCATTCTTTTCTTTCGTGATGTGCGCGCGCCTGCGATTGAGGACGGATTGCATCGCATGGAGCCATCCTGGACCGAACTCTCTCAGGGCGGCCGTGATGGTGTTGTCAAAATCCGTCGCAAGCTCGTCTTCGAATTTGGTCGCGAGTTCCGCGGTAACGGTCGCTACGTCTTGCCGGGTTACGCCAGCGCCCGCTTCGGCGACTTTTTTTGCCCCTGCCTTCTTTGCCGCTGCGGTCGCCTGGGCCTTTGCTTTGGCGAGCGCGCTCTTGTCCTTGGGGTCGATGTTTTCAGTCGCGGCCTTGAGCGCTTCCTCCAGGTCACGTTTCGCCTGTTCGGTCGCTTGAGTCCTGGCGCTCTTGACGTCCTGTTGAAATCGTTTCTCGATCTCTGCTTTGACGCTGCGGGCGGCGTGACATTGCGCCAGCTCCTTTGCGAATGTTGCTCGGACAGCGTTCCCGCCGAAGCGGGCGGGATCGCGGGCGGGAAGCTCCGCCTTTTCGACGGCCGGAGGCGCTGCCGCGGGGGTAGCAGAACAGACTAGAACGATAAGGTCAGCTTGCGGGGCATCCGGGCAAGGCGCTACGCCGGCCGGAGCGACGAAGTGACCGCCCGCCGTTGCCGTCGATTGCTGCGTCGGCGCGGCCGACTGCGGCGCGCCGGCCGAGGTCGCGCCCGGCGACGAGGGAGATGGAGATGCCGTGGCTTTTGGCTCGGCCGATTGGCCCACGGGCTTGGTGTCCGCCGCGGTTTTCGGCGCATCATTCGCTGCGGGCGCCGCCGTCTGTGTGGCGGGGGCAGCGGGCGAAGCCGCGTCGGTATCATTCGCATCCCGTGACGCACCGGAGGGACCGGCGTCGATAGGCACGGCAGTTCCGCTATCAGGCGGATTCTTCTTTTCTTCCTCATCTTTGTTGATTTGGCGGGCGACCCGCGTGGTTGCTGGTCCATTCGTCTGCTGCACGACATGTGTCAATTCATGCGCGAGCAGCAGTCGCCTTTGGCGCAGGGATGAGGCAGACCGGCCTGGACCGAGCACGAGGTTCTGGCCGACGGCGTACGCACGTGCATTCAATTGCACCGCGGATTTCTGGGCGTCGGCGCCGGTATGCATCCGCACGTCGCTGAAATCCCGTCCAAGCCGGGGTTCAAAGAAAGCTCGCGTTTCCGCGTCCATGGGCTGCCCAGGCCCGCGCAATACCTGATGCACGATCGGCGGGGCCTCCTTCACCGGCCTTGCAGCGCCGGCCGGCTTCATACCTACCTTCTCGTCCTCCTGCTCGCACGCTGCACATTTGCGGCTGATGCGCGGTGGCGCGGCGGAGATCGAAGGTGTCGGGTCCACCATGCGCATGACGCGCTCGGCCACCGCGTCGGCCTCGCGCTCCAGTGGATCGTCGACCGCGCCGATTTCGAGTTTGGGCTGGAGCACGCGCGCAGGCGGGGCAGGACCGCGCGGCTGTTCGGGTGGAAAGATCGGCAATGCGCCGAAATCCCACGCGGTGCGGATGGGCGCAGCTACGCCGCCTTCCAACCGCTCCATATCGGGGGCCTGCTGATCGGACGCGGCACTGTCCTCGGCGCGCGAGCGATGTTCGGCCGAGCGTTGGTAGGTCGTCGTTATTTGCGGCGGCTTGGCTGCCTTTGCTTGCTGACCTGGAAGTCTTTGACCAAACATCCTGACTGTTCCCGATCTCCGGCGATATGACACCGGCTTCGACCCGTTGTCTGACAAGCAAGTCCGTCAGGGAATTCTTTCATCGACGCGAAAGCGCTTTGCCTGATCGGGATAATATTGTTCGCGTGCGCTCTGGCAGTCTTGGAGTCTGGTCTGGCCGGGTAGCGAGGGCCCGAACTGCGCTGGCCCTTGCGGATCGCTGCGCTCGCGGAAGAACGATTCGCCGCAGAAGGGATCCTTCAGGCGGAAGCCGCGCGCTTCCAGCCCATGTTCGGCGCGAATCTGGTTTTCACGCTCGACCGTGCGGTGGTGTCGCAGGTCCTTGCCCTCGACGAGGCCTTCCTCATCATCTTCGCCGCGAGGCTTGCGATCCTGAAGCCAGGCATGGCCGCACAACTCGTGACCGAGAATGAGCCAGGGCTCCATGTTTTGCAGTTTCCCGCTGACGGCGGCCGCGCCGAAAAGCCGCTGACTGTCAGGCGCCGGCACGAAGACAAACCCCTCCTTCTTTGCCTTGTCGAGATTGCTTGTGACAGGCTGCGTGACCGCGCTTCCCCCGAAGGTGAGAGGCGTCGGAAAGTCGTGGATGACGATGGTCCAGGTATTCTCTGAGGCGGCGAGATCGCAGAGGCAGGTGGAACCTGTCGGCGTCGAGGACTCCTCGGCCTGCGAGTCGGCGCCGAACGCGCCGGCGACGGCGCCGATCAGTCCGCCGATCAGCGCGCCGGGCAGTGCCCCGACGCCCAGGGCGTAGACGCCGATGCCTGCCCCGGTCTTTGCACCGGAAAGAAATCCGCGCCCGACGCGGTCGAGAAACCCTCGTTTTTGGCAGAATGAGTCGGGGAGTTTGACCTCGCCGGAGCCGCGATCGACCGTCGGCGTCCCACCAGGCGACAGATTTAGCAGATAGTCCTCTACCACCTCAGCGCGCGTGCGCGCTGGTCCTGCCTTATCCGGTCCCGCCGGGGTGCCTGGAGCAGGCTCTGCCGGCCGGTCCGCTCTCAGCTTGCGCCTCAGGATCCGTGAATCTTTCCCGGGAGCAGAATTGATTGCTCTCGCTTGAGACTGCTGTGCTACATGCGCCAGCAGACGCCGGCCCGGATCGGTGTCGGGTGCGAAGCGGTTCGTGCGAAACACGATGTCGCTGGCCACCGCATAAGCGTCGGCACCAAGCTCTTGCGCCGATCCTTCGGCCAAGGCGCTTGTATGTAGGCGTACGTCGCTAAAATCGCGCCCGAAACGTGGCTCGAAAAACGCGCGCGTCGTGGGAGCCAGTGGTCGCCCCGGCTCACGCAGCGCCTCATTCACACTGGGCGGCGCCGTGCCGGCGGAATTCGCGGCGCTGGCAGGCTTCATCTGCACCTTCTTGTCGTCCTCTTTCTGGCAAGCGGCGCACTTCCGGTCGACGCGCAGCGGGGCGGTGGAGATAGACGGCGAAAGGGAGGAGCGTGGCGCGTCGGGCGGGAAGATTGAAATATCGTTCAATATCCATGCGGGCTGACCTGGCGCGCCTTGGGTTGTCGTGTGTTGGAGCCCCTGCGCATGTACGTCGCGATGGATATCTCGCGGGGCAACCGGCGAGCGCTGCGATGTCCGCTCCCTTTGCGCAGCCATGATTGCTCTCCGCGGCGGGCCACAGAATCTCTCGGCACCCATGGCGAAGCATCCTCCGTTGGCGGTCAAGCAAAGCTGTGATACATCGGCGTGGCTCTCAATTCGGCGTCGCCTTCTGCCCAGATCGAGGCGATCTCGTCCGGCGCGAGCAACCGGTTCCAGATCGCCAGATGTGCGATCGATCCCTTGAATCCGCTGTTCTGGGTTCCCCCGACGCTGAGTGACCCGGCGCCCGCCTGGGGATGCACCTGGAAATTTGGATCTTCGTATTTGTCCTGCGGGATGCGCTTCGCCGCGACATTCTGCTTGTACAGCACACAGCCGGTCGTCAGATCGTCGGCCGCAATCCACGGCTCCGCTTGCCCGGCAAGGAAAACCCAATGGCCGGCCTCGACCGGAGTCGCATCGTTCGCCGAGACTCCAAACTCCATATACGACCCGGCCCCCTGGCGCGCGGGTGAGCCCAGATTGAAAGTATAAAAGGACAGCCGCGAATGGCGGGCCGGGTTTGTCTGGTTGTAAAGCCGCATCGCCCATTCGACGTCGGTTGTCGGGTTCACCGCCTTTTCCAGAAAATGCACATATCGGTCGGCCGTTCCGGTGACGTTCGCGTTGTCGAGCGCCAGCGGGCAAATCCACACGGCGACTGTCAAGGCGTTGGCGAAAGGTTGTGAGTATTGGGAATCGCTGTCGATTGCGAGGTAACTGCCGAGTGCGCCATCGAACAAGGGCGTGCGGATAGCGCCAAAGGGAATGGCCGCAAGCGTAACCCCGACGGAAGGCACAGAAGCATCATGCAGTCCCGCTTCATCGTGGCATGAACTGCCGGCGGCATCGTCAAGCGGCCAGTAGCCTGTCGGCTGGGTTGCCAGGATCGCGGTCATGACGGACATTTTGAATTCCTACTGACAAGCGTGCATTGAAAGAAACCCTGCGAACGACACTCTCGCGTCACATCTTCGCGTCTTGCCCTCCGGCGTGGCCGGCAATCTCAATGCCATCTAGTATGGCGGAACGATCAGCGTCGCCGGTGCGCTCACCGACAAATGCTGCCATCGCTGGACCCCTCCATCCACGTCCTCCCCGCGCTTCGGATCGTCGGCTCGCGGCGTGGTCCCATACCCTACCTGCACCGACAGCTGGTACTGCCCTGGCCTGGGCGCAGCGATCCGATCTGCGTTCCATGTTCGGTCCAGACTCATCGGCCAGGTAAAACTGAAATGCCGGTCGGTTGTTTCTCCTGCATCGAGGCGCGCCACCGTCGGCGCGAAATAGCCGAATATCTGCACGCCCTTCTGAAGTGGGGCACGCGCAAAGGACACCTCGATCCGCCCGTCGTTCTGGTGGAAGACGAGCCACCCGTCATCGACGAGCCACGCCGGCTGCGCGCCGGCGTTGCGGACCGAATACACAATCTCCGTTCGCGGCGGCTGCGCGCTGTTCGTCACCGAGACGATATCGACGACCAAACCGGGCATTCGCTGTTCCTATCCTCCGCCGCACGCTGGTTTCTGTCTCAAGGTATTTTATCGTTGATGCCGTAGCTCGTCTTGTGGGTCTTGTTGTAGTCATCGCGCCAGTTGATACAGATGGCGCGGTACGTGGACCAATTGACTGTGCCCGGAGCTTTCTTGTCGCGCCAGAATGATTCGCCGCATTGCGGATCCTTGTAGGTGCCGCGCAGTTCAATGCCATGCTCCGCCCGGAGCGCGTTCTCTCGCGCAACGGTGTCCTGGTGCCCGCCTTCGCCTCGGGCTTTTGCGGAGTCTGATCCGTGACTGCCGGAATTGCCGAGCCATGCATGGCCGCAAAGTTCGTGGCCCAGCACCAGCCATGGATCCACGTTCAGCGCCTTTCCGGAGGCTGTAGCAGCCCCCCAGAACTTCGGGCTGTTGGGTGACGGCGCCGTCACGACTCCCCCGGAACCGCCGGCGCCGGTCCCCAAAGCCTTGGCATCGTCGTCGAAGTCCGTATGAGGCCAGCGCTTGTCGTCAACCTGGATCCTCCACATGTTTGACGATGCGACAAGATCGCAAATGCAAGTACAGCCGGTGGCTGTGGAGCTCGTGGCGGCGGACGGCGACGGAGGGCCGGCAACGCCGGGCGGCAGGGGGGCGCCCGTGCAGAACGACGAGGCGATCTTCACCTCGCCGGTGGTCGCGTCCACGCTCGGAGCGCCGTCTGCGCACAATGTGGTCAGGTAAGAGTTGATGGCGGCAGCGTTGGTCTGCACCAGGCCGGTGCCGCCCGGGTTGTCGATCTTGTCGGTCGGCTTGTCCACCTTGAGCTTCCGCTGCAATTGCGCCGACGCGCCGCCTTGTTGCACCGTGTGGGTCAGCTCATGGGCGAGAAGCCGGCGCCCGGCGTCCGTACCGGCCGCGAGCACGCCCTGGCCGAAGACGATATCCGGACCCACGGTATAAGCGAGCGCGCCGACCGACCGGGCCGATTCAGCAGCGGCCGCATCGTCATGCAGGCGCACACCGCCGAAATCGTGCCCGAAGCGGGGCTCAAAAAACGCGCGCGTTGCTGCATCGAGCGGCCGGCCGGGTGACCGCAGCACCTGATGCACGATTGGCGGTGCCGCTCCGACGGATCGTGCCGCGGTGGCCGGCTTCCTCTGCATCTGCTTGTCTTCCTCTTCGCAAGCAGCGCATTTGCGCGATAGTCGTGGCGCAGATGCGGACAACGCCGGTGCGGCGTCCGGCGCGCGCATCACCCGGTCGGCCGCGGCGTCGGCTTCGCGCTCCAGCGGATCGTCGACCGCGCCGATCTCGAGTTTTGGCTGGAGGACACGCGTCGTCGCAGCATGACCACCGCGCGGCGATTCCTTCGAAAAGATCGGCAGCGCGCCGAAATTCCACACGCCGCCGCGCGAGCCCTGCGCCACCGACCGCGTGTCGTTGCCGCTCCTTTCTCGCACAGCATCCAGCTGTACGGCATTGACGGCCGCAGGTTTGCGCAACACGCGCGCGTTTGCGTCAGGGCGGAAGCTCCGTCCTGGCCGCGTGTTGTTTGCCGATCGCTTGAACCGCCTGTGCTCGAACATGGCGACACCTATGTCAGTCGCTGAGAGGTGATCACGAAGCTGTTCGACTTCGAACTGTTGCCGTATGTGGCGGTGACCTTCACAGTGACAGCGTTGGCGTTGGCCGCCAGGGCTTTTGGAATCATCGAAAATGCCGGCGAAGTCGTTTGCCCCGGCGCCACCGTCACAGAGCCCGGCGGGGTCGCCGTCGCGAAGCCGGTGTTGTCATAGGCCAGGGTCACCACGGCCCCGTTCGCCGGTGCCGGACCGCTCAGAGTAACAGTGCCGGTCACAGGCTTGATTCCGTCCGCAAGAAAGGACGCTGGATTGACATTGACGCTCGCAACGCCCAGCATCTGGTTGATCACGAGATCGCCGACCGCCTGTCCGTTCTCATAAGCCGCGGTGACGCGCAGAGTGACGGACTGATTGCCCGAGGGAACTGAAGTTCCCGTGACCGGGAAGGTGTTGCTGGTCTGCCCGGCCGCAATGGTGACGCTCGAGGGCACGGTTGCGACCGTGACGCCGGTCAGCACGCTACCATTGGCGCCGACGGCTTGCGTGGTCAGCGTGACGACGGCGCCGCCCGTCGGCGCGGGGCCGTTCAGTGTCACCGTTCCGGTCGAGGTCTGACCGGCGGAGATCGGCGACGGAAGATTGTTGAAGGACACGCTGGTGGGCGTCGTCGGCAGCGACAGCCAGAACCAGAATTCGAAATCTCCGCCGCGCCTGCCGTCGCCGCTCGGGAAATTCAGGCTGATGCGCTGGGAGCCGTCCGCATCCGTCCGGGCGCTGCCGAAGGCCTCGCCGTCGACATAGGTCGTGGGATCGTTCAAACCCCAGATCAGATCGCCCTTGAGTACGAGGCGAAGACGCAAGCGCGCATTGCCGATCAGGCGCCGCATCGCCGACAGGACGTCGTACAACACGCGCATCACGAGGGCCGGATTATCGAGCTTCCAGGTAATCGAGCTACCCGTTGCGCTGACCGTCCCCTGAAGCAGCAGCCGGGAATTGCCGAGAATGGAAAACGGGCTCGAACCAAGACCGATGGTGTTGTCCATCAGCGGATAGGGCGGCTCTGCCTCGACGTAGCAACTGGTCGGGCGAGCCGACACCGGATCGATCGGTGCGTCACAGCCGACGACTAGCCCAAACGGGACTTCGAACAGAGAAAGGACCGGCATGTCGCTGTCGTTGAGAAGCGGCGCGTTTCCGGGGGTGAGCTGCACGCCGGTAACGTGGATCGCCTTGATTTGGGTTTGCGTGATCTGCGTGAGCGGCGGGAAGGTCGGCAGACAAGTTGCGCTGATCGACCAGACATTGCCGGTAAGACTGACCACCGCAAGCTTGCAATAGTGGCGCCTGATACCCTTGGGCGTAAGCGAGAGCGGGCCCGACGCGTTGGTCGGCCAAACCACACTCGCGTTCAACGTCCGGGCCGGAATCAGCCAATAGTCGCCGGTGGCGAACGTACCCGGTGAGAACTGCACCTGGACGCCGTTTTCGAGATCGAGCCACTGGCCTGTTGTCAGGGATATGCGACCGGCGGAGTCCCAGCGGCGAATTTTCGCGGGCAGCTTGAAGCCGGTGACCGCACCCGTCGCCTTGCTGGGATCGATCGTCAGCGTGTTTCCGATGACGCCGGTCAAGGGCGCCAGGACCCCCGGCTGAAAGTTCAACTCGTTCGCGTCGCTCACAAGTTCGATCCACTGCCCCGGCGCGAAGCCAAGTGCATCGTCAGGACCATTGCTCGCGATCGTAAGCTGTCCGTTGTTTGCGCCACTCTGCGCGATCCAGCTGGCCAGTACGGACCCGTTGTCACGCGACCATTTGAAGCTTGGCGTGCCGCCGCTCGGATCATGAATTTCGACACGATAGAGCTGGTTTTGCAGACTGGTATAGCCACCCGCCGCCGCGATCCCGCAGGGACTGGACGCTGGCGTCGGCACGACTTGCGCCGCCAACGTCCCCGAGCTCGGCGCGATCAGCGCGTCCCACTTCGGCTCGGCCGTGGTGCAGGTCACGTTCGCGCCGGCCGCGGCGACGTCGAGCAGATTGACTTGCCAGACGGTCTTGGTGCGCGAGCAGGTGTCGGGCCCGCCTAGGGCGATCTCGCGAATGTCGGCGTCCTCGAGAGCAGTGATATGGCGCAGCCAGACTTCGAGATAGGCGATGTACACGCCGGGCGCAGTCGGCAGCGCAAAGCCCGGCAGATCCGGCTGCGCGGTGATGAGCACGTCCTGCTCGTTCTCGCACAACAGGCCGTCGACATAGGCGCGGCCCTTGCTGATATTGATGTTGATGCCGCCGCTCGTCGCCGTCAGCTCGAAGCCGGCATCGTCGATAGGCGCGCCGCTCGGGCCGATGACGTCGACGGCTTCGGTTTCGACGCGCGAGGACACGATCTCGTTCTGCTCGTTCCAGTCGGCGTCGAGATCGACGCGGCCCTGCTGCTTGATGACGCCGTGATAATGCTTCTCGCGTCCGAAGGTCTGGCGGCTCAAATCGGCTTTCATGGCGCAAATTCCTCAGGTTACATTGAAGCCGCCCGCTTCGAGGCCAAAGCGGAGATATTCATCAAGGACTGTGGACAGATTGGCTGAGCGCTGCGGCTGATACAGAAAATTGAAGGCTCCCATCTCGGACCCGTTGTCGCCACCGGCTGCGATCTCGCTCGCGCAACTTGCGGAAAGCTGAGCGAAGCCGGGTTGGCCGAAACTCGTCGAGGTGAATTGGGGGATCAGTCGATTTTCAATCGCGTCCTGCGTCGGAGGATCGGTCACGCCGGTTAGCGCGAGGTCGGGTTGGCAACGATAGCGCGGCGCGGTTTTTGAGCCCGGTGGCGCGTAGCAGAAGCGCATGCAGCCGCTCTGCTGGCGTGTGATCGAGACGAGACCGACGAAGATCGAGTCGCTGGCGCTCAACAGTTCCGCCGATGTGGTTCCGAACACGGTGCTGGTTTGCAGGCTGAGGGTCGACGACGGCGCCGCGATCGCGACGGCGGTCGCGGAAGCCGGAGGACCGCTCGCGACGATGCTGTCAGTCAGGGACAGCGACGGCGTGGTTGCGCTCAAGGTGATGGGACCGCAGATCGCGCGATACAGGCTGACCGCCGGCCCGGAGCCGGCGGCGATGTTCAGTCCGCCGCCGGGCGCAAGCGTAGCCTGCGACAGGCTGACGGCGGCAAGCTCGCCGGCCTCGATGGTGACGTCGCCTTCGATCAGCAGTCCGTCGATGAAGCATTGGCCGGCGTTGGCACTATTCGCCGGTGCGCTTCCCTGGATCGCGATGGCGCCACGGACATGCGGTCGCAGATTGTTGAATGAAAGATCGAGATTCGCCGGTGACGACGGGGCCTTGCGCAAAGCTGGCCAGTCCGCCGCGACGATCAGCAGGCTGTGGCCTTCGGCCAGATTGATCGCGGTGAGAGTCTCCTGATAGGTCCGGTTGTCGCAAATGGCGATGATGCCGTCGCTCGATGTCGTTTGCGCGTTCCACGCCTTGATGGCCGCATCGAGCGTTGAAAACGCGTTCGGCCCGGCCGTTGTGAATTGCTTGCCGACGCCGGCCTGCCAGCGCGATGCATCGTTCAAGGGCTTGGGCCTCGTCAGTTCGCTTGAAAGCCAGGCGCTGCGGTCGTAGATACCGGCGCCGAGACCGCCGGAAAATCCATAGACATAGGAAACCTCGACGGAAGTCGGCACGACGCCGGGTGGAAAGGCGATCCTGCCGCGGACCGGGTCGACGGAGAGCGCAATCGGCAGGTTGATGGCCGCGCCGCCCGAGGCCGGCCGATAGGCCTTGGTTGCGGCGGGTCTGCGCCAGTCGCCCGCGACGTCCTCGATGTCGCAGATCGCTATTTGCTCGAAGGGAACCACGGCGTTGTTTGCGAGAATCTGGAACACCGGGTTGGCACCGAAATAGACGGGGGCCGGGGCAAGGGCGCTATCCGCCTTAGCCTGACGCAAGGCTTCGAGTTCTTCGTAGAGCGGCCGCCGGCGCAGCAGGCCCGGAACATTGATCTCGCTGGCCAGCCGCGTCGTGTTTGTATTCGTCTGCGGAAAGTTGAACAAAGGTGCGTCCGCGCCCAACGGATCGATCGTGTAGCGGCCGTCCGACGCCGCGGCGGCGCCGCGGGCGGTGCCCTGCAGCTCGGCCTGCGCCGGGTCCAGCGAGATCGGGCCGACGCGATAGGCCTGCAGCCGCCAGAAAAACACCCCGATATTGGCGATGTTGTAGCGTCCTCGCCGCGCGGATATCGAGCGCACGTCGACGGTGTGGGCCGTCGTCTCGAATGCTCCACCGAGCAGCTCCAGCCCGTCGGCGTCGCGCAGACTAGCTGTCGCGAGATTTTGCGCGCGCAGATGGTTGAGATATTGGCAGGTATCGAGCAGCTGGAAATATTCGACGACGCGGGCCGGCCAGCCCGTCACGTCGTGCGCCAGCAGTTCCAGCATCGCCGCCGTGCCCTTGGCTTGCCGGTATTGCAGGGTATGGGCGACGTAGGCCCTGGCGCTGAATGCGCCGCCGGCACCATTGATCGGCCGGACATCGAGCAGATCGCCAATATAGGGGACAACCCACGGATCGCAGGTTTCGATGAACCAGTTATCGTACAACGCTGCGATGTTGCTTTCGATCGCGTCGTATTCGGTCTCGATGAGACCGAGCAGTGCGCGAAGCGGCTCGCTCTGCGCGGAGTCGCGAATGCGGTAAATGGCGGGCAGGAGGCCATAAAGGCGATCCGAGGAGCCATTGCTCATGACGCCATCTCCGTAATGGTCACACCCAACGGGTTGAGCAAAAGCAGTTGCGCCGGCTGGATTGCGCCATTCGCCCAGCGCGCCGGAGACGCGGGAATGAAAGCCGGAGCTTCGGTCTGGCTCGGACCATTCGGGTCGTTCGTGAGGTAGAGCCGTGTCAGATTGACCGCGACGACGCCCGGCGTCGATTGGATGAGGGCCGTGATTTCGGCCGATGTCACCGGCTGGGCAAAAGCACGGTTGGCGAAGGAAAACGCATCTGCAAGTTCGAGTAGGACCTGGGCGCGCACAAGTGCGGACTGATAGCGCTGCTGATCGATCAGGATGGCGGCGGCGAAATTGAACGTCAGCGGCTGATGCGAGCCGAGCAGCACCAACTGGACGGGATCGTGTGCGAGCTCTATCGCCAGTATGAGCTGCGCGAACAGCGGCGAGGACGGATCCACCGCCGAGCCGTCGGCGGCGGCGATCGTGACATGGGCCAGTCGCTTCTCGCCGTTCCACATCGCGACCGCTTGCGCCTTGCCGATGCCGGCGAAGCTCCGCGCAAAATTCTCGTAATCTTCGAGCGAGACGATGCGATCCAGCGTGAGCACGGTGAGCGGCGCGTTGACGCGCGCGTCCGCGAGGTTTTGCGGATCGGCGCCGCCGCTTGCGGACAGCGGATTGGTGACGGCCCGCAGGCCGGGCGGTCGTGACTGCAGCATCGAGATCGTCCCGGCTGCGACATTTCCGGCCAGTCCGATACCGGTGCGATAGGTCGCACGCACGTTTTGTCCGCCGGTCGGCAGGCGCGAAGCCGGATCGCCGAAGATGACGGAGGGTGTCCCGTCGTCGGCGAGGCGGACAATATATTGCTGGTCCTTGGGCGAAAGGCCAAAGAGCGTCGGCGCCTCCTGCCAGGCAAGATCGTTGACGCGAATCTCCAGGCTGCTCTCGGCGCCTGAAGGTGTCGGCGCCGACACATAGGTCAGAGGCGGACGCTTCAGGCGGAAGGTCTGGTTGGTCTGCGTGGCGTCGCCGCTGCCGAGCGCTTCGCTCAGGGCGGCGCCATGCGTCGCCAGGGTGACGTTGGCGCTGATTGTGACGCTGGCGCGCAGATAGCTGTTCTGCAGGCCTGGCGGCGCGAATTGAAGGCAGGTGAAGCCGCCGACATGATTGATGCCAGAGAGGATCAGAATCTCGTTCGCCGCCACGGATTTCGCGTCCGCGCGCAGGCCGCTCAGGGCGACCGCCTGTCCAACCTGCAGGCCGAGCGTCATGCCATCGAGCATGATTTGGCTCGCACCGGCGGGAATGTCGTCAGCGATCGGAAGGCCCGCGAGCCCGATCCGATCTGTTTGGAGATACGCCTTGGTGGTGCGAACAGGGTAGGGCAACAAGCTGCCGTCGCCGAGATCTTCAGGGCCACCCCAGCCCGGCCCCCACCACGTATGCATCCAATGTCCGAGCGCTCCGGTTGCGAAAATGTCGAGTCGATTGGGGCTCCAGGACACGGCCGAAGGGGAGTCGATCAGATTGCCGTTGCCGCCGAGATCCTCCGGAGGCGACGGGTTCCACGCACCGCCGTCCCACCAGAAATGTTTGAGCGTGCCGAGCGCGCTCAGCGCGAAAATATCCAGCCGGTTCGCCGCCCAGGACACCGCCGAGGGGGAGCCTACGAGTTGGCTGCCGCCGAGGTTTTCCGCATCGTGCCAACCGGCCTGGTTATCCCACCACCAGTGATCGAGGCCGCCCTGGTCGGTGATTGCGAAGACGTCGATGCGGTCGTGAGCCCAGGACACGGCTGACGGAGAACCGGTCAATTGCGCGTTGCCCCTGTGTTCGGGCCCGTTCCAGTTGCCGCCGTCCCACCACCAATGCATCAGGCCGCCGGGGTTCGCGGCCGCACTTGCGATGGCAAAAACGTCGATCAGGTTTTGATCGCGGCTCACAGCGCAAGGCGACCCGACCAGCGACGTCCCGCCTCGGTTTTCCGGACCGTTCCAGCTATTGCCGTCCCACCACCAATGCACGAGGTCGGCTGCGGCCGTTGCTGCGAAAACATCGAGCCGGTTCGCGGCCCACGCGACGGCCGTGGGAGAGCCGACCGCCGAGTTGCCGCCCAGATTTTCCGGGCCGCCCCATGAGCCGCCATTCCACCACCAATGCATCAGGACGCCGTTGCGTGTGATCGCGAACACGTCGACGCGGTTATCGGACCAGCTCACCGATGCTGGCGAGCCTTGCAGATCGACGCCGCCCAGGCTTTCCGGGCCAAACCAGTTTTTTCCATCCCACCAGCGATGGTAAAGCGCGCCATCCAGTCCAATCGCAAAGGCGTCCAGGTGATTGGTACTGCGCGATACCGCGGAAGGTGCGCTCAATCCGGTGCCTTTGGCGCTAGGAAGCTTCAACGCAAGGCCAGTGGCCTTCGCACTCATCCCGTAGTCCGCAAGGGTCTCGTCGATGATGCCGGTGATCTCGAATGCGGAGTCCTGGACGCCATGGGTCTCGAGCAATATCCATCCATTTGCGGTCACCTGCGGGAATTGCCGCTCCAGATAGACGTCCGCATTTTGAAAGGGCTGGCCCTGGGAGTCGGTCCAGATGTATCGGCCGGCACCTGAATTGGCCGTGTCCCAGTCGAGCGGATAGGGATCGCCGCGTTGCGCCTTGGCCGGGTCCGGAAGGCTCAACCATTTCGGTGCATTGGCGCCAAAGAAAGCCGCCGTGGCGCGGAATGCATAGACACCCGCGACCGGATCTTGCGCGAGTTTCGGATTGTTGACGAGTTGCGTCAGCTCGTCACTGTCCCAGCCGTTGATCTGCAAGAACACCTGCAGATCGCTCTCGCTGATCGCAACCTCGCGGATGTAGGTGTCGACGTTCTGCTGATTGAACGGGATTTTACCGAGTTGCGGCGTCTCCTGCGGAAAGGACGCGGCGCCGAATTGCTGCGTGAACCCGCTTGCGTCGAAAGCGACGCGCGTTCGGTTGAACGCGGATTGGGCTTCCACTTCGAGAACGACGTAGGATTGCGTTTGTGTACCGCCGGTGCCGTTCACGCCGACCAGCAGCAGCCTGTCGCCGACGTTGAGTTTCGTCGCGGTTCCCTGCAGGTAGAATTGCTTGATCTCGACCGCCGGCAGGCCGTTCGGCCGCGGCGCAGGACCACGACGCCTGCCTCGGAATCTCTCCGGCTGAAGGTTCAGAAATTGCAAGGCCAAATGGCTCTGCGGATTGACGAGATAGATCTGCGTCGGGTCGAGCAGCGTGTAGGTCCCGGGCGCGAATGCGGCGCTGTCAGCCAGGAGATAGACCCCGCCGTCGAACAAGGCGATGTCCGGCATCCACTCCGAGCGGGCAGTGAGCGTGTTCCACTCCACACGCGCCTCAAAGTCGGCCGCGGTCTCGAAAGGCTGTGGTAGATTGCCGGGAGAGGGCGAACTCTGCGCTTGCGTTCCCGCCGGCAGATCGACAAGGCCGCCGTTGAAGGGCGAGCCGCCGGGGCCGGCCACGACGGGCGCGCCGGAGCCTGGCGCCGCGGCGGCCGCCGCCGCTGCTGCGATCTCCTGCACCGTGAATTGCAGATAGACGCTGGCGGCCACGCCTGGATTGAGCTCATAGCCGATGGCGCGCGCGAGCTCCAACACCGAACGGCGCTCGGTCGCTGTCCGCAAGTAGCCTTCGTTGGCGATACGCTCCTGGTAGAAGGTGAGAATGTCGGCCACGACGGCCCAGGCATCCAGCAAGGCGATGGTCGGATCACCCACCGAGCGCGTGGTCAGGGCCGCGAGCGGGCGTGCGCCCTGGTTTGGACCGTTCGGAATCTGCGCCGAGCCGAGCCCGTCCAGCAATCGCTGGAAGAAAACGTCATAGGTCGCAAGCCGAAAGCCGATGGCGCTTTGGCCGGGAGGATTGGAGATCACGGCAAGAGACGGCTCGCCCGCGCAGCAACCGCAGCTGTTGAGCGGAGGTTGATTTGCACCCGTGCTCATAGACCGCCTTTCAGAATGAATTGGATCCTGCCGTTCTCGGGTCGGCTCGGATCATTGTCCAATCGGGCGATCTCGAGCGGCGCCATGGCGACAAACCCCGCCGCAGCCTCGCCGTTCGGCGCTCGCCCCAATCTCGTGAAATGATTGGACGAGGGCGCGACGTCGTTGGTGTCGACCAGCATGACCCCCGGTGTCTGCATGGCGGCTGCCACGATCTGGCTGATGTAGACGCGCTGGCCGAACGTGAAATTGCCGGGATAGAAAAAGCCGGTGCGGTTGCCCGGCAACACGCGGTTGCTGAAGGTTTGCGCCAGCGACGCTTCGATGTCGCTGCGAAAATAGCCGGGCTCGACGCACACCGTGAAGGCGATATCCAGCGAGACGAATATCGGCGCTTCGATTTCGAGATCGTAACCCGCGAGACGGAATCGCTCGAGGTAGTTTCGGATCTGGAGACGAAAAAGGTCGTCCACCGGCTGACCGGCGGTCCGCTCCACCGTCACGAACATCGTGTGCCAGCTGCCGGTCCAGCGCAACATCGCCTCGGCTTTCTGCACTTGCGGATGGCGTTCGGCGACCTCCGCGTAGTCTGCGGCCGTCACGGCCCGCTGCTGAATGCGAAAAGCCTGCGGGGCGAAATTGCGGGTTTCGTCGAGACTCTCGGGATCGGTGCCGCCTTGGGCCGGCAGGGGATTGCGGACCTTGGTGATGCCCGTGAGCGGTGCGGTGGGCGCCGCGACGATGTAGGCAAGCGCTTCGGCGCCGACATTGCCGGCCGATCGGCCATCCGTGCTGTAGGTCGCCACAAGGCCGCTTGGGGGTGGCACTGCGCCGAGCGAGCCGTCGCCGAAACGCAGCGTAGCGAGGCCGGTTTCGTCGCTCTCCACGACGAAATCGAGCGACGCTGGACCGCTCTCGAGCAGATCGCGTTGCGGATGCCAGCTGCCGCTGCTGCCGCTCAGGGTGACGTTCGGCTGGGCCGCCGCCGGATCCTGAATCAGCAAGCCTGCTATCGGTAATTTGCGCGATACGCCGTCGTCGTAGGGCACGGCGGCCGCGACGTTCGGATTGTTCAACCGCGGTCGATACGGTCCGCTGCTCGACGCTGCATCCGGCAGAGGTTCCTGGGGCTGCTGCAACGCCTGGTCCGCCAGCACGATATTGCCGCGCGCGATGCTGACATCCGTGATGGGTGGTTTGCCCGGCTCTTTGGAAGCGATCGACAGGCAAAGTGGGAACGGCAGCGCATCGGCGGGATCCCAGGCGATTTCGACGACTTTCGTCGCGGTCAAGGGATCCGTCTTGTGCAAGGGCGCGCCGACCAGGCGAACCACATGTCGATGCTCGGGATTGGCGTCCGCAGCAAGACCGGTGGCCGTGCCCTTGATCTCCTCGAACAGCAGCAAATCGCCCGTCGACAGCGGCAGATCGCCGGTCGGCAAATCCTCGAGCGTCGCTTCGGTCGCCCCTCGCGGCAGGCAACAGAGGCCATCGCTCCAGGTCCAGAATTTGATCTGGTCGAGCGTATTGTGCGCCGTAAGATCGGCGAGCGTGCGGAAGGGCAGCGCCCCCTGATTCAACAAGCCCGCCATTCGGCTTTGCGGAACGATGCCTGGTGGCGGAGTTTCGGGCGTCGCAACGACCCCCGTCAAGAGCTGTGTGCCCTTGGGCGCCAGCACGCTCGCTGCGCCGGCGACATTGAGAAACACAAAGCAGCGTGCATTACAGCCGTCGTGCATGGGGTAATCGAGCAGACGCGCGTGCCTGCGCACCGAAATGCGGCGGCGCGCGGTTCTGAGATAGACCTCGGTCGCGACGGCGTCCTGATAATAGCTGAGCTGGTCGCCTGCATAGGCCAGCAATTCGACGAGCGCTACGCCGAGATCGGCAGGATTGCGCTCCTGCCACGCCGGCGCGGTCAGCGCCATGCGGTCGAGCATCAGTTGGCGAAAGCTTCCGTAGTCCTTCGCGAGATAATTGATGTTCGGCGCCGTCGCGGGCTGAGGCGGACAGATCGAAACCGGCTGACAGTCGAAATCGCTCGGGCAATTCGCCTTGAAGGAAAACCCGACCGACGAAAACACCGGATCGAATCCGGATGGCGGATCCTGATCGGTCGCGCTGGTGACGAGGCGCAGCGTGTAGGTCGAAAAATCGCCCGCCGCGCTGACCGTCAGCGTCAAGACATTGGCCGCGGCGGTCAGGGAGTTCGGCACCACGGTGATGCCGGTTATTCTTTCACCGCCCTCGATGACGATGTTGTCCGAAGTCAGAGCGGGTGCAGGCAGCGGTGGAACGGGACTCGCCGTTCCCGGAAGACCGAACAGAAAATGAATGTGCAACACCAATTGCCCCGGATCAACCTCGAGAAAGTCGATCCCGTTCAGGCTCGGTTGGGATTGAGCCAGGAGCAGCTTGCGGCGCTGCTTGTTGCTGCAGAAATATTGTATCGACATCACGAAACTTCCTGCGAGAAACGCGCGAGCTGAGGCTGTTGTTGGCCTTTGACGAGATATTGGACGACAACCTGCAGCGTGCTGTCGGCGTTGGTGACTTGCAGGCCCTGCAACTGGATGAGATCGCCGAGGGTCTGCTGCAATGCGCCCTGCAGCGTAAATTGCAGCGTTGCCGCAAGTTCGTCGCTGTTCGGCTGGAATACGGTATGGAGCAACCCGCTGCCGAAATCCGGACGGTTGACGCGCTCGCCCGGATTGGTGAACAGCAATTGCTCGATCAGGTCCCGAATATGATCGTCGTCGGAGGCGCTGGCGGTTCGGCCGGCGGCGTCGAAATGAAATGGGAAGCTGATGTTCATCATCGCCTCACATCGCGGTCACTCTGGTTTGCGCCGCCGCGACGATCAGCGGTGTTCCAGTTGGGGCGCAGAGCGCCTGGCTGTCGAGAAGCAACAGAGGCAGGCCTTCCGCGAAGACGCGCGTCGAGCCGGTCAGCCACTGCGCCGTGAGGCAAGGGCCATTCGCGGCCGGCGGCGGCGGCAGGGCGCAACCGGCGACCACATAGGGCGCGGCGATCGTGGCCACGGGCTGCATGCTTACGGTGACGCGAGGCTGAACCTCGATCGGTTCGGCCTGCCCGCCATGTGAGCACAACACGGTAGCCCCAAAATGCAGAACGAAGCCCGGCATGACGTCCTCACACGATGGTCAGCGCCCCGGCGTTGATGACGACGGACGGCCCCGTCATCTGGATGCTCGCTCCCTGTCCGTTCGACAGGGTGATACCGACGTCGTTGATCAGGATCATTGCGCCCGTCGTCGTGGTGAGCATGATGCCGCCCGTGGGGCCGGGCGCATCGCTGATCAGTATCCCGTTCTGCAGCACGGTCTGCATGACGATTCCAGGCACCGCGGGAACAAGCAGATGCGAGAGCGCCGGCACTTCCGCCGCCGAGCCCCAATAGACTCCGACCCAGACGGGATAGTCGATGTCGCCGTGCTCAAATTCGACCCAGACTCCGGAGCCGATGACCGGCAGGCTGAACATGCCCATTTGCAATCCGCCGACCGGGAAGGCGGGAAGCGCCCAGCTGCTCAATGCGAATCCTGACACATCCGGTGCCATGACCTGGATGCGACCGCGTTGTTCGGGGTCGATGTTGTTGACCACGGTGGCACGGTATTTCCCGTAAAATTTCTTGCCGTCACTCAAGGCGAGACCTCCGGAACCGTGGACAACAGCCCGTTGCGGGCCAGCATGAAGCTTTGCTTGAATTCACCGCGCTTGATCTCGCTCTTGACGCTCTTCACGTAATAGAGGCCGTCGAAGGGCGAGCCCGCACCGCGCACGCCGACAAGTCCCCGCGACTCCAGGACGGAGCCGTAGCGCAGCACGTCCAGCGTTCCCTGCGCGGTCACGGCATCGGCTTTCTTTGCGGCCTCGGCCATGCCCAGCAGCAGCGCCTGGATCGGCGAAAGGTTCGCCGTGTTCTCCAGGATCGGGAATTGTTTGGGGATCGGCGGAATGGCTCCGAGCGGCGGGCTCAGCGGCGTAATGTCGGGTATCGGAATGAGGATCGGAACTTTTGTATATTGCTCCTGAATGTAGACGAGCGGCAGCGTGCCGGCGTCGGCGTTGAAGGAGAAGCTCATGCTCTCCACGTTGGTCTGCGCGTCCATGTCGAGATTGAGCGCGGCCTGCGGGACGCCGACTTTCACGTCCGGGCCCCAATAGGCGATGCTGCTTCCGGGCGCCGGTCCGGGCTTGTTGAAAAATGTGTAGCCGACGTCGCTCGCCAGTTTGCGCACGTAGTTGAAATCGGTTCCCTGCTGCAGCGGAATGCGATCGATAGGGATCGGCACGTCGATCATGATGCTTGGTATGACAACGGGGATCACTCCGAAAACCGCGTATTTGGCCAGGATCAGCAGGACGCGCGCTTCGGGTGGCATCGCGGGGTAGGGGATGCCGGTGAAGTCGAAATAATCCATCACTTTCGTGAGGTCTTCGCCGATGATGCTCAGGCTCGGGCTCTCGCCGGCGCTTCCTGGCGTCATCTGATGATTGACCATCACCCCGTCGATAAGGACGATCGGTGCTGCGTTCATCGTCGCATAGAGCACGACCCGGACCAGCGGAATCTGCGCGCCGCCGCCGATCAGAAACAGCGTCAGCAGCGACGAACTCTTGTTGATCCTGAAGTTCAGCGTGAAGCCGCTCGGACCTTCGGTGTTCGAGCGGACTTCGACGCTGGTGAGTGCGTCGAGCACATCCTGCGGCACGGGAATCGGCTCGGCCGGCCCGATCATCAACGTCAGATTGACGCCGCTAAGGAGCATTCTGCCCTCCTGCTATGGCGTCCGGCAGGCAGATCCGCAAAACGGTCCCGACCCTTTCCGTCGCATCCGAAGGCCGCAACACGCCGTTGGCGTCGCAGAGCCGCCAGAACAGGGTCGGGTCGCCAAGATAGCGCGCCGCGCAGATGTCGAGACGATCTCCCTGCGTGACCGTGTACTGAGCGACCTCGGTCAGTTGTGCCGGCTGCGGGACAAAGCGCCGCTGCAGATACGCAATCGGCCGTCCGCCGCTCGTCGTATAGGTTGCCGTTTGCGTCGCCTGATAGCGGCTGTTCGAGGCAAACAGGCTCGGCTTGACGCCGGCGAATTGCAGCAGCGCCTGCGCAACGTCGCTCATGGCGCGCCTCCAAGACCGAGGACAGCGAAGCTTCCGCTCTGATTCGCGGCCGCGAATTGCTCCTTCTGTCGCTGATAGACCATGTAAAGCTGGCCGCCTTTGTCGCTGAAGCCGAGGTCGTCGACGCTGAGCACGCGCATCGAAAGGCTCACTTTGGCGCGAAGCGGATTGAGCGAGGTGTCGAATGCCTCCTCGGTGATGCTGAAATCGGTAATACGAACGGGGACGACGCGGCTCCTGCTCCAGACGAAGAGCGTGAGCGGCGCCTCCATCGGCGCGATTTCGAGCGTTCCGGATTGCGCGAGGGAATTGGAGTTCAAGAGCTGTGAACTGCTCGGGTAGATAATGGTTTCGAGCGCAGCGAGAAGCGGATTTATTCCGAACTGCGTTGCGCTCTGGTTTTGATCCGGGAACTCCAGCTGATCGGTTGCATCGATCTCCGCGTCGAACTTGAAGGTCTCGACGGCCGGCCCTTTCAGCCGCAACGCCTCCGACCGGTCCTTGTGCCCCGTTTCGACGCTCTGGATCTGCAACGATCGCGTCAGCGTGTCGGGGTTGTATTGCAGCGAAATGATGCGTTGAACGGCGCCGGTCGTCGGATCGAGCAGCACGATCCCGCACTTCAACAGACGGGGAGAGCCGGGAAAATCGCTCATCTGGTTCTCTCTCCGAACGACATGGGACCGCCTTGACTTCTCGCAACGGATTGCGACAGGCCGCGATGCAGGCTGCGCGCAAGATCCGCGCCGATGTTTTGGCAGGGGGAACCGGGGACGGACCTGAAAACCCCGCACGCGAGCCGCGCGATGGAGATGCCTTTGTCGTCCAATGTCGGCAGATCCTGCGCGCTGAACTGACGCTCAAGCTCAGCCTGCAGCGCGTCGCCGATGCGACGTCGATCAGCAGCGGCAAAGCCGTGCAGCACCAGCTCCTCGATATGCACTTCGAGCCTCCGCGTCATCGTTCATGTCCTTCAAGGTCGGATCTCCAATCCATTGGGCTTCACCCCCAGCCGGAGATCTCCGCATCGGTGAGCGGCTTTTCGATCTTGAGAAATTCCTGCCGTGCGGCGCAGGCCAGATGCGCCATGCTCACGGGCTGGGCCTGGTCGGCCGCGAGAAATGCGGCACCCATCACGATGTTGCGGATGTTTCCACCGGCGACATGCAGTTGCGCCAATCGATCGAAGCTCAGGCCTTCGGTGGGCGTGGCTTTCGGGAACGCCCGGCGCCAGATTTCAGTGCGCTCGGCATGCTGCGGAAATTGGAACTCGACCACGAAGCGCAGGCGCCGCAAGAAGGCCTGGTCGAGTGCGCTCTTGCGGTTCGTCGTCAGGATCGCCAGCCCGTGATAGGCCTCCATGCGTTGCAGCAGATAGCTCACCTCGATGTTGGCGTAGCGATCGTGGCTGTCCTTGACGTCGGTGCGCTTGCCGAACAATGCGTCAGCCTCGTCGAACAGCAGGACGGCCGCGCCTTGTTCCGCAGCGTCGAAGATGCAACGCAGGTTTTTTTCCGTTTCGCCGATGTATTTGCTGACCACCTGGCTCAGGTCGACGCGAAACAGATCGAGCCGCAACGCGTTGGCCAGCGTCTCGGCCGCCATGCTCTTCCCGGTGCCGCTTGGGCCCGCAAACAGCGCGCTGATGCCGAGACCGCGAGCTCCTTTGGACTGGAAGCCCCAATCGCAATAGACCTTTTGCCGGCGCCTGACATGGATCAGGATGTGACGCAGGATTTCCCTTTGCTTTGCCGGCAACACGAGGTCGTCCCAATCGGTCGCGGACTCGATCCGGGAGGCCAGACGGCCGAGACGCAGCCGCGATTGCGCGCGGCACGCGTCCCACAAGCGCTCCATCGGCGCCGTCTCTTCCGCTGCCGGGCCGACGGCGGATCGAGCCGCCGAAATCACGGCCGCCGGACCGAGCGTAAAACTGCCGGCGAGCCGTTCAGCCTGGCTCTGCAGCTCGGGAAGCGTGTTCTCCAGGGCCGTCCGCCACAGCGCCGCCCGTTCGGACGCTGTCGCCGCGGGCACGCCAAGCTGGATGATCTGCCGGTCCGTTGTGCGATTGAGCCCCGGCTGTGACAGGACCAACGGGCCGTGGACCCTGTCGACGAGGCGTCCGGCCAGTTCAATGCCTGCTGCTTCCGGCCCTTCGGCGTCGTCGCATTCAAGCAACAGGACGCCGCCGCCCAGCACCTGCTCACGTTCCCAGCGTCGACACCAGCTATCGAGTTCGCCCGGCTGGTTCGGAACGTCACGCGTTGAGAGCGCATAAAGTCTCACGTTCAGCATGGCTGCAGCGCAGGCTGCGATCGATCGCCGCGTCTCCACGTCGCCGTCCGAAAGCGCGACGGCTGGAAGCGAACCGCATTGCGCGTCGGTCCACAGGCGCGCAATTCTCTCCGCGAACTTTCGATGCGAGGGCGCGATGCTTTCCGGCGCGCGCATTATTCTCGCATGGCGCGCCAGCGCCGGGTCGATGACCGGCACGCCGGCGAGATAATGCAGGATTCGCTCGTCGATCGAGAGCCTTCGGCCCGCCAGTGTCGAGCCGTCGCCGAGCTCGACGAGCATCCAATGCCGCAGCGGGCCATCAGGGGCAAGTGCGCTCCAATGAGCGCCGTCGAACGCGGAAAGCGCAAAGCCGAATGTGGGCAGCGGTGCGCCCGTGGCGCAAGACAGCTCCGCCAAACGCGGGTCCATTTCGATCCCGGCGCACATCAAAAGAACGTTCCGCTCGAAATGCGACAGGGCGAAGCTGCTGCAGAGATGATCCAGCGCGGGGCTCGTGGCGGGTTGCGTCCTGGTGTCGGCGACCGGCTCCACGACCTTGTCACGGATGAATTTCTCGATCACCTCGCGCAGTCTTGCGATCTCCGCCGCGAGCTGTCTGCGATTGGTCTCACGCCAGGATGCAAAGGCCTGATCGTTCATGCGGGCACCACCACGGTTGGATTGGTGAACGCACCGCCGGTGAAGGTGAGCGGGCTTTCCGCCCCGTCGATCTGCACCCGCACTAGATAGGTGGCTTGCGGAATCGGAGTGAGCACGCCGCCGGCCGTGACGCCGCCACCAATGTTGATGGTCAGCGATGCCGCGTCCGCAGTCGCAACGACCGGTGGCGAGGAGAAGCTCGCGGGCGGTGCGGCCGGCATGTTGTTGAGCAGCAATATGGCGCGTTGGCCGATACCGATGTTCGGCGTGAGCTGCAGTGTCACATTCGTGCCGCCCTGCGTAGCCGGGGCCGTGACCGCCGTGGCGCTGGTAATGCTCGGCCGCAACACGAAAGGCGCGACATTTGACTCGAAACCCCGATGCGCGGCGGCCGGCGCGCCCATCGCAATTTTCCGAATGACCTGCAATCCCTTCAAGCCTGCACGCAGACCGGCAGGCAGCGCTGACAGCTGGATTTGCGTATCGGTCACCGAGGTGGGTGGGATTTCCTGGCCATCGAGGAGAATGAAAACCTGGTC
>Ga0210402_10001335_pt1 | contig 25534 bp, 13 predicted proteins | sample IncBWC7MmetaG_FD_161055 | JGI IMG/M metagenome (GOLD analysis project Ga0210402, IMG submission 161055) | Forest soil microbial communities from Barre Woods Harvard Forest LTER site, Petersham, Massachusetts, United States - Inc-BW-C-7-M | ecosystem: Environmental > Terrestrial > Soil >... | reverse complement strand
GTATCGCCAGATGCAAAAGTCAGCACGGCGTCCGCAGTAAGATCTAGGCTTTTTTGTGGCTTCTCCCATCCGGCGAAAGCAGGGGCGTGATCTTCCATCGCCCCAGCCTGTGCAACGATAAAAGTCTCTGAGGGATGCAACAGTTCGTTGCGATAGATAAGAATATTTCGCATTAAGACCTTTTCCTATTGTCACTTCTCTGCAATCGCTAGACCTATTCGCTGGCTCGTCCAAAACTAAACCGCTGCCGCAGCACTATGTAAAGAAATGCGAGGTTTCCGAGGAGATACCTCTTCCACAATCGCCTTGGCTCTGAGGCAAGGCGAAACAGCCATTCCACACCTGACTGTTGCATCCAAAGCGGCGCGCGCGAACGCATTCCCGAGTGTGTGTCGAAAGAAGAACCGACGGACATGGCGAGTCCAACGGGAAGGTCCAGGCAATTTTGCCATGCCCATATCTCCTGCTTTGGCGCGCCAAATGCGATCAGAAGCAGGTCGGGAGCAGCATGGGTGATCCGTTCCCGAATATATGCGCATTCATCCAGATTCGTCTCGAAGCCACGCGGTGGGCAGTATGTGCCGGCTACCTTCAACACGGGGTATCGCTGCAAAAGCCGCTTCGCAGTTTTTTCTGCTGCCCCTGGTAGCCCACCCAAGAAAAAAACACTATGCTCGTGCTCTGCACATTCGCCACACAACCGCTCCATGAGATCGCAACCGGCAACACGCTCCTGAATGGGAGTTCCGAGAATGCGGGAAGCTAGAACAATCGATGCTCCATCGGGAACAGAAAGGGATGCGGCGCGACAGGCTTCTCGAAAAACCGTATCCTTCTCTGCCAATGTAACGTGTTGAGCGTTAGGGGTGACAATCAGACCTGGCGATCGTAAGTGTCTCGTCTTGAGATAATTGATGACCCACGTTGCGGATTCGTCAAATGTGATCCTGTGAACCGGAAGTGAACCAACTTGGATTTCCGGCAGGACACCTGCTTCCGGATTGTTTTTAATCTTCCTTCTGACAACTGATGATCTCATATCTGCGTCCTCTCAGCACGAGTTGAACGTTCAAATATCCAGCGAACCTGCGCTCGTTCAGGACAATGCACAAAATTGTTTGGAAGTTGGTCAGTAGCTGCCTGCTGCTTTCGGCCAGAATTGATCTCTTCTCTGTCGAAATAGCTTTGGATCTACTCCGTTGGTAATAACCCCGGGCAGTAATTCATCACGAAGACGACCGAAGAAATAACTTGGGGATATAGAGACCGCTTTGAAGAATGAAGAACAAGCCTTGGCATATTTCTTTTCCGCTAAAGCGATATTGAGGTTGCGCAGATGCACTTTCGCGCGAAACCCGCGGCGTGGGAACAGCTCCTCCAAGTGCGGAGCAACCTTGTCAAAGGGTTCTGCATCACGCTTCTCTAAAGAAGAAATTAAAAGATATTGAATGTAGAGCACATTCAACATCTGCTGCTCCAAATTTCGCGAGCTTACACTGGAAGTGTTCTGGCGGAAACCAAGCAACACTTCTGGGATGCAGTGAATTTCATGGGACAGCGCCATTCGCCACCATAGATCAGCATCCTCTACGTGCATATTCGGGCGATAGCCGCCCGCCGCGAGTGTCTTATCGACATTGAGGACTACGCTAGGATGGCAGATCGACAACAAACGGCCCGATTGCACTAGCGTGCGAAGCTCTTTCGGAGTGCCGCGTGTAGACCGAAACAGCCCCAGGCTGCTGTCACGGGGATAGTACTCCGCAAGCGAGTAAAACATTCCAGCGTTTGGATAACGGGAAATATGCTCGAGCAACCGTTCGATGCGGTTGGGATAAGAAATGTCGTCAGCATCTTGGCGCACAAGCCACGGAGTACTGACTTCGCACAGCATCCGGTTTAGTGTTGCCGTTAGACCTACATTCCGCTGGGCAACGATTCTTAAACGGGAATCATGTATGGATCGTAGATAAGAAAGGCTATCGTCTGTGGCCCCATCTACGATGGCCAAGATTTCAAACTCTCTAACGGTCTGAGCCAACAAACTGTCGACCGTCGCCGGTAAAAACGGCATTGCGTTATACACAGGAATGCCGATAGTAAGTGGAACTACCTTGCTGGGGGGCAATGTGGTTCTCCAATACTGAATTCTTAAAGTATGTATCCGCCCTTTACCCTGTTTTTCGCAAAGCAAGGTCGTACGCAAAGGACATAATAATCATTTGAAGGCAGAAAGGTACCGCGGAAAGGACATGAGCTGCGAATCGCTCTATTAGTTTAAACGTTTTCGCTCTAACGAAGGAAATCACTGTATTCAGATGATAACCATAACATCATAAATTTTGCGTATTAAAGCGAATTAAAATTAATAGTCACAAGAATAAAAAATACTTATGAATGTGGTAGTTAACAATAATTTGATATCAAGAACTCACCCATGTTGGGTTCGCCCCATCTCAAATTATCTCAGTTGCGGTGGATATCTTTTTCCTAATTAGAGCCGACGAAACACATCTGAGTTGCCTGCCAAAAGTTTTTACTGCTTTGGAAAAATGGGACCACTTGGAAAAGCGACACCTGCTGTGATATACAAAATGTGAATGCGTATTTCTACCTCGTCCCATCACCTAAAACGTCTTTGCAATGATGTAGAAGTTGATGCCAATCTTCCAAGGAAGAACGCGGAGCGCATACGTTGTAATCACGTGAGTTCACATGGTTGCTCTCCAGATGTCAACACGTTCACGCCGTAGACATCCGGAGGTGATTCTAGACCGACCATAGCTTTGCGGATCGAGACCAGAGAATCCGAAGAGCCAATTAAAGCAAATCTGCCGAAGGTTGTTAGCACAGCATTGGATGACTGCGAAGCCAGCGCTTATGACTTCGTAACCATAACTGCGGCAAGTGAAACGAACTCCTTCATGAGGTTAGATAGCTTGAACTCTCCTATTGTCAGAACTATAGAATCGCCCCGCGTTCTGGAACTTGCGCGAAAAGAAGCTTCTGTGAGTGACTGGTTCAAATTGCTTCGCCGCAGGCGCAAGATTGTCCTCTATACGCTTCTCGGCTTTCTTACACTAGCTACGCTCAAAGCTGTCTTCACAACACCCAGGTATCAGGCAGTTGGCGAACTCCAAATCCAGAAAGAAAGTTCTAGCGCGCTTGGCCCGCTTGAGAGCGGACAAGGCTCGCCCGACGGAGCCGGCAATTCTGCCGATGCGCTCGACTACAACATCACATTGCAAACGCAAGTAGGTATTCTGGAATCTGATACGTTAGCCATGGGCGTCATTAAAGACCTAGACCTGGAACCCACGGAAGATTTTTTCCCGCAGAAGAAATCTTTCTTGAAAATACCTTCATGGGTGTTTTTCTGGAAAAAGCCACTTGAGCCTTTGACCGTCCCGCTTGATCAGGCGCCGAACCGCCGTTCTGTAACGCTAAAGATATTCTCGAAAAACCTGAAGATTGAACCGATTTCTGGGACCAGACTCATTGACATCAGCTATAAAAACCCTGATCCGAAGGTGGCTGCAGATGTTGTGAATCACATGATCAGCTCGTTCATGGAGTATAGTTTCCAGACAAGGCTGACTGCGACTTCACAAAGCACAGCATGGCTTGGCCAACAACTTGGAGATCTGAAGAACCAAACTCAGGATCTGGAAACAAAAGCCATCGGGTTGCAGCGGGAAACCGGCATGTTCGGGGAGGGCGACGAGCATAATATGGTCCTCGCCCGGTTAAAAGACCTCAACGAAGGGTACACAGCAGCCGAGTCCAATCGCATCATGAAAGGGGCCATCTATCGCGCCGTGCTAAACGGCGGCGCTGAATCTGTGTCCGGACTAGGCGGCACCGCGATCCCAGGAGGAAGTGCGTCGCCGGACAACTCATTGGCTCTTTTGCAGAGCCTTCGCGCACAAGAAACTCAGGTGCGCGCTCAGGTGGCGGAGGACAAAACAAGGTATGGGTCGTCATATCCTAAGCTCGTTCAAACAGAAGCTCAACTTGACGACATCCAGAAAGCGATTCGGGAAGAGACGCAGCGTATAACTAGCCGCGCTGAGAACGACTATGCGATTGCCGCGAAGTCTGAGACAGATGCTCGAGCAGCCTTTGAAAAGCAAAAGGAAATTGCGAATCAGCTAAACGACAAAGTCATAGCATATGACATGGCCAAGGAGGAAGCGGATAAGAGTCGCGAGCTCTACGAGGGGTTGCTTGGCAAACTAAAACAGGCAGACCTTCTGGAAGGTTTGCGGTCTTCGAATCTATCGGTCGTCAATCCGGGACGGGTGCCTTCTTCTAACAAACCAAAGTCTCCCAATCTCCCTCTATACTATGCAGCTGGAATTGCCGGCGGGCTTTTTTTCGGAATAGGTGCTGCAATTATTGTGGACTTCAGAGATAAGACATACCGGACAACCGATGAAGTCGAGAGCGATCTTGGGGCCACGCTCTTCGGAGAGATGCCTGCGTTTGATCGCAAAGATGCAACCACAGGAGTTTTGATTGGCAACCAGGGAAAGAAGCTCCTTGATTCAGGTTACCCCGCTAAAGGTAGACGCGTGCCGGTGGAAAAATCTATCTATTCGCTCGAATATCCTGGGTCCGCATTCGCTGAAGCCGTTCGCAGCCTTAGAACCGTTCTTTCATTGTCGCGCAATGCGGCTTCGCCAAATGTGATCCTGGTAACAAGCTCGACGAGCGACGAAGGCAAAACGACGCTGAGCCTGAATCTTGCAGCGGCATATGCAAAACAAGGTGGACGAGTTTTGCTTGTGAATGGCGATCTGCGCAAGCGGGGCCTGGATAAGCGTCTTGGACCAACAAACTGCGCCGGCCTGTCTGAAGTACTTTCCAGTAACGCTGAGCCAGCTTACTGTACGTATAAAGACGAAACGAACCTCACTATACTATTTGGCGGCGCAATACCTCCGTTCCCGGCAGAGCTATTAGGCTCTGAGCGGATGCGTGAGTTAGTAACCAAATGGCGCCGCGAATATGATTTCGTCATCATTGACAGCCCTCCAGTGCTTCCAGTCACCGATGCAATCCTGCTGTCGCAGGTTGCTGATGCGAGTCTTTTGATTGTACGGCATGGGGTAACTCCCAGAGACACCGTACAGCGCAGCTACCGACTACTACGACAGCAACTCCCAACCCAGGCAGTCCTGGGGCTCGTAATGAACGGGATGCCAGAAGGGGCGACAAGATACTACGCCTACTATGGTAGCGAAGAGGCACACTTAAAAGTCGAAAGGGTGGGAAACAATGTTGCGAGCTAACATGCGCACAAAGGCTCTCACAGGCAGAATATCGTCTTTTCTCTTGATGGCAATACTTGTGCTTGCTGGATTCGCGCATGCGCAACAAGGTGCAAAGCAAGACACGGCACAGAGAGAGAGCCTGAAAATCAACTCTGGTGACCTGCTGCACATTTCAGTATTTGATGCGCCTGAGTTGGAACAGCGTGGCCGCGTCAATGATTCAGGCGTCATTTCACTCTCCATGATTGGGCCAGTAAGAGTTGCAGGAATGACTCCCTTCGACGCAGCCGGAGCCGTTCGTGAGAAATACATTGCCGGAAATTATCTTAAGGATCCCCAAGTGTCGATCCTAGTAGAGGAATACGCAACAGAAAATGTTTCTGTACTTGGCCAAGTCAACAGACCGGGCGGGATTCCATTGGTTACTCCCAGAAGCATTCTTGACGTCATCGCCTTGGCAGGTGGCCTTACTCAGATTGCCGACCGGCATGTTACAGTGCAGCGGAAAGACTCTACTTCTGAACGTGTCACTGTATATATCTCAAATGATTCAACCACAGCTCTTAACCAGACAGCGGTGCTGGTCTATCCCGGTGACACAGTCATTGTTCCAAAAGCGCCAATCGTTTATGTGTTGGGGGACGTGGCGCATCCAGGCGGATATCCGATGGAGAATGATTCTCAAATGACGGTCTTACAGTCTATTGCGACGGCCGGCGGAGCAGCCAAGACGGCATCAGAAGGCAAAGTTAGACTGATCCACAAGACGGGAGACGGTCCTAACGGCTACACTGAGCAGCACCTTTCGCTGAAGGATATGGAAAAGGGAAAAATCGCGGACATGCAACTCGAGCCGAACGATATTATCTATGTCCCCTTCAGCTGGGGAAAAAACTTTGCCATTGGCGGCAGCTCCATTCTTGCGTCAGCAACCACGGCAGTTATCTACCACCCGTAGGCATGGCGAAAAACGTTAGTTTCTCTTCTTCAAGCGCAGTTCAGTTCGCCGAACCGTGTGAAGTGTACGCGTCTCAGACACGGCCCGCCATTTCCGACCATATGCGCGACTTATGGTTTGAACGGAGCGCTTGTGTGCTGATAATGGCCTTTTATGGCGTGGCGGGCTTCATTCCACTCGTTGGATCAAACCAGGCTGTAGATCCGGCCATTGCCACCAATCCGGGCGGTGTGGCGGCGGCAGTTGGAATCGGATCGCAATTGGCCATCGCCCTGCTCGTACTTTTGCTCCTGCTGCGGCGATTTCATCACGTGATGAAATCGATGCCCATGCTGCATTGGGGCGGAATCTTTGCTGTTCTTGCTGTTGTTTCGGCCATCTGGTCGCAGGACCCGATGATTACGATGCGACGAGCAATTCCCTTCCTTCTGTCCACTCTCTTCGCTTTATATTTCGCTTCCCGGTTCGACTTGGATGAGCAGCTCTCCATTCTGTGGATCACAATGATCGCGTTGTCCGTTGCCACAGTTTTGATCAGTGTCTTAGTGCCCTCCTATGGTCTTGATGTCTCTCCTGGTCATACTCATGACTGGCGAGGGGTTTTTACACAAAAGAATGCGTGCGGACGAGCTATGGCCTTTGCCATCGCCATTACTCTCGCCAAAGGCCGCATAAACCTTCCAAGAGCATTCTCCTTATTACTCTTCCTGTTCGTTCTGGCGATGAGCGGATCGCGCAGCTTTTGGCTTGTTGGACTGAGCGTGTTTGTACTGGCAGCCTTGTTAGCCTTTCTTAAACGCTACGACCTGGTGAGCCGTGCGGTTATTATCTCCATAGCTGTGCTACTGGGTGTCGTAACGCTCGCTCTGGGCGTTATCTTTGCATCTGACATCCTTGCGCTGCTGGGGCGCGATGCTACCTTGACTGGCCGCTCCGATATCTGGCGTGAGGTATGGCGCGCGATTCTAAAACGTCCCTTGCTCGGTTACGGATTCTCTGCATTCTGGATTGGACTGAAAGGCGAGGCCTTTAACGTTATCACGATGTTGGGTTTTGTCGTCCTCCACGCCCACAATGGATTTCTGGAAATCATGCTGGAGCTAGGCGGCACAGGGTTGGCGATTTTCGTCCTTAGCTACCTTCGCGCCTGCTACCTGGCATTGAGATTGATTCGCTCAAAATACATTGAGCAGGCAGTATGGCCGATCTTTGTCTTATTTCTAATTGTCCTGAGCAACATGGATGAAAATTCTCTACTTATCTACAATGGGATTTTCTGGGTCCTGTACGTCATCGCTCTTGTCGACCTTGAGCTTTTGCAACAGCTGAGTTCTGGAAGCGTGGAAGCGCGCACACCGACCGGCCCTTTGGCCCATATATAGACACATCTCTCGCTAGTATCAAAGATCTGGAGGTAGGAATGTCCACTACGAGGACAGCGCCGGGACCGCTATCTAGCCGGTTTCCTGGCGTCAGGAAAGCCAAAGCTGATCGCTTTTACCGCCCTGAACTGGATGTACTCCGCTTTGCAGCTTTCTTGTGTGTGTTCGTTTGCCATAGCATCCCCAACCTCTCTCTGGCCCCGTCCAGTGGCTTTGGCCAACGCTTAATCGTGGCCATCAAAGACGCAGGCAATTTTGGAGTCTGTATTTTCTTTCTCTTGAGTTCCTATCTGATAACGGAGCTGTTGCGGCGTGAACAGATCAAAACGGGCGACATCCATTTGAAATCATTCTATTTGCGGCGTATTTTGCGCATCTGGCCACTCTATTTCGCCATACTTATCGCCTATCTAATTCTCGGAAGGATTCATCCATCCTTAAGCATGGAGCCAGGCCGGACCGCGGCAAATTTGCTCCTTGTTGGCAACTGGTACATATTTTTCCATCCCTACATTACTACACCCCTCCGCGCGCTCTGGAGTATTTCCGTTGAGGAGCAGTTTTATCTAACCTGGCCGTCGATAGCTAAGTTCGGCGGTCTGCGCTGGATTGCCAGACTGTCTGGATGCTTGATTCTTATTTCCATAGTGACGATCGGGATTGTCTCATCGCGCAGAGTCAATCTTCCCGTAACGGTGTGGGTGAATAGCTTCGTCCAATTTCAGTTTTTTGCACTCGGGGCGTTGCTAGCGATCTACCTTTCCGGCTCGACGCTCAAGCTAAACAGAGGTGGACGTCTTTCGGCTTTCATGCTCGGCGTCGCCTGCTGGCTGACTGCCAGCGGAGTCTTTCTGATCAAGCGCCCTGAGGCAAATCCTTCCCTACTGTCGATGATTACCGGGTACGAAGCCGCAGCCTTGGGGGCCGTATTGATCTTTCTTTCTGTGTTAGGCATCCGTCCTGATGCGCTTCCTAGTCCGTTTATTTACCTTGGAAAGATCTCGTATGGACTATACGCGTTTCATGAAACAGGTTTCATGGTTGCCGACAACATAGAAAAGTTAGAGCGCAGGTTGTTTGCATTTGCCAATGGACCTCAAGCTCACAATGCCCTATTCGTGCTGAACAAGGGTACGGCCCTGGCGGCGACTATCCTGCTGTCCATGCTCTCTTACAGATTACTGGAAACACCTTTCCTGAATCTGAAGAAAAAATTCACGGTCGTCCAGTCTCGCGGCGTTTAGAAAGATAAACCCGCCGTCGGAACTCTTGCTCTGACAACCGGCCGACACACTTCCAACGCATTAACTTGCTCCTCCTTTACGTGAACCGAACCTCATTCTTGGTCGGTGGGTGTATGAACTCATAGAATCATCGCTGTTAAAGCATTTGGGGGCATCAAGACACGTTGATCCATATGCACGCTGATTGAACCGGCGTCGTTCATGGATGGAATCTTGATTCGATCTGCGCATCACGCCAAGTAATACAGCGACCATTACATGACTGAAGATATGTAGCTCAGAGGATCGGCTCTCTATGAGATGATGGCCTCCATCTTTCATATCTTGTTTCATAATCCGGCTATCTGATCGCGGATAGCTCCTCCCTGGCAGCAACCAGCGCACTTTCTGCTCGAGTCCGGCTTGCAGACCTCAAAGAAGGTCCCAGGAATTCCAAATACGCCGTCAGGAACTCTATGCGGAGCTCGGGAGAATCACACATCTTTCCCAGGAAAGGCAGGTCGGATTCCATCATATGTCGGATCGCCAGCAACGGAACTGGACTTCGCAGGGGACGGAAATCAGGATTGCGAAGACCCGATGAGTTATTGCGGGCGTGAAACTCTCCAAGCATAAGGCCGCTTTTTACGAACTCCGGCTTGAGCTTCTTCTGGACTCCATCGATCAGGATCGGCGCTTCTTCTTCTGTGATATCGGGGAAAATCATGATAAGAGCATTTAATAGGTTGTCAGAAGTGCCGTTTCCCTGCTCTTTGGCTATAAAGTGTTCGCGGTTAGAGAGCACAACCGACTCTATCTCGCCAAACCTACCTTCGTCGCTTTCTTTGAGGTTCACTAGAGTAAGCTGCAGCGATTCCCGCGTCAATGCCTCGCCTACAAACGGGCATACGTCGCCGGTGCGGCCGAGGTCTTTATGCGGGCGTGCCAGGAAAGTCTCTGCCCACTCCAAAACTGGAACTAGAATGTCTAGATTGCTCTTCAGCCCGCGAATTTGATTGCCAGAATACCAATACCGATTGCTCCTCCCCACCGGACAGAGCGCAAGGTCGGGAGACTGATGGGCCTGAATATCTGATTGCATGAATTCTCCTCAAGGTAAGTGTCAGCATGTTCATTTTTTTCGGAGCCAAGAGCAGATTCAATGGCTTAAAACTACTTCCTCTGTCGAAGCCCTTCTTTCAAGGCGTTCTATGAGTGCGTTAGCCAGAATGACTACTTTGGGCTGAGTCAACATCGACTGATGCCCACCAGGAACCTTTAATATCTCGAACTTGCCAAGAATGCTTTTTGCCCAACCTGCGCCAAAATCGTCATTCGGTTTTGCCGCATCTGCTGCTATGAACAGCATTACGTCCCCTGGATACGGACGGGGCTTATATTTTTCTGCGGAGAGGGCAAGATAGGCCTCTGCTCCGAAGAGAGTGGGGCAATATTTTTGTTTCCAAGGAGAATGCTTAAGAAGCCAAAACTTAAATTTTATTATCTCGTGAAAGTACCTGCGCCAAAAGAGGGCATTCCAACCAATTTCTGATGCCTGACGCACTGCATGTCTGTAGTTCTGTTTCAATATGTCAAGTGGATTGACAAGTTTTATTCTGGAATCCGAAGCTGTGGAGGAGCGCTTGCCGAATCTATAGTCGCAATTAAGTAAGGCCAGGACATTTACCTCCTTACCCAGAGCAACGAGTTGGCTTGCGACCTCAAAGGCGATCATGCCGCCGGATGAGTGGCCAGCTATGTTATATGGACCAATAGGATCAACTGTTTGAATCTCGTTCACATATCTGGCCGCTAATGCTTTGATGGTCGGGCGCTCTGGACTATCTGCTCCTCGCTGCAGTCCATATACAGGCTGGTCAGCGCCGAGCGCCTCGGCCAGAGGGCGAAAAGAAAATAAGCTGCCTCCAAAGCCATGAACCACAAACAATGGTGGCTTCGAGCCAAGGGGCTGAATGGCAATCAAACCCGGCCATTCGCGGCCAGGCAATTGCTGGCGAATGCGCAGGGAAAGACGTTCGATTGTCGGGTTCTCGACCAGCATGGAAAGCGGCATGGAAATGCCGAGTTTTTTTTCTATAGTGGCAAACATCCGCGCGGCCAATAGAGAATGCCCTCCCAGATCAAAGAAATTATCTGTAATGCCTATGGGGCGGACTCTAAGGATTGATTCCCAGATGCGCACCAACTTATATTCAATTTCGTCGTCCGGCGACTGCACCTTCCGCACTTGACCAGGCGATGTTGGGCGCAGTTCTTTCAGTGCTTGGCGATTTACCTTGCCGCTGGGTGTGCTGGGAAGAGATCTAACAGAAACAAATTCGGAGGGAACCATGTACGAAGGCAGCCGGTCGCGCAGAAAATTCTTGATTTGCTCGTGTGGGAGCTGTGCAGCCCCTGTGAAATAGGCCACAAGACGCTTGTCTCCAGGTCCGAACTCGATCGCCGACACAGCCGCATTTTGTACGCCTTCACATTGCCGGATAACTTCTTCAATCTCTTCCAGCTCTATACGGAATCCGCGAACCTTTACCTGGTCATCCGCCCTTCCCATAAACTCCACGCGCCCGTCGGGAAGAAGGCGCGCGCGATCGCCAGTTTTGTAGAGGCGCGCTCCAGGGCGAGGGTCGAAAATGTTTGGTAAAAAACATTTTTCCGTCAGGTCGGGTCTATTTCGGTAGCCGCGGCCAACGCCGGTGCCGCCAATGTACATCTCTCCTATCTCTCCGGCAGGCAACGACTGTAGATTGTCATCAAGGATATGAATCTGGGTGTTGGCAAGAGGACGCCCTATTGTGATTTTGTCCATGCCGGATGTCACTAGCTCTGTCGTCGTGCAGATAGTCGTTTCGGTCGGCCCATAATGATTCCATAAGGCGCGGCACTTGGGCGTCATCGCACGCACCAGTGAGGCGGGCAGCACTTCTCCACCGACAATGACTTGTAGCTTGGGGTTTCCCTTCCAGCCCGCCTCCAGCAAGATCCGCCATGAAGTTGGCGTGCCAAGCACGAGAGTGGCCCCCGAAGAATCAATGCATTTCATGAACTGATACGGGTCTGCAACAACCCAGCGCTCAACGATGTGAACAGCAGCGCCGGAAATGATAGGCAACAGCAACTCGAGGATCGAGACATCAAAAGAAACAGAGGCACTGGCAAGCACAACATCTCCTGGCCCCAACATAAGCTCCTCCCGCAGCGCTTGCAGGACATTCACCAGGCCCCGGTGACTTAATTCCGCTCCCTTTGGCTTCCCAGTCGAGCCGGAGGTATAGATGATATATGCCAGTTGATCACGGGCTGGCTCTTCGTAGAAAAGATTGCCGAGTGGAGCGGGGACCTGGGCAAAGATGCTCTCGAACGATATGACCTTAGCCGCTGCTTCGGGAAAAATTTCAGCAGCGTTGATATTTGTCAATAAGAAGCTTGCGCCCGAGTCCTCGAGCATGTACGCGAGGCGGTCTCGCGGATATGCAGAATCGAGTGGTACATAAGCACCTCCCGCCTTCCAAATACCGAGCATCACTGCGACGGCATCAACCGAGCGCTCTAAAAATACACCTACGGGAGCTTCCGCCTTAATGCCGGCTTGCCGCAAAGCGTATGCAATTTGATTTGACCTGTCATCCAGGTCACGGTACGTCAGCCGTACTTGCCCACAGACAACAGCATTTGATTCAGGCGAAGATCTTACCTTCTGATCAAGTAGGCGAAGGACACTCATGCATACGACTCCTTAAGAGTTCTCTTCTTGGACAGGTATGTAACAGGGCTAGTCAGAAATGCAGCATGCAGGGAGCATAGGTACTAAATACTTTTTATCCTGTTTCGGGCCCTACTGTAAAGGAGCATCTCTTCAAATACATGGCTGCTGATGTTAGATGCTGTGTGAGCGAAAATAGTGCAGAAAAGCATGCAGCGGCGCAGGTCCCAGGGGTGGGTTTGCCAACGTTTAGGCTATGTGCAAATAGCCGGCAAATTAATCCGGCCGCGAATGATGTAACTTCGGTAATGTTTAAGTGTAACTTTTACAACGAATAAGTAAAGTTTTCATTGCATCCGAATGGCGACTTTGAGAAAGTTGGCCAGACTCCCTCTCAAAGGTCAACCCAATGAATATACTTTGCACCACAGCATTGTGGATAGCCATTCGTCTGCCTATCGTATGCCGCACAATAACATCACTTATAATCCTGGGTTTATTGTTTGGATTGCAAAGCCACCTATTTGCCTCAACAGCTACAATTAAACTTTATGCATACAGCTCAGATGGCATCAATACGGGGACTGCCCGTCTGGGGCGCAATGTGCAGATAAATGCCAGCGTCACAGGTTCATCAGGCACAACGGTGAACTGGAGTGTATCCGGCTCCGGAAGCATTACCGGCAGCGGCTTATACACCGCTCCGGCGACGATGCCTTCCAATGCAAGCGTGACAGTCACCGCCGTGCTCGCATCTGACGCTACCGCAACCGCGTCCTATACTTTCACTCTGATTAACCCAATACCTGTAATTTACGGCACTCAGCCCTCTCAATTGCCAATCGTCGGTGCAGACACTGTGACTATTCCAGGTACTGGCTTTGTTCCGGGCACTGTCATCCAGGTCAATGGCACGAACGTGCCGACAACATATCAGTCGCCCACTGCGGTGGTGGCGCAAATTGCTGTCAGCGCGACAGCATCCGGAACTCTACCTATGACTGCCGTAAACCCTGCTCCTGGGGGAGGCACAGGCGCTTATCAGGCGACGATAGCCACACCAACCATCACTCTCACTGCCTACAGCTCCGACGGCACGAATACAAACACAGCCCGTCTCGGTCGCAATGTTTCGATCTCTGCGACCGTAACGGGATCCAATAACACCTCGTTGAGTTGGAGCGTATCGGGAGCAGGCTCTCTTTCGACCAGCGGAGTCTATACACCTCCGACGGTCATGCCGTCTAACTCAAGCGTCAGCGTCACCGCGGCGCTCACGGCAAATCCTTCAATCAAGGCGACCTACAACATTACCCTGATTAATCCGATACCTACGCTTTATGGTACCCAGCCATCGCAACTGCCAATCGCTGGCACAGACGCCGTGACCATTCCGGGCACCGGCTATATTCCTGGCACTGTCATCCAAGTCAATGGCGCGAGCGTGGCGACGACGTACCAGTCTCCCACTTCTGTGGTGGCGCAAATTCCTGTCAGTGCAACAGCATCAGGGACCTTGTCGCTGACTGCGGTGAATCCTACTCCTGGCGGCGGCACGAGCGCGGCGATTCAGGCGCAGATCGCCTCTCCGACGATCTCTCTTTCTGCCTACAACTCCGACGGGACGAACACGAACACGGCGCGCCTGGGCCTGAATGTCTCGATCCTGGCGACCGTGACAGGGGCTGCCAATAACTCGTTGACTTGGAGTGTTTCGGGCGCCGGGTCTGTTTCGAGCAATGGACTTTATACCGCTCCGGCGTCCATGCCATCCAACTCCAGCGTCACAATCACTGCAGCACTTGTGGCAAATTCCTCAATGAAGGCGACTTACAATATCACCCTGATCAATCCGGTGCCAGTCATCAACCAGGTCTCTCCGTGGCAACTGGCAACGGCCATCACGAACTCTGTAACTCTTACCGGAAGCGGCTTTACTCCAGGTACTGTCGTATCGGTGAATGGAGCCCCGGTCGCGACCACCTATAGCTCTCCCACTGTGGTAATCGCACAAATCTCGGTAAGCTCGACGGCTCAGGGAAATCTCACGCTCACTGCGCAAAATCCAACGCCCGGGGGCGGAACCAGTACTAGCTTCAGCGCCGCGATAACTCCCTTGACCATTGCATTGTCGGAATACAATGAAAACGCTATGGGACCTACCTCGTCGGCGCTGGGTCACAATATGCAATTTCTGGCGAAGATCCATGGCTCAGGAGATCCATCGATCAATTGGCTTATCAACTGGAGTGTGGCGGGAGGCGGAGGCACCATTTCGAACAGTGGCTTCTACCAGGCCCCATTGGTTATGCCCTCCAGCCCGGCCATCACGGTCACGGCAACCCTTGCAGCAAACACTTCGATCACAACATCCTTTCAGTTCTCTCTCGTCAACCCGGCTCCGGTGGTAAACGCAACATCGCCTGTTGCGGTGCAGGCAGGAGCAACAACCAATGTCACCTTTTCAGGAAATGGCTTCACTCCGAATACCATCATTTACGTTGATGGCAACGCGGTAACAACAAACTATTTATCCGCAACCGCAATAAGCGCGCCCATCCCGGTGTCGGGAAGCGCGACAGGACCGCTTGGAATCACGGCAAAGAATCCAAGCCCGGGCGGTGGCATCAGCGCGACGTATTTCCTTTACCTCACCACTTCCACTGTCGTCTCAGCCTCCATTGGAAGCACGACGGGCAACGTAATTCAGCCGAATTTCGTTGGATTCTCGCACGAATGGGGCGATGCGGAGTGGTTTATGGGCAACTCAACAGATGGAATCAATTACGCCTACAGGCGACTGGTTGCCAATCTCACCAATAGTGGTTCTCCATTCCTGGTTCGTGTCGGAGGATACACCACAGACACGTCGGCGGAACCAAATGCAAATACTGTCGCTCCCTTTTCCGAGTTGGCCAATGCTCAGGGCGTGCATTTCACTTTGGGCGTCAACCTTGGCGCGAACAATGTCCAGCTCGCGGTAGATCAGGCAACGGTATTTATCAATGGAATGCCTTCCGGAAATCTCGATGCCCTGGAAGTTGGTAATGAGCCGGACAACTACGCCGTCAACGGATTCAGACCGAGCACTTATAGCATCACCAACTATATCAATGAAGTCACAAACTGGAATTCATCCATTCTGAATGCAGAGGCGTCGCGGGGCACGAATGTCAGAATCATGGGCGGTGCCTGGGGATCCATGAATTACTGGATAAACAATGTGGCTGCCTATGAGCAGAATGAATCCCAATATGTCAACCTCATCACCCAGCATGTGTATGGCGGCTACACGGAGTCAGGCCAATCCTTTGCTGATGACTATCTATTAACTCCCTCCGTTGCGACGAAAGGTCCTTCTACGCTTCAGCCGTATATATCTCCGATCCACGGGCTGAACCAGAAGTTTCGTATTGCCGAGATCAACTCCATCGACAATGGTGGAATAGCGGGGATCAGCGACGCGTTCGCCTCCGCGCTTTGGTCTATCGATACAATGTTCGAATACGCCAATGCCGGCATCGATGGGGTAAATTGGCATGGCACCAGCGGATGCGTATACTGTGCATTCACCTTTGCTGTGAACAATGTAGAGGGTGACAACATCTATCCCTTACAGCACGTCGCCCCGCTTTATTACGGCATGCTGTTCTTCCATCAGGCTGCGGGCAATGGCGCTCACCTGCTTCCGGTAACACTGAGCTCTTCGGGCGGTGCTCCTCCAAACATCAAAATCTGGAGCACGATCGATTCTAATAATGCGGTGCGCGTAGCCATCGTCAACAAAGACAAGACATTCGCCGGAACCGTGGCGGTCTCACTTGCTGGTCGTGGAAGTGCGCAGGTGACCAGGCTGGTCGCTCCGAGCTATACGGCTACCTCTGGCGTGAGCATCGGTGGACAGACCTTTGATGGAAGCATCGATGGAAACCTGCTTGGAAGCGCGAGTGGAGAAACACGCTCCGCATCCAATGGCATTTACTATATCCCTGTCCAGCCAACGAGCGCTGTTTTATTGACCATACCCTAGTAGGCTAAACGTCATGCCTGAATGCGTTCCGGGGCGCCACGCGCGCCCCGGAGCCATCTTTCCTTTTATAATTGAATTGTTCGTCTCTATGAGATCGACATCTCGATTCGATTTCCAACGCGTTGAACGAAGTCACTGGAGGCAAGAATGGGTGATGAATCAAAGCCGCTCGTCAGCACAGTAATCCCGACACGTTTTCGTCCGGAACTCGTTTGCCGCGCTGTGCGGAGCGTTTTCAACCAAAGCCACCAGGAAATAGAAGCAATCGTCGTTATCGACGGCCCTGACGAGGACACGAAAAACGCGCTGGCGTCCATTGTCGATCCACGCCTGCGGGTGATTCCGTTGGAACAGAACCAGGGAGGAGCAGAAGCACGGAACATTGGTGTTCGAGAAGCTCGGGGAAAGTGGATAGCCTTTCTGGACGATGATGACGAGTGGCTGCCAGAAAAAATCAAGACTCAGGTTGCAGTGGCGGAAACTGCGACAGAACCACATCCCGTCGTCTTTTCCCGTGTCATTGCCAGAAATCCAGTAGTCGATATGATCTGGCCGCGGCGCCTTCCCGCTCTGGACGAGCGTATGAGCGAATACCTCTTCTGCCGCAGAGGTTTCACATATGGAGACGCATTCCTCCAAACCTCGACATTTTTTGTATCAAAGACACTCATGCTGGAAGTGCCCTTTCAAAAAGGGCTCAAACGTCATCAGGATTGGGATTGGCTTCTGCGGATGAGCGAGTATCCCGGTACACGCGTCCGCGTCATTCCCGAGCCGCTTGTGATTTTCTATCTTGAAGACCAGCGCAGCAGTGTAAGTCGCGCGGCCGATTGGGAGTTCTCGGTAAATTGGGCACATGCCAATCAATCGCGAATCACTCGCAAGGCGTTCTCTTATTTCGTTGCAACCGAATGTGTACCCCGCGCGAACATATGCGCCGCTGGCTTCGCAGTTTATGTTCGGCTGATGAAAGAATTCCTTGTCAAGGGCTCACCCCGGCTGAACTCCGTTATGCTCTTCTTTGGATTCTGGCTGCTTCCCGAAGGACGCCGCCGGAAGATCCGCAACACTCTCACCAAATGGAAGCAGAGCGTTTCTGCGCCTGTAAGCCAACAGGTATAGCAATCAATGCCAGCCGATTCGTAGCATGGCGAGTCTGCTTGCGATGCCAGCGTTCTGTCAGCTCGAGGCTCGAGGGCGGTATCGAACCAGTTCAGAGGCACCTCGTCTCCCGTCTCCTGTCCAGCTAACTGCGAACGCAGCCGGAGCAAACGGATCAAGTAACTGTTGAAAAAAACAGACGCTCTGTTCACAGGCCATCTTCATCAGGTCGATGAGGTCAGCCGGGCTCATTTTCCGGTATACCTGCAAAATGAGTCCGCAAGAATCGCGTCGCGACGATTGACCCACGGTGCCGAAATACTTTGCAAGTCTTTTACATAACTAAGTTGACAGTGTTGTGGTATCTTGCCAAAAAAAGACAAAGAACACAGTGATCGTTATCTGGCCGTAAAACTTACGCCTACTCGGCACTCTGCCTGAAAATATGCGTTACTCGGATGTTAAGGGCACTCGTGTGGAATCAAGGCTTTACGGAACATTTCCTCAGAGTCTGCTTTCGGCCAACCCCTAGCCTGAACAGAGAGAAGACACTATGATTTTCCCCCCGCCAAAGGGACGGAGCAAGTTCCTTGTCAGATGGATGAGCACAACAGCGGCAGCGCTCTTTTTTCTAAGCTTTGCCTTCAACACCTATGCTTTTGGCGCGACCGTGACCGTGCAATTGAACGCCTACGATAACGATGGAACGAACACCGGCACTGGCCGTCTCGGATACAGCGTTTCTATCGTCCCGACAGTTCGCGGCACAACTAACACGGCAGTGACCTGGAGCCTTTCTGGTGCAGGCAGCCTATCGAGTTCAGGATCATATTCCGCTCCCGCAACGATGCCCTCGAATTCGAAAGTAGTTGTTACCGCGAGATCACAGGCCGATACCTCAGTGTCCGCGTCCTATGGCATCACCCTGATCAATCCCGTGCCCTTCGCGCAATATGCGACTGGATGGCCGCTGTCCACCGATGCCACCACTGCCCTCACAGTCGTAGGGAAGGATTTTGTCCCAGGTACGACGATTTATGTCAATGGTAGTGCAGTGCCAACTACCTATCAGTCGTCGACTTCATTGCTGGCGAAAGTCTGGACTGCATACAACGCGTATGGCTCCGATCAGGTGGTTGCCAAAACGTCCACGCCAGGCGGAGGAAGCAGTTCCTTGATCAGTGTGCCCATCAAGCCATTGGTGGTAAATTTGAATGCCTTTGATGAAAACGGTACCAACACCGGCACCACGCGGCTGGGTCTCCCGGTTCGATTCCGGGCAAATGTAACGGGATCGTCACAGTTGAGTCGTACCTGGGCAGTGAATTGGAGCGTGCAAGGCGCCGGTTCGATTTCCAACGGCGTGTACCAGGCTCCGGCTACCATGCCATCCAACGCCACCGTTACGGTGATCGCGACGCTGGCTGCGAATCCCAAAATTTATGCCACTTACCAGCTCACACTTCTCAATCCGCTGCCAGTGGTCAATGCCGCGAACCCCAGCCATTTAAAGGAAGGAACGACTGGTTGGGTCACGATCCATGGTCGTGGATTTGTACCTGGCAGTCAGATTCTTGTGAACGGTTCGCTCGTTGGAACCTCTTACAAGTCGGCCACGGCACTGGCCGCTTCTGTTGCTGCAGGAACATCCACTCGGGTTTTGATTGCGGTCCAGAATCCAAATCCAGGAGGGAGCACGAGCGAAGCTTATTCTCTTCAGGTGGAAAACCCCTCCTCCGCATCCGCTAGCATCGGCGCCACACCAGGACGATATATTCAGTCGAATTTCATTGGGCTCTCTCATGAATGGGGCGACGCTCAGTGGTACATGGGCACGTCGAAGAAGGGCGTGAACATGATCTACCGGCAGCTCATTCAGAACTTAATCAATCCTGGCACACGTCCCTTCGTGATCAGGGTTGGCGGCAGCACCACGGACTCCACGACCTATCCAGCGACCGACGCGGTCACGCCGTTTGCCGAATTAGCGAAGGCGCTTCCTGTTCGCTTTACGCTGGGCGTAAATCTGGGCACTGACAATGTTGAGCTGGCCAAGAGTCAAGCGAAGGCCTATCTTGCGGAAATGCCAGCAGGCTCAGTGGATGCACTTGAGATAGGAAATGAGCCTGACAACTACGTCGCGTCAGGGTTAAGACCAAGCACATATACCGTCGACGACTACCTGGTGGACTTCGCGACGTGGAAAACCAGTATTCTCCCCGTGGTGCCCAGTTCCACGAAGTTTATGGGGGCGTCCTGGGGATCCATGCTTACCCTACATAAAAATATGACTGCGTTTGATGCTCAGGAACTCAGCAATGTACCGACATTCAGCCAGCACGCTTATGGAGAATACCAAAAACTGCGGAGCTATCCAGAGGATTATCTCTTGAGTTCCTTTGCGGCGACGCAAGGGCCTGACGCGGTGGCTGACTACGTCCAACTCGCTCACCAGCATGGGCAAGAGTTCCGGATCGGCGAGTTGAACTCTGCCGACCAGGGCGGAACAGAGGGGGTAAGCAATACATTCGAGTCAGCGCTTTGGGCGATCGACACGATGTTCGAGTACGCCAAGGTAGGCGTGGACGGAGTGAACTGGCATGGAACGAGTGGATGTGCCTACTGCGCTTTCAATTTCGCCACGATGAATGTGGACGGAAGAAACGTTTACAGCCTGGAGAGTATAAACCCTCTCTACTATGGATTGCTGTTATTCCATTTGGCGACCGAAAACACTCCTCGTCTGCTGCCGGTCACTCTGAACACCAAGGCGAACATCAAGGTGTGGGCTGTGATCGATCAGAGCAGCACAACACACGTCATCATTATTAACAAGGACAAATCCTTCTCCGGCAACATCTCCATTTACCTCCCTGGATATGGTGATGCACAGGTGGTGCGACTGGTCGCGCCAAGCTATGAGTCTGTGAACGGTGTTTCGATCGGCGGGCAGACCTTCGATGGTAGCGTCGATGGCAAGCTTGTCGGCAGCCAGACCAGCGAATCCGTTGTTTCGTCCAATGGGTCGTATACCGTAGGGCTGCAACCGACGAGTGTCGTTTTGCTCTCCCTCGCAAAGTGAACAGGTGTTGTCGTTCTCGCGAATCCGGTGTGACTTGTTCCTGAGTCGCACTGGATTCTTTGCGATATCGTATCGCCCCAATGGCCTTTCGAGGGAATGGCCCGGCGAGTGTCTGCTGCCGGACCTGCGTTCTCCGCATACAACCTGGACCAAATGACAGAAGAGATGAAAATCCCGAGCTTCCCGCCTCTCTCTCAACGAGCATCTACGCATCTGGACTTGATACGCGGGCTCGCCGCCGTGGCTGTCGCAGCGAATCATCTGCGAAACCTCTTCTTCATCAACTTTCCTCAGTTGGAGCATAAGACGGCCCCTATTGCTGTCCTGTATGCTTTCAGCGCCCTCGGTCACCAATGTGTGATGGTCTTTTTCGTGCTAAGCGGGTATTTTGTCTCTGTTTCGGTGCTGAAATTCAGGACGCTCGCAGCCTGGTCTGTTCAAGCGTATGCGATCAATAGACTGGCCCGCCTTTATGTTGTTCTCATACCAGCACTCGTAGTCACCGCTGCGTGCGACTTCGCAGCCCGGCAACTTCCCTTTGGCAATCTTTACTTCAATCATCCGGTGCCGAATTTCGTGGTGGTTGTGTTTGCCGCAGAAGATCACCTAAAGCAATTTTTTGCTAGTCTGTTTTTTCTGCAAACCATACTGAGCCGACCATTTGGATCCAATGGCGCACTTTGGAGCCTCGCGAACGAATTCTGGTATTACACGATTGGGCCGCTGTTATTTGTCGCAATAGCCTCAAAGTCGCACACCCAGCGTCTCATTGCAGCTTCCGCGGCATCGATTCTGCTGACGGTTTTACCGGGGCCAATGTCCAGGGGTTTCGTCATTTGGCTGCTCGGTGTTGCCGTCGCTCTTGCCGCTCCGTACAGCTCCGAAATACCCACATGGATACGAGGACGTGTGGTTTCCTTTGTAGTAGCTGGTGCTTTCATCGCTGCGGCACTCGCTGCGCGACGGTTCTGGACTGACTCGGAGTTTGTTGGAGATTTGTTGGTAGGCACCGTATTCGCAGTCCTTCTGTTCGTTATCGTTTACAGCGCACGTACCAAGCAGCCAGGGAGACTCTATTCGCAAATGGCGCATGGCCTTGCTTCATTTTCCTTCAGTTTGTATGCTATCCACTTCCCGATTTTAGTGCTGCTACGAACCGCACTCGGCAAGTACGGTCTATGGAGTGCAGACGCGATACACATTTCCTTCGGGGCAATGCTTCTTGTCTCGGTTGTCGCTGTCGCGTGGGCTTTCTCAAGAGTGACCGAAGCAAACACAGCTTCGGTGAGAGAGTCCTTGAATGTAGTTGTAGGTTCGGTTCTGGGGCGGTGGACCCACCCAAGAACCAAACTGCGACGTACTGAAGTCTGAGCGTTGGCACTGCCGGAACCCTTATTGCGAAAGAGATGCGAATTTGATTCAAAATCGCATTCATGCGACCTGAGGTTCAATTTCTACTCCCGTCTGCGTAGTTCAGGACCTAAAAACCCTTTATCGCATCTCTGGATCGGCGTATCCGTAAACTCCGATGCGCAGCGATGACTCTCATTCGGCAGGACGATTTGCTGCATGAACGATACGCGTCGGTGCCACATTGCCCGGACGCACGCGTGATGCCTGAGTAAGACGTCGAGAGCTCAGCGCCCCAAACCACCTTGGTAACCAACTCGTGGATGGTTTTGGCTTTGGTTATGTTCAAGCCGGTATCAGTCAGCTCGAACGTGTCGTTAGGATAAAAGGCCCGTGAAAGCCCGAAAGCCCCACAGTCAAATCAGCCATGGAATTCTCTTTGGATTGCTAATTTCGGTAATACCTGCGCAGATGAATGGTTATTTCTTGTAGTTGCGCTTCAGACTCAAAAACCACTGCGGACGGCACCAGGATGGAACAACTGGAAACTGCTTTTCATCGACTGCCTGCCATATAAAGCCACCGAGCAGGAACAGAACAATGAGCACTCCGAGAATAGGCAGAATGTAATGCATGGAAGCCTCAAGTGTGGAAACATACACTATTACGAGTTCTGTCTCCGGCGAGGAAGCCAAAAGCACATTTCCGGGCTACAAGACCGTTAAGCCATATCTTCGTGTAACAGGCAACCGCAATAAAAATCTGCCGCACGCTTGAGGATCAGACAGCTGATTCTCAAGCCCTAGACTCCCCGGTCGAGTCCAGAGTGTAAACGGCTCGGGTCACCAGTGACAATTACGATCCGAAAATTACGGCTCTGTTGCATTAACCGGTGCAGGCACAGCTTGCCCCGGTTAATGCAACAGAGCCGACTAATCTCAGCCTAGTCTTAATGAGTGCTAAGGCCTGATATGGAGTGACGGTGTCAACCTTGGGTAATAGGCAACGCCCAAAACTGGCTTCTCCTGACCAGCGATGGTTTGTGCGCGCCCGAGCTACTCGCAGCGCAGAGCGGCAATGGGATCGATGGCGGTGGCACGACGGGCTGGGATAAGGCAGGCCAGTGCAGCGACCGAAATAAGAACCACCGATACCGCCAAAATCATAAATGGATTGCGCGTGCCGCTCTCGATCCAGCGGGCGATCAGCCGGTTTAAGCTCAGACTTAGCGCCAGTCCCACTGCGATTCCGATTCCTACGCTGGCTCCGGCCGACAGGGCGACAAGGCCAAGCACGTCGCGGTGACGCGCTCCGAGTGCGACGCGCACGCCGATCTCGCTTGTCCGTTGCAGGACGGTGTACGAGACAACACTGTAGAGCCCGACAGCGGCCAGGGTCAGCCCCAGAATGGCGAAGGCTCCGAAGAGTATGGAAATGAGCCGTCCGCGCTGAAATTCCGGCTCGCGCTGGATCCAGCCTTGAAGGTCGTGGACATCGTTGAATATCTGCTGATCGGGATCGAGAGAGGCGATCTGCTGACGGATGCTGTGGAGCAAGGCGAGCGGCTCGCCCTGGGTGCGAACCAGGACTTGCGTAAAGGGAGGCATGACAAAGGTGTAAGGTGCGTAGACCGCTGGCGCCACTGGCTTGTTCAGCCCGTCATTCAGCGAATCGTCCACGATGCCGATGATCTGCAGCCATCCCGTGATTCCATTTGCGGCTAACAGCATCGGAGGGAGAGTGGATAATCGGGGAATGCGCACGGAGTGCCCCATGGCATCTGCGCCCGAGAGATAATGACGCACAAACGCCTGATTTACCAGGACCAATGCAGCGCCGCGCGCTATCTCGCCCTGGTCCCAAACACGGCCACTGACGAACGGAATTTGCAAGGTGGAGAAGTACTCGGGGCCGACGAATTCCACGTGAGCCTCCTGCGCCTGCGCCACCGGCTTGCCGAGAATCTCAACGGGAAGCGTCCAGCCGCTGTCGGGCGGAGTGGCGTTGCTGGAGATTCCGGCGGAAAGGACCCCGGGCGTTGCGGCGACCTTATCCCGAAGGTCGCTGAAGAAGCGGGCACGATCAGCCCAGATTGTGTGCGCGTTCTCGCGAATGGGAATCACGACGGACATCGCGTGCTGCGGTTCATAGCCGAGCGGAACGGTGTTCATGCGAATAAAGCTCTGAACAGCCGCGCCGGCTGCGGTCATCAGCAGGAGTGTCATGGCGATCTGGCCCGCAATGAGGGCAGTGTGCATCCGCCTTCCTTTCACACTGCCAGTGAGGCGGCGCGTGCCGGCCTGCATGACCTGGCTGATTTCCGGCTGCGACGATTGCAGCGCGGGGAATAAACCGAAGATAACCCCGCTGAGAATCGCCAGACCTACGCTGAAAAACAGGACAGGCAGGTTGATGTGGAAGTCGGCTTCGTAGGGATAGGAGTGGTCGGGAAGCCTCGGGATGATGAACCCGATCGTCCAATAAGCAACAAACACACCCATCCCGGCCCCGACCACAGACAAGAGCAACGATTCGGTCAGGAGTTGGCGCACGATGCGGAATCCGCTCGCGCCGACGGCGGAGCGGACAGCAAACTCATGTTGGCGGGCCGTGCCGCGTGCGAGGAGAAGAATCGAGACGTTGCCGCAGCCGATAGCGAGCAGCAGCGCGACAGCCCCGAAGAGCAGGTAGATCGTCTTCTTCAGATCGCGAGTGTAGGTCTCCGCCAGCCCGCGCACGCTGATCTTGAATTGCTTTGGGAAGATATTCGGCGTTTGCTTGTCGAACTCCTGATAAAGGGGCTGGAATTCGGCGGCGGCAGCCTCGAAGCTGACACCGGGTTTTAACTTGATCTCCGCACCATACCGATGAGTCTGGTCGGACTCCATTTTCAGAGGGATGTAAACATCTCCATCCCTCCACGTGAAGCGCACCGGCATCACGCCGAGGATCGTGAAGGTCTTATGGTTGAGCTGGATGGTTTTCCCCACAACCGCGGGATCGCCGCGGTAATGACGTTGCCAGAACTTATAGCCCAATACCGATACAGGCTGGGGATCCTGGCCATCGGGGGCATCGGTCGGCATAATATACCGGCCCAGGATGGGTTGTAACCCGAGGAACTGGAAATGGGATCCCGTCATCTCGTTCACAACCACGTCGTCGGGTACGTCACTGCCGGTGACTGTCTGGTTCGTATAGTTGGAGGCGACAACATCTTCGACGGCGTGGGTCTGCCGCAGTTGGCGAATTTGCGGGCCGGTCAGGTCCCAGGTTCCTTCATGAGCAGCGTTGTCTGTGATCCAGACGTCGCAGATTCGCTCGATCCCGGCGTACGGCCAGGGATGAAGCACAGCATCGTACAGGATGCTGTAGACGGCGACTGTGGCGCCAATGCCAAGGGTGAGCGAA
>Ga0210402_10001334_pt1 | contig 25536 bp, 20 predicted proteins | sample IncBWC7MmetaG_FD_161055 | JGI IMG/M metagenome (GOLD analysis project Ga0210402, IMG submission 161055) | Forest soil microbial communities from Barre Woods Harvard Forest LTER site, Petersham, Massachusetts, United States - Inc-BW-C-7-M | ecosystem: Environmental > Terrestrial > Soil >... | reverse complement strand
CCACCGGACGCAACCTCTGCGTTTCGCCTGCGCGCCGACAATCCGGAACTCATCGCAGCCTCGAAGGCCCTCTTTGGCTATCCGTATGGCGACAATTCACCTGAGCATCTGCAATGGCTGGTTAAGGAGAAAGCGCAGCTCAAACAGGAAGAAAAGGGCTATCAGTATTTCGATAACATTCTCGACCGTCTGAATATTGAGCAGGCAGTAGCCAACCGGGTTGAGCTTGGGCCATATCTTTCTCCAAGGCGTTTTCGTTGGGTCTTTTTTGTCGATTCGCTCCTCTTCCCATTCAACAACCAGGCAATTATCGCCCGCAATGGCGATCTGGCCGTCTACGTTCCACTGCAGGAAAAGAAGCTGCGAAACGAATTGGCGCAGGAAGGATTGCAGCAGCTTCCATCGACCTTTGATGACTATCTGAAATTCGTCACACGCCTTGTTGAAGACAATAAACAGCGGGGCGGCGTGGGAATCAAGTTCGAAATCGCCTACTTCCGCTCGCTTCATTTCGGCGACCCGCCAAGGCAAATCGCGGAAGCCATCTATGCGAAATATCAGAATGGCGGGATACCCACCGAGCAAGAATATACGGATTTCCAGGATTACCTCTTCCGCTACCTGATCAGCGAAGCCGGACGCCTGCGTCTTCCCGTACAGATTCATAGCGCAGTTGGCATAGGCGACTTTTATAGCGTTTCCAGCGGCACCGCCCTTCAACTTGAAAACGTGTTGCGTGATCCCCGTTACAGCAGCACAACTTTCGTGCTGCTCCATGGTGGATATCCATTCCAGGAACAGGCTATCTGGCTGGCGACGCGCAAAAATGTCTACCTCGATTCATCTCTGATGAGCCTCTACCTCTATCCCGCTGACCTTAAAACTGTGCTGCGCCACTGGCTGTTGCTGTTCCCCGATAAAGTCGTATTCGGTTCGGACGCATTTCCCTTTAGCGATGCAGTGGGCGCCGAAGAAAGCTATTGGATGGCTGTTCGTTCCGCGCGCGTCGCGCTCGCTTCGGCGCTCGCGGAAATGATCGTGAATCATGAAGTCACGGAGCAGCAGGCGATGATCTTCGCCCACGGTTTTCTGCATGACAACGCGGCCAGGATTTACGAAAAATAATGCCGACATATTGAAGGATTTCCGGCAGTCTTTTTCTCCGGCGCATTTCAGACCTTAAGATCAGAATATGGAACCGAACGAAGCACAGGAATTACAGGAAGAGCACGAACAGGCAGCAAAGAATCCCAGTCTACGGCCGGTAAGTTTCACGATGAGCGTGCTTGCGGTGCTGGTAGCTATTTCGACCGTTCTTGGCCATCGCACGCATACAGAAGCAGTCCTGGCACAGGCCCGCGCCAGCGATCAATGGAATGAATATCAGGCAAAGAAAATTCGCCTGAATGAAACCCAGTTGACATCTGACATGCTCTCCGTCCTTGCCGTGCATGACGACGGAGCGAAGAAGTTGATGGAGAGCTACAAGGCTCATTCAGATAAATGGTCGGGCGATCTGCACGATGAAGAGGAAAAGGCGCACGAGTTTGAAGCAGAAGTACGTCGGGCGGAACGAAAAGCCAATCGTTTTGATCTTGGAGAGGCGCTTCTCGAAATCGGTCTTGTCGTCACTTCGATCACATTGCTGACCCGGCAACGCGCCTATTGGTATCTGGGCATGGGCTTTGGAATAGCAGGCATGGCTGTCTGCGTTACCGTCTTGTTGCTGCACCTCTAGCCCCGAAAGAAGAAGGCCCGCTCATCGCGGGCCTTCCAGCCGCTACTTCTTAACTGGCTCGATGTCAGTATTCCATTCCTCGATCGGTCCAAGATTCAGCCTCTCAATCTCCGGCTGAATCTTCGCCTTATCTCCCACAGCAATAAGAATCATGTTCTCAGGATGGATGTACTTGAGGGCTACGCTCGCCGCTTGTTCGGATGTAACCGCGTCAATTTTTTCCGGATAAGCCCGGTAGTAGTCGAGTGGCAACTGATAGGTGAAGAGGTCAGACACCTTGCCTGTGGTCTCCTCCGCCGTTTCGAAGCCTCCTGGCAATGAGCGCATCAGAAAATCTTTTGACATCTTCAACTCGTCCGACGTTAGCGGACTCGTGCGGATGCGATCAAGTTCCGAAAACAGCTCGCGCACTGCAGGTCCAGTCACATCGGCACGAACAGAAGCTCCGGCGAAGAAAGGACCGCTGCCGCGCATGAATTGAAAGGTGCTGAACGCGCCATAGGTGTACCCGTGCTGCTCACGCAGGTTCATGTTGATACGGCTGGAGAAGAGCCCTCCGAGCATCGTGTTGTCGACATTTAACGGCGCAAAATCCGGACTGGATCGCGGCACGCCAATCCCGGCAGCAAAGATAGCGGTCTGCGGCGCGCCCGGCATATCTACGAGGATGACATGACGAGTCGGAGGAGCGGGTGTAGCCGGCGGCTGCGAAACCGTCCCCTTCGACGACCAGCTTCCAAAATACTTCTCCGCCAGCTCTCGCGCCTGCTTCTCCGTCAGATCGCCGGCGAAGACCAGTGCTGAATTGGCAGGTGTGTAACGCTCCTGCCAGAAGCTGACAAGGTCCTCGCGCGTCGTCGCCTTGATTGCAGCCTCAGTGCCGACGCTGCGATATCCATAAGGACTGTCTGACCCGTAAAGAGCGCGAGCTGCAACAGAAATCGCGACCTGCACCGGCTGGTCCTTCAACTGCAAGAGAGAGGTCAACCGCTGCTTGCGAATGCGCTCAATCTCCTTGTCGCTGAATGAGGGGTGCAGACTCACATCGGCCAGCAAATCGAGCGCTGAATCGGTGACGTTGCTCAGCGCGCTCACCCGCACAAACCCGTTGTCGTTGCCTGCGTTCTTGCTGAGGGTCGCGCCTATCTGGTCGGTGTCATCCGCAATTTGCGTGGCCGTTCGGTTAGCCGTGCCTTCTGTCAGCATGTTCGCGGCAAATCCGGCAACACCCGGCTTTTTCGGCGAATCCCCTTCACTGCCCGCCAGTGCAACGAGAGAAGCGCTCATCACCGGGAGATTGTGCGACTCCACGAGATAGACTTTAAGTCCGTTCGCCAGAGTGAAGGTCGACGGTTCAGGAAGTGTAAGTTTCGGCTGCGGTCCGGGCTGCGGCGGATTCTTGCGCCACGCCTGCGCCTGATCGAACTCCGCCGAATACTCGGGCTGGATCTTTACACTCGCATCCGTGTCGGCCGGGCTGCGAGGTACATCGTCAACCACTTTCTTGCCGGGAATTCCATACACCGTTACACGCTGGCTCTGAGCCAGATTCGACTGTGCAAACTTCTGCAAGCTCGCAATGGTCAGCGCGTTATAGCGTGCAATATCCTTCGGCAGATACCCAGGGTCGCCGGTGTACTGGTTGTAGTAGTTCAACTCGTCGGCAACGCCTCCAAAACCACCCACCCGCTGCAGCCCGCGAATCTTCCTCGACTCCGTCGAGTTGCGCGCGCGGTCGATCTCCCCTTGCGTCGGACCCGTTTGGAGAAATTCGTTGATCACATCGTTGGCAGCTTTTTCCAGCTGCTCGGCTGTCACACCGGGTCGCGCCACCAGTTCGCAAGTTGTCCACGACCTCAAAGCCTGCGACTGGTTATAGCATTGGGTCGATTGCGCGATCTGCTGTTCGTATACAAGCTTTTGGTAGAGCCTGCTCGACTTGCCTCCGCCCAGAATGTAGGCGGCGAAATCAGCCTCCGCATCGCCGGGCGTAAATGCCTGCGGAGTAAGCCATCCAAATTCCACCTTGGGCAACTGGACAGTGTCAGTGATCGTGATGCGTTGTTCTGAAGTGATGTTTGGTGTCACCCCATCGACCTTGGGCACGTCTGGACCTTTGGGAATCGGGCCGAAATACTTCTCAAGCAGCACCTTAGTCTTTGCTTTATCGATATCTCCAGCAATAGCGATCGTGGCATTGTTAGGCGCGTAATACTGCTTGAAGAATTGCCGGATATCTTCCAGTCTCGCCGCCTCAACATCCGCATGCGATCCGATGACATTGGCATGATAAGGATGGTCTTTTGGGAACAGCGCCTGTACCAACGCTTCATCCACAAGACCGTAAGGCTGGTTCTCCACGCTCTGCCGGCGCTCATTGCGTACCACGTCACGCTGATTTGTCAGCTTCTCGCGATCCAGAGTATCCAGCAGGAAGCCCATCCGATCGCTTTCCAGCCACAACGCCAACTCCAGCTGATTCGAGGGCAGCGTCTCGAAATAATTGGTGCGGTCAAAATCGGTGGTCCCGTTGATGTCGGACGCGCCCGCTGCTTCCAGGTATTTAAAGTGCGCCTTTTCGCCGACATGCTTTGAGCCCTCGAACATCATGTGCTCAAAGAGGTGCGCAAAACCCGTGCGGCCCGCCCGCTCCTTCACCGGACCAACGTGATACCAGAGATCGACACCGACCAGAGGCAGGCGATGATCCTCAGTCAGAATGACCTGAAGGCCGTTCGGCAAAGTGTAGGTCTCATACTTGATCTCGGGAACCTTTAACTTGGACGGAGTTTCAGCTGCTGAAGCGGCGAATGTCGATAAAGCCATGGCAAATATTCCTAAGAGAGCTACCCGGCGATGATGCATTTAACTGTTGCGCCTCCAAACCTACTTGGGGGATGTGGCGCGATGATAACAGACCGGATCAGTCTCCTATGTGAGCTGCAGCGCTTTTGCTGCACCGCATGCGAACGATCAAGTAATCTGTTCGAGGAAACAAACATGCTCACCCGGCTCCGCCTCTTTCTCTCGGCCTTCCTGCTTTTCAGCGTCTTCTCGCTGGCGCAAACGCCACAGCCTGCGCCGGTTATTACCGTCGACAATGGGCCGAACGCTCTCGTTCAGGAACAAAAGCACTATGTGGTGCTCGTTTCGCTCGACGGCTTCCGCTACGACTACGCCAAAAAGTACGGCGCGACGCATCTGCTGGCCCTCGCAAAGCAAGGCGCCAGCGCGCCCGATGGCATGATCCCGTCTTACCCTTCACTCACGTTTCCGAACCACTACACACTTGTTACCGGTCTGTATCCCGAACATCACGGCATCGTCGCCAACAGTTTCTACGACGAGCAGCGCAAGGAACGCTATTCATATACCGACGCGAAGACCAACAGCGACGGCACATGGTACGGCGGCACGCCGCTCTGGGTTCTGGCCGAGCAACAGGGCATGCGCTCGGCCTGTTTCTTCTGGCCGGGATCAGAAGCCGCAATCCAAAACGTGCGGCCGAGCTACTATTTGCATTTCGATAACAAATTTCCCGACGAGCAGCGCATCGATCAAGTGATGGCATGGCTCAAGCTGCCGGAAGACAAGCGCCCCCATCTCATAACGCTTTATTACTCAAACGTCGACCACGCAGGGCACGAGTATGGCCCCGGCAGCCCGCAGGTCGCCGAAGCCGTGAAGCACGTGGACACTCTGATCGGCAAGCTACACGCTGATCTCGACGCATTGCATATGCCCATTGACCTGATCGTAGTCAGCGATCACGGCATGGCTAAAGAAGAGGGCCCATGGATCAGCCTCGACCAATACACTGACCTCGCGAATTTCACCACTGTTGGCTTGCTGCTTTATGGAAAGTCTGAAACCGACACGGAAAGGGCATACCAGAAACTGAAAGCGGCTGACATTAAGTTCGTCGTCTATCGGCGCGCTCAGATGCCCTCATGGCTGCACTACAACAGCAACCCGCGCATAGGAGACCCTGTCATCGTTCCTAAGGGCCCTTACGAGATCCGCGCCCACGGCCCGGCATCCGGCGAGGAGGGCCATGCGCCCACCATGGGCGTCCACGGCTACGACCCCCGTGAGATGGCGGAAATGAAGGCCATTTTCTTCGCCGCCGGTCCGGACATTCGTCCCGGCACCGCGCTCAAGCCTTTTGAAAACGTGAACGTCTATCCCTTCATAGCGAAGATCCTCCAGTTGCAGCCGCCCCCCACCGATGGCAGCTTAAACATTCTCTCCGGCGCGCTCATCGATGCCGCTAAAGAATAATCAGAAAGCAGAAAGATGGCCCTTTACCTTGGATTTGACGCAGGCGGCACCAAAACCGATTGCGCACTCGCCGACGAAAACAACATCCTGGCCCGCACACAAAATGGCAGCATCAAGCCGCTGCGCGTATCCGCCGCGCAGGCTGAAGCCAACATGCGCGCCTTGCTCGAAGAGATTGCCCAGGAGAGCAGCGTCGATCTAAAACAAGTAGCTGTCTCCTGTGTTGGAACGGCTGGCGTGCGGCTACCGCAGACAAAGGAGTGGATGCACCAAATTATTTCTCGCTACGCAGGCGGCGAAATTCTCGTCTGCGGCGATGAAACAACCGCCCTCGACGCAGCCTTCCCCGGACAGGCAGGCGTGCTTGTGATCGGCGGCACAGGCTCCAATATTCTTGGCCGTACCAGCATGGGTGAGACTTTCAACGTCGGGGGATGGGGCCCCGCGCTCGGCGACGAAGGCTCCGGCTATTGGATCGGTCACGAGGGCCTAAAGAAAGCACTCCGTGCGCATGACTTTCAGCAGCCCACCATGATTCTCGATAAAGTAATGAAGTTCTGGTCCGCAGCAACACTCGGAGATGTCACGAACATCGGGAACGAAACCCCGTTACCTGACTTTTCCCTGCTCGCGCCGCTGGTCGTGGAATGCGCAGAAGCAGGCGATGCTGTCGCGCTCAATGTCCTGCAGCTCGGAGGCCAGATGCTAGGCGAAAATGCTGCACATGCCATCCGCAGGCTTCGCGCTCTGGAGCCAGACGCGCCGCTCCCGGGCATCGCCTATGTAGGCGGCATCATTAAGAGCGTGAGCTTCGTACGCGAGAGCATGGTAGAGACCATCCATCGCAGCTTGCCTATGGTAAAAGTCCTGCCGGAGGCGGTCGATCCGGTTATCGGTGCACTGTGGAGAGCCCGCAACCGAATCGGCTAATTCGCTGGTCCTAAGGCACAAAGAGACGATACCGGATCGTCCAGCTTTGGGTCTGATTCGGCGCGACGCTCAGATGTATATATGCCTCCGGCGAAATCGTACTTCGAATCGACCAGAGATAGAGCTTCGAAATTGGCGAGTCCGACGTTTGCTGGACTCCGATTCCCGAAGTCTGATCCTCGACAGTGATGTCATAGTCCGCTGTCTTGTCCGAATATCCGGTAATGTAGCCGGAGACCGTCTGGTGAGGTTGCAGTTCCTTCAAATAAGTAATCGTGTTCCCCTCGACTTTTGCCATCGAGGGATCAAAGTGCGTATCGGGCGAAGATTCAATCTTCGGACTGAACGGGAAACGCACCGTCATTCCTGGCCCTATTGGCCGTCCATCGATCATGAAAAAATCGTGATCGTAAACATCGGTCTGTATCGGCTTCGACCCGATGTTCTTGAGTTGATGCTTGAGAGCGATTACCGCGCCGTGCTTATCAAGCTCCAAAGTCTTCCTGTAGACGTAAGCAAAACCGATGGGCGACTGAAGCTTCTGCTCAAACGTGATCGAGCGTTTGCCTGTGTGAGCCGTCCACCTGCCCGCATCTATGAACGGATAAGCGGCAACAAACTTATAAGGCGAGTCATCGATTTTGCGAAGGACGCCCACTCCTACTTTCACAAAAGGGTCGCCCGGCTGGGCGTCTGCGTAGCCCAGCGCTCCATCCTGCGAGCGAAATTCCTCCACCGGCCCGGTGATGGAATCGTGGAGCAACGGATCATATTTCGCAAACCACTCTCCCCAGAACGCATGCCCTTTGTAGGAGGCACACCCAATCACTCCTGACCAATCAAATCGAGTCGAGCGATAGTAGCCGTGCGCGGGATCTGGCAGAAAAACAACTGCCTCCACATCTCCGTTGGAAAGCAGTGCCTTCGGGTGATCCGCATTCGGAATATTGCTGCATGGAGATGTCGACGCAGCAGAAGCAGGCTGCGCGAATAAGAAGATGAGTGGCAAAAGAAGGGACGATATGGATTTTGTCATGAACCCAGCCAGACGGGAATTAACTTGAGAGAAGCATACCGTAGAGCTGACGAGTTCCTGTTCCTTAAGCAATAATTACGGCGCAGCAACTCGCCGCCCGCGCAGAATTGTCTCGACAACTTCGCCATTCGATGAAAGCACGGTCAGGTCGGCGGAACGCCCTGCTTCGAGCGCTCCCACTTGGGAATCGAGCCCGGTCATGCGCGCCGGATTTCTGGTGGCAAGCGCAGCGGCCTCGCCAAACTCTATCCCTGTAAACCGGGCGAAGTTCTGGACTGCCCGGTCCATCGTCAGCGTGCTGCCCGCCAGCGTGTCTTCGCCGACGACGCACTTGCCATCTTTCACTCGAACATCCAGTTCCCCGAGCCTGTAATTTCCATCAGGCATGCCGGTTGCGCTCATCGCATCCGTCACCAAGATCGCCCGTTTACTGCCCTTTTCTTTCCAGAACATGCGCACCACTGTCGGGTGTACATGCAAGCCGTCGCTGATGATCTCTGCAAAGAGTTCGGGCCGGTCAAGCACCACACCAAGCATTCCCGGCTCACGGTGGTCGAACCGCCGCATAGCGTTGAAAGTGTGCGTCGCAGAAGTCGCTCCCGCCCGTATCCCGCGTAGAGCGTCTTCCGTTCCCGCATTGCTGTGTCCCAGACTGATGCGCACTCCAAGCTCGTTCGCCCGCGCCATCACTTCGTCCGCCCCCGGCAATTCGGGAGCGATGGTCATCAGGCGAATATGTCCCTCAGATGCTTCCCACATGCGGTTGAACAACGCCAGTGTTGGCAGCTGTAGGTCACGTTCTGCGTGTGCACCGCGCTTCGCATGTGAAATAAATGGGCCTTCGATATGAATCCCGAGCGGCCTGGCTCCCTCAATATCTCCGCCGATTAACTTCGCCAATCCGCATAAAGAGCGAAGCGTCGTATCGACCGGAGCCGAGATTGTCGTTGCCAGATACGATCCCACCCCATGGCGTGCGAGAAATCGCCCAATAACCGCGAGCGACTCCCGTGTTCCCTCCATCGCATCCGCGCCGCCGCTGCCGTGAAAATGCACGTCGAAATAGGCCGGAACAAGAGTTGCGCCAGGATAATCCTGCACGTCTCCGGAAGGTATAGCGGCATCCGGGCGGGAAGTGATACTGGCGATCACTCCGTCCTCGATCACCACAATCGGCTGGGAAAATGTTTCGTCCGGGGTCAACAGCTTTTCGGCCGTAATTACTCTACGCATAACCTCTTCTCGTTCTCGAACGACGATACACCTGTATAGCTGTATAGTCCACGAGCATTTCTACACTGTAAATAGCATGAGCAAACCACGCATTGGTTTTCATCTTTCTACGGCAGGTGGGGTTTTCAACGCGGCCGAGCGCGCCAACCAGATAGGAGCCAATACCTTTCAGATCTTCTCATCCAGCCCGCGCATGTGGCGACCCTCTCGGCTCGAGGAAGTGCACTGCATGCGCATGCGCGAGTTGCGACGGAAATACGACTGCTGGCCACTGGTCATTCATACCAGCTACCTCGTGAACCTTTGCAGCCAGTCAGAGGTCGTTCGCGCCAAGTCAATCTCCGCCTTTCGCGGCGAGGTAGAGCGCGCCCTGGCCCTCGGAGCCGAGTATCTGGTGCTCCATCCGGGCTCATGGCGAGGACTCGCCCGCGAAGAAGGTCTTCGGCTGGCAGCGGAATCGATTGCGAAATCCATGGATGCGCTCGACGCGCAGATCAGCGACTTCCAAATCCTGATCGAAAACACCGCCGGAGCCGAATTCTCCCTCGGAGGCAGTTTCGAACAGGTCGCCGAACTCATCCATCGCCTCCGCAACATCGCTCCGGTAGGCGCTTGCCTCGATACCTGCCATACTCACGTCGCCGGATACGACATTATCAGCGAAGATGGCTATGCGGAAACGGCGCGCCAGATCGAAGCGACCATCGGAGCCAAAGCCGTCCGCGTGTGGCACACAAACGACGCCAAAGCACCGCGCGGCTCAAAGCTCGACCGCCACGAACAAATCGGCCAGGGGACAATCGGCCTCGAAGCCTTCCGCCGACTGCTCAATGACAAGCGATTCGCGCATTGCGCCTTCATTGCCGAAGTTCCCGTCGAGCAGCCTGATGACGACCGAAAGAACGTCGCCCTGCTCAATTCCCTGGTTATCTCGAGGAGAAAGTCACTCAACCAATCGCAAATAGGGCGATTCGTCGACAATCGGTAAAATAAAAGCAGTATGTCTTCAACCAAGCCTACAGAAATCGCTGCAATGGCAGCGACAGGCGGAGCTTCTCCCGAAATCCGCTATACCCCGGCTGAAATTGAACCGCGCTGGCAGCAGCGCTGGGCCAACCAACCCGATCTTTACGCTGCCGAGCCGGCGTCCAGCAGCAAGCCCAAGTATTACGTGCTTGAAATGCTGCCCTATCCCTCAGGCCAGCTGCACATGGGCCACGTGCGGAACTACGCCATCGGCGACGCGCTCGCCCGCTACATGTGGATGCAGGGCTACAACGTGCTTCATCCAATGGGCTGGGACGCATTCGGTCTGCCGGCGGAAAACGCGGCGATCAAGAACAACACGCCGCCGCGTGCCTGGACCACATCGAACATTGCCGCCATGAAGCGGCAGATGGACCGCATCGGCCTAAGCTACGACTGGGCCAATGAAGTCACCACCTGCCTGCCCGATTACTACCGCTGGAATCAGTGGTTCTTCATCCGCATGTTTGAGCGCGGCCTCGCCTATCGTAAAAAGAGCAAGGTCAACTGGTGCCCAAAATGCTGCACTGTGCTCGCCAACGAGCAGGTCGTTAACGGCCGCTGCTGGCGCCACGAAGACACCATCGTCGAGCAGCGCGATCTGGAGCAGTGGTTCCTGCGCATCACCAACTACGCGCAGGAATTGCTTGACGACCTCGATAAGCTGGAGCACTGGCCGGAAAAAGTCCGCACCATGCAGCGCAACTGGATCGGTCGCAGCGAAGGCGCGGAAGTCGACTTCGCAGTAGAAGATGCAGCCGATGCTCCGGATGACGAGAACGCAGCCGTGCGCCACAAGGGCACGACCGTCCTGCCAGCAGTGGAAGACGTAAAAACCACCGGTAGCAAGATCACCGTCTTCACCACGCGCATCGACACGATCTACGGTGCAACCAGCGTCCAGCTTGCGCCCGAGCATTCGCTGGTCAAGGAGTTCGCTGCGGCAAATCCGGATCTGGCTGAACAGGTGAATGCGCTTTTAACGCAGCAGAAAGAGGCGCGCGAATCCGGCGACATCGGCGAGATTGAAAAGCACGGCGTCTTCACCGGCCACTACGCTATCAATCCATTCAGCGGTGAGCGCCTGCCCATCTGGGTAGCCAACTACATCCTCGCCGATTACGGCACCGGCGCCATCATGTCGGTCCCCGCACATGACGACCGCGACTACGACTTCGCCAAAAAGTACGACATCGAAATGCGCGTCGTCATCCTGCCACGCCGCACAGATGAGTCGAATGGCGATAAGGAGCCGGAATCAATGCTGCCCTATACCGAAGAGGACAGCCTGCTGATCAATTCCGGTGAGTTCAACTCTCTCGGCAACCAGGAAGCACAGCAAAAAATGGCCGTTTTCGCTGAGGAAAAGGGCTTCGGCAAGCCTACTATCACCTTTCGCTTGAAAGATTGGGGCGTAAGCCGCCAGCGTTACTGGGGCACGCCCATTCCAATGCTTTATTGCGAGAAGGACGGCATCGTTCCCGTTCCAGACGACCAGCTGCCGGTGCTGTTGTCTGACAATGTCGAGATCACGCAGGAGGGCGGCTCGCCTCTCGGCAAGATTCCGGAGTTTCTGAACGCGACGTGTCCGAAGTGCGGAGGCCCTGCACGCCGCGAAACCGATACGATGGACACCTTCGTCGACTCGTCCTGGTACTTCTACCGCTACACGAGCGCGAAGTATGACAAGGGTCCATTCGATCCCGCCGCAATCCAATACTGGTTCCCCATCGATCAGTACATCGGTGGCGTCGAGCACGCCATCCTGCACCTCATCTATTCGCGTTTCTGGACGAAGGTGATGCGCGACCTCGGCCTCATTAAGAACGACGAGCCCGTGGAGCGCCTCTTCACGCAGGGCATGGTCATCAAGAACGGCGCAAAGATGTCGAAGTCAAAAGGCAATGTGGTTTCGCCCGATGACATGATCGCCCGTTATGGTGCAGACGCCACGCGCATGTACTCGCTCTTCGCCGCGCCGCCTGACCGCGATCTCGATTGGCAGGAAGACGGCGTCGCCGGCGTAAGCCGCTTTCTGGGACGTGTATACAGATTTGTCATGAAGGCAGCTCCGGGAATCCGTCAGCCAATCGCCGCAAATGGAAACCAGTTGCATCCGGCTATCGCACCGGTTCTGGAACGGAAGCTACATCAGACGATTCACAAAATCACTCAGGACTTCGCCGGGCGCTGGCACTTTAATACTTGCATCGCCGCGATCATGGAGCTTTTGAACCTGCTCGTCGAACACGAGGATGCAATTGTCTCAGCCGTCGACTCAGATGTTCGGGCACGCGAGTTGATGACGAATTTAGTGCTCCTGCTCTCTCCGTTCGCGCCATATCTTGCAGCGGAATTGTGGGACCAGCTCGGCGGAACATCCGCCATCAATAAAACGCCATGGCCGAAGTCGGATCCGGGCAAAATGGCCGAGTTGACGATCGAAGTTCCAGTTCAGGTCAACGGGAAGCTGCGAGCCGTGGTCCGCGTGCCCGCCGATGTCGATCAGGAGACGCTGCAGGAAGCCATCAAGGCCGATGCAAAGGTGCAGGCCGCTGTCGCAGATAAGCAAATCGTTAAGGTCATCGTCGTGCCCGGCAAGCTCGTCAACATCGTTGTGAAGGGCTGATGACAGCAAAGGCAACGGCCAACAAAACAGTCAGGGGCACGCAGTCGCTCGTTCACACTTTTGCGGAGTGCTGGTCGCGTCCCTCTCTGCTTGCGCTGGAAGTCGCCTGGCGTTGGCTCTTCGGCGCACCAGCGCTCCTTTTGCTCTGCTACGAAGGCGCTCGCATCCTCACGACGGCTGCGAGCAAACTCGAAGCCGCGGGCATTGAACAGTTCACGTTGCAAGACCCGATGCGCTCTGCGGTAATTGTCGTCGATGCCATCGCCATACTTCGGCCCCCTGCTCTGCACATAGCTGCCTGGCTCCTGCCACTGCTCGCTGTTGGGTGGTCCATCGTCTCGGGTATCGGCCGCAACCTCGTAATGAGGCGCTATGACTCAGCATTACCGATGCAGCCTCTCCCACTCATCGTTCTGCAACTTCTGCGAGTCGCCGCACTCGGCGGCAGCTTTGCCGGATGGTTCCTCGCCATCCACTGGGCCGCAAACTTCGCACTCTCAGGAGCGGAACTGAATCTCGTCCTCTACTGCGCGCTCGTCATCTGCCTGTCGTTGGGCGCCTTCACACTCTGGGCACTTCTGAGCTGGATTTTCTCCATCGCCCCGCTCCTCGTGCTGCTTGAAAACTGTGGAATCGGTGCCAGCCTGTACCGTAGCCTGAGCCTGGGCCCACTCACGGGCAAGCTTGTCGAGGTCAATCTCGTCATGGGCATCATCAAGCTCGCTCTGATCGTGCTGGCCATGGTCTTTTCGGCAACGCCGCTGCCCTTCGAGTCTGTTATGCAGGGGCCGCCACTCTACATCTGGTGGAGCTTAGTCACGCTTCTGTATCTCGCTTCATCCGATTTCTTCCAGGTAGCCCGACTGGTGGCCTTTGTCCAGTTCTGGCGATTGCTGCGAGGATCACAGAAGTCATCGCCAACTTTCGCAGCCTCAAAGTAAACTGAATAGTGGACACCTCTTCGATCGTCATCCTTGATTTTGGCTCCCAGTACACACAGCTCATCGCCCGCCGCATTCGCGAGCAGAATGTTTTCTCAGTAGTCCTCCCCTGTACGGCGAAGCTTGAGGAAATCGAAAGCTATAAGCCGCTGGGAATCATCCTTTCCGGAGGCCCCTGCTCGGTCTACGACGCCGATGCACCCAACGCCGACCCCGCAATTCTTGCACTGGGCAAGCCCTTGCTCGGCATCTGCTACGGACTCCAGTTCATCACGCATCATCTCGGCGGCAAGGTTCGCTCTGCCGACAAGCGCGAATACGGCCACGCGGAAGTCTCCGTCGTTGATCCTGCTATCCCGCTGTTTGCCGGCCTTCCCGTGAACCTGCATGTCTGGATGTCACATGGCGATGAGGCGCTCGATCTTCCGCCTGGCTTTCACCTGACCGCGAAAACATCGAATGCCGTCGCAGGGATCGCAAACCCCGAGCGCAACATCTGGGCGGTGCAGTTCCATCCTGAGGTCCACCACACGCGGCAGGGCACGGAACTGCTGCGGAACTTCCTCTTCAACATTTGCAAAGCCAAGCCGGACTGGACGCCCGAACACTTCATCCAAGCCACTGTCACTGCCATCCGAGAAAAAGTTGGCGAGGGCCACGCCATTTGCGCGCTTTCCGGTGGAGTCGATTCATCCGTCGCCGCCGTCCTCGTACACCGGGCGATTGGTGATCGTTTGACCTGCGTCTTCGTCGACAATGGCGTGCTGCGCAAGAACGAGTTCTTCAAGGTCCAGGAGAATCTGCGCGAAAAACTCGGCCTGAATCTCGTCGCCGTCGACGCCAGCGGACGCTTTCTTTCGCGTCTCGCCGGAGTCACCGACCCCGAAACCAAGCGCAAGATCATTGGCAATGAGTTCATCAGCGTCTTCGACGACGAGGCCCATCGCATCACGCAACAGACCGGCGGCGTCGACTGGCTGGTGCAAGGCACGCTCTACCCGGACGTCATCGAGTCCTCATCCGTCAAAGGCCCGTCGCAGACCATCAAGAGCCACCACAACGTCGGCGGTCTGCCTGAGACGATGAAGCTCAAGCTCATCGAGCCACTGCGCGACCTCTTCAAGGACGAAGTCCGTCGCATCGGCCGCGACCTCAAGATGCCCGAAGACATTCTGCAGCGCCAGCCCTTCCCCGGCCCCGGGCTTGCTGTCCGCATTCTCGGGGAAATTACTCCAGAGCGCGTCGCGCTGCTGCAGGAGGCCGACGACGTCGTCGTTACCGAAATCAAAGCCGCCGGACTCTATCAGCAAATCTGGCAGTCGTTCGCCGTCCTGCTCCCGGTGAAGAGCGTGGGCGTTATGGGCGATCAGCGCACCTACGCCTACACCTGCGCTATCCGCGCTGTGCATTCTGAAGACGGCATGACTGCCGACTGGGTGCCGCTGCCCTACGACGTGCTCAAGAAAATTTCCAGCCGCATCGTCAATGAGATTCGCGGTATCAACCGCGTCGTTTACGACATCACTTCGAAGCCGCCCGGCACGATTGAGTGGGAGTAACCCCCTCCCCTCTATCTTTCCGTAAATTCCTCCAAACAAAGGCTTTTGGCTGCATCGAGAGATGCTGCCCCGATTGCCCAGACAGAAAAAGCCCGCCGTAATCCGGCGGGCTTGTTGCCTCTGCTCTTAGTATACCGATGCAGTCAAATTCCAAGCCGTTCGTTGGTGAACGAGCAACTTCTCTTCCCGATTCTGGAACCTCAGATTACTTCACTGAGAGGAGCGCCGAGGCATGCGGAGCCAGTGTCACCTTCAGTCCAGTCTGCGGCCCGAGGTCCTTGATTAGCCACAAATCCCGGACGGCATAGCCGGGTTTGCTGAAACCGAGCTCCTTCCAGCTGTAGGAGACCGCCTGCTCGCCATCGCTGAGGTTAAAGACGGCGACATAACTCTTCCCATCGACACCACTGGCAGTCCAGACGACCGTCGTCGCCGTCTGAATCACCGGCTTATTCCCGCTTGACAGCTGATCGACGGCAATCACCTCAGGATTCGTCAGCAGCGCCTCGGTGGGCTGGTCCATCTGCGTGAGATTCGCCCCAAGAATCAGCGGAGACCGTGCAATGGACCAGAGCGTAAGCAAGGTGCGCTGCTCATCTTCTGTCAGGCGGGTGTGCCGCGGATCGCCCCATCCCGGCTTGGGGCCCAGGTACCCGAGGGGCAGCATATCGGCGTCGGGCCAATGCCCCGGCTCGACATGCGGGGACCACTCCGCCAGCTTGGCAAATTGCTTCGTTAACGACTGCGGAAATGCGCTCGTATCGTTCTCGGGTTTCTTCCAGACGTCCCAGAAGTCATCGGAAATTCGCCATAATTGCGCATACTTCCGTACATCGTCAGCCTGTTCGATCGGCGTTGGTCCCGGTGAAAGGCTGAACGCAATCGCGCGCCCGCTCTTTTTCAGAGCGGCGCTCATCATATGAATTTCGGCTGCATCATAGGGCTGCGAAATGCAGTCGACTTTGATGAAATCCAGCCCCCAGCTCGCATAGAGCTTCGCCAGCGAATCGTAGTAGGCCTGCCCCGCTGCATTCGCCTTCAACCCATAGTTGTCCGGATTCCACCGGCACAAATCCGAAGTATTCGCCGCGTCCGCGGCATGGAACGACGATCCGGCGATCGGCAGATTTTTCTCGACGGCCTCTTTTGGAATTCCGCGAATGATATGGATCCCGAACTTCAGCCCAAGGGAATGAACATAGTCGCCAATCGGCTTCAAGCCCGCATCACCGCTCGAAGGAAAGCGATTCGGGGCAGGCAAATACCTGCCATTGCCGTCGAGCGTATAGCCCTGGTCCGCCCCTTTGGTCCCGGCATTTTCCGCATGCTGAAGGTACCAGCCCTCATCGATGACCACATACTGCCAGCCGTATGGCTTCAGGTGCTGGTTGAACCACTCCACATTCGCTTTGAATTGGTCTTCGGTGATCGTCAACCCATAAGAATCCCAGCTGTTCCATCCCATTGGCGGCATGGCTGCCAGCGGCGTCTTGTCGGTCTGCGCCACCAGCGTTGATCCTGCAGAAATCATAAGCAACAAACAAAAGCGAAGAAGACGCACCATCGGCGAGCTCCTGGAGAACGTTTTCTAGTAAACCGCCCTAGTGTACTGCAATCCCGAGCACTTCTACTCATCGCTCGGGAGCGGACCTGATAACTCATAAACGGCTTTCCTGTATACTCCAATGTTTATGCGGGTTTTCGTCATTCTTCCAGCGGCAGGACTGGGCACGCGGATGGCGGCGGGCCATCACACTCCCTCCGCGCCCAAGCAATTTCTCGAATTGGCGGGCGTGCCGATCCTTATCCACAGCCTGCGCGCCTTTACACAGGTGCCGCAGATCACTGCCATGTATGTTGCCGTCCGCGCAAATGAACGCGAGCGCGTCGAGGCCCAGGTCACGGAATATGGCTTCGGTGGTAAGGTCCGGATCGTCACCGGTGGTGACACGCGCCAGGAAAGCGTGGCCAATGCGCTCAACGCCATCGACTGCGATGACGACGACATCGTCCTTGTCCACGACGCAGTGCGCCCACTCATCGACCCCGCCACCATCACCCGCACTATCGAAGCGGTAGAAAAGCACAGCGCCGCCATCGTTGGCCTCCCGGCATTGGACACAATCAAGCAGGTCGAGCGCACGGCTGACGGCGCCATCATTACCGCTACGATTCCGCGCGAATACATTGTGCAGGCACAGACGCCGCAGGGCTTTCGCTGTGGCCTGCTGAAACGCGCCTTCGCAGAAGCCACGGCCGACGGCTTTCTTGGGACCGACGAGGCGAGCATCGTCGAGCGCGCAGGTGCATCGGTTGCAGTCGTTCCGGGATCTCCGACAAATCTGAAAATCACGCAGCCGGGCGACCTTGAGGTGGCAGAGTTTTATCTAAAGCAGCTGACGACATCGCGCCATTAGTACAGTAGAAAGAGAACACCATGAACATGCGCATTGGATTTGGCTGGGACTCACACGCCTTCAAGCCGGGAGTACCGCTGAAAATCGGCGGTCTCGCCATCGATCATCCTGAAGGCCTTGCAGGCCACTCTGACGGAGACGTACTGCTGCACGCCATTACCGACGCCCTACTGGGCGCCGTCTCTGCGGGAGACATCGGCAGCTTCTTTCCGCCGGGTGATCCCCGCTGGAAAAACGCAGACTCGTCTATCTTTCTGAATCTTGCCCTTGAAGAAATTCAGAATGCCGGCTACCGCATCGTCAACGTGGATACGACGCTCGTGCTCGCAGCACCCAAGATCGGCCCAATTGCCGGTGATCTGCGCGAACGCGTGGCGGAACTGCTCGACGTAGAGCCAAACGCCGTTGGCATCAAAGCAAAAACGCCCGAAGGTCTTAATGTAGACCATGTCGCTCAGGCTCATGCAGTAGTTCTGTTAGAACAGGTCGAAGACCCGACCAAGCTCAAGAGTATGACGGCTGTCATCGAGAGCCAGAAGCAGTTGGAGGATGTGGCCAAGGACCTCGTGAGCCAGGTGCACGGCACTCCTGTTCGTAAAAAGACATTCGATACCGAAGACATCACGTAGAGCACGAAGCCACGGAGCACGCATGAACCGGACGCTCGCTCTTGCCTTTCTCGTCCTTGCCGCTGCGCAGCTGTTGCCGGCGCAGCAAAGCAAGTCCGACTGGCTCACGCCCGCAGAGAAAGCTAACTATCAAACCACGCCTAACTATGCCGAAACTATGGTGTACTTGCACCGCGTCGAGTCAGCCGCGCCAAACCAGGTAAAGATCGAGAAATTTGGCGAAACGGGAGAAGGCCGCGATCTCGACATCGTCATCGCCTCGAGAGACGGCATCTTCGATCCGGCTGCCATCCACTCCGCGCATCGCCCCATCGTGCTGGTGCAAAACTCCATCCACGCCGGCGAAATGGATGGCAAGGACTCGTGCCTGGCGCTGCTGCGCGATATGGTCATCACGAAAACGCAGCAGCATCTGCTCGATGGCGCCGTTTTGATCTTCATCCCGATCTACAACGCCGACGGCCACGAGCAGCGCTCAAAATACAACCGCATCAATCAGAACGGCCCGGAAGAAATGGGCTGGCGCGCCAACGGAACCAATCTCAACCTTAACCGCGACTATTTGAAAGCCGACGCGCCTGAAACGAGAGCCTTTCTCAAGATGTTCCACGAGTGGCTGCCCGATTTCTTCGTCGATGACCACGTGACCGACGGGGCTGACTATCTATACGACGTCACGTTCAGCATCGACGATGGTCCCAACGTCTACGGCCCGACTGCGCGCTGGATCGACGACACGGTGACGCCCTTCCTCGCCAAGTCCGTCGATGACAGCGGCCACGTTGCCTCACCCACCTACATCACGCTCAACGACGATACTGATCCGGCGAAAGGACTCGCCTTCAACGACAACCCCCCGCGCTTCTCTACCGGCTATATGATTCTTGAAAACCGTCCCGGCATGCTCGTTGAGTTGCACATGCTCAAGGACTACAAGACGCGCGTTACTGGCAACTACGAAATCCTGCGCGCGCTGTTGGAAATCGTCAATCGCCATGCGGCAAAGCTCATTCAACTCAATTCAGATGCCGATGCAGACGCTTCCCGTCTCGGCGCGCATCCGCTTGGCAATGTTCAGTTCCCGCTCACCGTCATATGGAACGGGCAGACCACGCCCTTTCTGTTTCGCGGATATAAATACACGCGGCAGCTCAGTGAGGTCTCCGGCGCGATGTGGATCAAATATTCCCATGAGTCGTGGGACGTTTCTCTGCCTCTCGCTTCGGGATTCAGGGTCGCCGCGTCGACCGTGCCACCTGCGGCTTACATCATCCCGCGCCAGTGGACGCATGTTATCGACGTGCTCGCGGCGCACCAAGTCCAGATGCAGCGCACTACTGCCGACTGGAGTGGCGAAGTCGAGACATATCACTGCGACAATATGCAGTGGCAAGGGCCTCCGTTTGAAGGCCGCCATCCGATATTTTCGGGCGAAGGCGGCGGCAGCCAACCGGGAAAATTCGGCGCTTGCGAATTTGTAACCAAGACAATGACATATCCGGCGGGATCAGTCGTCGTTCCACTCAATCAGCGTCTTTCGAAGGTCGCCATCGAGTGGCTGGAACCGCAAGCCCCGGACTCCGCCGTGGCCTGGGGATTCTTCGACCCTATCTTCGAGCAAAAAGAATATGGCGAAGCCTACGTGCTCGAAAAGCTCGCGCGCGAAATGATGGAGAAGGATCCGAAACTGAAAGCCGAGTTTGAACGCAAAATCGAGAACGATCCGCAGTTCGCCGCCAATCCTACTGCACGCCTTGAGTTTTTCTATGATCGCTCACCGTGGTATGCAGCCAATCACGTCGGCGACTATCCCGTTGGACGTTTGACTAAGCTCGACGGCCTGCCTCTCGCGAAATAGCGCCCGCGTTTTCAGATTGCCGCGATGGAAACGATTCGCTAAGCTGATGCCCTATTTATTTCGCGAGGCATTTATGGATCAGAACCAGGTACACGCGCTACAGGCCATGATGGTCTTTCTGCCGCTCGTCATTCTCATCGGCTCGCTCATCGTCATCGTCCCTTACTGGATGATCTTCAAGAAAGCAGGCTTCCCACCGTTCCTGGGCATTCTGATGGTCGTCCCGGGAGTGAACATTGCTCTACTGTATGTTCTCGCCTTCTCGCAGTGGAAGGTTGTGCCTGTTGCACCGAACGTATACCCGGTTCCCAACTATCCTCCACAGGTCTGAGCACTGCTCTCACCATTTTGCGAAGAGGCACGGAGTCCCGTAGCATCAAGAGTGAACCTTCACTCAATGATGTCAGACACCGCAACTACTCCCCGCGTCCGTTTTGCGCCTTCCCCCACCGGTTATCTGCACGTGGGCGGCGCCCGCACCGCCCTCTTCAACTGGCTCTTCGCGCGCCATTTCGGCGGAACCCTCATTCTGCGTATTGAAGACACCGACTTCGAGCGTTCTTCCGAAGAGATGGTCGAGGGCATTCTCGAAGGGATGCGCTGGATCGGCCTTAACTGGGACGAAGGCCCATTTTACCAGTCGAAGCGTCTCGATCTCTACCGCGAAACGGCCCAGAAACTTCTCGCCAGCGGCCACGCCTACTACTGCTTCTGCACGAAAGAAGAATTGGAGCAGCGCCGCTCTGAGGCTGTCGCCGCAGGACGTCCGCCGATGTATGACCGCCGCTGCCGCAGGATCGAGCCAGGGGTCGCCGCAAGCCGCAAAGCCGCGGGAGAAGCCGGCGCCGTGCGCTTTGCCATTCCGGAAGGCGGAGAGACGAGCTTCGACGATGCCGTCTTCGGCAAGGTTGAATTTGAGAATACGGAGATTGAAGATTTCGTGTTGCTGCGCTCTGACGGGATCCCGACGTATCACCTGAGTGTCGTAGCGGACGACATCAACATGCGTCTCACGCACATTATTCGCGGCGCAGATCACATCTCGAACACGCCCAAGCAAGTGCTTCAGTACCAGGCTCTGGGCGCGGCCATGCCCGTCTTTGCGCACGTGCCGCTGATTCTCGGCCCCGATAAGACGCGCCTCTCCAAGCGCCACGGGGCCACCAGCGTTATCGCGTACAAGGAGATGGGCATCGTGCCCGAAGCATTCCGTAACTTCCTCGCGCTGCTTGGCTGGACTCCGGGAGCCGCAGGCAAAGACTCTGACGGGAAAGATCGCGAACTCTTTGGATCCGACGAATTGGTCCGCCTCTTCTCACTCGACGGCATCTCTAAATCGAACGCCGTCTTCGACAATGACAAGCTGGCATGGTTCAACACCGAGTACATTCGCGCCTACGACGCGGCAAAGCTGCTCCCGCTGATCGAAGAGGAATGGTCCAAGGCCGGACTCACTCCGGATCGCTCGAAAGAAGATGTGCTCGCGACTATCGATCTGGTAAAACCCCGCGCGCGCAACCTCAAGGACTTTGCTACTGCCTTTCGCGCTTATTTCAGCGACGAATTTACATACGACTCTGCGGCCGTCGCCAAGTTTTTGAAGGATGATGCAGTCCGTGCTCTGCTGGTTGAACTGGCTGCGCGCTATGAATCGGCGGAGGAATTCACTGAAGTGTCTACCGAGCAGGTACTGCGGGCTTTTGCTGAAGAAAAAGGCGTGCAGGCTGGGGCTCTCATTAATGGCTCACGCGTTGCTCTGACTGGACAGGCAGTGGCGCCAAGCTTGTTTGCCGTGATGGTGAATCTGGGCAAGGATCGCGTGGTCAACCGGCTCAGTGCTGCCAAGAACATTGCTGTTCCTGTCTGAAGTAGAAGCAGATCCTTCGCTCCGCTCAGGATGACAGCGCTATCTACAGAATTACTTTGCTATCAGGCTAACCGCCACCGGCGCTGTCTTGGGCGGATAGCAGGAATTCGCATCGCAAGCCTGATACCGCAGAGCAGCCTGAACCAGATGATCCCCGCGCTGAGCTGTGATGTGCGCACGCAGAACGAACTCGCCGGTATACACGCTCAACTTATCGTTGGGGTTGAACGCCGGTGAATAGTCAGTGCCTGCCGGAAAATCTACGCTGGCAACATTCACTCCGACCGGCTCTCCGACCATCAATTGTGTAGGAATCAAACTCTTTTCACGCGGTTCGTGGGAGTTAATGTGCAGCCCGTCACTCACCTTGAAATGAAGCTCCACCACGCTGGATTTGCCTGCCACAAGCGTAACCTGTTCCGGATAAAGAAAGCGGACCTGTTGATGCACGTCGCCCTTCGGCGCATCGCTCTGCCAGGCCAGTTTCTGCGAAACGGCGCATTGCAACCCGAGGCATAGCGCACCAGCCAGCGCAACACTCAGCCACTGTCGCATTAAGCACCTCCGCTGGCGAGAGCCTTCTTGATATTTGCCTCAAGCTCATCGCGATCGTGCAAACCAACCGTCGCGGCAATCACCTTGCCGCTGCGGTCTACAAAAAACGAGGTCGGCAGCGCATCGATGCCGCCATAGGGATGCGAAATCGAGTCGCCGTCGATCAGCACCGGATAGTCGATGTGCATGTTGCTCACGAACTTGGCGATGTCCTGCTTGTCCTGAGCGTTCATCTTCTTGTCGTCTTTATCCAGATCGTCGGTCGAGATGCCGAGGATCTCGAAACCCTGCGCGGCATATTGCTGACGCAGTTGAATTAACCACGGCGTTTCTACTTTGCAGGGAGCACACCACGTCGCCATGAAATTCACGAGCACTGCCTTGCCCTTGTAGCTGGCCAGAGAGACCTTCTGTCCCTGCAGGGTTTCCAGCGTAAACGCGGGAGCTGGCTTGCCCTCAAGCGGCGACTTCATCTCTTCTTCCGGCGCAGCCGCCTGATCGGCGGATGCAGCCGGAGCAGCAGGCACCAAGACTGCCTGCATTTCCTGCAGCCTCACCTGCTCGGCCTTGCGGCGGCGGTAATTCGCCACGCCTGCCCAGACCATCAGCAGCAGAGCAGCCAGAACCACAATCGAAACCAGATAATTGCGCTTCAAATCGACCCTTCCTCTAACTTCTTCCATTTTAAGGGATGCGACAACACTGCATTTGGAGTCGCGTTTCTGCGGGGCGGTCAGCACCTTTGATACCATCCAAAATGTTTGATTACTATGGCGGAACACACCCCGGCACAACTCGTCCGCATTGAAGCCGAAGCGCTCCAGCACCTCGCCGAGCGCCTCGAAGGCTCGATGGCTGCGGATTTCGAGCGCGCCGTCGACCTCGTCGTCCAGTGCGGGCAATCGCGCGGCCGCGTCGTCGTCACCGGAATGGGCAAGAGCGGCATTATCGCGCAGAAGATCGCCGCCACGCTCAGCTCCACCGGAAGCCCGGCCCTTTTCCTGCACCCGGCTGAAGCCGTACATGGCGACCTCGGCATGCTGGCGCGTGGCGATGTTGTCATCGCGCTCTCGGCGAGCGGCGAAACGGAAGAGATACTCAGACTCCTGGCGACCATCAAGCGCATCGGCGACGCCCTCATCAGCTTCTGCTGCAACCTGAATTCGACGCTCGCTGTCGCCAGCGATGTGACGCTCGATTGCTCTGTTCCGCAGGAGGCCTGCGGCATGGGCCTTGCGCCTACCGCATCTACCACCGCCATGCTTGCTCTCGGCGACGCTTTGGCCATCGCCGTATCGCTGCGCAAAGGTTTCCGCGCCGAAGACTTCGCCGACCTGCATCCCGGCGGCAGGCTCGGTAAGAGGCTCTCGCGCGTTCACCACCTCATGCACGCGGGCGACGCGGTGCCGCGCGTCGGCCTCAGCACTCCGATGAGCGAAGTGATCTACGAAATGTCCCGCAAAGGCCTCGGCATGACCACGGTCGAAGAAGCGGGTAGACTCGCCGGCATCATCAGCGACGGCGACCTGCGACGGCTGCTCGAACGCGACGGCGCGCATGTATTAGAAAAAACGGCAGGCGAAGCCATGAACCGTGCTCCCAAAACCATCAGCGCTGAAGAGCTGGCCGTGCGCGCCCTGAGCATCATGGAGGAGAAAAAAATCACCTCCTTAGTCGTCATCGACAGCGAGCAGAAAATCCAGGGCGTCGTCCACCTCCACGACCTATGGGAAACGGAGCTGATCTAGCCGATGCTCCTCAAAATCGTCTGCGTTGGAGATCCCGTCTTACGCAAGAAAGCGCGCCAGCTAACTCCTGATGAAATCCGCAGCGCCCAGATACAGGAGCTGATTGCCCACATGCGCGAGACGATGCACGACGCTCCCGGCGTAGGCCTCGCGGCGCCGCAGGTGGGCCAGTCGCTGCAACTGGCTGTGATCGAGGACAAAACCGAATACCACAAGAACCTCAGCGAAGCCGACCTGAAAAGCCGCGAACGGAAGCCTGTGCCCTTCCACGTCATCATCAACCCACAGATCGAGTTGCTCGCTCCGCCGGATGTCTCCTTCCACGAAGGCTGCCTCAGCCTGCCCGGATTCATGGCCGTCGTCCCGCGCGCAAAGAAGGTCCGCGTTACCTGCCTCGACGAACGCGGCAAACCCCGCACGATCGAAGCCAGCGGCTGGTACGCCCGCATCCTGCAGCACGAAATCGACCATCTTCACGGCCGCATCTACGTCGACCGCATGCAGAGCAAAACCTTTACCACGCTCGAAAATTACCAGAAAAACCAGAAGAAATAGTCGTAGGAAGCTCGGGCAAGTCCACAGCCGCATCCCATGTGATAGAACATGGTGACAATGCCAGACAGAACAGCAACCACCAAGCCGCACGAGATCGCAGGAGACCGTCTTATCGAGATGGCGCAGAAAAAAACTGAAGCACCGGAACCAAAGCCTCCAATTGCTGAGCTGTCTTTAGCCGAAGTAAAAAAGCCGCGCTCCGGATTCCTGCAAAACCTGGGCAGACTGAAGCCGCTCCTACCTATCCTTTCCGGCGGCCTGCGCATGGTGGACCACGGCGCGGTCCAGGCGCTGGCGCAGTTGCTCAGCGTTGCCGGCGGCGCTGGGGCATCACAGGTTGCGGTACAGGAAGAGCTGCATCAGGGTCTGGAGGAAATCCAGACGAGCCACCGCGAACTGCAACTCCAGGTGCAGGACCAGACCGTCGAGATACAGCGGATCAGAGATCAGATCACGCTTCTGCGGCAAAGCGTCGAGCGCAACGCAACCGACCATACCGAGCTGGTCGAAAACCATACCGAGCTGGTCGAAAAC
>Ga0210402_10001333_pt1 | contig 25538 bp, 16 predicted proteins | sample IncBWC7MmetaG_FD_161055 | JGI IMG/M metagenome (GOLD analysis project Ga0210402, IMG submission 161055) | Forest soil microbial communities from Barre Woods Harvard Forest LTER site, Petersham, Massachusetts, United States - Inc-BW-C-7-M | ecosystem: Environmental > Terrestrial > Soil >... | reverse complement strand
GAGAATGGAGTTCGTTTGAGCGGCATGCCAGCCTTCCACGGAACGCACACTGACCCGCAAACCTGGCGCCTGGTTTTGTTCATCCGGCACTTGCCTCAGATCACGCCCGAGGAACTTAACGAGATGAAAGGGTGGGACCAGAAGAGTGAGGCGAATCCGGCGCATTTCTGAAAGGGGGAATCGCCCCAGAATTCTGCGGGAGAAACACACCACCACTAGAAGAAGCACCATGAAAAAACGCAGGACTACTCGAACGAAGCACCCGATGAAAGAACCGGACGACAGATCGCGCCGTGGATTTCTCAAGGCGAGTTCTGTGGTGGGCCTGGCAGTCGCGTTCCGACCAGCAACGATCGGCGAGGCACTTGCGGATTCAAAATCCAATATTGCTCACAAGGAGGACACCATGAGCCAAACCAGTGCTACACAGGCAGCCGACAAGACGGCTATTCGTCCGTTTCAGGTGAATGTTCCAGAAGCGGAACTTACCGATCTGCGCAGGCGCATCAACGCGACAAGGTGGCCGGAGCGGGAAACGGTCACGGATGAATCGCAAGGCCTGCCGCTTGCGACAATTCAAGAACTCGCGCGCTATTGGGCAACAGATTACGATTGGCGCAAGTGCGAGGCGAAACTGAACGCCCTGCCCCAATTCATCACCGAGATCGATGGGCTGGACATTCACTTCATCCACGTTCGTTCGAAACATGAAAACGCGTTGCCGCTGATCGTCACGCACGGATGGCCCGGCTCGGTGATCGAGCAGCTGAAGATTATCGATCCACTGACCAATCCCGTGGCACATGGCGCCAGCGCAGCGGACGGTTTCCATCTGGTAATCCCGTCCTTACCGGGCTACGGGTTTTCAGCCAAGCCTACCTCTACCGGCTGGGGCCCGGATCGCACCGCACGTGCTTGGGTGGTTCTCATGAAGCGCCTTGGATATACGCAATTCGCGGCGCAGGGCGGGGATTTGGGCGCGGGTGTCTGCACTGCGATGGCTAAACAAGCGCATCCGGAATTGCTGGGCATGCATACCAACTTCCCGGGCACCATTCCACCCGACATTGCACGGGCGCTCCAGTGCGGCGATCCACCGCCATCCGGTTTATCGGCAGCCGAAGGACGCGCGTACCAGCAGCTCGCCAACTTGTTTACGAAGAGACGTGCTTACGCACAGATGATGGCGACCCGCCCGCAAACGTTGTACGGATTGGCGGATTCGCCGGTCGGCCTGGCAGCCTGGCTTTTTGACCACGGTGATGGCTATGGTCAGCCGGCGGCGGCGATCACCTCGGCGGTGCTCGGGCACACCATCGGTGGACACCCCGCGGGCGACCTCACACGCGACGATGTCCTTGACGACTTCACGCTCTACTGGTTGACGAACACAGCCGTTTCTGCGGCTCGCTTTTACTGGGACCTTCACCTCAACCTTTACAACGCCGCCAATGTCTCCATCCCGGCTGCCGTGAGCGTCTTTCCCGGCGAGAACTATCAAGCCCCCCGGAGTTGGGCAGAGCGGGCGTATACCAAACTCATCTACTACAACCAGGTAGACATAGGCGGGCACTATGCGGCATGGGAACAGCCGAAGCTCTTTTCAGAAGAGGTTCGCGCAGGATTCAGGTCGCTGCGGTAGGGTTCTTTACGATGAAAACACTACTGGAAGTTTTGCAAGATGCAGAGAATCGGCGAGTGGCGGTGGGGCACTTTAATTTCTCTGAACTAACGGTATTGAAAGCTGTAGCCGAGGCCGCGCGTGAGCTGGATACGGCCGTTGTAGTGGGCGTGTCGGAGAGCGAACGGGAGTTTGTGGGAGTTCGGGAAGCGGTCGCTGTGGTTAAAGCGATGCGCGATGAAGGCTTGCGCATATTCCTCAACGCGGATCACACTCATTCCCTTGAAAAGGCCGAGGAAGCCGCGCGGGCTGGATTTGACATGGTTGTGTTTGACGCATCCGAGAAGCCGATCGAAGAAAACATCGCCGTGACTCGGCGTGCAGTCGAAGCAATGAAGTCCATCTACGGCGCAATCCTCGTTGAAGGTGAAGTCGGCTACATCGGTTCGGGTTCAGAGGTGCATGATAAGCGCCCGGAGAACATCCATATGACAGAGCCGGCGGATGCGCGAGGTTTTGTGGTGGAGACGCGCGTCGACTTGTTGTCGCCGTCCGTGGGTACGACGCACGGGATGATTCCGAGCATGGTCCGGGGCGCTGAGCACAAGCGATTGGATATCCCGCGGATTGCGGCGATAAAAGATGCGGTGCAAATCCCGCTGACATTGCACGGTGGATCCGGAACCGATGCGGAAGACTTTCGGAAAGCGATCAAGGCGGGAATCACCATGATTCATATCAACACGGAACTGCGTGTGGCATGGCGTACCGGACTCGCCGAGGCCCTTAAGAGGAATTCCGACGCTGTGGCACCGTACAAACTGTTGGTGGATGTTGTTAGGGATGTGAAGACGGTAGTGCGTGGCCGTCTTGAATTGTTTGGGGATAGCGCTGGTACGGCGGCACGGTGAAACCAGGTCTTTCCTCAAGGACTCACGAAGCGAAAGCTAGAACGCGCTGAACATTTCGCGCGTGACGTTCGAGTCGCTTGCCTTTTGAAGTTTGAAGAAACGATGTGTAAACCATTGCCTAAAACCTGGAGGCTCACATGAAGAGAGAAATCATTCGCGTCGAACCGCTGTCAACGTATTTGGAAAACTGGAAGGCTCCCGCCTCCGCAGTGTCACGCTGCGGTGACACTGTTTATGTTTCAGGTCTCCCACCTTTTGATCTGAAGACCGGAAAAATTTTAGAACACGCCTCCATTGAGAAGCAAACGGAAGTGGTTCTTGAACAGATGAAACTGTGCCTGGATACGGCGGGTTCATCACTCGAGCATGTTTTGAAATGCAACGTCTATTGCACTTCCGTCGAGAAATTCGCAGCGGTAAATGCGGTTTATACGCGCTATTTCCCAGGTGTGCCGCCGGCGCGTATATTTATATGCGTCGTTGAATGGCCGGGCCCGTTTGACATTGAAATTGATTGCGTAGCGACGGTCAAAGAATAGAAGACAGTAAACAGCACCACCCTTGTGTAGACCAAACCCGCGAGGATGAGCCATCCGCCAACTGGCTGAACATTGAAGCAAACGACGGAGCGTCAGCTACAAAAAGCAACCGAAAGACCCGGGTGCCAAACACTGGAACCCGGGGCACCCACAGAGAGAATACCAAAGTCAAAAACTGCGAACGCGAAACCGAGGCGCGGCTCGCGCTGCGTTTTGATTTATGTGGCGATGACGGCGGGGGCGGCGGCGGGTTCAACCGGGGCTTTGCGGCGGAGGATGGCTGCGGAGATAAGAGTAATGATCAGGCCGACGGGCAGTGGCTCCATGAAGGTGTAGGCCATATTGACCAAGGGGTTTTGGTAGAGCTGCTGAGAGCGTTGGATGGCAGCGACCTGGGCGGCGGTGGTGGCGGGGTCAAGTCCGGAGGACTGGACCTTGTGAATCTGCGCGGCGAAATAGCTGTCCATAAAGTGGGGCATGAAGTTGAAGTAGAGGACCTCCCACACGGCGACGTAGCAGACGCTGGTGATGAGGACGATCAGGAGGCCGCAGGAGAAAGCGCGGGCGAACGAGATTTGCCCGGCGAGGGAGTTGTCGCGGTAGCTGCGGATGCCGAAGTAGACCAGCAGGAACGAGGCAACCATGATGGTGTAGCCGAGGGCCATGCTGTGGCCGGAGCCGATCTTCTTGGCGAGGAGTAGCGAGCCGCACATCAGGACAGAGATGATGAGGCCGGCGATGAGGCCGAAGGTGAGAACGGTTTTTTTCATGTGAGGCTCCTGGTGCGAGTGAAATTTGGAGTCATGATGCGGTGACGATTATTTGGTATGGCGCGGCCGGCTGTCGTCATCCTTTCGGATGATTTTGCGGGAAGGAAGCGAAAATCGTGCTTTCGGGTGACGCGGTCACGGCAACAGGCCTAGTTCTTTGCCGCGCTGGACGGCCTGGGTGCGGCGGGCGGCTCCAACCTTGTCAAAGACGCGGGCACAGTGGGTCTTGACGGTGTTTTCGGAAACGAAAAGCTGCGAGGCGATCTCGCGATTGCTGAAGCCGCGGGCGACCAGGGTGAGAATTTCGAGCTCGCGTGCGGTGATGCCGAGTGTCTGTTGGCGAGCGGTATCGGGAGCGAAGGGTTCGCTGGCGGGCGCGGGGACAGGCACTTCTCTCACCACCACCGTTTCGCGGATGGTTTCGCGCCGGCGCGTGATGCGCAGGCCGAGCCAGATGCCGAAGGCCGCGAAGAGGATGGCGACGAGAGCACCGTAGAGCTCGATGGAGTGCTCGATGATGACGAAGCGGTATTCGGTGTATTGGAGGATGGCGATGAGCAGGCCGCCGACGAGACCGAAGATGACGACGTGGCGCTTCATGACGGGGTGGTGAAGAAGTATAACGGAAGCCGGGGAAAGACGGGAAGTTCGCGATTTTTCGAGAGCGCAAAGCAGCGCTTAGGGAGCCGGGGGACTGCGGTCCCCCGGTTTTGCGTCTACCAAGCCATGGCGGTTTGCTGAGTCAGGTGTTCGAGCCTCTTATTTGGGCGGCGGTGGGGGCTGGCTTTCACTTGTCGGAGGCACAATGCCCTTCAGTCGCAGATAGGTCACCATGTTCCCATAGTGCTCGTCGGTGTGCGCCGAATTGATGGAGAACAAGGTCAGCTTCGCCAGATCGTAGTTGAAGAGTTTCACCATCTGGGTGCCTTTTGCATCGGTCATGCTGTCGAATGCCTTGTTGCAGTACGCCACTCCGTCCTTGAGCGCGGCCACCAGGTCCGCCTTTGACGTCTTGGTTTTTTCAATGTCCTTTGCCGGGTTTGCCTCACCGATGGCTGTCGAGCAGAACATGTAGGAAGCGTCGGCTACGTGGCCAACGAGCTGGCCAAAAGTGCGAACTTCCGGCGTTGGCTTGAAGGAGTAGTTTTCTTCCGGCATTTTCTGCGCCGCGGCGACGACCGCGCCACTTACAAACGAGTAAAAACCTTTTTCGCTCGCGGTGATCGGGTTCGCGGGCGGAGTGGACTGCGCCGGTGGTTTCTCCTGCGCGAGCAGAGCCAGGGGTACTGCCAGCAATGCAACCAACACAAAACCGAGTCTTTTGGTCATAAAAATCCTTTCGGGAAATCGTGTCACCTTGTGGATAGTAAAGGACCTTCCTTGCGGACACCCACAATCTACTTATACGCACGAAATGCCGAGTTGTTTCGCGTCAGACAGCTAAGTCCTGGCAAATCGGGTTACCGATGTGATTTTCGGTCGCTTGCCAGAGACGCATCCGAGGCGCATACGGTCTGGCGGGTTTAGCAGCAGGTTGATTGCCTGTAGGTTGAAAGCAATCGTCACTTCTTGGGATAAAAAGTGCTGAACGAATATCTGTTGACCAAGAGCAATCCCTCGTCGCTATCCAAGGGCTCCAAACTGATACCAGCCACCCCGAGGTCGCGCGTCCAGGTGTTCTTCACCCTGAAGTAGTAAACGCCTCCAGCGCTTGCCGTGAAATGGGCCGCGGCAGTCTTCAGACCCTGGCGCACAATTACCGCTGTTTGCCAACTGGCACAGAGATGGCGTTCACCGGGGTCAACGGAGAAGTATATATAGGAATTGCGGTGGGTTGCTCCTACCCATTTCCCGTCGAGGCCGGCTCGCGTGGTGGGTTTGGGAAACGACCCGAATTCTGTATCGTCCTCGACGAAATAGACCAGCGCCTTTCCCTCGCTCGGTTGCACAGCAGGATGTTGGCCTTTGTCCGTTTTCACATCGAATTTAGCCTGTTCCACGCCACACCCAGGTGGAGCCTCAGAATTTGTAGGCACGGTTTGCGCAAAAGCAGGCGTTGCGAGCAGAAGGAGTGCGACGGCAACTTTCATTTTGTGACGCTCCGATGCAACTAAAGACTTTGAGCATTTACGTTGCTTGCGTGCCGACTACACTACTAAGACGTAAACCGTAGACGCAGAGGTACAAGAACTTGGAAACCGGAAGCAACACGCAAGGACGGCGTGAGGGGCGCCCGAGTTCAAAACGCAAAAAACAAAGGGCCGACGCGAGGTGCGCCGGCCCTTCAGGTTTAGAAACGCAGACTCGGGCAAGAACGCCGATCGGAGATCGGCGTTCCCAGGAGGTTCTATGGCACGACGTAATTCGGCGCAGTGTATTGAGCGGAGTTTTGATCGTTATCCTGCAGGGTGACGGACCAGCCGTAGGTGCCGCCTATGGTCAGAGAGGGGTTGGGGCTAGCTGAGCCATCCACGTTGAACAAAACGTTGGTCTGAGTGCTGGGGATGCCGTTGCTGTTGCCGGAGCCATAGAAGCTCCAGAACTCCTGCGGAGTGCTGCCCTGACTGTAGAAGTTCACGCTGTAGGTGTAGGGAAGAATCGATGGAATGGTCGCGGGAGCGGTCCAAGTCAGTTGAGGAACCGTCGGTGTTCCGGGCGACGTAGTGACGATGGTCAAGTTTTGCGGGAATGAAGCGGAAAGTACGGCGGTGACGCTGCCTGTAAGGAGCCCTGAAGTGCCGTCAGAGTAGGTAACGAAGAACTGGTAGGTATCTCCGACCGTCGGGCTCACCGAATTATTGTAGATCGGGTTGTAGTTGCTGTTGTGCTGGTCGGCGTTCATGTCGAAGGGCACCGCGACATTGGTCCCGGAGAACAGGGTTGTGGAAATCGGAAGTTTCGATCCCGATCCAGGTCGTAACGTCAGACTGTAGGAGTTGGGTTGACCGCTAACTCCGGAGACAAAGGTCTCAACGCGCCATATTGCGACGGGGTTGGTAAGGGTGAGGTTCGATGTGGTGGCGCCACTGACGGTGATTCCAGGGCCGTTGACATCGCCACCGACGTTGGAGATATCGCCGGCATCGATTTGGCCGTCGTTGTTATCGTCGATGATGGCAAAGTTCGTATAACTGCCGCTGGGTACGCCCGAGACGCTATAGGCTTGCGGACTGGTCGGACTGGTGATCAGGTCGACGTAGATGCCGGAGTTTCCATAGACGCCGACATACAGCGGACCGGTGGGAGTTCCTCCCGGGAAAGTAACCGTTCCAGAGACGGTGTTTGCTCCGGTTCCGGCCCCGACAGTTGTGGAGATCGGAGTGGTGGCCGCGCTTTCGCCAGCGCTGTTCGCGGCGGTGAATTTGAAAAAAGTAAGGCCGTTCGGAATGCCTTTAAAGAATAGAACGTTGCTGCCTTTGCCCCCGGCCTTGAAGACCAATGGGCTGTGTGCGCCGTTGGAGGCGTTGGTGTCAGTACCGTAATAGACTTTGTAGGAGGTCGGGATCTCTTCTCCATTACTGTCCTGCAAAATACTATACTGAATAACTGCTCCGGTGTTGAATGGAGCGATGTTGATTTGTTTGGGAGTCGTGGGCAGAGCAGGAGTGCGGTCGACAACGGTAAGATTCACGCCGGAAACATCGGCGGAAGGAATGATAAAGGTGGAGGATGTACCTTCCGGATCCGATTCATTGGCGATTCCAGTGTCCAGCGTGTCGATGTAGGCATTCACCACCAAGCTGCTGGAAGCGGGGAGCCCGCGAATGATGTAAGCGGTGCCTGCGGCGGTTGGAGCAGTAGTAAAGCTGGCGCCGGCTACTGCGCCGCAACTGCCGCTGCAGCCACTCTGCATGACGCGGATGATGGTGTTGCCGGTTTTCGAGCCGACGTAGGTTATGGTGCCGGAAACGCTATAGCCGGCCATGACCGGTGTGGCCGTAAAGTTTTGCGTTGTGGTGGTGGACGAAGTAGCGACGGATGGAGCCGCTGGGCTGTAGGTGTAGCCAGCCAGAGTTGGCGTGATGGTGTACGAACCTCCCGCCAGCCCGGTAAAGGAGTAGTGACCGCTGGCGTCGGTGAGGGTGGGCGAGCCGCCAGAAATTGCTACGCTGACGAACTCCACCCATGGTCCGGAAATAGTTCCGGAAATCGTACATCCCGTGGTGCAGCTTGCTCCGGTGATGGTGATGGTTGAGCTGATCGTATTGGTAAGGCCTTTAGCGTCGGTCACCTTGATGGTGGCGGTTTGGCTGGCACCGGCGGTGGTCGGAGTGCCCTGCACGGTAACCGAGTTGGTGGTGCTTGCGGAAAGCGATAGCCCGGCCGGCAATGCCACAGGCGTCCAAGTGAAGGGGGCAACGCCGCCAGCTTCGGTGACCACGGAGCTGTAACTGGAGCCGACAGTGCCACCCGGGAAAGTTGGCGTGGCGATCACTGGAGGCGGCACGAGATTGACGGTAAAGGTGGCGGACTTGGTCGGGTCGGTGATGGATGTGGCGGTGAAAGTGGCGGTGCTCGCCGAGGCGACTGAGGCTGGAGCGTTGTAAGTGATGGAAGTCGTGGAAGAGCCGGTAAGACTTCCCGCGCCTGAGAGAACAGACCAGTTCACGCCAGCAGTCGCAGGATCGTTATTGGCGGTGGCAGTGATCAGCTGAGAAGTGTTCTGGTCCATGGTCAGCGGGCTCAGCGGCGAGAAGGTGACATTGATCGCCGGATTAATCGTGATGCTGAGCGCGCTGGTAGCGGAGTTGCCGACGGAGTCAACGAGCTTGACCGTGAACCCGTAGGTGCCCGATGCGGACGGTGGACCAGCGGTGATCGAGGTGCTTGTGCCTGACAATGTACTCAATCCCAGGCCTGTCGGCAGACTGCCCGCGCTGACAGACCAGGTGTAACCCGCGCCAGAGCCACCGCTTGCCGTGAAAGTCTCGGAAGTCGGGTAGTTGACGCCGACTGCGCCAGTGGGCAGCGGCGATGAAGGCGGGGTAAGTACCAACGTGGCGTAGACAGTGATGGTCAGGCCGCTGCTGGTAACCGAGAGGCCTTGCGCGTCAGTGACTTTGATGGTGAACGTCTGGTTCGCGCCTGCCACGGTGGGTGTACCTTGCACGGTTACAGTGTTGGTGGTGCTACCGTTCAGCGAAAGCCCTGTAGGTGCCGCGGTGATCAACCAAGTATAGGGAGCCACGCCACCGGTCATTACTACCGGTGAGCTGTAAGCGCCGTTGACGTTTCCGGCCGCCATGGTGGTAGTGGTGATTTGTGGCGGGGGAACCAGATTGATCGTGTAGGTAGTCGATTTGGTCGGATCGGTGATCGAGGTTGCGGTGAAGGTGGCGGTGCTGGCCGCGACGACGCTGAGTGGTGCGTTGTAGGTGGTTGACGTTGTCGTCGAGCCGCTTAACGAGCCGAGGCCGGTCACTGCAGACCACGTTACGCCTGCGCCCACAACGGGATCGTTGTTCACGGTGGCGGTAACCAGCTGAGTTTTGCCCTGATCCAGAGTCACTGGACTTGGTGGCGCCAAAGAGACCGACAGCGCTGGATTGATGGTGATGCTGAGACTGGCGGTGGTGGCAGTGTTGGCCACCGAGTCGGTAACTTTCACCGTGAATGTGAAGGTACCGGCGGCCGTTGGCGGACCGACGCTGATTTGCCCGGTAGCCGCACCCAAGGTGAGTGAAGTAGGCAGCGCGCCCGAGGCAATCGCGAAGGTGTAACCGGTGCCCGACCCGCCCGATGCGGTGAACGGCGAAGCGGAATAGTTCACACCGACCGCGCCGGTCGGCAGCGCCGGCGGAGTAATGGTCAACTTGGGGTAGATAGTGATGGTCAAGCCGCTGCTGGTTACGGAGAGGCCCTGTGCGTCAGTAACTTTGATTGTAAAAGTCTGACTTGCTCCGGCCACGGTCGGTGTCCCTTGGACTGTAACCGTGTTAGTAGTGCTAGCGCTGAGCGAGAGTCCTGCTGGCGCTGCAATCAGCGCCCAAGTATACGGAGCCACGCCACCAGTCATGGCTACCGGCGAACTGTAAGCGCCGTTGACGTTTCCAGCTGCCATGGTAGTCGTCGTAATCTGTGGCGGCGGAACCAAATTAACCGTGAAAGTCTTGGACTTGGTTGGGTCGGTGATCGAGGATGCCGTAAACGTGGCGGTGCTGGCCACGGCGACGCTGGCTGGTGCGTTGTAAGTGGTCGAGGTGGTTGTCGAGCCGCTCAGCGAACCGAGACCTGTCACTGCGGACCAAGTCACGCCTGCGCCTGGGTTGGGGTCACTGTTAACGGTGGCAGTAACTAACTGCGTTAAGCCCTGATCCAATGTGATTGGACCGGTGGGTGACAAGGTCACCGAAAGCGCAGCATTGATGGTGATGCTGAGGCTCGCCGTGGTGGCAGTGTTGGCGACGGAGTCGGTCACCTTAACGGTGAACGTAGATGTGCCAGCAGCCGTTGGTGGGCCGGCGTTGATTTGCCCGGTGGCCGCGCCCAACGTTAGCGACGTTGGCAGCGAGCCAGAAGCGATCGTAAAGGTGTATCCGGTACCCGAGCCTCCCGATGCGGTGAACGGCAAAGAGGAATAGTTCACACCAACCGCGCCAGTGGGTAGCGCCGGCGGAGTAATCGTCAACTTCGGATAGATAGTTATGGTCAAGCCGCTGCTGGTGACCGAGAGACCCTGCGCGTCGGTTACTTTAATCGTGAAAGTCTGGTTCGCACCCGCCACCGTCGGAGTGCCTTGCAGGTTGACGGTATTGGTGGTGCTGGCGCTGAGCGAAAGTCCGGTTGGCGCTGCAGTGAGCGCCCAAGTATACGGAGCCACGCCACCGGTCATGTTCACTGGAGCGCTGTAAGCGCCGTTGACATTTCCAGCCGCCATGGTGGTGGTGGTAATTTGCGGCGGCGGAACCAAGTTCACTGTGAATGTAGCCGACTTGGTCGGATCGGTTACCGAGGTTGCCTTAAACGTTGCCACGCTGGCTGAAACGACGCTCGCTGGGGCGTTGTACGTGGCCGAAGTTGTCGTCGAGCCGGTGAGCGAGCCGAGTCCAGTCACTGCAGACCAAGTCACACCTGCGGCTGGGTTGGGATCGCCATTCACGGTCGCATTGACCAACTGGGTCTTGCCTTGGTCCAACGTGATCGGACCAGTGGGTGACAACGTCACCGAAAGCGCCGCATTGATGGTAATGCTCAGACTTGCTGTGGTGGCACTAAATCCCTGCGAATCAGTAACTTTAACCGTGAACGTAGAAGTTCCTGCTGCCGTTGGCGGGCCAACGCTGATTTGCCCGGTAGCCGCGCCCAAGGTGAGCGGACTTGGCAGCGAACCTGAAGCAACTGCAAACGTATATCCCGTGCCCGAGCCGCCTGAGGCGGTGAACGGCGAAGCGGAATAGCTCAACCCAACGGCGCCTTTTGGAAGTGCGGGCGCCGTAATGACCAACGCCGGATCCACGGTAATGGTGATAGTGCCGGAGACAGCCGAGCCGCCTTGCGAGTCGGTGACCTTTGCCGTGAAATTGTAGGTTCCGGGCGCAGTGGAGGCCGAAATCGTGCCAGTAATTGTGCCCGTCGAGCTGATGGTCAATGGGCTCGGGAGAGCGCCGCTATTGAGCGTCCATGTTAACGGTGCAACGCCTCCGGTGGCCGCAAGGGTCGCCGAGTAAGCGGATCCGGATTCACCGACGCCACTTAGCGTGCCCGCAGAAGTGATGGTGAGCTTGGCGTTGATGGTGATGGTGAGAGTAGCAGGGGCGGTGTGCTTGGCGGAATCAGTAACCGTAACGGTGAACGAAAATGTTCCGGTGGCGGTGGCGGTGCCGGAAATCACGCCGCCTGAGCTGAGCGCCAGCCCGGTAGGAAGATTGCCCGATGTGACGGCCCACGTATAGGGAGCGGTGCCACCCGTTGCCACCAGCGTCGTGGTTGGATACGCCGCTCCGGTGCTTATGGAGCCAGCAGGCAACGACGCAGAGGTAGTTGTAATGGTGAACTTTGCCGAACCAGATGAAGCACAACCAGAAAGCACCGCTAAGACGGCGAGCAACAAGCACAAACCCGTTTTTTTCATGATTTTCCCTGTGTGAGCCCAGTGATTAAAAGTTTTTCATGCAGATTGATTGAGCAAACATCGCATGCGCTCTGACTCCAAGGTGCGTGATTGAGGACATCCGCGATAGAACGTTATTGCTGTTCTCGAATGCATGTTCTATAAGAAGTAATAGGTGTTACGTGCCCAAGGAACCCGGTCCCACCGCTTTACTCACGTACTTTCGGTCCTTATCACTTCCAGGAGTTGAATTACTGGTCGCCGAAAATAATTCCCGTATCTGGCGCTTGTTCCACGAACGCTATTGCATCTGCGGGTGCTCGGTTGCCGCGACGGCGTGGAGCTATCGAGGGAAGAACCAGTTCACAGCCGACCGGAACATTGGGTTGATGGAGCCTGGAGAAATTCATTGCGTGAAATCCATTCTGCGGCCCTCGAATTTCAAAGCGTTTTTCATCGATCGCGAGGTGGTTTCAGAATTCGCACGCGAGGCAGGCCTTTCCGGTGTACAACACCTTCGCGTTGCGCAGATCGCTGACCCTGAGCTATTCACAGCGCTGGAAAGCGCCGCTTCATCCGTTGAGGCCGGGGAGAGTTCGCTGGAACAGCAGATCAAATTTGCGGAATTTCTGGCGGGAGTTCTGGGTTACGCGGAAAAAGCTCCGTTGAATGCAGCTTACTCGCACGGCCACACCGCACTGCGGCGGGCCCGGGATCTGTTGCAAGCACGTTTTAACGAGCAGGTTACGCTCTCAGAACTCGCTGAGGCTGCCCATCTTAGCCGTTTCCATCTGGTGCGGAGTTTCACCCACGAATTCGGCATCCCTCCTCACGCCTATCAACTGCATGTCCGCGTCGAACGCGCGTGCGCATTGTTGCGTGCAGGCTTGGGTTCCGGTCAGATCGCATCCTCGACCGGATTTTCCGACCAGAGCCACTTCACGCGGCACTTCAAAAAGATTATGCTGGTGACGCCGAGTGAATATGCTCGCGGAATTGCGCCCAGAAAAAGCGCCGCTCGTGGTTTGCAATCGAACCTGCCTATCAGTTGATTTCTATATCATTCGAATCGCCGCTGTGCTGGCTGGCAACGAGCCGCGCGGCGCTGTTATATTCCCTTCAGGAGAAATGCGATGACGCTGGCGGAAAAAATCCAAACTGACATTGTGGTGGCGATGAAAGCGCGCGACGACTTCAAGTTGAGCGTGCTGCGGATGGTGAAGTCGGCGATTCAGTTGAAAGAAGTGGAGAAAATCCGCAAGCTGGACGATGCCGAGTCGATTCAGTTGCTGCAAACAATTTTGAAGCAGCGCAAAGAGTCCATCGATCTATTCACCAAAGGCAATCGCCCGGAACTCGCTGAGAAGGAAAAGAAAGAAGCGGCAATCATCGAGCAATATCTGCCTGCAGGCGCTTCCGCCGAAGAAATGAACTCGGCCATCGACAAAGCCATCGCGGAAACTGGAGCCAATTCGATCAAGCAGATGGGCGCGGTGGTCAAGGCGGCAAAAGCCGCGCTCGAAGGCAAAACGGTGGACGGCAAAGCCCTCAGCGACCTGGTGCGCGAGCGGCTTGCGAAACTGGGCTGAGCTTTAGCAAACAGCTTTTCAGCTTCCAAGAATTTAAATGAGAAACTCGCATGATTCTAAAGCCATTAACGCACGAGCCCTGGCGTTCTTGCGCATCGCCGTGGGAATGCTGTTCCTGATTTTTGCCCAGTACAAAGTCTTCGCCACGCAGTTTACGCTGCACGGTGGATTTCAATTCTGGATCAACAAATTTCTTGAGGACGGAGCCTACCCGTTCATGGTTCCAGTGTTGCGCGGATTTGTACTGCCGCACGCAACGGCGATTGCCTTTCTCGTGGCGTACGGAGAGTTGGCGATTGGCCTGGCTCTAGTGCTTGGTGTTTGGGTTCGCCCTGCCAGCTGCTTCGGACTTCTGTACATGCTGAGTTTGCTGTTTTCTTCCAACTACCCTGGCGCGCATGCTCCGCTGTGGCAATACTTCGGGGCTTCCCTCGATCATTCGGTGCTCGCGCTGTGTTTCGTCAGTTTCCTGGTAGGAAATTCGACAGCCGCGTGGTCGCTAAAATCGTACGTGGTCCGAAAGCCATAAGTTCCACTGCATCATCGCGCTTTCGGTTAGCTATAGAGGTGCACGTAAACCCGCTGAGAGCCAACGACCTTGCCGCAGGTCAGTGTGCTTCAGGCTTCAGCACGGCGGTGTTGCGCTCGTCTCCGGCGATTACTCGATAGAATTTTTTCAAATCTTCCATCTGGCTGAGTGGAACGGTCAGTTCCTTAATCTCGAGGGTTCGCGTGTACTTCAACACGTTTCCCGCCGTTTCAATTTTGCTGTGGTAGCTCGCAAAATTGTAATCAAGGTCCACCGGTGGCGGCAGATCGTCCACCACATATCCCTGGGGGATTGTAATTTCAAATTGGTCGACATCGTGCCTGGGGCCTTCGAAGTTCACCGGAAACTTGCGCGGCTCCTTGGTTTCCAGCAGGTCACTCGATTCCCGGCCCATCACTGCCGGCCGCACAGCGAGCAAGCTCCCTACCGGCTTCGCATAACTTGGCGCCACAAACTCGTAGCTGTATCCGAAGGGTAGCGTGTTTTGATCCAGGTTGGTGATCGAGGCCGAAGTAATCTGGAACATTCCGATCGAGTGCGAAACCTCCTGCTCGATTCGCTTGACCCGATCTTTGCTGGATGGCACTCCGCTTTGATAGTAGCGCTCGTAAGTCGCGAAATCGCCCTTTAAGGTCTCCTCGATGTGACCGCGCAATGTGCCCTGCGGATCGAGGGTCAACTTCCCCGCGCGTTGCATTCCGTTGTAGGAGGAAGGAAGCTGCGGGGTCTCAATTAGTTGCCCACCCTCCGGCGTAATCAGCAACGCGTAATTGGCCTGCAGTTCCCCTCGCAATGAGCCAATGGAAGTTTTTTCATCGGTCGGATCGAAGATCAACAAGCGGCCCAGTTTGGGGTCGTTATAGATCGCTTGAAATTCGGGGTCATCGAGCTGATCCGGCAAGCGAATCGCCAAAATCGCGTGATTGAACATTTTGGTCGGAGGCGTGGCTGAAGTGACTGCCCCTCGCTCGGTGTTAATGATTAAGTAGTAGGAATCAATGCCACTCAGCTTCAGCATCGAACTCATCAGCGTGGCTTTGTCCTTGCAATCGCCGTAGCGATGCGTAAACACTTCTCCCGCTGTATGAGGTTGCCATCCTCCAATCCCTAATTCGATGCCGACATAGCGGATATCCTTCTGCATGAAATCGGCAATTCCTCGCATCTTCTGCTGCGGCGCGGCGCGGCGCTCATTTATTTCCGCGACTTTCCGGCTGATTTCCGAAGTTGGATCGCGCCGTCCCGCCACCAGTCCGTTCTGCCACTTACCCATGTCATCCCAGGAGACAAATCCGTTAGTCCATTTCGCTCCGGGGCCTAGAAACGCCACCACCATTCTTCCCACAACGCCTTCGAACGGCGGCATATTGCGTTCCCAGCGAACTTCCGGTACATCGGTTACCACCCATTGCCACTGGTTTCCCCCGAGAGTCGTAGGTTCCATCTTGGGATGGTTCATCCAGACCGCTTTGTATTCCCATCCGGATGGCATCTGCAGCGTATACCGCGCTTCTTTTACGGGAATTTCGCGCTGAAAGTCCCAGCCATCTTCCAATACGAAGGGGCGAGAGTCGTATTGGATTTCATAGCCCACTACGTTGCCCGGGTCACCTGCGGGAATCTGCAAGGTACGTACTTTGAAATCGGAAACAAGGATACCGTTCTCGATCCCCAGGGAACGGTCTACAGCGGCATCCTTGTCTTTCACCTCAAAATCCTTGCCTTGAGCGGGAATGCACCAAGCCCGCATGCTCCCGACTTTTGTATCCCCGCCGACGAAAGCCTCCGCTTTGGCATAAACACGGCCCTCTGGACGCAGAATCCTATAGGCTCTCCTCTCCACTCCTTTGATCTTTCCGTCTGACCCGACCGTAGTCACATCTTCCGCATACAACAGCACGGCCTTGGTTTTTTCGTCGTAGTGTCCCGGAGGCGCGCTGGCCGCCGCATGCATCCACGCCGGTGCATCCGCGGCAACTGCGGCCGGCACTTGCCAGCAGCTAGCCGCAAGAATCGCGGCGCTCAATGCCAGAATCTGCCGTTTATGCATGTTCGCCCTCATTTGGCCGCTGATGTTCCGGCTGCCTGCAAAACCACTTGCTGTTCGTCTTGAGTTTTCACCAACTGATAGAAGCCGCGCAAAATCGGATAGTTTTCCTTCGCCACCATCACCACTTCCGAATCCAGCTCCCGTTCGATTTTCAACACGCCGTTCTTATTCTCGGCCTTTCGGCTGTAAAGCACCGCTTTCGCATCCCGCGTCATATCCTGAGGCAAACTTTCCACCGAACAGCCTTCCGGCAATTCGATGCTGATCTCATCCCGAGTGCTGAACGGAAACGTAAAATAGATTGGCCATGTGCGGTTCGCGTGCTCAAAAAGATGCTTTTCGGACGCATTAAAAATGCCCGTCGTCAGCAATCCCCGGCGCCCCGCGGATGTCAGCCATCCTGGAACCTTGACGCTGAAGTCTATGACCAACGGAGTCTCCGAACTTTTCCAATCAGGAGTCCCGGTCATCTCCACTTCGCTTCCCGTTGGGATATCGTTTTTCAATCCATCTTCAAAATTCTTCTTGCGCTCAGTCTCATCGTGATTTCGCTCGCGCATGCGCCGGCTGCTCGCTTCCAGGCCGGTATAGGTAACCTTGAGCGCACCTGTTAGATCTCCGTCGTTGGTCAGCTTGAACTGCGCCGCTCGCTCAATGCGCGATTCTTTCGCAGTTGGCATGTCAGTTTGAATCCACGTGCCGCCGTTGCCGTCCAGCTTTAAGCCCGTCACGCCAGTCTCCATCCACGGCAAAAAGCCGAAGGGCGTAAAGGCCGCTCCGGGGTCGAAATACTGATCCTTTCCATTGACCTTCACCAACACCACATTGGCATCCAGTTCATCGCCGTTCATTCGCTCTTTACGAAAAAAATATTCACTCCTGCCCGATACCAGGCAGGGCGACGCTTCGAAGCCTGCTGCGCGCGCCAGCCCCAGGAAAAGCCACGTCAGATGCCAACCGCTGCCGGACTGGTGCTTCCACAAATCCTCCACATCCTTGTTCTCCTTGATATTTTCCCGTTTTCGCTGCTCTTCCGATTTGAAAGGCATGTAGCTGAGATTCGGTATCTGCTGGACCCGGTCATAGATTTTGCGCAGCTTCACTTCTGGCGCGTCGTTTGGCGACACAATACTGGCCACTGCCTCCGCCATGGCTTTTTTCTTGTCCACAAATCCTTCCACCTGCCCGTTTTTCTTTTTCCCGAATTGTTTCCAGTACTTATCCGGGTCCGTCTCGAACGCCTCGTCGCGGTAAATAAACACCACGCGGTATTTCAGTTCGTTCGCCGGTGGCATGTGATCTTCTTCCTCGAATGCCGGTATGTTCTGAGCGGTCATGCGGACGATGTGATCCGGGCCTTGCTTCGGCACCTCCGCTCCTTTCGGCAATCCGGCTGGCCAACTCCACTGCACGTGCCAGGGATACTCTTGCAGCGGCTTCAGCGTGAATACCGCTTGCTTCGTAAATAAGGATTCGCTCAGCAGCCAGTACGAATGAAAAATGTAGTTATCCTCAAAATCGATGTTGTAGTGGTACTCGATGATGCTGCCGGCATGCACATCCGGCAGCGTAAACGTCTTGGCCTGAACCTTTTCGCCTTTTTTCTTTTCCACTACCTGATCAAAAACCTTGCCATCAAATTCGGTGATCTTCCCGTCGGGCTGCACAGTCCTCGCATGGATGCCGCTGATCGAGGTTTGGCCTTTTTCGTACGCAATCACCACGTTCGCTTCATCCCGGCCCTGCTCGGTAAGCACCTTGACACGAACGTAGTTGTATTCGGACGCTCCGCGCGCTCGTTGTACCCCAGCGTCGTTCCGGTCTACCTGCCGGTAGAGATAAATCGCCGGCGCTCCCGGCGCTTCCGGCACGCTGGTCATCTTCAATTCTTCCGGTGAAATCGGCTTCCACTCATCGGCGCTGGCAGGACGCGTTCGCCACATCGCCGCCGTTGCCACAACCATTGCCACCGCGCACACCACCACCCATCGCCGGTTTTTCACTGGTTTTCTCCTGGGTTTCGCTGACGCCCGCGCGCACATCTCCCCGCGACTACTCCTCGTCCCTTTCGTAGCGACGTATGGCTCCTGGCATGACTCGGGCTGGGTCATGGGGTTAGTGATGACCTGAGTACCTGATAGCGCGACAAATTATCCCGTTGCCACGCTGCTGTCAAGAGAACTCGGGGCCACCCTCTTCTTCAACGTCACCCTTCCCACGGCCCCTCTCCCTGCGGCATAATCCCCGCGCACCTTTTTCCCAATCCCGTTTGCTTGCTGTCCGATGGAGGATTTTGTGACCAATCGTCCCTGGAGTTCCACCGCGCCTCCCGGCGAATTCCGCAGCTACATTTCCGCTGAAGAATCGCTCGCGGAATTCACCGTTCGCGCCATCATCCTCGGCGCGTTGTTCGGATTGCTCTTCGGCGCGGTCACTGTCTATGTCGGCCTCCGCGCCGGTTTAACCGTCTCTGCCTCCATCCCCATTTCGGTGCTCTCGATCAGCATTCTTCGCGCCTTTGGCCGCTCCACTATCCTCGAAAACAACATCGTGCAAACCACCGGCTCCGCCGGCGAATCACTCGCGGCTGGCGTCATGTTCACCATTCCCGCGCTGATCTTTCTCGGCTTTGGCAAGGAGTTCACTTTCTGGCGCATCTTCCCGTTCGCCCTGCTCGGCGGATGGCTCGGCGTTCTGTTCATGGTTCCGATTCGCCGTCAGCTCATTGTCAAAGAGCATGGCAATCTTTCTTTCCCTGAAGGCACCGCCTGCGCTGACGTCCTCGTCGCCGGTGAACGCGGCGGCTCTTTCGCCGGGCGCGTCTTCTGGGGACTCGGCCTCGGCGGCATCTACACTTTTCTGATGAACACCGTGCAAGCGTGGACTTCCCAGCCAGAATCGCGTCCCACCTGGTTTCCGGGAGCCTCCTTCCGCGCCAACATCACCTCCGAATATCTCGGCGTCGGTTACATCATCGGCTCGCGCGTATCGGGAATTCTTTTCGCCGGCGGCATCATTTCCTGGCTGGTGATCATGCCCGCCATCAAATTCTACGGCCAGCTTTCCGGCAATACGCCGATCTATCCTTCCACCGTTCCCATTCCGCTGATGTCGCCTGACGATCTCTGGCGCAGCTACATTCGCCCGATGGGCGCTGGTGCCGTCGCCGCCGCCGGTCTCATTACTCTTCTCCGCACCATGCCCACCATCATTTCGGCACTTCGCGCCGGTTTGAAAGACGTTCGCGCTGAAGGCGCCGGGCAAACTACATCGTCAAGCCGCATCGATCGCGACATTCCCATGCGCACCGTGGTGATCGGCTCGATGGTCATCATCGCCATGATGTGGGTGCTGCTCACTTTTCACCCGATCGAAGGCGCCGCCACTCGCTGGTACCAGAATCTTTTTGCCGCGGTCTTTGTCGTCGTTTTTGGATTTCTCTTCGTCACCGTCGCAGGCCGCATTAGCGGACTTCTTGGCAACTCTTCCAACCCCATCAGCGGCATGAGCATCGCTACACTGATGGCCACTTGCGCGATTTTCTTCGTCGCTGGCTGGACCGCTTCGAACTATGCGGTACTTGCGCTAATGATTGGCGGAGTGGTCTGCATCGCCGCCGCCATCGCCGGCGCCACTTCGCAGGACTTAAAAACTGGCTACCTGGTCGGCGCAACTCCCATCCGCCAGCAGTACGCGCTGCTCATTGGCGTTACGGTTTCAACGTTGGCCATCGGCGCAACGCTCAACCTGATGAACAAAGGCCTCGAAAGATACATCCCTTCGCAAATCGCAGTGAATATCCAGTCGTTGCCTTCCGGGGTGAAAGTCGAACAAGACAATTTCGTCTACAAGGCCAAGTCCTACACGCTCATCAACTCGCTCGGTTCCCATGAAATCGCCGACGGCGAATATCTCTACGACTCCACTTCGCAACAAATCGAATACCAGTGGGCGCAAGGCATCGGCAGCGACAAAGCGCCCGCGCCGCAAGCGCGCCTGATGGCCAGCGTGATCAGTGGCATTCTCAATCAGCGCCTGCCATGGCGTTTAGTTTTGATGGGAGTTGCTCTAGTCGTCGCGGTGGAAATTCTTGGCGTCCGCTCTCTCGCCTTCGCCACCGGTTCGTATCTTCCGCTCGGCACCACGGCCGCAATGTTTACCGGTGGCTTATTGCGCCTGCTGGTTGAAGCCACCACCAAAAAGAAAGACGAATCCGAAGCCAGCCCCGGCGCTCTCTATTCGAGCGGCCTCATCGCCGCTGGAGGCGTCTTTGGCCTCCTGGGCATCATCATCAATCTTTTCCAGGATCCCGAAATCTCCAACAACGTTCCGCACTGGCTGGTAACTCTTCTCCGCTTGCCCTGGCGTCCCGATCTCTTCACTCACCCGCCCGCGTGGTTCACCCGGATTCTCTTTCATTTGCCTTACGGCGACCACATTTATGCTTATAGTAGCCGGCTTTCCACCAGCAATCTTTTCGGCGTCGTCATGTTCGCCACGCTCGCCGCATCGCTCTTCTACTTCGCCCGCAAAAAACTCGACTGAGGGCGAAAAACGTACAAGAGTTCAAGAGTTTAAGAGTGCAAAAGTGAAACCACCGCTTGTATCCGATAAAGGCGTGAAGGCTTTCGAAGACCTGCATATTTTCCAGAGCGCTCGCAAGCTCAGTGCTGACGTCTGGAATTTCACTCGTACCGGCCCGGCGGTAAAGGATTTCGCTTTCACAACCCAAGTTCGACGTTCAGCACTCTCAATCCTCTCTAACATCGCTGAAGGCTTCGAACGAAACTCCAGGAACGAATTTATTCAATTTCTTTCCGTCGCAAAAGGCTCCTGCGGGGAGCTCCGTGCCTAACTCCTTGTGGCCCTCGATCAAAAGTACATTTCGAAAGAAGAGCACGAACGACTCAGGACCTCCTGCCTTCAACTGAATGCCGGTCTCGCCAATCTAATGCGTTACCTTCGCGATAACCCAAGGCTAATGCGCCAACCAACTCGACCAAATTCAAGATTACCCTGACCTCAACCTGAAGCCACGATCACAGCCCAACTTGTACTCTTATACCTTTATACTCTTGTACCTCTTTCTTTACTCCTCGTCAGTTCCCTCGTAAACTGAACTTCTGATGGCTTCACGCTCCACCGTTCGCACTCACCGCATCAGCTTCGATTTTTACATCACTCCGGGTGTGCAGTTCCTCATCATCGCCAACGTCGCTGTCTATATTGTCGAAGCCTTTATCAAATATTTTGGCGGCGTGAGCGGCTACACCTGGCTCCTGAAATGGTTTGGCCTGGTGCCTGCCGGAGTTATCCCTCTTCTCCGCATTTGGCAGCCCTTCACCTATCTCTTCCTTCACGACATCACCGACATCTGGCACATCGTCCTCAATATGTTCACGCTATGGATGTTTGGCCGCGAAGTCGAACTGGTCTGGGGACGCAATCGCTTCTTGCGCTATTACTTCCTCACCGGAGTCGGTGCAGGCATTCTGAACGTGATTGTAAAAACTTTCCCCATGCTCTGGGGCCGAGAGAATTCTTTCACTCCAACTATCGGTGCTTCCGGAGCAATCTTCGGCGTGCTGATCGCTTGCGCGATCCTCTTTCCCGATCGTCAGGCCTACATCATCCCCATTCCCATTCCCATCAAAATGAAGTGGATCGTCGCTGGCATGGCCGTCATCACATTTCTCGGCACTCTGGGTCTCGGCGGTGACAAGGTCAGCCACATCTGCCACCTCGGCGGCATGCTGATCGGCTATCTCTATCTCCGTCGCGACTCCTACCTCTTCCGCCTGCGCAACGAGGTCTCGGACTGGAAATACCAGCGCAACCGCAAAAAGTTCGACGTCTACATCAACAAAAACAAAAACGAGCCGCCGTCCCGCCCCGACCGCTGGGTCAACTAGCCTCTCGCGGCACGACTTTCCGTAGCACCGGCATCCTTGCCGCCTCTTTTCAATCGACCGCTGGCCAATGTGACATTCGCCTAATGTACTTTTGCACTCTTACACTCTTGTACCGTCTTGCGACGTTCGTCACGCCTCAAACGTCCACTTCCCGCTCGCCATCGTACGTTCGACGGGAATCGTCACCAGCGTCGACGGATCTTCCTTCAGAGGATCCCGCCCCAACACCACCAGGTCCGCCACTTTCCCCGCTTCCAGCGATCCCTTCAGATTTTCTTCAAACGACGCATAAGCCCCGTTGATCGTTCCTACTCGAATCGCTTCTTCCACCGTAATCTTCTGTTTCGGCCCCCAGACATTTCCCTTCATGTCCGTCCGCGTCACTTCCGATTGTAGCGCCATCATCGGAATAAATTCGCCCGGAGGATAATCCGATGCCTGCGTCGCGCGAATTCCGGCATCCAGAAAACTGCGCAGCGCAAACATGTGATTCAGCCGTTCCTGTCCATAGAAGCGCATCTTTTCCCCGTGATAATAAACGTAAGTCGAAAACGGTGTCGGAATCGCGCCCAGCGCTTTGATCCGCGCCACCAAATCATCATTGATCATCGTGCAGTGCTCCAACCGGAATCGCGGATCGCGACGCGGATTCTCCTTCTGCAGCCGCTCGTAAACTCGCAGCGTGGTATCAATCCCCACATCGCCGTTCGAATGTGTCCCGATTTGCCAGCCCGCCAAATGCGCTTTCTTTCCGTAGGTGTATAACTCCTCTTCGGTCATCACCAGAATCCCGTAATCGTTTGGTCGCCCTTCATACGGCGTCGAAAGCCGCGCCGTGCGCTCCGAAATCGATCCGTCGCACACCAACTTCATCGCGCCAACCCGTACCCAGTCGTCGCCCAGTCCCGTTCGAACGCCAGCCGCAATCATCGAATCGATATAGTGGTAGTTGATGAAACAATATGCGCGACACAGCAATTCTCCCGCTTCATGCGCGTCCTGGTACGCCAGCAGATCCGTTGGCGTTCCTTGCGCTTCGGTCGCCGATGTAATTCCGGTCTTCGCCAGCATCTTCGAAATCAGTTTGACGCCCTCGCGATGATCATCGCGCGTGATCCTGTCCGGAATCACTTTATTGAATAGCTCGCTGGCGCTTTCCGCCGCTCGCCCGCTCAATTTTCCGGTGGCTGGATCGTGATCGATTTTTCCGCCGGCAGGATCGGGCGTCTTGTCGGTGATCCCCGCCTTTTGAAAGGCCAGCGAATTGCAGTACACCGTGTGCCCGCCGCGATGTTGGATGTGCACCGGATGATCCGGCACCGCTGCATCCAGGTCCTCAATCTTCAGCGGACGCCCATCCGACGTCTTTGTGTCGTCATACTTGAATCCCAGCACCCATTCGCCCGCCGGAGTCTTCGCCGCCCGTTCGCGCATCGCGGACTGAATTGCCGCAATCGACCGCAAATCGCAGTCCACCATGCGCAGATGCATCACTCCGGCCTGCGCCGGATGCGAGTGCGCATCAATAAATCCCGGCAACACCGTCGCGCCGCCAAGATCGATCTTCTTGGCCGTCGCCGTGGCCAGATGCAATACATCCGCATCACTCCCCAGCGCCAAAATCCGCCCGCGCGAAATCGCCACCGCCTGCGCTCGCGGCTCCCGCGCATTCACCGTCCAAACATTTCCGTTGTGCAACACCAGCTCCGGCTTCTCCTCCTCGAGCGGAAACACAGAAAACGCCGCCGTCCCCGCCATCGTCCCCAGAAAATCCCGCCGCCTCACTTCTGTTTTCATCCTCTCCCTCTCGCTCATTTGCTCACCATTTCGTACCGCCGACATCTTCCTAGCCGCTTTCTATCGCACGTATCCAGATCTCGATGAAGCGTACACAATCGACGCTGCAAGGTCCGGAATCACAGCCAACGCGTAAACGCCGGCGAGCAACAACAGACCACGCCGGCCGCGAGTCCGATATAGATAATAAGGAAGCAAGAAAATCCACGCGAAAAACATGAACGCGTCGAACTCAAACGGCACACTGAATCCGCGCACTCGCCGGTCAAAATACACCCACCCGGCCAAAATGATGTTGAACACGAATGACCGAAACAAGTCGGCTTCTGGTGATTTGATCAGTCCGTGAAAAGCGAGAATTGACCTTCCCGTTGTATAGATCGCCGTGACCACAAGCAGCGGGATCAGAAATTGCCAGATCGGCACGGCACGAATATTCGAGGACCGCGATGTCACTCTTGATTCACCCATATCACCCGCGCCGAATTCCCCCGCGAGTCCGAAGTTGGGGAAACTTTAGAGCATTTTCGGGAATCTAGCCAGCCTCCAAGCCATGCACCTCACCGAAATTCACCATAGGATCTCATCTAACCCCTTGACAGCCGTGGTATAGTACTCTCTGGGTACCTATGCGCCTTGTCTCGGCAAGTGCTCTCCACAAGAATTGCAGTTCCAAAATGGAACAATTTAGCTAACCCCGGCATTTTGATAGACTTGCGCACTCTTGGGCCTTCGTAAATCGTCATCTCTTTTGTTTTCAGTACCTTACACACTCTTGAAGGCAAAACACCCGGGGTGGCATAGCCTCTTTTTGGGGGGGGGCGGCGGCTTGCCGCCGCTTCTTCCAAGGTCGCCCACAGCACGGGAAACCGTACGCCCGGACCTTCGCAACAAAAACGAAGATCTATTCGAGCGCTCCGCCAATCACATGGAATTTCATGAAGTTGGTCGTACCGCGTACGCCCATCGGCGTCCCCGCCACAATCGCGATCACATCGCCCTTGCGGACCAATTTCTCCTGCAGCAATCGTTTTTCGGAAATCTCCGCCAACTGGTCCACTTTTCGCAAATTCGGAATCTCCAGCGGCGCAACGCCCCACACCAGCGCCAGCCGCCGCCGCGTCTCTGCTTCCGGGGAAAACGCCGCAATCGGCACCAGCGGTCGGTAACGGGAAATCAGCCGCGCCGTGAATCCGCTATGCGTGAACACCACAATCCATTTCATGTGCAGCTCGCGCGAGGCGTGGCACACCAACTCCGCCACCGTTTCCGCCACTCTCAATTTTTCCTGCGTCGCTGGCCGCTTGAATTCGGTGATGCTCGCTTCCGCCTCTTCGATGATTCGTGCCATCATGCTGACCGCTTCCACCGGATACTTTCCGCTCGCCGTTTCCGCAGAAAGCATCACGGCATCCGAACCATCGAAAATCGCGTTGGCCACGTCCGACGCTTCCGCTCGCGTCGGCCGCGGATTTTCGGTCATCGACTCCAGCATCTGCGTCGCGGTGATCACCGGCCGGCGAAACTCCCGCGCCCGCGCAATAATATTTTTCTGCACCACTGGCACGCGCTCCGGATTCATTTCTACGCCCAGATCGCCGCGCGCCACCATCACCCCGTCCGCCACCCGCAGAATTCCTTCCAGATTTTCGATGGCTTCCGGCTTTTCCAGTTTGGCGATTACCGGAGTCTCTTTTTTGGCGCGGCGAATCAGGCTTTTCGCCAGCAGCACATCTTCCGGTCGTCGCA
>Ga0210402_10001332_pt1 | contig 25545 bp, 16 predicted proteins | sample IncBWC7MmetaG_FD_161055 | JGI IMG/M metagenome (GOLD analysis project Ga0210402, IMG submission 161055) | Forest soil microbial communities from Barre Woods Harvard Forest LTER site, Petersham, Massachusetts, United States - Inc-BW-C-7-M | ecosystem: Environmental > Terrestrial > Soil >... | reverse complement strand
CGGACTCGGTGGTCTATAACACGGCATCCAGTGGGATTTATCTCGACAAGCTGTTCGAGAAGATGGGCATCCTCGATCAGCTCAAGCCGAAGACCACGCGCTATCCTGGTGGCTCGGAAGTGATGGCGCATATAAGCAAGGGCAAGGGAAACGAAATCGGCTTTGGCGCGATCACTGAGATCAAGGCGTACGAGCCCAAAGGCGTGAGGCTCGTCGGCCCGCTGCCGGCCGATGTGCAGAACTACACCAGCTACGAAGCGGTGATGATGACCGGCGCGACGTCACCCGCCGCGGTGAAAGCCGTGCTCAAGCAGATTGCGACGCCGGCAGGCAAGGCTGCGTTTGCGGCCGCTGGAGTGGAATGACATCGAGGTGAGCCCGGAGGGCAAACGTGGTCGCCAATCCAGGAGCCCGCGAGTCCTACTCAGGCGAAACATAGTGATTCAAACCTTCGAGAACTTTCCGGCGTCGTGGATTTGGCGCGCGCTCACCGAAGGCATCGGGTTTTCCAGCCTTGAGGGCGGCTTCAAATGCCGGTCCCCTGCTTCGCCGTCGAACTCTGGAGACCACCGGCTGCTTGGTTCTGGTTCAGCTCGTGCAGTGCCTCAGCCGGGACCCAGCAAGCGAGATTGTGTCAGCGTATAATTTGCCAATGGACATGAGTGACATCGCTAACCTAAACCCCGAACAGCGGCTGCAGCTGCTGGAGCAGATCTGGGACAGTCTTGCATCCACTCCAGACGCAGTACCCGTTACGTCGACACAACGCGAGGAACTGTCGCGTCGACTTGATGATCTCGACCGTGAAGGTCCGGTCGGTATTCCATGGGACGAGGTTCTTCGCAGAATCCGCGGACAGTCCTAGTAGTGGATTTGATTGTTCGGCTGGCGGCAGCAGCAGAAGTCGAAGAAGCTTTCTCTTGGTACGAGCAACAGCGGCCGGGCCTTGGAGAAGAGTTCCTCGATGTGGTCGATGAGGCGCTGCGCGAAATCGCGGCCTATCCGCTGCGCCAAGCGGTCCTATTTCGCGACATGCGACGTCTGCTGCTCAAGCGCTTTCCTTACGCAGTGTTCTATCGCGTTTACCCAGGTACCATCGCGGTCGTCGCCTGCATGCACGCTCGGCGCAACCCTTTGCGCTGGAAGCGACGCACGTAACGGCGAACCTCTCGCTCGATCGCAACAGGAGCGAAGCAGTCCACTTCCCATTGGCAGGACGTTATTAAGGACGAGTCGCCTTGAATAAGCGTAGCGGCGATTAAAGCATTGCAAGGAGATTCAAATGGCCAAGTCAGCTCCTGAAGCAAGTCCCGGCAAGCGCCTCCGCGCGCTTATCGAAGCGCCCGGGATCCTCGTCCTCCCCGGAGTATTCGACGGCTTCAGCACCCGACTTGTGAGCAAGCTGGGGTACACGGCCGCGTTCATCACCGGCAGCGGCGTGAGTGAGTCGCGCCTCGGTCAGCCGGACGTCGGGGTGATGGGGCTGGACGAAAACGTCGCCGCTGCGCGCGCCATGGCCGCGTGCTCGGATCTTTTGTTGCTCGCCGACGGGGACACCGGCTACGGAAACGCGCTCAATGTCTATCACACCGTGCGCGCGTTCGAGCGCGCGGGCGTCGCCGGGTTGATGCTCGAGGATCAGGTTTGGCCCAAGCGGTGCGGGCACTTGAAAGGCAAGGAAGTCATTTCGGCTGAGGAGATGGTGCAGAAAATCCGCGCCGCCGCCGAAGCGCGCGCCGACCCGGAGTTCGTGATCAAGTCACGCACCGACGTGCTGGCGACGCACGGCCTCGCGGAAGCGATCCGGCGCTTGAACCTCTATGCCGAAGCGGGCGCGGACCTGCTCTTCGCCGACGCCGCGATGTCGGTCGAGGACATCGGCACCATCGCGAAGAACGTGCATAAGCCGCTGTCGGTGAACATGGGCTTCGGCATCCGGCAGCGATCGACGACCCCGCTCCTATCCGCCAAACAGTTACAGGATCTCGGTGTGTCCGTCGTCATCTATCCGCGCCTGCTGACCGCCTGCGCGCTGATGGGCATGAAGCGCGGTCTGGAGCTTCTGCAGCAGTCGCTCGACAGCGGCAAGGTGGTCGATCGCCCCGACGCGCTGGTCTCCTTCGAGGAGCTCCACGACATCATGGGCATGGCGGAGATCGAGCGCCTGGAGCAGCGCTTCCTCACGCCCGAGCAGCTCGAGACCAAGTACGGCAAAGGGCGCGAGGCGGCGATCATGCCGGACACCAAGCCGGCGCCATCGAAGCAGACGGCATAACGAATGAAGTCGTCCCTACGCTTGGATGGGGCACGAGCATGTCCTCGCTCACCGATTGACACGGACCGGCGGTAGACTAGTATCCGGTTCGCTGCTCCCGTTGCGGATTTGCACCGCACCGGATGCGCATGGTCAATGGGTACCCACGGTGCTTGTCATGACCGGGAGTTCTCGCAGCGGCATGGAGACTTCGAGCGGCTAATGGCGGATTCGCAGAAGAAGAGCAAATCGCGGACCCGACGCGCGCTGCAGCCGCGCGCGCGAGAACCCGCCTCGAGGGTCGAACGGGTCGGTGACCTGGCGTGGGCCGGGCAGCATGCGCAGGCTGTCGACCTGGCGACGGAGGCGCTGGCTGCAAACGGCTTGAGCGCAGGAAGCCGGCTCGATCTCCTCGACCTGCGCGCCGAGAGCTTCATCGCCCAAGGCGACCTGGAGCGCGCCGGCGCCGACGCGAACGCAATGCTGGACCTTGCGGATAACGCGAAGACGGCGGCGCTCAAGGCGCAGGCACGCAATCGCGTGGCGCTGGTGAAGATGCGCACGGGCGAATTCAAGGTGGCCGTCGTCTCGGCCACCGCCGCGCTGAAGGCGGCGCGCCAGAGTAGGCAGGGCCCGCTAGAAGCCATGAGCCTGTTTCGTCTCGCCGAAGCTCAATTTCGGACCCGGGCAGATTTTGAACAGGCGGCGCGCCATGCCGTGCAAGCCGCGGAACGGTTCCGCACACTGGGACGCCTCGCCGATGAGGGGCGTGCGCGGTGGGTCCTCGCCATGCTCCGCAGCAGCCAAGGTCACGCCGTCGAGGCCGTCAAGGCGGCCAACGCCGCGTTGGCGCAATGCCGGCAGGCAGGCGACCTGTACGGCGCCGGCAACGCGCTCAACCTGCTTATGTTCAATGAGGCCGATGTCGCCGTCCAGTTGAAGCTTTTGCACCAGGCGCTCGCAAATTTTGAGGCAGCGGGCTACGTAGAGCGCCAAGGAGTGATCACCGGCAACATGGGCGTCGCTTACAGCCGTCTCGGACTGTATCGGCGCGCCCGCCGCCTATTTCTGAAGGCGAATGAAATCTCTCATCGCACTGGCTCGCGCGCAGGTCGGGGCAATATTCTCGGCGCACTGGCCGAAATGGAGCTCGCGATGGGGCATGTTGACAGTGCGCGCGCGTACATCGCCGAAATGGCCCGGGTGGCGGAAGCGCTTGGAACCCCTTTGGTTGCCGCGAACTTGATCATGAACCAGGGTCGGCTTGCCTTGCTGCAAGGTGAGGCGGCGACGGCGCTGCGTCATTTCGAGCGCACGGCGCAGCTCGCGCGCGAGCGTGATCTCGTCGCCATCGAAATCGACGCCGTGACGGCAATCGGGCAAGCCCGCCTGGCGCTGGAAAAGCCCCGCGCCGCGCTGGCCGCCACGCGGCGAGCGACCGAATTGCATCGCGCGCACGATCTGGCGGCACTCGATGGGATGTCGCCGCCGTTACTGTGGTGGCGGCACAGCCAGTCCCTGCAGGCCAACAAGCAACCGCAGGCCGCGCGCGAGGCGCTGGAGATGGCGTATCAGTTCATGCTCAAGGGCATCGCCAGCCTGAGCGACGAGGGCCTGCGCCGCAATTATCTCAACAAGATCGAGGCGCACCGCGAGATCGTCCGCGCCTGGATCAAGGACGCGCGGAGGCGCCGCCTGTCGCTGGAACGGCGCGCTGCCCATCTGGCGGGGGAAGCGAATCTGCGCGAGCCGTTCGAACGGCTGGTGGACACCGGGTTGCGCCTGAACGAGCTGCGCAGCGCCGACGAATTGCATGAATTCCTGATTGAAGAAGCCACCGAGCTCTCGGGCGCCGAGCGTGTGCTGCTGGTTCTGGAGACGCCGCAGGGGCTGCAACTTGCGGGTTCGCTCGTGCCGCGCGGCGAGGACGCGCAGGCGCTGATCCACGACATCACGCCAGCGCTTATGGATGTGCGCCGTACTCGCGCTGTGAGCCTGACGCACGGCCCCGAGGGGGCGAACGAGCTCGATCAGCGCTCGCATGTCATCGCGCCGTTGATCGCACAGCGGCAGCTGCTGGGCTACCTCTATGCCGATCTCGACGGTGCGTTCGGCCGGCTCCGTGAATCCGATCGCGATCTGCTGGGCATGCTGGCGAGCCAGGCGGCGGTCGCGCTGGACAACGCGCAGTGGTCGCAGGGTCTGGAGCAGAAAGTCGAAGAACGCACGGCGGAACTGACGGCCTCCAACACCAACCTCGAGCAGCGCAACGCCGAGCTCGCCATCATCAATTCGATCCAGCAAGGTCTCGCCGCTGAGCTGGATTTTCAGGCGATCGTCGACCTCGTCGGCGACAAGTTGCGCGAAGTTTTCAATACACCCGACCTCGGCATCCGTTGGTACGATGAAAAAACCAACCTGACTCACTATCTCTACGCATATGAACACGGCAAGCGCCTGACTATTACACCTCGGCCACCAACCCCGGGCGGTCTGTTCGAGACCATGCGCAGAACGTGCCGTCCTGTCGTCCTTAACACTGCCTCAGACTACGCAACAATACCCGGCGGGACGCTACCTGGCACCGACAGCAGCAAATCGTTGATCTCCGTTCCGATCATCAGCAGCGACCGCGTGCTCGGAACGATCGCCCTGGAAAACTACGAACGCGAGTACGCGTACGGCGAGTCCGAAGTGCGCCTGCTCACGACCATCGCCGCGTCGCTGGGGACCGCGCTGGAAAACGCCCGCCTCTTCGATGAAACGCAGCGCCTGCTGAAGGAAACCGAGCAACGCGCCGCAGAACTTGCGATCATCAACAGCGTGCAGGAAGGCCTGGCATCGAAGCTGGAAATGCAGGCTATCTACGATCTGGTCGGCAACAAAATTCGCGAAATATTCGCCGCGGATGTGGTCGGGATCAGACTGTTCGATTCAGAAGCCAATCTGGTTCGCTACGTCTTCCTCCTCGACCACGGCGAGCGCTTTCATCCGGAATCGGGACCGCCGATTGGTTTCACGCGGCATATTCTCCGGACGCTGGAACCCATCGTGATCCATACCGCCGATGAGTTGAATCGGCGGATGGCGGAACTGGGCGCCAAGAACATCGGCGGCGACACGGTGGACAACTCGTCCATCTTCGTTCCTATCCTGCACGGCGATACGGCGAGGGGCGTGATCACCGTCGGGAAGCAGCGCGCACACGCCTTTTCGGATTCGGATGTGAGCCTGCTGACCACGCTCGGCAACGCCATGAGTGTTGCGCTCGAAAACGCGCGCCTGTTCGACGAGACGCAGAGGCTGCTGAAGGAAACCGAGCAGCGCGCCGCCGAGTTGGCGGTGATCAACCGCATCCAGGAAGGTATGGCGGCCGAGCTCAATTTCCAGGCCATCGTCGACCTGGTCGGCGACAAGCTGCGCGAAGTCTTCCATACGGGCGACATCGGTATCCGGTGGTACGAGGCCGACACCGGGCTCATGCACTACCTGTACCAGTACGAGCATGGGACGCGGAAAACCGTATCGCCCCGGCAGCCTATCCAAGACGGGCCCTGGGCGACGATTGCACGTTCGCGGCAGCCGCTCGTCCTGAAGAACCGCGCGGAAGCGCTCGCGCTTGGAGTCAAGGCGCTGCCAGGGACCGATCTGAGTCAGTCCGTGACCTACGTCCCGATTCTCGGCAGCGATCGCGTGCTCGGACTGATCGTGCTGGAGAACTACGAGCGCGAGGACGCATTCGGCGAAGCGGAAGTCCGGTTGTTGAGCACCGTGGCCGCAAGCATGGGCGTTGCGCTGGAAAACGCGCGCCTGTTCGACGAGACGCAGCGCCTGCTCAAGGAAACTGAGCAGCGTGCTGCGGAGCTGGCGGTGATCAACCGCATCCAGGAAGGCATCGCCGCCGAGCTCGATTTCCAGGCGATCGTCGATCTCGTCGGCGACAAGTTGCGCGAAGTGTTCAACACGGGCGACATAGGCATCCGCTGGTACGACGCGAAAGCCAATCTGATTCATTACCTCTACCAATACGAGCATGGTGCGCGAATGCGCATGCCGCCACGACCTCCCGTCCCAGGTGGCACCTGGTTCAGAATGGTGGAGACGCGTCAGCCGATTGTCGCGAACAGCCGAGCCGATTTCGCAGCGGCTGGGATCACTGCCGTCCCCGGCACCGACCTGAGCCACTCTATCGTTGGGGTTCCCATCATTGGCAGCGACCGCGTTCTTGGCTCGATCGCGCTGGAGAATTACGAACGGGAGAACGCCTTCGGCGAGGCGGAGATTCGCCTGCTCACGACAGTAGCCGCGAGCATGGGTGTCGCGCTGGAAAACGCGCGGTTGTTCGACGAGACGCAGCGCCTGTTCAAGGAAAGCGAACAGCGTGCGGCCGAGCTTTCGGTGATCAACCGCATCCAGGAGGGCATGGCGGCCGAGCTCAACTTTCAGGCGATCGTCGATCTCGTCGGTGACAAGTTGCGGGAGGTCTTCAGGACCGGCGATATCAGCATTCGTTGGCATGATCCAGAGGCGAACCTGCTTCACCTTCTGTACGTTTACGAGCACGGCGCGCGGCTAAGCGTCCCACCCCGTCCACCCGTGCCAGGCGGACCATGGTCGAGGATGGTGCAAACCCGCCAGCCCGTGGTCATGAACAACGAAGCCGAGATGGCGGCAATCGCGGTCGGCGCCGTGCCAGGCACCGACCAAAGTCGCTCGGTGGCGATGGTCCCCATCATTGGCAGCGACCGGGTTCTGGGCACCATAACGCTGGAGAACTACGAGCGCGAGGACGCGTTCGGCGAGGCGGAGGTGCGCCTGCTCACGACCGTGGCGGCGAGCATGGGCGTCGCGCTGGAAAACGCCCGCCTGCTCGACGAGACGCAGCGCCTGTTCAAGGAGAGCGAGCAGCGCGCGGCGGAGCTCGCCATCATCAACAGCGTCCAGCAGGCGCTCGCCGCCGAGCTCAACATGCAGGGCATCTACGACGCGGTCGGCGACAAGATCCGCGAGATATTCAATCAGGCGGATGTGGGCATCCGCATTTACGACCCAAAGACCAACCTGATTCATTACCCGTATGTCTACGAAGGCGGCCAGCGGATCGCGATCAAGTCCAGGCCTCTGTTGGAAACCGGTTTTGCGCGCCACGTTCTGCGCACCCGCGAGACGGTGGTCATCAACGAGAATATGGCGCAAGAGATGGAGAAGTATGGCAGTAGAACTCTGACCGGAACGCAGATGGAAAAGTCGGCGGTCTTCGTACCGCTGGTTGCGGGTGACCAGGCGCGCGGACTGATCAACATGGTCGACTTGGAACGCGAGCACGCATTTAGCGTTTCGGACGTGCGCCTGTTGCAAACGCTCGCCAACAGCATGAGCGTGGCGCTCGACAACGCGCGGCTGTTCGACGAGACGCAGCGCCGCACGCGCGAGACGGCCGCACTTGCTGAGGTGGGGCGTGACATTTCGTCGACGTTGGATCTCGCCACCGTGATGGACCGCATCGCCCGTCACGCCAAGGACCTGCTCAGCGCCGACAACAGTGCGATATTTCTGCCCGATGCAGTCGGGCAGCGCTACCGGGCGATCGTCGCGGTCGGCGCCGTTGCGCCGGCCATCCAGTCCACTGTGATCGACGTGGGCATGGGCATCATCGGCAGCATCATCCAAAGCGGCCGCGCAGAATTCATCAACGATACCGGCGCCGACCCGCGTGGCATCCAGATCCCCGGAACGGAGAAGGCAGAGAACGAGCGGCTGATGGTGGCGCCGCTGCTGGCGGGAACGACGGTCAAGGGCGCAATGGCGGTGTGGCGTACCGGACGCCAGCCGTTCGCCGACAGCGAGCTGGAATTCCTGCTAGGCCTGTCGCTCCAGGCGACCGTCGCCATCGAGAACGCACGCCTGTTCGCGGAGTCGCAGCAGCGCGCCGCCGAGCTCGCGACCGTCAACACCGTGTCGCAGCAGCTCGCGGGCAAGCTCGATCTTGCCGCCCTGCTCGGGCTGGTGGGCGAGCAGATACGCACGGTCTTCAAGGCCGATATCGCCTATGTCGCGCTGCTCGACCGCGCGAGCGGCATCATCAACTTTCCCTATCAATACGGCGACAAGCTCGAGCCGCTGAAGTACGGCGAGGGTCTGACGAGCAGGATCATCAAGTCGGGCAAGCCGCTCATCATCAACCGCGACACGGACCGGCGCAGCCTCGAGCTCGGCGCCATCGTCATCGGCAAGCAGGCGCTGTCGTATCTGGGCGTGCCGATTCTTGTGGCTGGCACGTGTCAGGGAGCTATCAGCGTGCAGAGCACGCAAACGGAGGGGATCTACGACGCTGGTGACGAGCGCCTGCTGTCCACCATCGCCGCGAATGTCGGGGTGGCGTTGCAGAACGCGCGGCTGTTCCAGGAGGCGCAGGAGGCACGCGCCTTGGCCGAGGCGGCCAACGAGGCGAAGAGCTCGTTCCTGGCCACGATGAGCCACGAGATCCGCACGCCGATGAACGCCGTGATCGGCATGAGCGGACTGCTGCTCGACACCAAGCTCGACACCGAGCAGCACGACTACGTCGCCACCATCCGCGAATCGGGCGACGCGCTGCTGACCATCATCAACGACATACTCGATTTCTCGAAAATCGAAGCCGGCCGCATGGACATCGAGTCGCAGCCCTTCGATCTGCGCGAGTGCGTGGAGTCGGCGCTGGATCTGGTGACGGCGCGCGCCGTCGACAAGCATCTGGACACGGCGTACGTGTTCGAAGGCGACGTCCCCGCGGCCATCGTCGGCGACGTGACCCGGTTGCGGCAGATCATGCTCAATCTGCTTTCCAACTCGGTGAAGTTCACGGAAGCCGGCGAAGTCGTGCTGACGGTGACCTCCAAGCCGCTCCTCGCCGATCGCGCGGAGCTCACGTTTTCCGTGCGCGACACGGGCATCGGCGTGTCGCCGGAAGTTATGAGCCGGCTCTTTCAGTCGTTCTCGCAAGCCGACTCGTCCACCACGCGCAAGTACGGCGGCACGGGTCTCGGGTTGGCCATCAGCCGACGCCTGAGCGAGCTGATGGGCGGGCGCCTGTGGGCTGAGAGCGAGGGTCCGGGCCGCGGGGCCACGTTCTTCTTCAGCATCCAGGCGCCGACCGCCGAGCTGCCGGCGGCGCGGCAGCGCGATTTGGTCGGCGTGCAACCCGAGTTGCAGGGCAAGCGCGTGCTTGTCGTCGACGACAACGAGACCAACCGGCGAGTGCTGGCCCTGCAAACCGCCAAGTGGGGTATGCAGTCTCGCGCCACCGAATCGCCGCTCGAAGCATTGCGCTGGCTCGAACAGGGGGATGAATTCGACGTCGCGATCCTGGACATGCACATGCCGGAAATGGATGGATTGATGCTGGCCCGCCAGATTCGGGAACGCAGACCTGCCCTGCCGCTCGTATTGTTCAGCTCGCTGGGCCGGCGCGAGGTCGTCGGCGACGGCCAACTCTTCAATGCTTATCTGGGCAAGCCGATCCACCAGTCGCACCTGTACGACACGCTCGTCGGCTTGTTTGCGCAGGACGCCGCCCCCAAAGCGGCTACGCTCGAAGCGGGCAGGCCCCGGCTCGATCCGGACATGGCAGCGCGCCATCCGCTGCGCATCCTGCTCGCCGAGGACAACGTGGTCAACCAGAAGCTCGCGCTGCGGCTGCTGCAGCAGATGGGCTACCGCGCCGACCTGGCATCGAACGGCCTCGAAGCCGTCGAATCGGTGCAGCGGCAGACCTACGACGTGGTGCTGATGGACGTGCAGATGCCCGATATGGACGGGCTCGAAGCCTCGCGCAAGATCACTGCGCGCTGGCGGCAACAGGAACGGCCGCACATCATCGCGATGACGGCCAACGCCATGCAGGGCGACCGCGAGATGTGCCTGGCCGCGGGAATGGACGATTACCTGACCAAGCCGATCCGCGTGGAGCGGTTGGTCGAAGCGCTCAGCCAGGTTCCCGCCCGCAGGGATCGATCGTGACCGCACCGGCGATCGATCGCGCGACCTTCGAGGCGCTCAAGGAAACGACGGGCGCCGAGTTCGCGCTGGAGCTCGTGGACACGTTTCTCCAGGAAGCGCCGCCTATGCTGAACGAGCTGCGCCACGCGCTCGCGGCCAAGGATGCGGATAAGTTCCGCCGGACCGCGCATTCGCTCAAATCCAACAGCAACACCTTTGGCGCGCTCACTTTGGGCGCGATGGCGCGCGAGCTGGAGCTCGGCGGCATAGCGAAAGTGATCGAGAGCGGCGGCCAGCCGCTCGACGCATTGGCTCAAGAATATTCGCGCGTTGCTGCGGCATTGACCGAATTGCAACATGAGTGAGCTGCGGCGTGACCTGCGAGGCGGGCCGGCTCGCCTGCTGGTGGTCGATGACAACAAAGTCAACAGGCTGCTCCTCACGCGCAGCCTGGAATTGCAGGGGCACACTGTCGCGTCGGCCGAGAACGGCCGCGTGGCACTGGAGATGCTGCAGCGCGAAAGCTTCGACCTGCTGCTGCTCGACATGGAAATGCCGGAGATGGACGGCTTCCAGGTGCTCGAACGACTCATCAACGATCGCCAGCTGCGCGACCTGCCCGTCATCGTCACCTCGTCGCTGGAGGGTATCGCCAACGTGGTGCGCTGCATCGAGCTCGGCGCCGAGGACTACCTCAGCAAGCCGGTCAATCCGGTGCTGCTGAAGGCGCGCATCGGGGCCTGCCTCGAGAAGAAACACCTGCGGGACCAGCAGAAGGAACTGATGCGCCGCTTCGCTACCCCGGAGGTGGCGCAGGACCTGCAGGATTCGGGGTTCTGGCTTGGCGGCAAGCTTGTACACGCCTCGGTGATGTTCTCCGATATCCGCGGCTTCACTTCGCTCGCGGAATCGCAGTCGCCCGAGGAGACGATCGAGCTGCTCAACACCTATTACGAGCTGATGTTCGACGCGATCAGTGGCCACGGCGGCATCGTCACGGTGATGATGGGCGATGGGCTGATGTCCGTGTTCGGCGCGCCGATGCCGCTCCCGGACCATGCCGAGAGCGCGGTGTGCGCGGCGCAGGAAATGGTCGAGTTGATCGATCTATTCAACGTCGATCGGCAAGCTGCGGCAAAGCCGCCGATCAAGATCGGCATCGGCATCGCCTCCGGCGAGATGGTGGCCGGATACACCGGCACCAACCAGCGCGCGACTTATACGTGCATCGGTGACACCGTCAATCTTGCGGCGCGGCTCGAGACGCACACCAAGGTCGCGCAATGCGCCATTCTGATCGACCAAACCACGCGCTCAGCGCTCAGCGAGCGCATCACGGTCGAGCCGCTCGGGCTCGTTCCGTTCAAGGGCAAGACGGCTGCGGTGGATGTGTTTTCGGTCGATCCCGGGCAGAAGCGCTAATCCGGAGCGGGCGCCCCAATGCGCCAGTCTCGTTCGAGCAGCTGCACGGCATCATCGGCATGGCGAAGATATTGTTGTAGCGGTTTATTCTTTTCGTGATAACAATGAAGCTGATTTAATGGGGATGGCACACCGCGTGACAGAGCGCGAAGCACGTACGGTGAGAAATGACGCGGCGGCTACGAAAATAACCGCCGTCGACTGCCACGCGCACGTCATGCGGCGCGACGCACCGCTCGCGCCGGACCGGCATTCGGCACCGAAGCGCGATTGCACCGTCGAGGAGTACCTGGCCGTGCTCGACACGCACGGCATCTCTCATGGCGTGCTCACCGCGCCGAGCTTCTACGGCAGCGACAACAGCTTGCTGCTGGATGCGCTGGGCCGCGCCGCCGGGCGCCTGCGCGGCACCGTCATCGTCGATCCCGGCATCGACCGCGCGTCGCTCGCGGCGATGGGCGAGCGCGGCGTTATCGGCATTCGGCTCAACTGGGTCCGGCGGTCGACGCTGCCCGACGTTTCTACTGCGGATTACCGGCGGCTGTTCGCGAACGTGCGCGAGCTCGGCTGGCACGTCGAGATATATCTCGAAGGCCCGTTGCTCGCGAAGATCCTGCCGGCGGTTCGCGAGAGTGGCGCCAAAGTGGTGGTTGATCATTTCGGCAGTCCCGATCCCGCGCAAGGCGTCGCCTGCGGCGGCTTCAAGGCAGTCCTCGGCGGCGTGCGCGTGGGCGACACCTGGATCAAGCTCTCGGCGCCTTATCGACAGGGCGGCGCCGATCCGCAGCGCTACGTCGATGCGCTGCTCGACGCGGGCGGTCCGCAGCAGCTCGTATGGGCGAGCGATTGGCCATTCGTCTCGCACGAGGACGAAGTGACATATCGCGATTGCGTGCAGGGACTGGTCGACTGGGTCCCAAACGAGGCGGCGCGGCGCATCATTCTCGTCGACACGCCCGCAGAGCTGTTTGGCTTCCACCGGGTGTTGGATGCGCCAGCTGTCCGGGCGCGACGCTGGCGATACTGATTTGTGATACTCATTGGGAATTGCGAAAGTGCATGACGCCTGCGTCCCTTGAATCGTCATTCCCGCGAAGGCGGGAATCCATTGGCTATTGACGGCAAAAATGGATCCCCGCCTTCGCGGGGATGACGCAAATTTTTCTGAGAGCCGTCACTCATCTGGGTAACATTCAATGGTAGCCACAGAAGACTGGAGGAGACTTCGCCATGAGATTTGTTCGCATCCTGGTGGCCACGCTGCTGCTGGGCGCGACATCGATCGCGCTCGCGGAGCCGATCAAGCTCATCATTCCGACCGCGCCGGGCGGCGGCACTGACGGATACTTCCGCGTTCTCGCCAGGGAGGTTACGCCATTCATCAAGGATCCGATCGTCGTCGTCAACGTTCCCGGCGCCGGGGGAACGATCGGCGTGGCCCAAATGGTCCGTGCGTCGCCCGACGGGCAGACGCTCGCCGCGGTCTGGCTCGGCCCCGTCACGGTGTCGCCGCACACGATGAAGGTGCAATATACGCCGAACGATTACATTCCCGTGATCCAGCTAACCAGCGCGCCGTACGTTTTTTGCGTGCATCCCGATTTTCCCGCGACCGAGGGCAAGAGCTTCATCGAAGAGCTGCGCAAGAACCCGGACAAATACACCTACGGCAACGATGGCGCAGGCGGGCCTGGCCAGCTCGCCGCCGAGCGCATATTTCGTGCGATGAAGGTCAAGGCGCGCGACATACCGTTCAAGGGCGCGGGTGAAACGACGATAGCCTTCCTCGGCAGGCACATCGATATTTACGTGGGTTCGGTGCCGCCGATACTGCAGCACGCACAAGCCGGCACAGCGAAGTGCATTTTGCTCAGCTCGGCGGACAAGATCGCCTCGCTGCCGTCGGCATCGGGACTGCGCGATCTCGGCATCCCCGACGAAGAGACAATCCTCTGGCGCGGAGTGCTCGCGCCCAAGGGCACGCCGGCGGCGAAGATCGCCGAGCTCGAAGCTGCATTCGAAAAGGCCGCGAGCGCGCCGGCAACGCGCAAGTTCCTCGACGACGCCGGCGAGCAGCTCCTGATCCGCAAGGGAGCGGCGCTGCGTCAATACATCGACAAGGAGTACGAGGCGCTGGGCAAGCTTGCGAAGGCGCTGAACCTGTCGCCGCAGTAGTGGCCTTTACCGATACGTGGCGACGTCGACCGGCGTCTTAAGTCTTAGCCCCTGCGCATGGTTCCGGGCGAGTGCATCGGCGGCCGTACGGATGCGTGGCCACCGCGTACGGGATGGATGTGACGAAAGTTCGGCGCTCGCAGCAGGAAAACACTCGTCGGATAGAAGCCCGGAATCCCCCAGAGCCCGCAGTCGAACCACCCGGGATCGCAGCCGGTATTCGCGGGCGGTGCCGGATTGTCAGCGTACTGCCCGGGCGGGGGTATTACAACGTATTGAATCATCGGAGGTGGCGGCGGGATAGCTCGGTAGTCCAGCGGCGGTGGCGCTTGGCTCCTGGCCAGCTCGAGGTCCTCGAGCTGGCGGACGCGCTCCGCGACGGCTTGTACCTCGGCTTGGCGCGCAGCCTCGGCGCGCGCTGCGATTGCCGGCGCGCTCTCGTGCACGACGCTGGCCACGCGAACCCCATCGGGCGGAGCCAGATTGCTGACATTGATCGATCCGGACGCATCGACCCACGTGTAGATATCCGCGTGCGCAGGCTGGAGCCCAAACGTGGCGGCGAGAATTGCGGGCAAAGATGCCCGCAGCAGACGAGTACCCATCAATGGCTTCCGATAACCACTAGCGCCATTGTAGGCCAGCACGTCCGCCTTGTGTAGCGACGCGGTGAGCGCACGGCGCCTCGCGCCGACTTGCGCCACTTGCGAAGGCCTCTTATCCCTCGGACGAGGCCGGCGCTCCCGGTGCTTTCCTTGCGTGCCCCTTCGCGATCGCTTCCTTGCACGATGTGGATACCTGAGCTTCGTTTTGCTTCAAGCAACCCATGATGCGGCCGCCTCCGGCCTGAATGCCTGGACAAAGCTTGGCGACGTCAGCTTGACACGCGGCGCGTGGGCCGCCGCTTTGCGGTTGCTCCGCAGCCAGCACCCCGCCTGACGACAACAAAAGAACGGCGCCTAGCATCAGTACGTTTTTCATTGGGAAGACTCTGTCGTCGATGAGTTGATGATAACGGGCGAGCGGCCGCCGCGGCGACAGAAAAAATGTAACCAACCGTGTTGCGATCCGCGTGGGAGCCCTGGACTCACAGCTTCTTGCAGACGTGGAACTCCGTGACCCGCATCTGCTCGGGTCGCCTCATTCGATCACGTCGTCGACGAGCTTGATCGGCTCGCAGCCTGCGAAGGAGAGCGGCTTCAGACCTCTGGCTTTCGATTCGGCTGTGACGAGGGGCACGGAACCGCGGACAACCCTGCCTCCTGTACGGCGACGACGTGGATGCTCTCGGAGCCGGTGACCTCGCCCGCGGACGCTGGCGCCGTGACCGTCAACGGCTCCAGCAGGCGAGGCTCACGGCTGTCGGAGTCCAATCTCGACGGCATGACCACCGACACGCCGATGGTGATCGCCGTCATGGCGACAGCGGCGAGGCCGAGAGCGACGCGGGGGATCCGGGTTTTGTAGCGGTTCATAGCTATCTCCTGATTTAGTTCTTCAATGCCACAGCTTTTCTTTGCCGACGCCGGCGCCCTGGCGGATTTGCTGCTCCTCGGCTCACCTGAATTGAGCTTCGATGCGGCCGGATGAGCATTCGGATTCGTTTGTGGTCGGACTGCACTCTAGGCAGGGTGGCGATCGGATTCAATGGCAAGGCGACGAATTGCCGCATTTACGTCGCGAAGCAACGCCAAAGGCGATGGGGCGATTCGTTTTTCGGTAAGGCACCTGTTCTCCACATACCGCATAGCCCTTGCTTACAGATGGCTGGTAACGCTTATTCCTTGTTCCAACATTGATTTCATCGACGGAATGACTTGAATGCGAGCGCCTGATCCGGCTGTTAGAGCCTGGACATGCGCCGATTATAGGTAGCGCTTTGAGCACGCGTCGTCGAAATCCGGGCAGCGAATTTTTAGCCGCGAGCCCGGGACTCGAAGCTGCGTTCATCCAAGCCTGGAAAGGATCACGCGCCGGGGCGTGGCGCGACCGACCACGAACAAGCGGAACCTGGCCGCCTTGCGCTAGCAGCCTCCCGGGGCGCGGCGCCTGGATGTGTCCGGGACATGACAATCTGCGAACTTGCAGGGAATATCTTGCCGCTGGATCGGTTTACACTGGTATCTGTAAAACAGATGACCTTATCGATTTCTGTCAGGTTGATAGCTTGAAGACGAGGATGTTTCAGGCACGGCAACAGCTCCAGGCGTTGCCGGCAGACTAGGAGGAGGAAGCGGCATGAGCGGACGCGTACTACCATTCGATCCCGCGGCACACAAGGTGGCCGATGTGCTGCTGCCGTGGTTCGTGAACGGGACATTGGACAAGGACGAGCTCGCCTTTGTGCAGCAGCACCTGAGCGAGTGCGCGCGTTGTCAGCGCGAGGTCCAGTGGCTGCGCGAGCTCCGCGCGGCCTGCGTCGATGGTGAATCGGCGCCGGGTGGCTCTACCGTCTTCCGCAATCTGCGCCGCCAGCTCGACGAGCCGCGCGCGGGGCCAGGCAAAGGAGCGTCTCTGCGCAGGCTTTGGAAGCGGGCTCCGCCCTGGTCGCGATGGGCCATCGCGGCGCAACTGGCAGTGATCGTCGGGCTGGGGGCCGCACTGGTACCGGCCACCGATGGCCCCACGCTCTACCGGACCCTCGGTGCGCGGAACGCTCCTGCAGCGGCGACAGGTAGCCTCGTCGTTGTCTTCGATCCGACCACAACCGAGTCTGATCTCCGCCGGATACTGCGCAAGGCCGGAGCCCGGGTCGCGGACGGGCCGACCCAGACCAACGCTTACGTACTCAAGGTCGAGGCGGAACGACGGACCGAGGCCATGCGAGCCCTGCGCGCGGAGCCCGCCGTGGTGTTGGTCGAACAACTCGATCCCGGCGAAGCCCGTTGACGACGGCGCGCACATCGCTCCTGGTCTTGCTTTCCCTGTGTGCGGTGGCGTGTGCGCGGCTGGATCGGGTCACCGGCACGCCGGTCGCAGATGGGTCCACCGAGCGGCAGGTCCTGGTCATGTTGCGTCTGCCGCCACCGCACTTCCGTCCCGACGTGGACTATGGCGGCAGCCATTATTCACGCGTCGGAGGCGACGCCCGGCGACGGATTGCCGAGGCGATCGCAAGCCAATATGGCCTGACGATCACCAACGACTGGCCCATGGCGGCCCTTGGCGTCGATTGCTTCGTCATGCAGGCGGCCAGCAATGCGTCCCTGCCGCGACTGGTGGAACAGTTGTCGCTCGACCCGCGAGTAGAGTCAGCGCAGTCCATGAACTTGTTCCGCGTGCTCGCCCACAACGATCCCCTTTATCCGCTGCAACCCAGTGCCAAGCTCTGGCACCTGGCCGAGCTTCACAAGATCACCACAGGCCGGAACGTGCGGGTGGCCGAGGTGGATACCGGAGTAGAGCTCGACCATCCTGATCTTGCGGGCCGGGTATCGGTCGCGCGAAATTTCGTCGACGGAGACCCAGACGTCGCCGAGGAGCACGGGACCGCGGTCGCGGGAATCATCGCCGCCCGGGCAGATAATGGCATGGGCATCGCGGGGATAGCGCCGGAAGCGAAATTGATGGCACTGCGGGCCTGTTGGCAAGAAGCCGCGGGGAGCGGCGGTGGGGCCATTTGCAACAGCTTTACCCTGGCGAAGGCGCTGCAGTTCGCGCTCGACGAGAATGCCCAGGTGGTCAACTTGAGCCTCGGCGGGCCGAGCGACCGACTTCTGGGCCGCTTGCTTGATGCTGCAATGGCGCGCGGCGTTACGGTTGTCGGCGCTGTCGACCCGGATGTCCGCGATGGTGGCTTTCCCGCCTCGCACCGCGGTGTGCTTGCCGTCGCGGGCGATGACGCGCACGATGTATCCGTAGGCGTCCTGCTAGGTCCCGGGCGAGACATTCCGACAACGATGGTGGGTCGAAAGTGGGGCTTTGTTGCCGGTTCATCGTTTGCGGCGGCCCATTTGACCGGCCTCGTGGCGCTGTTGCGAGAGCTTGCTCCCAACCTGCAGCCGCAGCAGATCCGAGAAGCGCTGGCAGCTCAGGCGATTCCGTCGCTGGTGGGCGGCGACCATCGCGCTATTGTCGATGCCTGCGCGGCCGTCGCGAGAATAGCCGGAACTTGTGCCTGTGCGTGTGCAGTGGCAGGTAACACGATGTCGCCACCGCCCCCCTGAGGGCGGAGTGTTCCGCCACGCCGTCGTTCTTTGGTTCGCTTTAGTTGCCGCCAACGTTTCCGCCCAGGTCTCGGGCAGCTTGACCCTGGTCTCGGACTACCGGTTTCGCGGTGTTTCTCTGAGTGACAACAAGCCCGCCGCCCAGCTCGGTGTTGTCTACGACGATGCCCGGGGCTGGTACGCGGGTGGATTTGCTTCGACCGTTCAGGCCCCCTACCCCTCACGTCGAGAGTTGCAGACAATTGCCTTCCTCGGGTATGTCTGGCGCCTTCCTTCCGGACTGAGCTCGGAAGTTGGCGCAGACTATTCCGCCTTTACCGGCGCACGTCGCTATGGCTACCCTGAAGTGTACTGGGGCATCGCATACGAGAATCTCAGCGGGAGGCTGTATTACGCTCCTCGTTACTTTACGCAGGACTCAGACGCAATCTACGGGGAGGTAAACGGCGCGCAACCGCTGCTCGATCGTGTCCGCCTGCTCGCTCACGCCGGGGTCCTGCGCAACAGCAGCGATAATCTCTATACGGGCCGGGCCGTCCATCACGTGTTCGATGCCCGTGTCGGCGTGGGAGTCGATTTCGATCAATTCAGTGCTCAGCTGAATTGGGTCGGACGCAGCTCCACTAACGCGGTTTATCCGGTGACCGGGACAGGAGGCCGAAACGCAGTGGTGCTTAGCCTGTTCCGATCGTTTTAGTTAGGAAATCGAAATTTCAGGAGGTCGAGATGCACAAGATGATGCGACGTGTGGCCATAGTTGGCGGTTTTGCGCTGGTGCTCGCGGCATCGACGACATGGGCGCAGGATAGCGTGCGCGTGCGGGGCACGATCGAGCGGGTGGAAGGCCAGACCTTGGTGGTCAAGTCGCGCGATGGTGCCGAGCTGAAGGTCGCGCTCGCCAATAACGCGCTTATCGTTGGTATCGTCAAAGCATCGCTTTCGGACATCAAGCCAGGCTCGTTCGTGGGCGTCACCGGGATGCCGCAGCCTGACGGGAGCCAGAAGGCAGTCGAGGTGCATATTTTTCCCGAAGCGATGCGTGGAACCGGTGAGGGACACCGCCCGTGGGATCTTCGACCCCAGAGCACCATGACTAACGCCAATGTCGAGCAGACTGTCGCCGGGAACGATGGGCATACGCTGACGCTGAAGTACAAGGATGGGGAGAAAAAGATCATCGTCCCGCCGGATACTCCGATCGTCACCTACATGCCGGGTGACAAGAGCGAACTCAAGCCGGGGGTCAAGATTTTCATCGCCGCTGCAACCAAGCTGCCTGATGGAACACTACAGGCGCCACGCGTGAATTTCGGCAAGGACGGGCTCACGCCGCCGATGTAGGTGCCATGATTAAAGATCAAATCGCCCCAGCCAAAGCCATTGCACCGGGAGCCGTCGCCATGTTCCGAGTCTTTTTTCTTTTCGTCGCGTGGTTCGTACTTGCGAGCGTCGACGCGGCCGAGTATCCCGCGCCTGCGCAAGGCGATTTCGTAGTCCAGAATTTCCGCTTCACATCGGATGAGAAGTTGCCGGAGCTTCGCGTTCATTACCGCACGCTCGGCACGCCGCAACGCGATGCGCAAGGGCTTGTGCGCAACGCGGTCCTCATCCTGCATGGAACGGGTGGAAGCGGCGCGCAGTTCATTCGGCCGGAATTCGCGGGCGCGTTGTTCGGCGCCGGGCAACCGCTCGATGCGGGACGCTATTTCATCATTCTCCCCGATGGCATCGGGCATGGGCAGTCGAGCAAGCCGAGCGACGGCCTGCACGCGGCTTTTCCCCATTACGGCTACATCGACATGGTCGAGGCGCAATATCGGTTGGTCACCGACGGTCTGCGTGTCAATCATTTGCGCCTCGTCATGGGAACCTCGATGGGCGGCATGCAGACGTGGCTATGGGGCGAGCGCTATCCCGCCTTCGTGGACGCGCTGATGCCCCTCGCGAGTCTGCCGACGCAAATCTCCGGGCGTAACCGCGTCTGGCGCCGCGTCATCATCGACGCGATACGCGCCGACCCGGATTGGCGCAATGGCAACTATGCATCGCAGCCGCCAAGCCTTCGTACCGCCGTCGAGATGCTGTATTTCATGTCCAGCAATCCGCCGTTGCGCCAACAACAGATGCCGACGCTCGCGAAGAGCGATTCGGTGTTGGACTCGGCGGTCGAATCGTCGGTCAAGTCGAGCGATGCGAACGACACGCTGTATCAGTTGGAAGCCTCGCGCGACTACGACCCGGGTCCCGGACTGGAAAAAATTCGCGTGCCACTGACGGCAGTCAATTCCGCCGACGATCTCATCAATCCGCCCGAGCTTGGCATTCTGGAGCGCGAGATCAAACGCGTCCCGAATGGACAGGCGATCATCGTGCCCTTGAGTCCGCAGACGCGCGGCCACGGCACGCACACCGTTGCCGAGGTGTGGAAGCAACATCTCGAGGAGCTGCTGGCTTCGTCCGCGCGATCGGACTGACAGTGAATCCGTCGAAAACTTTTACAGTCTTTAAGATGCGGTCCGCTGAATTTTCGTTGCTTTTTAAAATATTACAAATAATCAATGTCTTGCTTGGGGTTGAAAAAATTTGGTGCGCTTTTTGCTCACAATGGGGAAGGGACTGAGCGAGCGTCGGGATAGTGTTTTCCCGACACTTCCTTAGTCTGGTGCGCGCTAGCCGCGCAACTCTGGAGAATGCCCGTGTCGAGAAAAACCTTGCGAATTTTCATGTGCGCCGGGGCCGCGGCGATTCTGGGGACGTTTGGCCCTCTGGCGCAGGCGACCTTCTATGGCGGCGATTTTGATCCTCCGACGATAACAGGTCATTTCACCGGCCATTTCGTCGTTAATGATGTCAACGATCAATGCCTCGCACACTCAGAAAGTTGCGAGATTGACTTGATTAGCCTGGTAATTACGAATTCCGGAGACTTCGGCTCCGGCGATTTTTCCACCGGTCAAACGAACATAGCGTCCGGCGTAAGCTTTGTCGGCGGGCTTCATTTCCTGTCGGTTCCCATACCGCTGACCTCTCCTTTCAGCGACTTTGAATTCATATCGGGCAGTTTGCCCGCTGCTGCGACCTGCAGCGTGTGTGTGATGTTCACGCCGGACATCGGCAACGACTTCTTGCTACACCACGGTTTTATTGCGAATCTCGGGTCCTTTGACAGCAACGGTCAGTTTGTTTCAGGTGACAATGCTATTTACGTAGCGGCGCGGATCCCGGAGCCGGGCTCACTCGGCCTGCTGATCGGCGGAATCGGCGCCGCATGGCTGGCAAGACGGCGCAAGACGACCGCCTGAGCGCTTAGTCGACGCTACCCACCGTCGGTAGAGCCGGCGGTGGTGCTTTAATCAAGCTGTCACGGTAAGCCCGCCCGTCGACGCCAGCGAGTGGTCGATGGCCTCGTCCAGAGTCCAGGTTCGGCCAGTCGACCACGCCACCTCGAAGGCGGGCTCTCCAAGGTCTGTGCGAGCAGTCGCGAGGCGGCTCTGCATCTCGGCTTCACGGTGCGGCGATCGTGCGAGTCCGATTGCCTCGCGGCTCGCGGCCGCGGCGGCGTAAACCCGAACGGCGTTTTCAATCTGACCGGCAAGTTGCAATAGCTTCACGCAGTCTTCCAGGCAATCGAGCACTTCCGAGTTCATTTCGAATGCTTGCAAGGCGCGCAGCGCTTCCGTCAGCTTCTCGCGGGCGGACTCGAGATCGCCGCCTTCCGCGTCGGTTTTTCCCAGGCGCCACAAGGTGATCGCTTCGCCCCGCTTGTCTTCAGCGTCCCGACAAACCTTGAGCGAACGTGCGAACCGCGCTCGCGCCGCAGGCAGATCGCCTCCGCGTAACGCGAGCTCTCCCAGGTTGCGCTCGCAGTCGCTTTCCAGCTCCTGGTGCTTGATGCTTCGAGCAATGATCAGACACTGCTCGAAGAGCTTCTGGGCGCCGCCGGAATCGGCTTGTCGCACCGAAATTTCCCCGAGGTTGAGCAACCCGATGGCCTCCCCGATGCGATCTCCGAGGTCACGAAAGATGCCGATGGCTTCCTCGTCATACTCGCGTGCCCGCGCCAAGTCATCCTGCTGCAGGTGAAGCGTGGCCAGTGTGGTTAGAGCGGCTGCGGTTTCGCGGGGGCTTTCCAGGCCTCGGCGAATCTCGAGGCATTCCGTAAGCATCTTGGTCGCTTCCGCGTAGTCGCTCTGGTTAGTAGCGAGCACGCCACCGACGTAGAGTGCGTGGCCACGGGCCACATTCGGCTCGCGGATGCCGGGAAGAACGAGCGCGGCGCGCACATTGTTTCGGGCTTCGGTCGAATAGCCACGGAGAATCCGAAAGCGCATCAGCGCGACTTCGAATTTGACCGCTAGCACCGGCTCGACGCCTCCGTCGAGCGCCAATGCAATGGCAGCGCGCACGTTGTCGAGCTCGACCTCGAGGCGACGTGTCCATTCCGCCTGCTCGGGTCCTTCCAGCTGAGCCTTCGCCGCCTTGGCGATGCCGAGGTAAAAATTGCAGTGCCGCGCCGCCGTCGCGGCGACGTCATTGCGATCGACCAGGCGCTCGTGGGCAAACTCGCGGATCGTTCCCAGCATGTCGAAGCGCTTGGTCAAATGCTCGCGGGCAAACTCGCGTATCGTCTCCAGCAACCCGTAGCGCGACGCGCCTTCGCCCTGCTCCACCATGACCAGCGATTTTTCGACCAGTGAGCTCAACAGGTCGACGACGTCGTCGAGTACCAGCGGCTCTACGCCGCAAACGACCTCCGCCGCGCGAAGGTCGAAGCCGCCCGAAAACACGCTCAGCCGGTCGAGGAGCGTTTGTTCCCTTTCCTGGAGAAGATCGTACGACCAGGTCACGAGCGCAAGCAGCGTTTGCTGGCGCTCGAGTGCGACGCGACTGCCGCCGGTAAGCAGCTTGAAGCGATCGTGCAGGCGCTCATTGATCTCGCCGATCGACAACGACCGCGTGCGAGCCGCCGCCAGCTCCAGCGCGAGGGGAATGCCGTCGAGCCGCGCGCAAAGGTCGGCAATCGCCGGCGCATCGCCTTCGGTCAGCAGGAATCCCGGCTTCTGAAGCCGCGCGCGCTCGACAAATAATTGCACGGCCTCCGAGCGCAGCAAGGTCTCGACTCCCGCATTGCGGTCGGGCGCTTTAAGCGGCAGGACATGGTAGGTCTGCTCACCGCGAATGTGCAGCCCTTCGCGACTCGTCGCGAGGATGCGCAGCTCGGACGCGCCACGAAGCAGCGCTTCGGCGAGGTTCGCGCATGCATTCACGAGGTGTTCGCAGTTGTCGAGCACGAAGAGCAGCTTGTGCTCCTTGACGTGCTCGCAGAGCGTCTGCGTAAGCGGCTTGCCGGCCTCTTCGTGCACGCCCAGCACCTGGGCGACGGCGTTCGGGACCAGCGATGGATCCTTGATCGGCGCAAGATCCACAAACCAGACGCCGTCGGGAAATTTTTCCAGCACGTCGGCGGCAATCTGCAGCGACAAGCGCGTCTTGCCGAGGCCGCCCATGCCCAACAGCGTAAGCAGGCGCGCGCCGTCGAGCAGTTCCTTGATTTCGGTGAGCTCGCGCTCACGCCCGATGAACGATGTGACTTGCTGCGGCAGATTGTTGGGCGTCGCCTCGAGCGAGCGCAGCGCCGGAAAATCCTGCCGGAGCTTCGGATGGACGAGCTGGTAGACGTGCTCGGTGGTCGCCAGGTCACGCAATCGCACGCCACCGAGATCGCGCAGCGAAACCAGGGATGGTAAACGCGTGCCGACGTAGTCGGCGACTGCCTGAGAAAGCAATACCTGGCCGCCGTGCGCGGCCTTCATGATCCGCGCGGCGCGGTTGACGGGACTGCCGAACAGGTCGGCGTCACGGCGCTCGACGACGCCAAGATGCAGCCCGAACCGGACTCGGAACAATATCCCGTAGGTCGCCGTCGGATCGTCCAGCGACTGCTGCAGCACCAGCGCGGCGTTAAGCGCGTCCAGTGCGTCGCCGAAGGCGGCGTACATTCCGTCGCCCGTCATTTTCACCACGATGCCACGGTTGCGCTCGACCGCCGTCCTCGACAGCGCGTCGTGCTCCGCGAGCGCCCGCGACATTTTGTCGCCTTCCTGCTCCCAGAGCCGCGTGCTTCCTTCGATGTCGGTGAAAAGAAGGGTCGTCACGCCGGGTGAAACTTGCACTGCGAAACGCTCCTTGACTCAGATTACCGGAATCGTACTGTAACGCCGCAGGCGGTCGCTGCCAACCGGGAATAGTCGCATTGGCCGCAGGGAATAGTCGCCTTGGCCGCGGCGAATAATCGTCTTGATCGTTTCAAACGAGCCACAATTTCCCGGCGCACCGCGGCCGTACAAGGTAGTTCCTAACACCGCCGCGGCGCTGCCGGAAATTTCCGCCAACGGCCTGACATGGACCATCAAGCTGCGGCCGGGGATATATTTCTCCGACGATCCGGCATTCAAGGGCAGCAAGCGCGAGCTTACCGCGGCCGACTACGTGTACGCCTGGAAACGCCTGATCGATCCCAAGCTTCGCTCCATCAACGTGGGTCTTCGACGATCGACTGGTCGGCGCAAAGGAGGCGATCGCTGCGGCAATAAAGACCGGCAAGTTCGATTACGATGCGCCGCTGGAAGGAACACAGGCCGTCGATCGCTACACTATCCGGCTCAAGCTCAATTTTCCCGCCTACGACCTTCTTGCGGATCTCACCGGGGTCGGCACCGCCGCGGTGGCGCGCGAAGTCGTCGCAGCGTACGGCGATGCCAGCGGTTGGGTCATGGACAATCCCGTCGGCACCGGTCCTACTTGCTGAAATCCTGGCGACGCGGGCAGCAGATCGTGCTCGAAGCCAACCCCAACTTTCGCGACGTGCGCTTTCCCGAGAGCTCGCAGGCCGAAGACCGCGTCCTGCTTGCCAAAATGCGTGGAAAGAAGCTGCCTGCCATCGGCCGGGTCGAGATCAACATCATCGAGGAATCGAATCCGCGATTGCTTGCATTCGAGCAGGGCGGGCTCGATTACATCATCGTGCCCACCGATCTCGTGCCCAAGGTTCTGCAAGGCGACAAGCTCAAGGCCGAATACGCGAGCCGCGGCATCGTGCTAGGCAGGGGAGTCCAGCCTGCCATCGTCTACACCTACTTCAACATGGACGATCCGGTGGTCGGCGGCTATACCAACGACAAGATCGCGCTGCGGCGCGCGATCGGCATGGCGTACAACATCGATGACGAGATTCACGTCATCCGGATCGATCAGGCGGAGGTCGCCACGCAGCCGATTCCGCCCAATGTCATCGGCCACGATCCGAATTTCAAAGGCGACGCGCCCTACAACATCGCCGGTGCCAAGGCGTTGCTCGACAAGTTCGGCTATATCGACCGCGACGGCGACGGATGGCGAGATCTGCCGGACGGGAAGCCGCTCAAGCTGACGCTGGCATCGGACCCGTCTGCGATCTACCGGCAATTCGACGAGCTTTGGCAGCGAAGCATGAACGCGGTGGGCATCCGCATCGAGTTCCTCAAGCAGAAGTTTCCCGACACGCTCAAG